>VOFC01001808.1_pt1 | contig 68214 bp, 127 predicted proteins | sample 5384161 | NCBI WGS metagenome assembly VOFC01 (sample SAMN12384722, study PRJNA508395) | human gut metagenome | isolation source: healthy gut B | host: Homo sapiens
AAAGAACACAGAATCAATACAGCAATTGAGACAAATGGAACGCATATAAGGACAGAAGAATTGTTCCCATATGTTGATCAGCTGATTATGGACTGTAAGTTATGTGATCCGGTAAAACATCAGAAATACACAGGCGGTGCGAATGAAGAGATTATGAAAAATATCAGGAAAGCAGCAAAAGAGCATCCGTATTTTCATGTAAGAGTTCCGTTGATCGGTGGCGTGAACAATGCAACGGAAGATCTGGAAGCATTTGTCCGCTTTTTAAAAGAAATCAATGGAGACAATGTAACATTTGAAGTGCTTTCTTATCACGAATTCGGTAAGAAAAAAATGGGAAGAGTGTGGATGGAAATACCGCATGACCAAAGATGCGTACGTAGATCAGGAACTGGTAAAACAGTTCCGTCAGATGATCAAAGATGCGGGGCTTAAATATAAGAAAACCTAAAGGCAAAAGAAAGGTTTTCGATAAAAAGCTTCAAAAAGGAGGAGAGCAGGATATGAAGATCGAAAGTATTTTAAACGCACAGGAAATTACAGAACTGGCAAAAGAAAGATTCAAAGAAGAAAGGGCAACCGATCACCTGGAAGGATGGTTTCTTGCAAAAGAGATCATGAGAGAGTGCGATGAGAAGTTCAAAGAAGATGTTGATAGTATCCGTATCTCAAAGACACTGGTAGAAATTGCAAAGAGAATTCCACTGTGGCTCAGTGATTATCATATTTTTGCGGGAACACAGGACGATGCATTTGCAAGATCTTATGCACTGATCAATCCTGCATTTTCGGTAGATTCATTTACAGGATACTGTGATCCGGTTGCTGTATTTGGTGATATTGATCAATTGGGGATATTACACGGGAAAGAATTGATGATCTGAAAAAATACAATGAAAATACAAAATTTGCACAGGCACTCTGTGCAGCTTATGATATTGCAGGCGACAAGACAAGCGAGGCAATCTTCTTTATCGAGCAGGTTACCGGACATCTGATTCCAGATATGCGAGGTGCATTAAAAGTCGGTGTGAAAGGATTAAAAGAGCAGATCAAAGTAAATAAAGCAAAAGAAACAGATGAAGATAAGAAGGTATATTTTGATGCTATGGATATTGCACTGGATGCAGCAGTGATCATTGCAAACAGATATGCGGATATGGCAGAAGAAAAGCGAAAGGACTGGAAGCGAAAGATAAAAGAGCGCTTTAAACTGATGGCTGCAACGCTTAGAAAAGTACCGGAGAACGGAGCAGAGAATCTGTATGAGGCAATTCAGTTATTTATCATTATGTGGCAGGTAATGTGCCTGGAGCAGACACCGAACCCATATGCTTTCTCTGTTGAAATGCAGACCGTATCTTCGAACCTTACAGAAGCAAAGAAGATACAGGCAGAGACATGACAGCTGCATTATTAAAGCACCTGCTTGTATTCTATAATGTAGCAGACAGAAGCTGGGCAATTTCACAGAACCTGATCATTGGCGGAAAGTCCAATACAGGAGAGGATATGACAAACCCAACTTCGTATGCGCTGTTAGATGCATATTATGACATGAACCTTCCACAGCCGATCCTGTCTGTGAAATTACATAAGAATACACCGGATAAATTATATGAAAGCCTTGGAAGATTTTTATTCACACCTGGATGCCTGACACCGTCTTTCTTTAACGATGATTCCGTATTTGAGTTCTTAAAAAGAGAAGAATCATGTAGAACCACAGGATCTGGAAGACTACTCGGTAGCAGGATGTCAGGAGCCTCTAATCATGGGTAAAGATAATGGTAATACAACCAACAGCTGGCTTAATATGGCAAAAGTTCTGGAACTGTGCATAAATGATGGAAAATCAGAAATCTCAGGAAAGAAGTTTGGCAAGAGTTATGAAGAAAACGGATGTAAGAACGCACTGGAACTGCTTCAGAATATCCGCCCGATCTTCTATGAGAACCTGGAAGAATACGTAGACCAGATGGTAGAATGTGCCAATGCAGCCTCTGAAGCAATCTCTATCTTACAGGTACCATTTCTCTCAACTCTGATGGATGGAATAAAGACCGGCGTAGACACCAGAGATACAAAAACACAGGGAACAAAATATAACGGAAGCGGCTGTCTGATCCATGGACTGTCTGTAGTAGCAGATTCATTTGCGGCAATTGATACGCTGCTTGCAGAAAGACCGGAAGATGCAGAACGTATGGTAGAGGCACTTCGTGATAACTTTGAACATGATCCGGAGATGCGTCAGTATCTGATGAAAGCAAAGAAATATGGCAATAACATCGCATCTGTAGATAAGGATGCAGCGGAAATTGCAGGAAAAGTAAGTGACATGGTATGCTCTAAGAAGAATTATCTTGGCAATGCATTCCGTGCAGACTGGGCTTCACCGTCTACTCACCTCTTGTATGGCTACTGGGTAGGTGCAACACCGGACGGAAGACTTGCAAGAGAAGAGCTTGGATATGGTATCGACCCATTATACGGCGAAGCGCATCAGGGACTCGGATTCAGAATCATGTCTAACATGAAACTTCCATTTGATAAGATGAATGGCGGATGTGCATCTCACCTTGGAATTAATCCAAATTACTTCAAAGAGTGAAACTATGGAAGGCAAAGGAATGGAATTCAAAGACAAGATCATGGCCCCGCTCTTCTTCAATCCTAAGAAGACAGACGGAATCTCCATTCTACCTGTATGTTAATGTAACCACACCGGAGATGCTAAGAAAAGTACTGACGAATCCGAAGAAATATGCACCAAGCGGAGTATATATTATGAGAATTCATGGAACGTTTGTGAATTTCCTGGATCTGTCACCGGATATTCAGGAAGATATTATCAAACGTCTGGATATGGAGTCTACATCGATGTGATGTGGGAGTGCAATAGTAAATTGTGAAAATAGATAAAAAGAGAACTCTGTTTTTGGTGAAAAAAGAGAAAACAGAGTTCTTTGTTAAATGCGCTTGAATTTTTTGAAAAAATAATATTATTTTAATATATATTAAACCACATTTAAAAAAAGTATTTTAAATAACGAAAGGAGATACAATTATGAGAACAATTCAGGCGAAGCCATTAACAGCAGATGCATTCAGACAGTACGGAACATTCTGGTCTGCAGTCGATGGAGAAGGATATGGATTGGGCGGAGGATTTTTTTTACATTTTATCCGGACCGGATTGCAGTGTCATCAGAGAAAAGGATAGGTTTTTCAACACTGAAAGTGAGTAAACCGGAGAAGTATATTGTAGAGGAACTGGAATATCATAAGACGACATGGGAGATGTTTATGCCGTTGAATGATGACGCTGTTCTGCATGTAGCACCAAAGTCCGGCGGGGATGTAGTGACTGAACTGACAGAAGCGTTTATTGTACCAAAAGGAACGATGGTAAAACTGGATGCGGCAGTATGGCATCTGGCAGCTATGCCCGTGAATGTAGAAGAACTGCAGAGTCTGATTGTATTACCGGAAGGAACCTACATGAATGACTGTACCAAGGTGGCATTGAATGATGAACAGAAATTTGAAATTGTAATATAAGATGACAATCCAACGATATGTGAATAATGGAGGATTGGAAGGAGGAGCTGCGGTAATACAGATGACGGGAACAAAGATTGATACAATAAAGATACGGCAGTTGAACCGGGAACAGACATTTGAATATATCAAAAAGAATCCGATGGCAGCAAGAGCCGATGTGGCGAAAGAGCTGAACTTAAGTTTTCCGACCGTGACCAGTATCGTTACAGAGTTGGAAGAAGCAGGACTAATCCGGGCTGAAAAAGTACAACCAATACAGGCGGCCGGTCATCGATGGCGTATAGCTGCGATGAAAATGCAAGATGTGCGATTGGTATCCAGTTATCGGAACGTTATATGAAAGGACTTGTTCTGAATCTGCAAGGGGAATGTAATTGGAAATGTGATTACAGAAAAGTTAAAGTTTCGGTCGGATGATAATTACAGGCGGAAAATAGGTGAATTATATCAACGTCTGGTACGGGAGATGGGATTAAAAAAAGGAGAGATCCTGGGTGTGGGAATCACAGTAGAAGGGCTGACAGATAATGAGGGAGAACGTGTGACCTGCAGTTTTACGGAGCAAATGTCAGATGTCCGAAGAGAAGAACTTGCAAAAGTACATTCCGGTTGAAACACGGCTGTTTCATGATATGACGGCAGCTGGATACAACCAGAAGCTAAAACTCGGACAGAATGTATTCTACCTGTCCTTGAACAGCAGTATCGGTGGAACTGTTCTTGTGCAGGATGAAGTCTATAATGGGAATCATAACCGGGCCGGTGAGATCGGACATATGCGTCTTGAAAAAAAATGGAAGACGTTGTTATTGCGGTAATTATGGATGTTTTGATGCGTATTGCAATACATTGATCCTGAAAGATGCGGCGGGAGGAGAATTAAAAGATTTTTTTTGCCGGGATCGATCAGGGGAATCGGGAATATGAACGAATTCTTGACGAATATGTGGAAAGACTCAGTGATGCGGTATTCAATATCCGTATGCTGTATGATGACACGGTGCTGATCGGCGGTGAACTGGGAGAATATGCGGACTACTTCATCGAAAAAGTATGGGGGATTCTGGACAGCCAGGATATCTACCGGGAAGAAAGTGCAAAGGATTATGTAAAAGTCTGTGAAGATGGAGAGAATGTGATCGCGATCGGAGCAGCAATGTATTATATCAATCAGGCGGCAGTCAGATTGTAAAAAAGAATCTAAGAGATCAAGGAGAAAAAAGATGACAGAATTAGAAATCAAGGAACAGATGTGTGAAGTGGGCAGACGCGTATATAACAAAGGCATGGTGGCGGCTAATGATGGAAACTTTTCCGTAAAATTAAACGATCACGAATTCTTATGCACACCAACAGGTGTAAGTAAAGGGTTCATGACACCGGAATTCATCTGTAAAGTAGATGAGAATGCGAATGTATTAGAGGCTAATGAAGGATTCCGTCCCTCTTCGGAAATTAAGATGCATATGCGTGTTTATAAAGAAAGACCAGATGTAAAATCTGTTGTACATGCACATCCGATGTATGCAACATCATTCGCATGTTGTGGAATGGGTCTGACAGAGAAGATCATGCCGGAAGCAGTACTGTCACTTGGAGAAGTACCGCTTGCAAAAATACGGAACACCTTCTTACAGACGAGATTCCGGATGCAGTTGCAGAATATCTGGATTATTATGATGCAGTACTTCTGGAAAACCATGGAGCTTTTGACCTATTCCGATTCCCTGATGAATGCGTATTTCAAGATGGAATCACTGGAGTTCTATGCAAGACTTCTGTATCAGGCAAAAATGCTTGGCGGCCCGAAAGAACTTCCGGAAGAACAGGTACTGAGACTTTATTCTATGAGAAGCCAGTATGGACTGACAGGAAGACATCCTGCAGACAAACTGAAAAATAACCACAAAAGAGCTGAAAAACGGGAAAGAAAGGAGCGTACAGGATGGAAAATCAGAATACACATTATGTTCTGGCATTTGATTTTGGTGCTTCCAGTGGAAGGGCAATTCTCGGCGCCCTGAAAGATGGGAAAATAGAGATGAAAGAGATCCACCGCTTTTCGAATGATCCTGTTATCGTAAACGGAACGATGTACTGGGATACACTCCGGCAGTTCTTTGAGATCAAGCAGGGAATTGTCAAAGCGAAAAAATATGGAACCATTGACAGTATGGGGATTGATACATGGGGCGTGGATTTTGGACTGATCGATGAACATGGTGCACTTCTGGAAAATGCCGTACATTATCGTGATGAGCGGACACGCGGAATGGACAGAAAAGTATTTACGAAGATCCCGAAATCAGAACTTTATAATATAACAGGAAATGAATTTAACTACTTCAATACAATCTTTCAGTTAAATGCATTGAAAGAAAATCGCCCATGGATGTTAGAAAGAGCGAATAAATTCCTCTTTACACCGGATCTTTTTAACTATTTCCTGACAGGAGAAAAGAAAGCAGAGTATACGATGGCAACAACGTCCTCACTCCTGGATATCCGGAAAAGAGAGTGGTCGGAAGAAGTGATAGAACGGATCGGACTGAAGAAAGAATTATTCCCGGAGCTGATCGCAAGTGGAAGTATCGTCGGTCCTCTGAAAAAAGAAATCTGTGAAGAACTTGGCGTGAATTCGATGAAGGTTATAGCTGTAGCCTCTCATGATACACAGAGTGCATCGGCAGCAGTCCCAACGCAGGAAAAAGATTTTATCTTTATCAGTTGTGGTACATGGAGTCTGTATGGCACAGAACTGGATGAGCCGGTTATTGGAGAAAAATCACTTGAGATGAATGTATCGAATGAAGGCGGTTATGGAGGAAAGATTAATTTCCTTAAGAATCTGACCGGTCTTTGGATGGTGCAGGAAAGCAGAAGGCAATGGATTCGGGAAGGCAATGAATATAGCTTCGGAGAACTGGAGACACAGGCAAAAAGAAGTGGAATTATTCCAGAACTTTGTGGATGCCAATGCAGAAGAATTTGTACCATCTGGCAATATGCCGCGCAGGATTCGTGAATATTGTAAACAGACGGGTCAGACAGTACCGGAGACGCCGGGCGAGATCGTATGCTGCATCAATCAGAGTCTTGCAATGAAATACAGAAGGGAACTGGATAAGATTCAGTATTGCCTGAACAAGAAGTATGACACGATCCATATGATCGGTGGAGGAATCCAGAGTAAACTGCTCTGCCAGATGACGGCTAATGCAACCGGCTGCCGTGTAGCTGCAGGACCAGTAGAAGCTACTGCATTTGGAAATATTGCAGTACAGATGATCGCACTTGGCCAGATCAAAGATATCAAAGAAGCAAGAGAGATCATTGAACGTTCTGAGGCGACCTGTTATTATGAACCGCAGAATACAGAAGAGTGGAGTCAGGCATATGCACGTTACTGTCAGGTGACAAAAAAGACAGGAAGAAGAATTAGAATAAAAAACATAATAAAAACTCCGGAGAAGAGATTGTTCAAATCTTCTCCGGAGTTTTGCTATCCCAGGGAGGGATATGTATTACTTACTGGAGTTCCGAGATGGTTACATCACCATATACAGATTTCCAGTCAGCATCAAAATCATCTACGGCTTTCAGAATATGAGCCTGTGTCAGTGCAGCTGATAAGATGGAAGGATCCATGGTTGCTGTCTGTGCACCGGCAAGGAAAGCGCGGTCAACCTGGCCTGCATTCTTAAAGCTTGCGCCAAGAATCTGTGTGTGATATCCGTAAAGTCCTATCATTTCTGCAAAAGAAGCAATGACATCATCCGGATCGATTCCCATATTTTCCATCCTGTTAAAGTATGGTGCGATATAATCAGCTCCTGCTTCCATGGCAAGGAATCCCTGCTGTTTGCTGTAGATTGCGGTAGCGGTTACATTAACGTCCTGTTTTTTGAGGGTTTTAATCGCTTTGATACCTTCTAATGTAACAGGAACTTTGACGCATACCTGATCGTCTACTTTGTTAAGGATCGTCTCTGCATCACGGAGCATTCCGTCAGTGTCCAGTGCCGTAACCTGAATATGCAGAGTCTTGTCCATTCCGATGATAGAACGGATCTCATTCATATGCGCAAAGAAATCAATCTTTTCTTCTTTTTTACAATCGATGGATTTGATGTAACACCGGCGATCGGGAAAATGTCTGTATAGTAACGAATTGCATCAAGATTAGCTGTGTCTAATAAATACTTCATAAGAAACCTCCTGAAAATTAATAATATGAAATAAATAAGTGATTACTGTGCAACCAGTATCTGGATTCCCTTTTCGGAGAGAAAAGATTTTTCCTCTTCGGAAATGCCGGCATCGGTAATGAGCTGATAAACATCCTGAAACCGTAGATAAGCAACAGCTCCGGATTGACGAAGTTTTGCAGAATCGGCAAGAATGTAGGTGTGATCTGCAGAGTTTGTCATTTCACGTACAGTATCAGTACGTGTCAGATCTTCTCCGGTGAATCGAACTCTTTGGAAAAGCCATCGGTTCCGGTAAATATTTTATCTACATGAAACGCTTTAATAGCTTGTTTGGTAAGAGGACCGACCAGGGATCTGCCTTTTGGCTGTAAAGTACCGCCCAAAAGAATGATCTGGATATTGCTATAGTCAGCAACGTAATCGGCAAGATATACGGAATTGGTAATAATCGTAATGTTCTGTTTTGTTTTGGCAAGTTCTTCTGCGAAAAGTGCGCAAGTCGAACCAGATTCAATGATCAACGTCTCGCCGTCCTTTACAAGTGATGCGGCAGACTGTGCAATCTTCTGCTTGTTGTCATAATGAAAGGCCATACGGTAATTGATATCCCCGGGATCTTTTTAGTACAGCATAACCGCGCTCTCTTTTTTTAAGATTCCGCGTCCGGACAGCGTGTCTAAATCCTTGCGGATTGTTACTTTAGATGTATGCAGATATTCTGCAAGTGTAGATACTTCGGTCTTGCCATGTTCCGTCATATATTCAAGTAATGCGGTATGTCGTTCTTTTGATGTCAAAATGCACACCTCCTTTAAGTTATGTGATTTCTACAGTTGTTATATTATCACTGCAAATAACATAAGTCAATAATTAAAGTTACGTACGAAAGATAAAAAGTTTCAAAATATTTACAAGGAGATGACTATGTGGTATAGTAATAGACAGAGAAAGAGAAAAATAGGAGAAGGAGAGCGGTGAAATGGATAAATATTTAATCGCACATGATCTTGGAACATCGGGAGACAAAGCATCCTTATTTTCAATAGAGGGAAAGCTGGTAAAAAGCTATACGGCATCTTACAAAACGCATTATTTTCATAATAATTATGCAGAACAGGAGACGGAAGACTGGTGGGAAGCAATCTGCAGGTCAACAAAGGAAATTGTTAAGGACATAGAACCCGAAGCAGTTCTTGGAATTTCCTTTTCGTCGCAGATGCAGGCGTGTGTTGTGGTAGATGAAAAAGGAAATGCGCTGCGTCCGGTTATGATTTGGGCGGATCAGAGATCCGGAGAACAGATGGAGAAACTGACCGAAAAAGTAGGAGCGGACCGGATGTACGAGATTAACGGACATCGTCCGAGTGCAAGCTACAGTATCGAGAAGCTGATGTGGATCAGGGATCATGAAGCGGAAGTGTATCAGAATACATATAAGATGCTGCTGGCAAAAAGATTATATTATCTGCAGACTGACAGGAAAATTTGTTACGGATTATTCGGAAGCTTCCGGAACGGATGCATTCGACCTTAAAGGAATGGAATGGTCGGAAGAAGTGCTGAGTGCTGCAGAAATTCCGGCAGATAAGATGCCTGAATTACATGCATCGACGGATGTGATCGGTAATTTGACTGCTCATGCAGCGGAAGAATTGGGACTTGCCGTGAATACAAAGGTAGTATGCGGAGGGGGAGACGGACCATGTTCTGCACTGGGAGCCGGAAGTACGGAGAATGGGCAGATGTTCCTGTCGTATGGCACCTCGGCATGGATCGCAGGAACTTCAGATGAAGTATTCCTGGACAAAGACCGCACATTAATCTGTTTTGGGCATGTAATACCGGGAAAATATATGCCTTGTGGTACCATGCAGGCAGCAGGAAGCTCTTATTCTTATATCCGCCATGCAATGTGTGGAGAGGAAGAAGTGACCGCAGAAAAAGAGGGGGTATCTATCTATGATGTCATGAACCGTCTGGTAGAACAGTCGCCGGCGGGAGCGAAAGGACTTGTATTCCTTCCATATCTTGTGGGGAGAGAAGTCCGAGATGGAATCCGGATGCATCGGGAAGTTTTCTCGGAATCCGGATGGAGCATGAAAAGTGTGATTATATCCGTGCCGTACTGGAAGGGGTAGCCATGAATCTGGGTATAATCCTTGAAAAGCAGAGGGAGAACGGAGAGATCCAGGATCTGGTACTTACCGGAGGAGGAGCCAAAGGAGATACGTTGTCTCAGATACTGGCAGATGTGCTGGGTGTACGCCTGCACCGGCTGGATCAGGTGGAGACTGCAACTTCCGTGGCAGCAGCGGTTATTGCAGGTATCGGTGTAGGTGTGTTTAAAAGATTTTTCTGTTGTAGATCAGTTTGTGAAACAGGAAAAGACATTTGTTCCGCGTGAAGAATATAAGCCGGTATATGATCATCAGAAAAATTGTTCGAAAAAGGATATGAGTGTCTGTTGGATTATTACAAAATGTCTGCAGAAGAATAGAACAGAAACGGAAAGTATGTAAGATGTATATAAAGACATACAAAGAAAAGGAGGATATACAACATGAAACATGGAATTTATTACGCTTATTGGGAAAGTGAATGGGCTGCTGATTACAAATATTATGTGGAAAAAGTAGACAGACTTGGATTTGATATTCTGGAAATCGGTGTAGGTCCGATTGCAGATTATTCTCAGACAGAGATCAAAGAATTAAGAAAATGTGCGGATGATAATGGTATTATCCTGACAGGCGGATATGGTCCGACATTTAATCATAATATGGGATCCTCTGATCCGAAGATCAAAGCAGAGGCGCTTGACTGGTATAAGCGGACATTTGATGTAATGGGTGAATTGGATATGCACTGGCTTGGAGGTGCACTTTATTCTTACTGGCCGGTTGATTTTTTTCAACGGTAAATAAACCGGAAGACTGGAAATACAGTGTAGAGGGTGTACGGGGAACTTGCTGATGCTGCAAAACCATATGGAATTGATCTTGGAATGGAAGTTATTAACAGATTTGAGACGCACATTTTGAATACATCAGAAGAAGGTGTGGAATTTGTAAAAAGAAGTAGATAAAGATAATGTGAAAGTTATGCTTGATACATTCCACATGAATATTGAAGAGGTGAGTATCGGAGACGCAATCCGCCATGCGGGAAATCTTCTGGGACACCTGCATACAGGCGAATGTAACCGTATGGTACCGGGAAAGGGACGTATGCCTTGGAGAGAAATCGGTGATGCATTACAGGATATTAAATATGACGGGAATGTAGTTATGGAACCGTTTGTACGTATGGGTGGTCAGGTTGGATCGGATATTAAGATCTGGAGAGATATCAGTCGTGGGGCAAGTGAAGCAGAACTTGATGCAGATGCAAAACGATCAGTTGAGTTCCAGAGATATATGTTGGATTGGAAATAATCTGGTGTTAAAAATAAGTGAGAAAACCGATGGAGTAGCTGATAACAGCTATTTCCATCGGTTTTTTAGACTCTGACATGCAAGAGAAACAGCTGGAAGATTTTTTTTGTTATACCGCAGGCAATTCATCAATAATCTGCTGCAAAACTTTCTCAACAGAATCCGTAACATGGGTTGCATATTTATCGATCCCAGGGGCGGCATTAGCCATAGCATAGCTTGTGCCGGCGGTCTTAAGCATTTCAACATCGTTGTACTGATCACCGAATACAACACAGTCTTTTGCATCGATATGCAGATGATCGAGCAGGTTTTTCAGTGCACTTCCTTTGTTGGCAGTCGGACAGATAAAATCTACCCAGAGGTTACCGGAAGTAACCACTTTAATGTCGGAAGAAAACATTTCTTTTAAATGCTTTTCACATGCATCGGTTCCGTTGTAATCGCAGACTGCAATCTTAAGGATCGGTTCCGGAATCTCGCTTTTGGGATCATCAATGAATTTCATATGATTCTTGATGACATTTACCATGTGATTATAGAATTTGGGATTTTTCGAGGTGCTGTAGCAGACACGTTCGCCGGAGATAATGCAATTGTATTGTGGATATCTGGCAACTTCATCCAGGATACGGTAAGCAAGGTCTTGTTCGATGATTCCTTTGGAAATAGTCTCTTCGTTGTATATGCAAAGAGAACCGTTTTCGGCTATGTATGCGATATCATCCTGAACCGGAGTGAACAGCCTGCGCAGGTTCAGATACTGGCGTCCGCTGGCTGCTGCGAACATGATTCCGTGTTCTTTTTAATGTACGGATCTGGTCGAAAACGATGGGATTTACATCACGTGCGCCGTTTTGAAGTAATGTGCCGTCGAGGTCACTGGCGATTAATTTAACCATAAATAACTCCTTAGATAAAACATTTCTGAAAACATTGATATTTATTTCGCTACTAATTATAATATAAATAAGTAAAATATGAAAGACAAAGGTAGGAACAAGGATATGAAGATAGGGATTGCAAACGATCATTCGGCAGTAGACATGAAAAATGAGATTGTAGAATATCTGAAAAGCCTGGGATATGAAGTTGTGAATTATGGAACAGATACTTATGAAAGCTGCAACTATCCGGAGTATGGTGAAAAGATTGGTAATGCGGTGGCAAGCGGTGAAGTAGAGCTGGGAATTGCAATCTGCGGAACCGGTGCAGGGATCTCGCTTGCAGCGAATAAAGTAAATGGTATCCGTGCAGTAGTATGCAGCGATCCATATACAGCAAGAATGGCGAAAGAACACAACGATGCGAATATAATTGCATTCGGAGCACGTGTGATCGGTATTGAAACAGCGAAATGTATCGTTGATGAATGGCTGAACGCGAAGTTTGAAGGCGGAAGACATGCCGCGAGAGTGGACATGATCATGGATGTGGAAAAAAGAAATCATAATTTGTAAAACTAAAAAATGTAAAAAGGCAGTACACGGAGTGATGATCTGTGTACTGCCTTTTGTCATTTATTTCTGATGAGATGCTTCATAGTCTCTGAAAGCATCTACCTTTGGCTGTGAAGAGCATCCAGGAACAAATTCGTTCGTAAGGAAAGCATCTGTTAAGTCTTCTCTTAATTAGGATTATTTTGAAAAAGGAAATGGCTGTGTGCTTGACAATATAAACAGATAGTGTAAACTTACTTATTAAGAGATAGTGTCATTATATAATGAAAGAGGAATGTGATGGAGAGACAGCAGAAGGCTTATAAAGGTGTAATTGATTACTTTAAAAAGAAGATTTTGGATGGAGAACTTCGTCCGGGGAGAAATTGCCGCCGGAGCGGGATATCGCAGAACGGTTGAATGTAAGCCGTAATTCGGTGCGGGAGGCAATCCGTATCATGGATATGACAGGAGTAATTTCTTCGCAGCAGGGATCGGGAAATTATATTACCTGCGAATTTCAGAAAAGTCTTGCGGAGACGATGACGATGATGTTTGCTATGGATCAGATAGACTACAGGCAGATCAGTCAGATACGTCAGGCGTTGGAATGTCTGGCCTTTTCGCTTGCAATAGAGAACGCAACAGATGGTCAGATAGAAGAAATGGAGAAAGCAGTAAAGGAACTGGATCGGAGTCAGGATGATGTGAAGAATGCAGCACTGGATAAGAAACTGCATTATACACTCGCACAGGCGTCGGGCAATATACTGGTGCAGGATTTTCTGGAGGCATGTTCCGGTGTGATCGATTCATTTATTCACGATATGCGTGCGGAGATTTTGCGTACGGAAGAGAGAAAGAATTTGTTGAATGAATGTCATAAAAAGCTGATAGAAGGGTTGAAAGAGAAAAATAAAGCAAAAGGCCTGGAGGCTTTGGAACATCATTTTACGTTGATCAATGAGATTTTGGAAGAACAGGAAAGATAGAAAAACAGAAGAACATTTGGCGTGATGTTTCATATTTTATAGCAGATGGGATTGGTTCCTGTCTGCTATATTTTTGTCTGTAAAGAGGCAGAAATGAAGGAGTCCATGATTTTATAAAAGATGATAGGAAAGGAACATAGCTATGGCATATTCGATCATGTTGGATGCCGGACACGGCGGTACAAAAGATCCGGGAGCAGTCTATAAAGGAAGACAGGAAAAGGATGATAATCTGAGACTGGTGCTGGCAATCGAGAGATCCTGTCTGACAGAGGACTGGATGTGAGATATACGCGGACAACGGATGTCTATGAAACCCCTTATGAGAAAGCAATGAAGGCAAATAATGCAGGAGTAGATCTCTTTATTTCTATTCATAGAAATTCATTTCCTGCCGATAATGAGGTGGAAGGAGTTGAAAGTCTGATCTATGATCTGTCGGGACTCAAATACAAGATGGCACAGGATATCAATGAGCAGCTCAGAAGGTGTAGGCTTCGTGAATCTGGGCGTGAAAGCAAGACCGGATCTGGTGGTTCTGAAACGTACAAAAATGCCGGCGATACTGGTAGAAGCCGGATTCCTGAATTCGGACACAGATAACCGTCTGTTTGATGATAACTTTGAAGATATCGCACAGGCAATTGCAGATGGGATTCTGGACACATTGGAAAGTAATGGGCTGATCAAAGAAGAAAAAGTTCCAGTGTACCGGGTGCAGGTGGGCTTGTTCCGGAATCAACGCTATGCGAACCGGTTGCAGAATGAACTTCTGGAGCAGGAGTATCCGGTGTACATTGACCGGTCCGGTCCGTATTACAGAGTCTATGTAGGAGAATTTGATAATTTAAATGATGCGGTACAGATGGAGCGCCGTCTGAAGCGGGCAGGATATCAGACTTTGATCGTGCAGGGGAAGATTTAACATAGATTTTTCATTGCCGGGGTATTTTATTTAACATAGCCTTTCTATACTTGAATCAGAAAAAAGAGATAAGAGTAAAGATTCAAAAAACGGGAGGCGTTTAGAGATGAGATATCTGTGGAATATGTTGAATAAAGAATTTACAATAGAAGGGGCTGTCAGTGCCTTTCTGGTAATCAATATGATTGGATGGATGGCAGCAACGATGGGAGCAGGAATGCTGATCTGCAAATTTTTGGGATTTTCTATCACGGGTAATTTGGAAAATCTCATGTGTGCAGGAATCTACGGAGGATTGATCGTAGGATTGGTCGGGGGCAGCTTATATCTGTACGGGTTATACAAACACCACTCCATGGAATAGAAGATAAATTAAAAAGGGACTTGTTTTACAAAACAGTGTAGAACAAGTCCTTTTTTAGTTCCGGAATATACAGGAGGATATGATGGCGGATGGTATAGCAATTGACACGAGGATCATTTCATAATATTATGGAATTGCTTTGGGAGTGTTAAGACAACAATAAAATGTGTATGTATGAATAAAAGTAATAAAAAGATGGAGGAATAAAATGGCAGATAGATTACAGTTTAAAGAAAAGCTTGCGGGAGTACTTGCGCTTGCAGAAGATCAGAATGGAAAGATTACCGTAGATGAAGTGGAAAAGTATTTTGAAGAGGACGGACTTTCGCAGGAACAGATGAATCTGGTCTGTGATTACCTGTTATCGATGAAGATGGCGGTGATCGGTTATAAACAGGCCGGAGGTAGGGTAAAAGAAGCGGAAAATGAAGAACAACAGCCATTAAGCCCGGACGAACAGAAATACGTAGAAGAATATCTGCGAAGTCTTGGCGATATGAATGAAGAGACACCGGAAGAGGTGCGTATGGCATATTATCTTCCGAAAGTGGTAGAAGAAGCGGTGAGACTGCATCATCCGGAAGTGTTTATCGGTGATATGATCCAGGAAGGAAACATTGTACTGATGCTGGCATTAAAGAGATCCGGAAGGAAAAAGATGAAGAAGAGATTCTGGAACAGGTACGTGCCGGAATGCTGGCATCGTTGGAGTCGCAGACAGAAGTAAAAGAGAAGAGATCATAAGATGGTTGAGAAAGTTACAGAACTTGATGAGACGATTAAGAGTATGAAAGAAGAATACGGACGTAAAGTCAGCGTGGATGAAGTTGCAGACAGACTTGGAATCAGCGAGGATGAGATCGAAGATATTCTGAAACTTGCCGGAGAAGAAGTGAAAGATGAAGAATAAAAAGGAGACGGGGATTAATCCTCGTCTCCTTCTTCATTTTCCGGTTTTGGTTCCGGCAGATATAAATGTACACTTTCAATTCTGTTTTTATCTAATTTTTCTACAACCAGATGGATGTCGTCTTCGGTGGTGACGCCGTCGCCAATCTCAGGAAGCCGGTCCAGATGCTCGATAATGAATCCACCGACGGAATCATACTCTTCTGAGGTCAGATCAAGATCGAGCCTGTCGTTTAAGTCATCCAGATTCGTGGAAGCTTCTACGATATAATCGCGTTCACCAACCTGTTTGATAAAGTCTTCTTCGTTTTCGTCATATTCATCATGAATTTCTCCGACGATTTCTTCCAGGATATCCTCCAATGTGATCAGTCCGGAAGTTTCGCCGTATTCATCCAGAACGATGGCAATGTTAAAAGAAGCCTGGCGCATCTCCACAAGTAATTCGGAAATATTCTTATATTCGTAAGTGAAATAGGCCTCGCGCATAAAGTCGCGGATATGAAACTCTTTTTCTTTGTCATATAAGAGAAGATCTTTCATATTGATCGTACCGACAACATTGTCCGTTGTATCTTCAAAAATCGGAAGACGTGTGAATTTGTCCTCGCGGAAAATGTCGATCAATTCTTCGTAGGTGGCATTTACATCGGCGAACGTAACATGAACTCTTGGTACCATAACATCTTTCGCTTTTCGCATCGCCAAGATCAAATACGTTATAGATCATCTCTTTTTCGTCAGATTCGATGACACCGCTTTCGTGGCTGACATCTACGATCGTACGGAGTTCGGATTCTGTCATCTGTTTATTTCGGCATTCGGATCGATGTGAAGAATGCGGAGAATGATATCCGACAGCGTATTGATGATAAATACAAATGGTGTCATGACCTTGATGTACAGATTGATGACCGGAGCATAACGAAGAGACATCTTCTCTGCATGCAGTGTAGCCATCGTCTTTGGTGTGATCTCCCAAAGATAATAATCAGTACAGATAAAACAGCACTTGCCACTGCTACCATAGAACCGCCAAGATTGTAAGCCAGGGTGGTGGTAAGGGAAGCGGCGGAAAGATTCACCACATTATTACCGATCAGGATTGCACTCAGCATTTTACTGGTGTCATCGGTAATACGCATGACGGTTTTGCCTTTTTATTGCCTTCGTCGGCAAGACCACGGATACGCATTCGGTTGACCGTTGTTAAAAGCTGTCTCCGCAGATGAAAAAATCCTGAAAGAATCAGTAAAATCAATAGAATAATGAGCTGTATCGCGACACTCGTGTCCAATTGTAAAATCCACTCCTTTAAAAAAATAAATACTTGGCATTAATATACAGCATTTACGCCAAATTTGCAAGTGTACGTTGAATTTGCGATACGTTTAGTGTAAGATGTAGTTATTGTTTGAGGGTGGGAATTTTTTGGACTGAAAATTCTGTATGATATAATAATGGTTGGAAAAAAGCAACCTGCTGATGAAAAAGGGTGGAGATGAGAATGAATCAGGAAATTAGGAAAGAAATTATTAAGTATTTTAAAAGAGGAACAGGTAAAAAAGACGAACCGATGAAAAGTCACACGACATTTCGTGTGGGAGGTCCGGCAGATTATTTTGTGACACCGCAGACAGCAGAAGAAGTTGCGAAGGTGATAGAAGCATGTACACAGGAAAAAGTTCCTTATTATATAGTGGGAAATGGAAGCAATCTTCTGGTATCGGATAAAGGATATGAGGGCGTGATTATCCAGATCTATAAGCAGATGAATCAGGTAAAAGTGGAAGGTGCACAGATCCATGCACAGGCTGGTGCGCTGCTTTCGATGATCGCAAAGAGAGCGTTGGATGCAGAACTTACCGGATTTGAATTCGCGGCAGGAATTCCAGGAACGCTCGGCGGAGCCTGTGTAATGAATGCAGGAGCATACGGTGGAGAGATGAAAGACGTCCTTAAGTCTGTAACAGTACTGACAGGTAAAGGAGAATGTGAAAACGCTTGCCAAAAGAAGAACTGGAACTGGGATACCGGACCAGTGTGATCGCGAAAAAAAGGATATATCGTATTAGAGGCAGTGCTCGAACTTCAAAAAGGCGAGAAAAAAAAAGATCCAGGCAGTGATGGATGATCTGAAGGAAAGACGTGTGACAAAGCAGCCACTGGAGTATCCAAGTGCAGGAAGTACATTCAAGCGTCCGGAAGGTTATTTTGCAGGAAAACTGATCGATGATGCAGGACTTCGGGGATTCCAGGTAGGCGGTGCCCAGGTTTCGGAGAAGCATTGTGGTTTTGTGATCAATAAAGATCAGGCTACAGCATCAGATGTGATGAATCTGATGAACCAGGTGTCTGATAAGGTATATGAAGAGTTTGGAGTACGGCTTCAGCCGGAAGTAAAGAGACTGGGAGAATTCTAAGATGAGATGTGTGATTGTTACCGGAATGTCCGGAGCTGGAAAAAGTACAGCACTTAAGATGCTGGAAGATATGGGATATTTCTGTGTAGATAATCTGCCGGTGCCGTTGATACCGAAGATGGCGGAGCTGTTAAGTGTTCCGGGCACAGAGATTAATAAAGCGGCACTTGGAGTTGACATTCGAAGCGGACAGAATTTTTCTGAACTTGAAAAGATTTTAAAAGATCTGGACCAGTCAGGAACCAGATTTGAGATCCTTTATCTGGAATCCAGCGATGATGTTCTGATCAAAAGATATAAAGAGACGAGACGTTTTCATCCGTTGTCCGGAAAAGGCGGCAGGGTGGAAGAAGGAATCAGGGAAGAGAGAAAACGCCTGAAGTTCTTAAGAGAACGGGCAGATTATCTGATTGACAGCAGTCATATGCTGACCAGAGAATTGCGTGCAGAGTTGTCGAAGATTTTTGTGGAAAATAAAGGAATATAAAAATCTGTATATATATCTGTGCTGTCGTTTGGGTTCAAATATGGAATCCCGGCAGATGCGGATCTGGTGTTTGATGTGCGTTTCCTTCCTAATCCTTATTACATAGATGAACTTCGTCCAAAGAGTGGTAATGACAGAGAAGTCAGAGAATATGTTATGAATAATAACAAAGCAAGGGAGTTCCTTGCAAAATTGACGGATATGATAGAATTTCTGATTCCTAATTATGTACAGGAAGGAAAGACACAGCTTGTGATCGGCATCGGATGTACGGGAGGAAAACACCGCTCGGTTACGCTCGCGAATGAGCTGTACGAGGCGCTTCAGAAGAATGATAATTATGGTATCCGGATAGAACACCGAGATATAGGAAAGGATGCTATTACCAAAGCGAGGTAGAAGATCAGATGTCATTTTCGGGAAATGTAAAAGAAGAATTGTTAGAGCATTATGCCCGTGCGAGACATTGTGATATTGCGGAATTATCGGCAATTGTTCACATGGCGGGAGAATTTAAGGTGGGACACGGAGGTGTATGCTGCCTTAAAGGGTGCATACGGAAAATCTTGAGTTGCGAGAAAATGCTTTACATTATTGGTAAAAACGTTTAATATAAAAAATGATGCCGTAGTCCGCAGAAATACGGGAAAAGGATAACTACAGCTATTATATTTACGCAAAAGGTGAAGAATTGCTGGCGATACGTGACACGATCGTGCAGGCAGTCTGCTGTAAAAGGGCATATATAAGAGGGGCATTTATTGCATCGGGGTCTATGAGTGATCCAAGCAAGTCTTATCATTTTGAAATTGTCTGCAATGATGAGAATCAGGCAGAACATCTGAAAGAGATGATGAACAGTTTTGGCGTGGATGCCAAGATCGTTCAGCGTAAAAGAACATATGTGGTATATCTGAAAGAAGGGTCACAGATTGTAGATATACTGAATGTGATGGAAGCACATGTGGCTCTGATGGAACTGGAGAATGTCCGAATTGTGAAAGAGATGCGTAATTCTGTAAACCGTGAAAGTAAACTGTGAGACAGCTAATATTAATAAAACCGTATCTGCTGCAGTAAGGCAGATGGAGGATATTACATATATCAGAGATCAGATCGGTTTTGATAAGCTGCCGGAGGGATTAAGAGACGTTGCCCTTACGCGTCTGGCGTATCCGGAAGCAGCTTTGAAAGAACTGGGTCAACTGATGGCAAGCCCGCTTGGTAAATCAGGGGTTAATCATCGACTCAGGAAGTTAAGTGAAATAGCACAAGGGTTAAGGGAACAGCAACGAGGAGCAAGTCGTTATGATTAGAAAGCCTGTTACCATTCAAAACAATATGGACATGGAAGACCGTCCGGTGGCTCATCTTGTACAGGAAGCAAGCCAGTACGCGAGCCAGGTATACATTCTGATGGGAAGCAAAAAGATTAACGCAAAAAGTATTATGGGGATGATGAGCCTGAAACTTCAGAAAGGTGAGGATGTTACGATCGTAGCAGATGGCCAGGATGAAGATGCAGCCGTAAGTGGTGTGGCAACATTTTTTGGAGCACAGAAGTAATACGGGAGAATAATATAGAAACGATATGTAAAATAAAGGGGCCGTTGTGATGGAAGTTGCAATAGCCTCTTCGTTATTAAATTAAGAATTAATGAAAGGTAAGGAGGAGGCATTTTTATGAAGCGTTTGCTTTTTTTTTATCTACAATCCACATGCGGGAAAAGAACTTTTAAAACCGAAGCTTGCAGATGTGATTGATATCTTTGTGAAAGCGGGATATGAGGTTGTAGCATATCCGACGCAGGCATACCGCGATGCCTATAAAAAAGATTAAAAAATATGACTCAAACGAATACGATCTGATCGTGTGCAGCGGAGGAGACGGAACGCTTGACGAGGTCGTAACCGGTATGATGAAGCGAGACAGACAGGAATAAGAGGGATCCGATCGGCTATATCCCGACCGGAACAACGAATGACTTCGCAAGCAGTCTTCACATCCGCGAGAGGTTTGCTGGAAGCGGCAGATAATGCTGTGAATGGAGAGGTATTTTCCTGCGACGCAGGAAGATTTAATGATGATATTTTTTGTGTATATCGCGGCATTTGGGACTTTTTACGGATGTATCGTACCAGACCAAACAGTCAATGAAAAATGTATTAGGACATTTGGCGTATGTTCTGGAAGGGGCGAAGCGTCTGTTCAACATTCCTTCTTACAAAGTGAAAGTAACACATGATGATGAAGTGATCGAAGATGAATTCGTATATGGTATGGTTACGAATTCCAGATCAGTCGGCGGATTCCGTAATCTGGTCGGAAAACAGGTGGGGTTTGATGATGGCGTGTTTGAAGTAACATTGATCAAGACACCAAAGAATCCGATCGAATTACAGGAGATCATTGCTGCACTGATGATTCAGCAGATGGATTCCAAATATATGTATACGTTCAAGAGCGGACGGATCATGTTTGAATCGATTGAGGAGATTCCGTGGACACTGGATGGGGAATTCGGCGGTGAACATGATGAGGTTGTGATTGAGAACTTGAATAAAGAGCTTCAGATCATGGTTCCGGGAACGCATGAAGAAGACTAAAAAATCCATGAATTGTAGAAAAATCCAAAAAAATTTAAAAAAATTAAAAAAGTACTTGCCTTTTTGCAAAATCCTTGCTATACTAGGCAAGTACCAAACAAATGGCTCCGTGGTCAAGCGGTCAAGACGCTAGCCTCTCACGCTGGAATCAGGGGTTCGATTCCCCTCGGAGTCACTGATGAAGATCTGCAGAATGTTCTGTAGATCTTTTTTTTTTTTTAATCTAAGTATGTAAGAGAAAAGGCTGAGGATAAGTTCTCGGTATATCACTAAAATACTCGAAGCAAATCTAATAAAATTTATTTATTAATATTATAGATGAAATCTATAATATACCCTTTTTATATAAAGAAAAACAATTTCAACAAACAGACAATAAATGCTACTATTGAAGCAGTCAGAAAGGAATAGGAATTATGAAAAATCTTTTGATAGTATCTCATTGTATTTTGAATAATGCGGCAAAAAAGTAGAACAGGATGAAGCTGAGTTGGCTGAAGAATATAAAATCCGTGAAGAACTGATGCAGCTTATTTTGAAAAAAGATGTACAGCTGCTTCAATTGCCTTGTCCGGAATTTATTATGTATGGATCTCAGAGATGGGGACATGTGAAGAACCAGTTTCAACATCCATTTTACATGGAACAATGCCGTAAAATTCTTGAACCGGTTCTGCTTCAGTTGCAGGAATACGCACAACATGTGGAAAAATTCCATGTTCTGGGGATTGTTTCTGTAGAGGGCAGTCCGAACTGTGGATATCATCTAACCTGTGAAGGAGAATGGAAAGGTGAGATTGGTACGGATGAAAAAAGAATACAGGACATTCAGAAATCTCTGAAAATGACAGAAAATCCGGGGTGTGTATATGGAAGTACTGGAAAAAGAACTTCAAAAAAAAAGAAATATGGAAATTCCTATTGTGACGATGAAAGAAGCAGTGCAACTGCTGAACAACTAAAGGTTAGAGAGAAAAGAGGAGAACAAAATGAAAAACAGAAAAGTCTATGTAACAACTTTTTGCGGTGTTGCAGTAGCAATGAACATCGTGCTTGGAATTATCACATCGGCACTTGGAATCCCGTTATATCTGGATACACTGGGAACTGTGCTTTCCGCAGCAATTCTTGGTCCGGTACCGGGAATCATTGTAGGAGCATTGAGTAATATTATTACGGGGCTGATCTACAGTGTGTCAGATATCCCATTCTGTCTGGTAAATATGGCAGTCGGTCTGATCGTAGGTCTTGTGGCAAAAAAAATGGAAATTTGGAATCGTACCTGCAGTGATTACAGGTATTGCGCTTAGCTTTATCTGCCCGGCAATTGGAACACCAATCGGAATCTATGTATATGGTGGTCTGAATGGATCTGTATCTGATATGCTGGTAATGTCACTGGTACAGGGCGGAAAAACAATTTTCCAGGCTTCATTCCTTAGAAATGTTGCATCAAACTTAATCGATAAGATCGGAACATGTATTATTGGATGCCTGCTCATTAAGGCGATGCCGATGAGATTCATGGATAATTTTAAGAAAGAGGCATAAATCTCATATGATAAAGATTGAAAATCTGGTACATAAGTATACGATATGGAAAGATGAAAATACAAAAAGTGAGAAGACAGTATTGGACGGAATATCATTAGATATTCCGTCTGGTCAGTTTGTGGCAATTTTAGGACCGAATGGTTCCGGAAAGTCTACATTGGCAAAGCATTTAAATGTACTGCTGCTTCCGAATGAAGGAACGGTATGGATTGACGGGAAAGATACACATGCAAAAGAAAGGCTCTGGGAAATCAGAAGTCAGGTTGGCATGGTATTTCAGAATCCGGATAACCAGATCATTGGGACGAGTGTAGAAGAAGATGTTGCATTTATCCGGGAAAACAAAAATATAGAACCGGAAAAAATAAGAAAAATTGTAGAAACTGTTTTGCGAAAAGTGAAGCTGTGGGATCGGAGAAAGGCGTCACCTTCCATATTATCCGGCGGACAAAAACAGAGACTGGCAACGGCCGATGCGCTGGCAGGACTTCCGGCATGTCTGGTGTTAGATGAACCGACAGCTATGCTTGATCCGGATTCAAGAAAAGAAGTAATAAATATCGTAAAAAGAATTGAATCGAAAAGAAGGAATGACGATTATTCTGATTACGCATCACACGGATGAAGTAGTAGATGCAGACCGTATTGTATTGATGAAGGATGGGAAAATCATCGGGGATGACATTCCGAAGAAAATATTTGCGGATTACGAATTGTTAAAAAAGGCAAAAATGGATATTCCCCGGTTGTAGAGTTGGGAATGAGATTAGAAAAACAGCAAATTGGATTAGAGTATCCGGTTTTACAGGAACAGGAAATGATCGAAAAAATCGTGAAATTATACAGAAGTAAATGTGGAGGCAAAAAGGATGCTGCAAGGTAAACATATCACATTTTCTTATTCAGATTCGGCAAAAGGGAAGATAGATGTTTTGAAAGATGTCTCATTTGAGATTAGAGAACATGATTTTATAGGACTGATTGGTACATCCGGGTCGGGAAAGACAACATTGATCAAGCATCTGAATGGTCTGCTGAAGGCGGAATCGGGAGAGATCTTTTTCAATGGGGAAAATATATATAGTAAAAATATCCGATTTCAAAATTAAGAAAAGAAGTTGGTCTTGTATTTCAGTATCCGGAGCAGCAATTATTTGGCAGGACGATTCTGAAAGATGTTATGTATGGGCCGCTGAATCTTGGAATGAGTGAAGAAGAGGCTGAAAAGTCTGCAGTAGAAAGTCTGGAGCTTGTCGGAATCTCAAAAGAGTATTATCATTTGAGTCCGATGGAACTTTCGGGAGGTCAGAAACGATGCGTTGCGATTGCGGGAGTACTGGCGATGCAGCCGGAGATATTGGTGTTAGATGAACCAGGCAGCAGGACTTGATCCTGAAACAAAAAAAATGAAATATTCGAGTTGTTGTGCAGGATAAGGAAAGAACGAAATAATGCAATTGTATTGGTTTCGCACCATATGGAAGATGTAGCTCAATTTGCTAATCGGGTATGGGTGATGCATGAAGGAAAGATCGCAATGGATGGCACTCCGGAAGAAGTATATGGAAGAGTGGAAGAGTTAGAAGAAATGCATATAGGAATCCCGCAGATTACGCATTTGACATATTCGCTGATACAGGGAAGGTCTGCCTTTGCCGAGGCTTAAGCAATCAATGTAGCGGATGCTGAAGAGATGCTGGTGAGAATATTTAAAGGAGAGAAGGAAAGATGATTCGGGATATTACGATTGGAAGATATTATGATTCGGAATCTGTGATTCACCGGATGGATCCGAGAACAAAACTGATGGGAGTTCTGGTTTATATTATTTCTTTATTTCTTGTAAAAAATGTCTGGTGGTATCTCGGATGTCTGATTGTAATGCTGGTTCTTTATAGGCTTGCAAGAGTTCCAGTGGGATATTTGTTAAAAGGATTAAGAGGAATTCTTGTTCTGCTTTTTTTTTTACTTTTCTGTTCCGTATGCTGTATACACCGGGAGATGCGGTCGCATCTGTTTGGATATTTACCATAACAAAACAGGGAATATGGAAAGCAGTGCAGATGACAGCAAGGATAGCTTTGATGATCACAGGTGCGTCTCTGCTTTCGTACACTTCAACGCCGAAAGAACTGGCAGATGGTCTGGAGAAGGCTTTTTTCGGGATTGGGGAAGATTGGAGTCCCGGTACATGAGATGGCAGTGATCGTGATGATAGCATTTCGTTTTATCCCGATTATGCTGGAAGAGTTAAATGTGTTGATGGATGCACAGGCGGCAAGAGGTGCAAGGTTTGAAGAAGGAAATGTTGTCGAAAAATGTAAAGGGGTTATGACGTTATTGTTTCCGCTGTTTCTGATGACGGTCAGGAGATCATCGGATCTGGCTATGGCGATGGAAGCGCGGGGATATACCGGAAGCACAGAAACTTCAAGAATGTATCCGTTGACATATAAAAAAAAGAAGACAGGGCAGGATACATTGTTATCTTGATATATCTTGCCGTTTTCATAATTGGCCGGATAAGTTTCTTGTTTTTTTAGAAGTTATGATATATAATGCAAGTGAAACAAATTTGTCATAGTGAAAGTTATGTTAGTATCAGCAAAAGAAATGCTCGATAAGGCAGTAGAAGGTCATTACGCAGTAGGACAGTTTAACATCAACAACTTAGAGTGGACAAAGTCTATTCTCCTTACAGCAGAAGAGTTAAAGTCACCAGTTATCTTAGGTGTATCTGAGGGGGCTGGAAAATACATGACAGGATTCAAGACTGTAGCAGCTATGGTTAAAGCTATGATGGAAGAACTTAACATCACAGTTCCTGTAGCAGTACATCTTGACCACGGAACATACGAAGGATGTAAAAAATGTATTGATGCAGGATTTTCTTCAATCATGTTCGACGGATCTAAATATCCAATTGAAGAGAACGTAGAGAAGACAAGAGAACTTATCGCTATCTGCAGAGAAAAAGGAATGTCTATCGAAGCCGAAGTAGGATCTATCGGTGGAGAAGAAGACGGAGTTATCGGTAAAGGTGAATGTGCTGATCCTAACGAGTGTAAGATGATTGCTGATCTCGGTGTTGACATGCTTGCAGCTGGTATCGGTAATATTCATGGAAAATACCCGGCTAACTGGGAAGGATTAAGCTTTGAGACTCTGGATGCTGTTCAGCAGCTGACAGGAAAAATGCCATTAGTACTTCACGGTGGTACAGGTATTCCGGATGACATGATTAAGAAAGCAATCAGTCTCGGAGTTGCTAAGATTAATGTTAATACAGAGTGCCAGCTGTCATTCGCTGATGCTACACGTAAATATATTGAAGCAGGAAAAGATCTGGAAGGAAAAGGATACGATCCTCGTAAACTCCTGAAACCAGGTGCTGAAGCTATCCAGGCAACAGTTAAAGAGAAGATGGAATTATTTGGTTCAGTAGGAAAAGCTGAATAATTAAAAATTTTCACTTGCCTTTTTTGACTGGTTGAGTTATACTAACTGGCATAGGAAGAACAAAGGCGTTCCAACGGAAGTTGGAGTGCCTTTTTTTTTCATATGGTATGCACAGAAAGTACATACAACAGATTTTATGTATACCATAGTGTGAAACTTATACTATAAATAACAATGAGAAAGGAAACGAGGAGACATGAGTGAAGCAATTAACGTAGCCAAGATATTTGGCGAAGACGTATTCAATGATACTGTAATGCAGGAACGTCTTCCAAAAAAGTCTATAAGGATCTGAAGAAAACAATTGAAGAAGGTAAGGAATTAGACCTTGCTACAGCAGATGTAATTGCACATGAGATGAAAGAATGGGCAATTGAGAAAGGGGCTACACATTATACTCACTGGTTCCAGCCACTGACAGGAGTTACTGCTGAAAAGCATGATTCCTTCATCTCAGCTCCGCTTCCAAGCGGAAAGGTTCTGATGAGCTTTTCCGGAAAAGAACTGATCAAAGGGGAGCCGGATGCTTCTTCTTTCCCGTCAGGCGGACTTCGTGCTACATTTGAAGCAAGAGGATATACAGCATGGGATTGCACATCACCGGCCTTTGTAAGAAAAGATGCAGCTGGCGGAACCTTATGTATCCCTACTGCATTCTGTTCCTACACAGGAGAGGCGCTGGATCAGAAAACCCCGCTTCTTCGTTCTATGGAAGCAATCAATGAGCAGTCGCTGAGACTGTTAAGATTGTTTGGAAATACAACATCTAAGAAAGTAACTCCTTCTGTTGGCGCAGAGCAGGAATATTTCCTTGTAGATGCAGATAAATTCTTACAGAGAAAAGACTTGATCTATACAGGACGTACACTGTTCGGAGCAATGCCTCCAAAAGGTCAGGAATTAGACGATCATTATTTCGGAACCATCCGTCAGAGAATCGCAGGATTCATGAAAGATGTCAATGAAGAACTCTGGAAAGTCGGTGTTACATCTAAGACACAGCATAATGAAGTTGCACCTGCACAGCATGAACTTGCACCAATCTATGCAGAGTGTAATGTAGCGCTGGATCACAACCATATTATCATGCAGACATTGAAGAGAATTGCATGCCAGCATGGTATGAAGTGTTTACTCCATGAGAAACCGTTCGCAGGAGTCAATGGTTCTGGTAAACATGATAACTGGTCTCTTACAACAGACGACGGAAAGAATCTGTTAGAGCCAGGAAAAACACCTCATGAAAATATTCAGTTCCTTCTGGTCCTCACCTGTATCCTGAAAGCAGTAGATGAACATGCAGATCTTCTGCGTGAATCTGCGGCAGACCCGGGAAATGATCATAGACTCGGAGCTAACGAGGCACCACCGGCAAGCAATCATCTCTGTATTCCTTGGAGAACAGTTGAGAGGATGTACTGGAACAGCTGATCAGCACAGGCGAAGCTACACATAGTCTGAAAGGCGGAAAACTTCAGACAGGAGTTGACACACTTCCGGATCTTGCAAAAGATGCAACAGACCGTAACAGAACATCACCATTTGCATTCACAGGTAACAAATTCGAATTCCGTATGGTAGGTTCCCGTGATTCAATCGCAGGACCAAACGTAGTACTGAATACAATCGTTGCAGAAGCATTCTCAGAGGCTTGTGATGTCCTTGAAAAAGCAGATAACTTTGATGAAGCAGTTCATGACCTGATCAAGAAATATGCGACAGAGCATCAGAGAGTGGTATTCGACGGTAATGGTTACTCAGATGCATGGGTAGAAGAAGCTGAAAGACGTGGACTTCCAAATATCAGATCTATGGTAGAAGCAATACCTGCCCTGACTACAGACAAGGCTATCAATATGTTTGAAAAATTCAAAGTATTTACAAAAGCTGAGCTGGAATCCCGTGCAGAGATCAAATTTGAAAGCTATGCAAAGGCAATCAATATTGAAGCACGTACTATGATCGATATGGCAAGCAAACAGATTATTCCTGCAATTATTAAATATACGAAAGAACTTGCAGATACAGTAGTTGCAGTAAAAGAAGCCGGCGCAGATGCATCTGTTCAGGCAGAACTTCTGACAGAAGTATCCGGATTATTAGCAGAGTCTAAGAAAGCGTTGGAAGCACTGAAGGTTGTAACAGATCAGGCAGCAGCTATGGAAGAGGGAGAAGATCAGGCAAGATTCTATCACTTCGATGTAGTACCTGCTATGGAAGCACTCCGTGCACCGGTTGATAAACTGGAAATGATTGTTGATAAAGAAGCATGGCCGATGCCTTCTTACGGAGATCTGATATTTGAAGTATAAACAAAAAAAGAGCAGGTCATTCGTTAGACGAAGAAATTATTTTAGAAATACATTAGAAAAAATTTAAGAACCCTGGACTTGGAATGGACACATGATTGTGCTATTCTAAGTTCAGGGTTTTTATACCAAAGTATGTAAAATCCTGTAAGGAGGGCAATCATGACAAAACGGGAATTTTTAGATAAATTAAAAAAGCGCTTGCGAATGACCTTTCGGGAAATGTAATTCGGGATAATGTGGATTATTATAATGATTATATTACAGAAGAAGTGCGAAAAAGGCAGAAAAGAGTCAGAAGTAATAGAAGAGCTTGGCGATCCATGGGCAATTGCGAAGAATATCATTACCTCGGAAGAAATCAAGGGAAATACGGGGGAAACATATGACAGCTAAGAGCCGGAAAGACAGAGAAGCCAGACGTATGAACAGGGCTATGACGAGGAATCAGGACACAGAGGAGTGCATGTCTTCGGACTTGATACATGGTGGAAGAAACTGGTGCTTCTTCTTGGAATCATTGGTGTTATCGTATTAGTTGTGGCTGTAATTGGAGGAATCATCAGTATTCTGGCACCGATATTTATTCCGCTGTTGATCCTGTGTCTGATCTTAAAGCTAGTGAAGGATTCCAGAAGGTGAGAGAGCGGAAAGACTCGTTGATTTTTTGGAAATTTGATATATGCAAAAATAAAAGACCGATGGGGAGCCATCGGTCTTTTGAGGGGAGTATAAATAATTAATAAGGGGTTGTAGAAAGTATTCTTTCTACAACAACAGTATAATATAGTAAAATGTAAAAATCAAGAAAAATATTAAAAAATTCTTAATATATCGCCGGATGTATAATCAGTGAATGACAGGACATACTAATCTCGTAGCAAAAATGATTAGGAGGAATTCAAAATGGCTAAAAATTACAACTCATCAGAAAACTGTCATAACGCATCAGACAAGAACACATCAAACAAAAATGCATCCAGAAACACATCAAATAAGAATTCATATGGAAAAAATGCATACGATAAGAATGCATCGAACAAAAACGCATATGATAAAGATGCGAAAGACAAGAATTCTTATAATTACGGAAATGAAAACAGTCAGTATTAGGAAAAAGCTTTCCGGACAGGACGTGCAAACGCACGTCCTGTTTTGGGGGTTTACATGCGATATAGCAAAACATATTGACAAAAACTATTACTTGTCAGTAAGATAAAGAAGTAGAAATTAATATTTATTATATGGAGAAATAGATGAAAAAATGGAATTGATCGCTCCCTGTCATTTTGGATTGGAAGCAGTATTAAAAAAGAGAGATACTGGATCTGGGATATGATATCTCAGAAGTAGAAGATGGAAGAGTTGGATTTTGGGGAGATGCGGAAGCAATCTGCCGTGCTAATATATTCCTGAGAACTGCAGAAAGGGTGCTCTTAAAAGTAGGAAGCTTTAAGGCTACCAGTTATGAAGAATTATTTGAGAATACAAAGGCACTCGACTGGGAAAATTATATACCGGAAAATGGAAAATTCTGGATTGCGAAAGCAGCATCTGTAAAAAGTAAATTATTCAGTCCATCGGATATCCAGTCAGTAATGAAAAAAAAGGCAATGGTAAGAAGACTTCAACAGAAATATCATGTAGAGTGGTTTGAAGAAGACGGTGCGGCTTATCCGGTAAGAGTTTTTCTGAAAAAAGATGTGGTAAAGGTCGGTATCGATACATCGGGAGTATCACTGCATAAGAGAGGGTATCGTGAAGTTGCGGGAAAAGCTCCGATCACAGAGACACTTGCAGCGGCACTGATCATGCTGACGCCATGGCACAAAGACAGGATTCTTGTAGATCCGTTTTGCGGAAGTGGAACATTTCCTATAGAAGCAGCGATGATCGCAGCAAATATCGCACCCGGAATGAACCGGTCATTTACAGCGGAAGAATGGACGAATCTGATTCCCAAGAAGCTTTGGTATGATACGGTGAATGAGGCAAATGAACTGATCGATGATGACATAGAAGTTGACATTCAAGGGTATGATGCAGATGGTTCTGTAATTAAGATTGCAAGACGCAATGCAAGAGAAGCAGGAGTAGATCATCTGATACATTTTCAGGAAAGAGATGTAAAAGATTTGAGCCACCCGAAGAAATATGGATTTATTATTACGAACCCGCCGTATGGGGGAGAGGCTGGAAGATAAGAAAGACCTGCTTAAGCATTATATAAAACATTTGGCGAGAGTTTTAAAAAATCTGGATTCGTGGTCAGCATACATGATTACTTCTTATGAGGATGCAGAACGCTATTTCGGACGAAAAGCAGATCGTAACCGGAAAATTTACAATGGAATGTTGAAGACATATTTTTACCAGTTCCTGGACCAAAACCACCTAAGGCAAAGCGTCCGGGAGAAAAACAGGAGAAAAGATAAGATGGAAAAAATTATATTTGCGACGGGAAATGAACATAAAATGATAGAGATCCGTGCAATCCTGAGTGATCTGGGAGCAGAGATCCTGTCACAGAAAGAAGCGGGGATTAAGGCTGATGTAGTAGAAGACGGGGCAACTTTTGAAGAAAATGCCATGATCAAAGCTACAGAGATTGCAAAGATTGCAAATCAGATGCCAGAATATAAGAATGCAGTGGTTCTGGCAGATGACTCCGGACTTGAAATTGATTATCTGAACAAGGAACCGGGGATTTATTCTGCACGTTATATGGGGAGAAGATACTTCCTATGACATTAAGAATCAGACATTGCTGGATCGTCTTGAGGGAGTCCCTGATGAAAAACGTACGGCAAGATTCGTATGTGCGATTGCAGCGGCCATGCCGGATGGTTCCTGTGAAGTGGTAAGAGGTACTATGGAGGGAATTATTGGCCATGAGATCGCGGGAGAAAACGGATTTGGGTATGATCCGATATTCTTCCTTCCGGAGTATGGCTGTACAAGCGCAGAACTTTCACCGGAAAAGAAAAATGAACTGAGCCACAGAGGCGAGGGACTAAGAAAGATTCGTAAGATTCTTGAGCATAAATAAAAAAGTTAGGGTGAAGATATAGATATGAAAATATTGATCATAAGTGACACACATGGCTCTCATAAGAATTTTGACCGTGTAATAGAGAAAGAACGGCCCTTAGATATGCTGATCCATCTTGGAGATGTAGAGGGGGATGAGGATTATATTCCGGCTGTTGCAGATTGTCCGGTACATATGGTGCGTGGAAATAATGACTTTTTTTCAGATCTGCCTGGAGAAGAAGAATTCATGGTAGAGGATATCATATATTTACAACGCACGGACACGGGTATTATGTATCTATGGGAGAAACGCGGTTGAAACAGGAGGCAAGAGGGCGAGGAGCGGATATTGTGATGTATGGCCATACGCATCGTCCGTTTTATGAAAAGGAAGAAGGGCTTATTACATTGAATCCGGGAAGCCTTTGTTATCCAAGACAGCCGGGGAGAAAGCCTAGTTATATGATCATGCAGATTGACAGTAACGGAAAACTTGAAATTACGCAGAAATATTTAAATTAGAATATAATAAAAAAAGTGCGGAAACCATTGATTTTTTCAAGAAAATCCGCACTTTTGAAAAAAAAAATATAAAAAAAACAAAAAAAAGTTGTTGACAATTAGTATGAGGTCATATATAATATGTCTTGTGTCACGGAGCTGATACAAAATGTGACACAAAAGAAACACCATCGGGGTGTGGCTCAGCTTGGCTAGAGCGCCTGGTTTGGGACCAGGAGGTCGCAGGTTCGAATCCTGTCACCCCGATACGATATGCAGGTGTAGTTCAATGGTAGAACACCAGCCTTCCAAGCTGGATACGTGGGTTCGATTCCCATCACCCGCTCTCCTGAAACAATTGTTTCGGGTTGTGGGTTGTGGTTAAGAGATATGAGAGGGTTCTGTAGCTCAGCTGGGATAGAGCAACGGCCTTCTAAGCCGTAGGTCGAGGGTTCGAATCGCCCCCAGGACTTTCGTTTTAAACCACTAAATTTAATATGGTGATACTTAGGTTTTTTGGACAAAAGACAGTTCGATAAGTTATCCGCATTTAATATGGTGGGTATGGTGCAGTTGGTTAGCGCGCCAGATTGTGGTTCTTGATTAGAACTTCAGGATTTTGTACTTCTATATTATTTGATTATAAATTTACGTATGATACAGCTTACAACTCCGGCGATACAGATCGGAAGCAGTGTGTCTTTTAATCCGCCGTATACAGTCAGAGCATTATGAATACCCAGAAGTGCGGCAGGAGCCTGTGGGATGAGTACGGCAAACATTGCGGACAGATATGATCCGGCAGCAATGATAATAAAGGATGTAAGTCCACGCCCATTATCAATACTGTTTCCTCTGCGTCCCTGTTTCTTGCTTCCTCCGAGAACGCAGAAAAAGATGATCACTTCATAGAGCAATAATACCGCACCAACCGCGAGATATGCGATCAGTTCCTGATCCGCTGATGTTAAGCGGGAAACAATATTGCCAAACGAACCGGCATTGGCCAGAAAAATGCAGTCCCAAAAGATAGATGATCCAGGCAATCAGCAGAAGTGTTCCGATTCTTAACAGAAGATTGATGAATTTGAATAGGGTCTTTCCTCCGGCTTTAGCGGTTTTTGCAACCGGTTTTGCAACATTTGGAACTTTTACACCACGATTTTTGCGGCTTTTTTTCTCTTTCTGTCGGTTGTTACGAGGATCGTCGCAGTCGTCTTCATACTCATTATCGTAGTCGTCTTCATATTCATCATCGTAAAGGTCATCATCCAGCTCGTCAAAGATGTCGTCATCATAGTAGGCAGTATCAAAGAAGTTATCTTTTTACTTTGTTTTTTGTTTTTCTTACCAGCCTTCTTATTTTTTATTCTTTAATTTCTTTGTTAGTCTGTCGTAATCATTTTTTTGATGTAATCTGTATGATCAATATCCGATAATCCTGATAGTACATCGCGGTAGTCATCGTCATCATCAATAGAAATATCAGGAAGATCACCTTCGTAGATCACTTCGAAATCGTCGTCGAAGATATCGGAAGTAGATTGTGTTTTCTTCTTATTACTTAAACTCATTATTAGTCCCTCCTATTTATACCCATCTCTTATTCTATAATGTTTGAAAAAAACTCTCAAGAGTGGTCACAGAATATTCACGAAGTTGTAAGAAAAACTTTAGATTTGTATTACATGCAATAAAAGCTTAACAGATATGAAAAGATGTTTATTGAGAAATAAGAAAGAATCACGTATAATGAAGTTTATTAATATAATGATACGGGGGTAAAATGTCTTTTGATCCTATTATCATATAATAAAAAAGGAGAGAGTATATTTGACAGAGTTTTATTATTTTGCATTATCATTTTTTGTATATGGATTTCTGGGATGGTGTACGGAAGTTGCATATGCAGCTGTGAAGCAGGGAAAATTCGTGAACCGAGGATTCTTAAACGGACCGATCTGTCCGGTATATGGAATCGGAGTTGGTGTTGTAGTACAGTTTCTGACACCGGTTGAGAATAATCTGGTATTATTGTATATCAGTTCGACCATACTTGTGACGGCAATAGAAGGAATTACCGGATTCCTTCTGGAGAAGATCTTTCATAATAAATGGTGGGATTATTCAGACCAGCCATTGAATATCGGTGGATATGTATGCGTGTTGTTCTCATTGATATGGGGCGTGTTCTGCGTTCTGATCGTAAAAGTGATCCATCCGCTGATCTACAAGGTGTTGACAATGATTCCATTTGTTCTTGGAATTATAGTTATGGCATGTCTGGCTGTCGGACTTCTGGCAGACCTGTATGTAACAGCTTCCGCTATTCTGAAGATGAACCGCAAACTTGAAACGATGGAGAAGATTGCAGCCGAGCTGAAAGATCTGTCTAACAAGGTCGGAGAGAATATCTATGAAAATGTAATGGAAGGTATGGAATTCCAGGAAGAGAAGAAAGAGCAGCTTGGTAATGTAAGAGAAGAGCTGAAGGAACGTCTGGAGGAGCCGAAGGCAATCGTGAATGGTCTCAGAGACGGAGTAAAGGAACGCCTGGAAGAACCAAAAGCCCGTATGGAGAAACTGGCTCCGAAGATCAATGTAGAAGAGATGAAGGCCCGTATGGAAGAGTTAAAAGCAAAATACGAAGAGATGGCAGAGAACCGTACAAAGGTTGGCGAACGTCTCGTGAAAGCGTTCCCGAAGATGCAGGTAAGGCAGCATAAGGAGATATTTGAGGAGCTGCGGGGCAGGTGCGGCGGAGTAAATAAATGGCTATTTAGTTCATCAAACCGGCTCTATACCGTGTTCTTCAAGGACCGAGAGGCCAACTTCGTTAATCAATTAAATAACAAAAAACCTTGAAGAATGAATCTTCAAGGTTTTCTTCATGCGGAAAAAGGGACTTGAACCCTCACAGGATTGCTCCCACTAGAACCTGAATCTAGCGCGTCTGCCATTCCGCCATTTCCGCTTGACAAAAAGTATCTTACCATAGTCTGACGGAAAATGCAAACGTTTTTTGTAAAAATTGAAATTTTTTAATTTTTTCTTCAAATACGATTTTTTAGCCGTTCTAATTAATCTCAATCCCATTTACCTCAAGATGATCATCAATCGCAATCACCAGACAGCGGCGGCCGTCAATCTCACGTGCCTCTACCAGATCGGCACGTTCGGGATTAACTTTGACTATCACGTCCGGTGTCTCAATCTGGAAAGTTTTGACACTGGCAATGTTGGATGCAAGCAGTGTACCATGTACACCGACTGTTTCATCAAATTCATCATCGAATGATTCCAGCTTTTCTTCGGTAACACCGCTGCGTGTCAGGAGCTTCTGACATCGGTCTTGGATAATTCCAGCGGTTCCGGTTCTTCCTTGGCCTGTTCGATCATTTCGTTTAAGTTATCGTGGATATTGCGGACCACTTCGTAGTTACTGTCTTCGCCGAGGGTGTCGCTTACGATTGCCTGGAAGGTTGTCTTCTGGTCGCCTGCAGTCAGTGGTGTTGTGCTTCCAAGGACATGTTCTACGAAATATGGCTGTAACTCTTCCGGTTTCTTCGTATAATAAAGAACATTATGTACATCGGCTGCACGATCCTGGAAGGCCGGGAATAAGAATCCTTTGACCGGAGCCTCTACGAACCAGTCGCGGATACGGTCTTCGATGTTATTTGTCTGTGCATTGTATGTGAGTCCGGCTTTTTGTAAGATTGACCGGGCAGATACTGCAGAGGATGTGTTCGTATACAGTGTCGGATGCATCTTCCATCGCCAGACCATCTTTCGTCTTGCCCGGAACATCGTATACGGCATGGATCAGGATGATATAGTAGTTCTCGCCGTATTCATAACTTTCCACGACCTTATCATAGAATTCCTCCAGAAGAAGGTCATCCTGAAGTTTACTGTCCTTTAATCTCATAAGAAATTCCTGTGTGCCGCCATTCAATTCCTGGTCGAGTGGGAATTCCATGTTGATGAGGTTCTTTCCGATCGTTCCGGAAAGTGTATGTTTGAAGATATCAAAATATTTGAAAGCCTCTTCTTCCGGGTAAAGATAAGAAGGCTTTTTTCATTTCCATTTTTTCTCTTTTTCGTGATCCACATAACATCCGCAGATGCGTGTGATGGCACAGTTTTCAGGAGAAAACTGCCTGCGGATCTCCAAAACTTCTTTTTTGTTCATATTTGTCACTTCCTTATTAATCATATGCTGGGGGAGGATATTTTAACCCCAGTATCATAAAATGTTAGCATATCAGCCGGGAAAAAACAATCATAGACCATTGTAAAAGATGGGATGGGAACGTATAATAATAGATAGAATATGTCAAAATACGTAACTATTCAACACTGGAAAATATGGGGAAAGGGATAGTTATAGTAAAAAAGAAAGGGAAATAAGAATATGGGGAATATATTCGACATTTTAGGACCGGTGATGATGGGTAGGCCATCCAGCTCGCACACAGCGGGAGCAGTCAGGATAGGTATGGTTGCAAGACAGTTGTTCGGCCGTCAGCCGGAGAGGGCAGAAGTCTATTTACATGGTTCTTTTGCTGCAACAGGAAAGGGGCATGGAACGGACCGGGCGCTGATCGCCGGATTATTGGGGATGATGCCGGACGATATGCGGATACCGGACAGCTACGAAGTTGCAAAAAGACATGGGGATGGATTTTGTAATGAAGAATAAGAACATCAAGGGTGCACATCCGAATACTGCCCAGATTATTATGGAAGCAGAGGGCGTACCACAGATGAAAATCCAGGCACATTCCATCGGAGGCGGACGTATCTGCGTCTGTAAATTAGACGGGATTGATGTGAATTTCAGCGGAGAGAGCTGTACGCTTATTATCCGTAATGTGGACGAACCGGGACGAATCATGGAGGTTGCTGCCGCGCTCAGTAAAGCCGAGATCAATGTGGCGACCATGCAGGTGTTCCGTGACAAACGTGGCGGAACGGCCGTTATGGTGGTAGAGACAGACCAGGTGATCCCGCAGAGTGCGATCGATGAACTGGAGAGCAAGCCGGGAATTATCCGTGTGAAATTTCTTGATCCGAATGGATCGGTATAGATAATGGAGGAAAAGAAGATATGTCATATCAGTCAATGGAAGAGGCGAAACTGAGAGGGGAAAAAGAGAACATTCCATTCTGGAAAGCAATCCAGTTAGAGGATGCACAGGAGAGGGATGTGAAGATAGAAGATTCCTGGGAAAAGATGAAGTATATGTGGCAGTCCATGCTGGATGCGCTGGACGCATATGAGCCAGACAAGGTATCAAGAAGTGGTCTGGTCGGAACAGAAGGCGGGCTTATGGACAGCTACCGTGAGACTGAAGAACCGTTGTGTGGGGATTTTGTCTCAAAGGTGATGTCGAATGCACTGAAGATGGGATGCAACAATGCCTGTATGAAACGAATTGTTGCGGCACCCACAGCAGGAGCCTGCGGTGTACTTCCGGCAGTACTTGTTACTTATTATAAAGAATACAATGTCCCGGAAGAAAAGATGATAGAAGCCATGTATGTGGCGGCCGGACTTGGTCAGATCATTGCCAACCGTGCATATCTGGCAGGGGCATCCGGAGGGTGCCAGGCAGAGATTGGTTCCGGATCGGGGATGGCGGCCGGAGCAATCTGTTACATCAAAGGTGGAGATACTGATCAGATCGGACATGCCTGTGCGATGGCATTGAAGAACCTGATGGGACTTGTATGTGATCCGGTAGGAGGTCTGGTAGAGGTACCGTGTGTGAAAGCGTAATGTAGGCGGTGCAGTGAATGCGCTGGCGGCAGCGGACATGGCACTGGCAGGGAATTCAAGTAAGATACCTGTCGATCAGGTGATTGATGCGATGAAAGAAGTCGGGGATAAGATGGACGTATCATTAAGAGAAACCGGTGTCGGTGGTGTTGCCGGAACACCTGCAGCACAGGAAGTAGTAGAAAAATTAGGGATGTAGCGCAAGCTACATCCCCTTTTTTAAGAGAGCGTTGTTTTTAAATCGGTGCTATGAAAATAAGCGTGTGCTTTATCGAATAATTTGTTGCACAGGACCGTATAAACAGAACCAAACAGGTTGGCACCAATTCGGAGTGCTACTGCATATGGCATTCCAAACAGACCGGACGCAATGGAAAGCGCTCCAAATGTATTGAACACTGTCTGCCAGGAATATCCTGCCGAATATCCGACACCGATTCCGCCGATGATTCCGATATAGGCATACATAGACTCAGGAAGAACCGTATACAGAACAACGAATAACAGACCTCCTACGATGTTGAACATCCAACGCTTTCCGGAACGTGCGACACAGTCATTTGTAAACGGAAGACACACGGACATACATGCGATACCTGCCCACATAGCTCTTGGAAGTCCGAGCAGGGACATGATGCGCATCGCCGATGATACGATGAATGTCAGCTTGATATACCATCTGCTGCGTGCGGAATGAATGTTGAATTCCTGGAACAGATGAGAAAATTTACGCCGGTAAGGACGGTTCTTCTGATTCTTATAGAAAATGATCATGCAGAGGATCATTCCGACAAGGAGTCCTTCCAGTCTTAAAATGTAGGCATGTCCGCTTACATCATATCCAAATAATAATAGATAGCCAAGGACAAAAGTAGAGTGATTGTACATGATCACATTGTGGCATCCGAGGATCATCAGCAGCATGATACAGACCACATTGACAAAGAATGCAGGAACCGGGGATACCATGTTGGCAAGACGGGGACCTGCCATAAGGATTGCGTAGATACCTGCGATAGAGGCAAGTCCGTGTGTGGTACGGATTCGAAATCGGCCTGCCTGAGAACCAGCACGGCCAGAAGCACGGTAACTCCGACGACACTGTTGTCATTTCCGATGAATTTACTATATAAAGATACAACGGCGACACAGAATATCATTACAAGATATACTTTAAAGTTGTAAATGAGTATGTGACGGCGTTTTTTTTTTTTTATCGGTTGTGTTTTTAATCAGCTGTTTGGAGCCGGTCGAGCTTAGTTGTAGTTCCTGGTAAAATGTCATAATAAAATCTCCTTTATTTTTTTTGTGAAGAAAGAATCTCGTTCGCTTCACGGATTAGTTGGAATAAAGTCTCGAATTTCTCTTTCTTCATATTTTTCTGTAATGTATAGAGTGGATCCAGATAGTAATAGTACATACGGTCAATCTCATCTTTTCCGGCACCGGTAATGCGGATGCAGTAACTGCGGCGGTCGGACGCAGAGGCCTCTTTACAGATAAACCCTTTGGATTCCAGATGGTCGGTCAGGCGGCTTACGATAGTCTTACTGATGCCCAGCGTTGGTAATCTGTCTTGGGGTCAGTGGTTCTTCCGAAAGCGCGATCCGGAACAGAAAATCAATCTCCTGAGCAGAAGTGTGCTCTGATTTTCCGGATTTCCGGATCGCCATACTTGCGAAATGCCGGAGGTCGCCTTGTTTTGATACGATATCGGTCCAGTTTTTGTCTTTCATAGTTGCTCCTTTATAATAGTTTACTTTGTAAACAATTGCGATAAGTACTATAATAGATATAGGAGAAAATGTCAAGGGGATCTATGGAAGTACCTTTGGTTTATAAAAATAAAAAAGTTTGTAACGAATTGAGGAAAAATGACTCTTAATAGTAAAAGAAGATATAAATGAGAGAAGAGAGGTGAGTTCATGGAATCTTTTGAGGAAGTATATCAGAAATATTTAAAAGAGGTATATTGTTTTCTGCTGAGATTATCCGGAGACAGAGAAATAGCAGAAGAACTTACCCCAGCAGACATTTGCCATTGCATTTGAAAAAATTGGAAAATTTCAGAGGTGAATGTAAATTATCGGTGTGGTTATGTCAGATTGCGAAGCATGAATATTATGCGTGGACAAAAAAGCAGAAAAGATATGCAAATAAATTAGATGAAAATCATGCGGATCAAGGGGAGGATTTATTAAATGGCATAATCAATCAGGAAAATGGACAGATCATCAGAAAGATTCTACATGACTTACAGGAACCGTACAAAGAAGTATTCATGCTGCGGGTGATGGGAGAGGTATCATACAGAGATATCGGACAGTTATTTTCAAAAAAAAGTGAAAGCTGGGCGAGAGTGACCTATTACAGAGCCAAGAAAATGATTGTAGAAAAGATGGGAGGCGCAGGCAATGATGAAATGTGAGATTATCAGAGATCTGATACCGTTATATCTGGATAAGGTATGCAGCGAAGATAGCAGAAAACTGGTGGAAGAGCATTTAGCAGAATGTAGTGAATGCAGGAAATATATGAAAGAATTAGAGACGGAACTGGAAGCGGTGAAACAGAAAAAAAGAAGAAGATCTGGATGAAAAGCGGTTGTTACAGGAAGGAGCGGAGCGTATGAAGGAAATCGGCAAGAAAAGTATCGTAGATAAGATGATTATTGTGGATACATTACTAAATTTCTTATTGATCGTAACGGCTGTAGTATTGTGCAAACGGCAGATAGATATCGAAGGTGCCGATGCAGGATATTATATAGCAGCTATGGTATTCAGTTTTGGATTTATTATCGCGTTTTTCGTATGTGACTGCATCACACTGGTTCAGAAATGGAAGAGAAGAAAAATGCAGACGGAATGGGAGTATAAACAGATTCCAATCTGTGAAAGTTATGCGAAGATATCTATAGGGGTAAAAGTAATCGTTGTATTTATGCTGGTATGTGCGGCTTGTATATTGGGATTTTCACAGTTTGGAGGAGTGTTTTCTATTTAATGCATTATGGCGGCTGTCACCGATCGGAATAAACTTACAAAGGTCCTATCCTGTGCTGACTCAACATGGGGAAATTCTAAAGCAAAAAAAAAGTTGACCTAAAAACGAGCTCACAAAAATTCAAACTCGACATTCGTCTCAGACAGTGGATTTTTTGTGAGCAAACGGTCAACTTTTTTACTTAAGAATTACCAACCATGAGTCCGTATGCACAGGATAGGACCTTGTAAATTTATTCCTGCGGTTTCGCATGCCATAATAATTAAATGGAGAACTGTAATCTTTTATTACGGTTCTTGGATTTGGCTTAGTGAATTAAATAGAAACTTGACAACTATAGTTGTCATCTGTTAGAATTTAAATGACAAGAAAAGTTGTCATAATATGATTGATAAAGGAGATGAGCATTTGCCTTTACTAAACCGATTGAAGGAATACAGATCAAGACTTGGCGTCAATCAGACCGAGATGGGAAAGCTCGCAGGCGTATCCAGACAGACGATCAGCCAGATAGAGAGAGGAGACTATTCGCCGTCAGTAACACTTGCGTTAAAGATTGCGAAGATTTGTGAAGTCAGTGTAGAAGATATTTTTATATATGAAGAGGAGATAAATGATGAAGGAAAAGAAAAGTAGTTATTTTACCGCAACGTGGAAGATGCTCGCGGCAGTGATAATCGGGGGAATCGCCGGAGGCGTGTCGGTAGTCATCTATGAACTAATGAAAAAAGGAATAGATGCAGGAATCAGAACGATTAACGGAACGATTCAGCAATATATATTTCCAGCTCTGATTATAATCGCGGTTGTTACGGTAGTTGTGGGTGAATACAGTTTATACCGGTTAAAGAATGTATACAAAGAAATGAAGGATGCAGATGAGGACAGATTCTATGAACTGGATTACGAAGAAGAAAAATGGGGAGCGTGGACCAGTGGGGTTAATTTGGTGTCACAGGTGGCCTGCATCATAATTTTATCCTTTGGATATTCTTTGAAGTATATAGAATCAGGAAAATCCAGATATTTTTTTATTCGCCTGCATTATATTTATACTGTGCTATTTCTACGATATTTATCTTTCTGTACGTTATGTAAAAGCGATACAGGCGGCACATCCGGAGAAAAAAAGGTGATCCAACTTCAAGCAAATTTACGGAACAGTGGGTGGAAAGCTGTGATGAAGCAGAAAAAGAAATTATATACAAAAGTGCATATAAGACGTATATTGTATTGAACAAAGTAATACCGATATTATTGTTGCTTACATTAATAGCAAATATGTTCTTGAATACTGGTATATTGGCGGTTCTTGTTGTAGCTGTCATTTATCTGGTCACAGGAATGACGTATATCAGATCCAGCATGGTTTCTAAAGCAAAAAGGATTGGATAAAATAAAAAGTCATATTAGGTGAATGCATCAGATAAAACTGGTGCATTCATGATTATAACATATCATTCTATATTATAATTCGTTGAGTTAAGGAACATTTCGTTCCAATCATGAAATACATCGATAAATATATCAAAATTTTTCAAAATATATAACAAAAGAATAAGCAAATAAATGTTGAATTATCAGATATTCGAAATGTGGGATTCCATTATGAAGGATGGAAACGGAAGATTAAAATCATTTGCAAATATACTTGATAATATAATTATTATCGCATTGAAATACTGTAAAGATAAGTTTATACTGAAAGGAGAAGCCTATGAATAATACGAATTTGTTAAAGACAGGTTTTGTTAATGAACGGTTCCGATATTATGAGAAGTTAGTCGCAGAGCTGACAATGATGAGTGATATGTTCATGCGGAACGTGTTAAATATTCTGGAATGTGCGGAATATGTATTAAGAGTTATTACTGAAAATGATGATCTGGAATTAACAGAAGTCGTTGTTCAGAAAGATTACAAGAATTTACAGGGAAGATCGGCTGTACTTGACTGTGTGGCTGTGAATGGCAGAAAAGAAATATATGATATAGAAGTACAGCAGGAAAAAAAGCCGGAGCAGGCCCAAAAAGATTGCGCTACCACAGCAGTATAATAGACGCACATAGTCTGTTTGCGGGAGAAGATTTTGAAAAACTGCCGGAATCAAAGGTTATTTTTATCGTAGATGAGGAAGTAGAAAATGAAGTTGCACCCATCTTACATATCAAACGGACTGTAAGAGAAACTGGCAGAGATTATAATGATAAAAGCGAAATTATATATATTAACGCCCGGATGAAAGAAAATACAGATCTGGGAAGATTGATGCATGATTTTCATTGTACAAAGGCAGAAGACATGTATAGCAAAGTATTGGCAGAGCGGGTAAGAGTATTGAAAGAGACACAGGAAGGAGTGGAGATTATGTGTAAAGAGATGGATAAGATTTACAAAGCAGGGGAGAGTTAATAGGAGAAGAGCGTGGAAAAGAAAAAAGGAAAATATGAAACAGCAATGAAGTTGCTTGAATTAGGAGCAAGGGAAGACATGATTGCAGAAGCAGTAGGACATAGTGTAGAAGAAATAAAACGTTGGAAGAACGATATGAAACGTCAGTAATGATATTGTAAAAAATTAGAAAGATGGAAAAGGAGAATCTATGATGAAAGTATTTGCATACAGAAAATGCAGCACCTGCATGAAAGCATTAAAGTGGCTGGAAGTACACAACGTAGAATTTGAAGAACGAGCAATTAAAGAAGAAAATCCAACTTACGAAGAATTAAAAAGAATGGTACACAATGAGCGGACTTCCACTCAAAAAGTTCTTCAATACCAGTGGCATGATATACAAACAGATGAACCTGAAAGACAAATTAAAAGAAATGACGGAAGACGACCAGTTAAAACTCCTGGCAACCGACGGAATGCTCGTAAAACGCCCATTAGTAATCGGAGATAATTTCGTTCTGACCGGATTCAAAGAAAAAAGAATGGGAAGAGAAACTGCTATAAGTTAAAATATATTATCATAATTATATGAATTCAGGTAAACACCAGACGTCCGGAAAATAAAAATATATTTTGATATTCAAAATACTTGACAAACAAAATTTATTGATATATACTTTGACAGTCAAAATAATTTAGAATCAAAATAAATCAGAGGTATTTATAATGACTGGAAGAATATGTGGGACAGGATCTTGCGTACCATCATTTGCAATGGACAACAATGACATTGCGAAACTGGTTGATACCAGTGATGAGTGGATCCGGGAGAGAACCGGAGTCGTGAGACGTCATATTATCAGAGAAGAGACGACGGTATCCATGGCAGCCGAAGCCGGAAGGCAGGCACTTGAAAATGCGGGAATTGCTGCAGAAGATGTGGATCTGATCATCGTGTCTACGATTTCTTCAAATGTAATACTTCCCTGTACAGCCTGTGAAGTGCAGAAAGACCTTGGGGCAAAGCATGCGACATGTTTTGATCTGAGTGCGGCATGCACCGGATTTGTGGTTGCTTATAATACGGCAGCGGCTTATCTGAATGCGGGCGTGTATCAGACTGCACTGATCATTGGCAGCGAAAGTTTATCGAATCTGACGAATTCAGGGCGGTATGGCATGGGTTGCAGAATATCATCTGGCGGCAGCAGTTTCAAATGCCGGTGGACTTGGACTGATCGGAACAGCAAGTGCACCGGCAGAGTGGGTCAGAGAGATCCGTGAGGCAAAAAGCTGACAGACAAGCCATTTGGAGTCAATATTATGCTGATGAGTCCATATGCAGATGAAGTTGCAAAGGTGGCTGTCGAAGAAGGTGTCGCAGTTGTCACGACCGGTGCAGGTAATCCGGAAAAATATGAGATGTGGAAGGAAGCCGGAATCAAAGTGATCCCTGTAGTTGCTTCTGTAGCGATGGCGAAGAGAATGGCAGCGTTGTGGAGCAGATGCTCTGGTGGCAGAAGGAACAGAAGCAGGCGGACATATCGGTGAGAATACTACGATGGTGCTGGTTCCGCAGATCGCAGATGCGGTGAAGATTCCGGTGATTGCAGCCGGCGGGATCGCAGACGGCAGAGGAATGGCAGCAGCATTCATGCTTGGCGCAGAGGGTGTACAGATCGGGACACGTTTTGTTGTAACAGAAGAAGCACAGGTACATGAGAATTATAAAGAAAGAATCATCAAAGCGAAGGATATTGATTAGTAACAGGAAGAACCACAGGACATCCGGTCAGAGCCCTTCGCAATGATATGACGAGAAAATATCTGGAACTGGAAAATGCCGGAGCAGGATTCGAAGAACTGGAAAAGCTGACACTTGGCGGCCTCAGAAAAAAGCAGTTGTAGAGGGTGATGTAAAGAACGGAAGCGTAATGGCAGGACAGATTGCAGGTATGGTAAAAAAGAAAGAATGTCATGTAAAAGATCTGATCCAGAAACTGGTAACAGAGACAGATGCATTGATCGGAGGAAAAGGGATTCTATGAGTAAGATTGCATTTATTTATCCGGGACAGGGAGCTCAGAAAGCCGGCATGGGAGCCGATTTTATGAAAACAGTAAGATTGCAAGATACATATTTGACCAGGCAGGTGAGGAACTTGATCTGGATATGAAGGAACTTTGCTTTGAAGAAAATGACAGGCTGGATCTGACGGAATATACACAGGCAGCAATGGTCACGACTTGTCTGGCAATGACAAGTTTAAGAAAGTAAAGGACTGAAAGCAGATATCACAGCAGGATTAAGCCTGGGAGAATATCCGGCGATCGCAGCTGCCGGAGGAATGAACGATATGGATGCGATCCGCCTGGTAAGAAAAAGAGGAATCCTGATGCAGAACACGGTTCCGGCAGGAGAAGGAGCCATGTGTGCGGTCATTTCCATGGCGGCAGAGAAAATCGAAAAAGTGATCGAACCGATTGCTGATGTGTCGGTCGCAAACTATAACTGTCCGGGACAAATCGTCATCACCGGTAAGACAGACGCTGTAGAAGAAGCGGCTGCAAAGTTAAAAGAAGCAGGGGCAAAGACGCACCATCATGTTAAATGTAAGCGGACCGTTCCATTCGAAGATGCTGGTTCCGGCGGGAGAGAAGCTGGCAGAAGAGCTGGAGAATACCAGATTTCATGAATTAAGAATTCCGTATGTAACGAATGTAACAGCAGAGAAGGTAACAGACATCAGAGAAACTCCGGGGCTTCTTACGACACAGATCAGTTCACCGGTGCGCTGGATGCAGAGCATGGAGCGCATGATCGCAGATGGTGTGGATACATTCGTTGAAATCGGACCGGGCAAGACACTGGAAGGATTTTTAAGAAAAATAAACCGAAGTGTGAAAGTATTCCACATTTCCCAGTGGGAGGATGTGGATAAAGTCTGTGAGGAACTCGCAGATGGTGGTGAAAAGGATGGAGGAATCGTAAAGATGGATCAGACAATGGAAGGAAAAGTTGCGGTTGTAACCGGAGCGTCCAGAGGAATCGGAAAAGCAATCGCTGTAAAGTTTGCATCAAAAGGAGCAACAGTTGTGATCAACTATAACGGTTCCAGAGAAAGAGCCGAAGAAGTAAAGAATGAAGTTGAGTCTGCAGGCGGTAAAGCGGTGATCATACAATGTAATGTGGCCGATTTTGATGCCTGTAAAGAATTCATCGAGACGGTGATCAAGGAGCAGGGAAGAATTGATATTCTGGTCAATAATGCAGGAATCACAAAGGATGGACTCCTTATGAAGATGTCAGAAGAAGATTTTGATAAGGTATTGGACACAAACTTGAAGGGAACATTTCATACAATAAGAGCTGCGCTCCGCCAGATGATCCGCCAGAGAAGCGGACGCATCATAAATATGGCATCTGTTGTAGGTGTCAGCGGTAATGCAGGACAGGCAAATTATGCGGCGTCCAAAGCAGGTGTGATCGGACTGACCAAAACAGCAGCCAGAGAAGTGGCATCCAGAGGAATCACGGTCAACGCCATTGCACCGGGATTTATCAAGACCGACATGACAGAAGTACTTCCGGAAAAGATAAAGAAGCGTCTGCCGCACAGATTCCGCTTGGAAAATTCGGAAAAGCAGAAGATGTGGCGAATGCGGTTGCATTTCTTGCGTCAGAGGATGCGGGATATATTACTGGACAGGTATTGCATGTAGACGGCGGTATGGTGATGTAAAGGAGATTAAGATATATGAAGAGAAGAGTTGTAGTAACAGGACTTGGAGCAGTAACACCGATCGGAAATACGGTAGAGGAGTTCTGGAGCGGCATCAAAGAAGGAAAAGTGGGAATCGGAGAGATTACCAAATTCGACACCACAGAATATAAGGTAAAATTGCAGCAGAGGTAAAAGATTTTCAGGCAAAAAGACAGAATGGATTTTTAAGGCAGCAAGAAGAATGGAACCATTTTCCCAGTATGCGGTGGCAGCGGCAAAAGAAGCATTCGAAGATGCCGGACTTGATATGTCAAAAGGAAGATCCGTTCCGTGTGGGCGTAAGCATTGGTTCCGGTATCGGAAGCCTGCAGGCTGTAGTAGAAAAAGAATACGAAAAAATCCGGACAAAAAGGACCAGGGAAGAGTCAATCCATTGCTGGTTCCGATGATGATCTCGAACATGGCAGCAGGAAATATTTCCATTCAGCTTCGGTCTGAAAGGAAAATGTACGAATGTCGTTACAGCATGTGCCAGCGGAACAAACTGCATCGGTGACGCATTCCGTCCGATCCAGTATGGTGACGCAGAAGTGATGCTGGCGGGTGGAGCAGAAGGATGTATCTGTGAGACCGGAGTCGCAGGATTCACAAGTCTGACAGCACTTTCGACTTCTACAGATCCGATGAAGGCATCCAGACCATTTGAGAAAGACAGGGATGGATTCGTTCTCGGAGAAGGTGCAGGTGTAGTTGTTCTGGAAGAACTGGAACATGCAAAAACAACGTGGTGCAGTCATCTATGCCGAACTTGTCGGATACGGTTCTACAGGCGATGCTTATCACATTACTTCTCCTGCGGAGGACGGAAGCGGTGCCGCAAAGGCAATGGAACTTGCGATGGAAGAAGGCGGAATCGAACCTTCCCAGGTGGATTACATCAACGCACACGGAACCAGCACACATATGAATGATATGTTTGAGACAAGAGCGATCAAACTGGCTCTTGGCGATGCGGCAAAAGATGTTGTGATCAACTCCACAAAATCCATGATCGGCCATCTGCTCGGTGCGGCCGGAGGTGTGGAATTTATCACTTGTGTGAAGACAATCCAGGACAACTTCATCCATCAGACAGTCGGAACTGAAACTCCGGATGAAGAATGTGACCTGAATTATGCGATCGGTGCGCCGGTAGAGAAAAGAAGTCAATTATGTACTGACAAATTCACTTGGATTTGGCGGACATAATGCGGTGTTACTGTTAAAGAGATATGAAGACTAGCGGAGAATTGCAGGAGGGAAAAGACATATGGAAATGGAGAAAATGATCGAACTCATAGATGCTGTGTCAAAGTCAGATCTGACAGGATTTAAATATGAGGAAGACGGAATCAAACTGCATTTGAGCAAGAAAGAAAAATACATGCTATGTGACGGAAAATCTGTCTGCACCGGTGAATATGACCGGAACAGCTTCTGCCGGAGTGGTTTCTGCTGAGATGGGAAAAAACGAATGCAGAAGGGGATCAGACATCGGGAAGCAGTGCCGGAAGAAGCAGTCGCAGGAAATATTGTAGAGTCTCCGCTGGTAGGAACATTTTATTCAGCACCTGCAGAAGATGCAGAAAGTTTCGTAAAAGTCGGAGACAGAGTAGAAAAAGGACAGACACTCGGAATTGTAGAAGCAATGAAGCTGATGAATGAGATCGAAAGCGATTACAGCGGAACGGTTGCAGAGATTCTGGTAAATAATCAGGAAGGTGTGGAATATGGACAGCCGTTATTTCGCATCGTGTAGGAGGACAATATGAATCATTTGAACATCAATCAGATCAAAGAAATCATTCCGCACCGTCATCCATTTCTTCTGTTGGATTACATCGAAGATTATGAGCCGGGAGAATATGCAGTTGGCTATAAATGTGTTACATACCGGGAAGATTTTTTCGCCGGACATTTTCCGGAGGAGCCGGTGATGCCGGGAGTACTGACTGTGGAAGCGCTGGCGCAGGCCGGTGCGGTTGCAATCTTAAGTCTGGAAGAAAATAAAGGAAAGATTGCATATTTCGGCGGTATCAATAAATGCAAATTCAAAGGAAAGATCGTCCCGGGAGACAAGGTACGTCTGGAGACGAAGATCATCCGCAGAAAAGGGCCTGTCGGTGTCGGCGAGGCAGTCGCAAGTGTGGATGGAAAGGTAGTAGTCAGTGCAGAACTGACATTTATGGTTGGATAGATAAGAGCAACATAGGAGAGTGTAAAGAAAGATGATTAAAAAGTATTGATCGCAAACAGGGAGAGATCGCGGTGCGTATCATCCGCGCCTGCCGTGAGATGGGAATTGAGACCGTAGCGGCGGTCTATTCAGAGGCAGATAAAGATGCGCTGCATACCCAGCTCGCAGACGAAGCAGTCTGCATCGGGCCGGCTCCGTCAAAAGGACAGCTATCTCAGTATGGAAAATATCATCAGTGCAACGATCATAAGCGGTGCAGATGCAATCCATCCGGGATTTGGATTCCTGTCAGAGAATAGCAAATTTGCAGAGCTGTGCGAGCAGTGCAATATTACATTCATCGGGCCGGATTCCAAAGTCATTGCAAGTCTTGGAAATAAACAGGTTGCGAGAAATACGATGATGGCAGCGGGAGTACCGGTCATTCCGGGAAGCAAAGAACCCGTCTACGATGCAAAGACCGGTGCAGAACTTGCCCGAGAGATTGGCTATCCGGTTATCATTAAGGCAGCTTTAGGAGGTGGGGGCAAAGGTATGCGTACCGCCTGGACACCGGAAGAGTTCGAGTCTGCATTCCAGACGGCTCAGAAAGAGACCGAGATGGCATTTGCCGATTCGACGATGTACATTGAACATTTTGTAGAAGAATCCAAGACATATTGAGTTTCAGATCCTAGCGGATCAATATGGTAATGTGATCCATCTGGGAGAAAGAGATTGTTCTATTCAGCGCAATCATCAGAAGCTGATCGAAGAATCTCCGTCTGTTGCATTATCGGATGAACTGAGAAAGAAGATGGGTGACGCTGCGGTAAAAGCTGCCAAAGCGGCAGGTTATGAGAATGCCGGAACCATCGAAGTTCTTATTAGAAAAATCCGGGAACTTCTATTTCATGGAAATGAATACGAGAATCCAGGTGGAACATCCGGTAACAGAATGGGTGACAGGTGTAGATCTTGTGAAAGAACAGATCCGCATTGCATCCGGACAGAAATTATCCTATACACAGGAAGATATCAGACTGACCGGTCATGCGATCGAGTGCAGGATCAATGCAGAGAATCCGGAGAAAGGGTTCCGTCCGTCTCCGGGAACGATCACAGATATGTATCTTCCGGGAGGAAAGGGTATCCGTATTGATTCTGCGATATACAGCGGCTATACGATTCCGCCGTATTATGATTCCATGGTGGCCAAGCTGATCGTGTGGGCGAAGAATCGTCAGGAAGCGATCCGTAAGATGCAGAGTGCACTTGGAGAAGTCATTATAGAAGGAATTGACACGAATGTTGATTATCAGTATGGGATTGTGAATCATCCGGATTATATTGAGGGAAATATAGATATTGAATTTATTGAAAGGCTGTAGAGGTGACTGCTGATGAAGCTGGACAACGTATTTAAAAAAGACCAGAATTGCTGTCGGAAGAAAGAATTATATTACATTTACCAGACGACCGGAAGTTCCGGAAGGATTACTTGAACAAATGTAATAAATGTGGGGGAGCGATCATTGCGGAGGATGTAAAGAAAGATCATTATATCTGTCCAAAGTGCATGGAGGATATTTCCGCGTGCATGCAAGACGCAGAATCGAGATGATCACAGATGAAGGTTCTTTTGAAGAATGGGATTCGGATCTTCAGGGAGGAAATCCTCTGGAATACAAAGGATACGAAGAAAAACTGGAAAAACTGCAGGAAAAGACAGGGCTTTCAGAAGCAGTCATAACAGGAAAAGCAAAGATTGACGGCCGTGAGGCGGCTATCGGAGTCTGTGATGGGAGATTTTTTGATGGCCAGCATGGGGAGGCAGTTGGAGAGAAGATAGCAAGGGTGCAGTAGAACGGGCAACAGAAAGAAAGACTTCCGGTCATCTTATTTGCCTGCTCCGGAGGGCCCGCATGCAGGAGGGAATCGTCTCTCTGATGCAGATGGCAAAGACATCCGCAGCACTGAAGTACCACAGTGATGCCGGACTTCTTTATATCAGCATACTGACCGATCCCACGACTGGCGGAGTAACCGCAAGCTTTGCGATGCTCGGTGATATGATCCTGGCAGAGCCAAAAGCTCTGATCGGGTTCGCAGGCCCAAGAGTGATTGAGCAGACCATCGGACAGAAGCTTCCGGATGGTTTCCAGAGAGCAGAGTTTTTACTGGAACATGGATTTCTGGATGCCATTGTCAGAACGTCCGCAGATGAAAGCAGTACTTTCTAAAATTCTTGCACTTCATGATGAAATGGAAAAGGAACAGATTTTAAAAAAAAAAGAATGTGCTGGAAAAAACAGATCGGCAGAAAGAAGAAAATTGACGGCATGGCAGAGAGTAGAACTTTCCAGAAAAAAAAGACCGTCCGGTCGGGAAGTGATTACATTGACGACTCTTTACAGATTTTGTAGAATTCCACGGAGACCGGTATTTCGCAGATGACAAAGCTATCATCGGTGGCGTTGCAAGATTCCATGGCACGCCGGTAACAGTGATCGCACAGGCAAAGGGAAGAAATACGAAAGAAAATATCGAAAGAAACTTTGGTATGCCGGAAGCCGGAGGGATACAGAAAAGCCTTAAGACTTATGAAACAGGCAGAGAAATTTCTCGTCCGGTCATCTGTCTGGTTGATACACCGGGAGCATTCTGTGGACTCGAAGCAGAAGAGCGCGGACAGGGAGAAGCGATTGCCAGAAATATCTATGAGATGTCCGGATTAAAGGTTCCGGTCGTATCTATCATTATCGGTGAAGGCGGAAGCGGTGGAGCACTTGCGATGGCAACTTCAGATGAAGTATGGATGTTGGAAAATTCCATCGGATTCGCAAGTATCCTCTGGAAAGACAGTTCTAAAGGCAAAAGAAGCCGCAGAAGTGATGAAGCTGACGGCAGAGAATCTGAAGGCACAGGGAATTGTAGAGCGTGTCTTTGCAGAGCCGGAGGAATATATCGTTCAGAATATGGATGTTGTGATCATGCAGATGGATGAGGCAATCGAAGAATTTCTGATGAAATATAAAAGTTTGTCAGAGCAGGAGTTAATAGAACATAGATATGAGCGTTTCAGAAATATGTAATATGGAGCAGAGTAAATCACTGCTATATATCATAAGAAAACGATGTATTTTACAGGCAATGTTTATGGACGAACAGATTCTATAATAAGTGAGGAAAATATATGAAAATACAACCACTGAAAATAGGAACAAAGACAGCAAAAGTTCCAGTCATTCAAGGTGGTATGGGAGTTGGTATCAGCCTTGGAAATCTTGCTGGAGCAGTTGCAAAGGAGGGCGGCATAGGGATCATCTCTGCCGCTCAGCCTGGTTTTAGAGAAGAAGATTTTATAAAAGATCCATTAAAAGCGAATTTAAGAGCGATAAAATCAGAGTATGAGAAAGCAAGAAAGATTGCATCGGACGGAATCATTGGATTCAATCTGATGGTTGCCATGGAGCACTATGAAGAATATGTGCATGCGGTGGTAGAAGCAGGAGCAGATCTGATCGTATCGGGAGCGGGACTTCCGACGGATCTTCCGAAATATGTGGGTGAGTCAGACATCTTACTCGCACCGATCGTATCGACTGCAAAATCGGCAAATGTGATATTAAAATATTGGGACAAAAAATACCACAGAATCCCGGATCTGGTTGTGATCGAAGGACCGCTCGCAGGGGGACATCTTGGATTTCATGAAGAGCAGCTGGAAACGTATGGTATAGATGCTGGGGCAGAAGACTATGTAAAATGCCGAACTTCCTACGAAAAAAAATCATAGCCATCATGCAGGTCATTCATACATTTTCGGAAAAATATGGAAAAAGATTCCTGTTGCGATGGGGGAGGAATTCATGACAGTGAAAGCGCAGCGCGTGCATTTTCCCTCGGAGCAGATGCCATACAGGTGGCGACAAGATTCGTTACAACAGAAGAATGCGATGCAGATATCCGCTATAAAGAAGCCTACCTGAATGCAAGAAAAGAAGACATCGTGATCGTAAAAAGTCCGGTGGGAATGCCGGGACGTGCAATCTTGAATCCATTTATGAAAAAAGTAAAAGAACTGGGGCGTATTGCACCGGCGCATTGTTTTCAGTGTCTGAAGCATTGTAATCCGGGAACCACGCCGTATTGTATCACTCAGGCACTGATCAATGCGGCAAAAGGAAAGATAGATGATGCGTTACTTTTCTGTGGAGCGTATGCATATCAGGCAACTCATCTGGAAACTGTAAAAGAAGTTATTGATTCTCTGATACCAGAAAGGGTATAATAAAAAATAAGAGTAAAGAATGAAGAGTTAAAGTGAAGGAAATTACAGAAGATGGGAATGGATGACGCATATAAGATGATCAATCAGACACTGGTCAGTCTGATCAATGAAATATGGGAACTGGAAGAAAAGGCAATCATTACGGATGACGAGTTCAAAGATCTTACAAATAATGATATGCATGTGATCGAGGCAGTCGGACTTGGCGAAGGGAATAATATGTCTTCGATAGCCAGAAAGCTGAATATTACCGTAGGATCCCTTACGACTGCCATGAACAGTCTGGTGAACAAAAGATATGTAGAGCGTCATCGCAGCGAAGAAGACAGAAGAGTCGTTCTTGTCAAGCTGACAGAAAAAGGTGTGAAGGCTTACCACCATCATTATCACAGACAGATGACACAGGCCATTCTGGATAAACTGGATGATACCGAGCTTCCGGTGCTTGTGAAGACATTGGAGTTATCCGAATTCTTTACCGGTTACAGTGAGAGTAGCATTGACAGATTCTTTTCGGGGAAGAAATCCACAGGCGATCCGAAAAAAAAAAAAATTTGTAGCATATTTTGGAGACAGACTGGATTACGATACAGCGCGTGCAATGAAGCATGAGTATTTCGACGAAGTGACAAAAGAATCTGTTCCGCATAAAGAAGGACTGCAGGATTTATTAGAATATTTAAAAAGAACATGAGATTCCGGCTGTGGTTGCGACATCCACAGAAAGAAAGCGTGCGAGCAGGCTGATACATATGTCCGGTATAGAACATCTGATTTCGAATGCGATCTACGGAGATATGGTGGAGCGTGGGAAGCCGGAGCCGGACATTTTCCTGAAAAAGCAGCAGAGCTGATTGGGCAGGATCAAAGGAATGCCTGGTACTGGAGGACAGTGCACCGGGACTTCTGGCAGGAAAGGCAGCGGGCGGATATACGATCTATGTGCCGGACATAGCAGTTGTGTCAAAAGAGGCAAAAGAAGGAATTACGGCAGAACTGGCGGACTTGCATGAAGTGGCTGCATGGATCAGAAAAGAGAATAAAAAGTAAGAAGGAAAATGACTGTCATGCAGCCTTTGGAGGCTGTGGGCAGTTTTTTTTTACATCGCCATGCATTCGTAAGAAATAAAAAATATAAAGATTCAGGAGGAACAGATATGTACGAGAAAGAAGTAGAACAATTACAGAACATTATTGATGACAGTAAAAGAATCGTATTCTTCGGAGGAGCAGGGGTTTCTACAGAGAGCAATATTCCGGATTTCCGAAGTGCGGACGGGTTATATCAACAAAAGTATAAATATTCGCCGGAGCAGATCGTAAGTCATAGTTTCTTTGTACGGAACCCAGAAGGGTTTTATGAATTTTATAAGGAGAAGATGATGTTTCTGGATGCCAAACCGAATGCTGCACACTTGAAACTTGCAGAATTGGAAGAGGCGGGTAAATTAACGGCCGTGATTACACAGAATATTGACGGACTTCATCAGGCGGCAGGAAGCAAAAATGTACTGGAACTGCACGGAAGTATTCATCGCAATTACTGCATGAAATGCCATAAATTCTATGATGCGGCATATGTAAAAAATGCATCCGGAATTCCAAGATGCACTTGTGGCGGAATGATCAAACCGGATGTAGTACTCTATGAGGAAGGACTGGATTCGGATGTGATCAGCAGGAGTATCAAAGCGATCAGTGAAGCAGATACGCTAATCATAGGAGGCACGTCTCTGGTTGTGTATCCCGCGGCAGGATTTATTGATTATTTCCGCGGGAAACATCTTGTGGTGATCAATAAGAGTGCAACAGCCAGAGAAGTAGGTGCAAAGCTTACGATAGCGGCACCGATTGGGGGAGATACTTGGAAGGGTGCATTAAATTCCAAGTGTTGCCGCCTTCTTGTAATTATAACAAGAAGATTTTTTCTAATCTTTTGCCCGTCATAGTATATGGATCCAGAAGTTGTCAAGCTTCAGCTTCTGTCACATAACCTTTGTAATTGCGAGTGTGCGGACTGGTACATTGGTCTTGAGGGATTCTTTGGCGAGTGCGGCAGAGGCAGCATATCCGATAGACGGGCAAAGTGCAGTTGCAATACCTAGGCACTTGTATTTACCAGATCTTTGCAGTGTTTTTCATTGGCAGTAATTCCAAGAATACAGTTGTCGGTCAGAGTTTGTGCGGCGTGGCCAAGCGTTTCGATGGACTCGAATAAGGTATAGAAGATCATCTACTCAAATGCATTGAGTTCTAACTGTCCGGCTTCTGCGGCCATTGTGATCGTGTAATCATGTCCGATGATATTGAAAATTGTATTTTTATAAGCACAAACGTATATTTATTAAGCGCAGAGTGAGAAAATGCAATTATAGAAAAATCAGAAGAAAAACAAAAAAGTAATACGGAAAATGAAGAGAAATACAGGAAAGGGCGTATGAATATGGAATTAGAACCGGTGCAGAAGCCGGAGTTTTATCCGTTTATAGAAAGCATTCCGAATGTGATTGAGTGCAATTGTGTGACGGGCAATTATTCTATGCTTATGAAGGTGGCATTCCCGAGTACGATTGAGTTGGATGGATTCATCGGACAGCTCCAGCATTTCGGAAAGACACAGACACAGATTGTATTCTCTACACCCGGCTGCCGGGTTCTATTTAGTCAGCTTTTTTGATAGATCAGGCGGATATCACCGTTTTGCAGTGTAGTATGCCCACAGCAGGTGAAGCCTAATTTGACGAGCAGATGCTGCATGGGAATATTATCATCGTGTGTATCAATTTTAATATTTGGGAACTGTTCATAAGCCCAGTTCAGACAGAAGGTAGCTACGCCCTTTGTACCAGGTGCCGTGGCAACTCTGTGAACAACGGCATAGGGTCTGTCATTTAACCAGGAACCGTCAATTGTCTGGTAATCAGGGTCTTCTTCCCTGTGAAAATAGAATACGCCTCCGATTTGCTCATCTTCTTCTATCTGAATGATGCAGACATATAAGCAGTCGGACTGGATATCTTGTGTGGTAAGTGAAACCGGAGGATAACTGTCCCGCCACTCTATCCGAATTGCCGTGTTCTTTCATATATTTCCGGGCATAAGCATAGATTGCAAGGATGTTCGGAAGGTCATTCATTGTCGCTTTTCTGATCTGCATAAAAATCTCCTTTTTGTTATTCATTACTTTGTTTATTTTCGTAACTGTGGGAATATCTCAATACTGCGTTCGAGTATCCCTTTCATATAAGCAATCGCAGTTCCGTAATTGGTGATTGGTACAGAGGCGTCACCGGCGCATTTCAGGCGGTATTTCATTTCGCGCTCATTCAGCATACAGCCACCGCAGTGAATGATCATTTTATAATGGTTCAGCTTCAGTGGAAATTCAGTTCCACTGGTAAATTCAAAATCTATATCTTTTCCCGTATATTCACGAACCCAGCGTGGCAGCTTGACAGTACCGATATCGTCACACTGGCGGTGGTGTGTACAGCCTTCGCTGATCAGGATCGTATCTCCGTCTTCCAGCGTGTCCAGTGCTCTTGCGCCGTGGACGACGGTTCCCAGATTCCCCTTATATCTTGCAAAAGAATGGAGAAAGAAGTAAGCGGGATATCGGAAGGAGTATCTTTGTCAACTTCTTTAAATGCCTGACTGTCGGTAATCACCAGTGCAGGCTTTTTCCCGAGTGAATCCAGCGTACTTTTTGAGTTCTGTTTCCTTTACAACGATTGCAGTAGTTCCGGCATCCAGAAGATCGCGGATCGTCTGCTGCTGTGGGAGAATCAGCCTTCCCTTTGGCGCGGCAGAATCGATCGGAACAACAAGTACAATGAAATCTCCGGGGTTACAAGATCCCGGACGATAAATCTGGAAGATTCTTCCGCAGGGACTAAAGTTCCGAGACGTTCTTTTCAACTCATGAATATGAAGATTTTCAGTTGTATTGGTCCACAGGATATGCTCTAAAGGAATCTTATATTTCAGATGAGTGGACACGATCATTTCCTGATGTGTATGTTCCGATACCAGATCGGCTTTATTAAGGACGAGTAAAAGGGGAATATTCTTATCCTGTATGCGTGTAAGGATCGCATTGTCCTGCGGCGTAATTCCTGAGGTGCCATCGATCACGAGCACAGCGATGTCAGTCTTGTTCAGGAACCTGATAAGCTTTCTGAATGCGGAGTTTTCCAAGTTCGCCTTCATCGTCGAGCCCCGGAGTGTCGATCATGACGATAGGGCCCAGTGGAAGCAGCTCCATGGATTTGAATACAGGATCGGTCGTTGTTCCGCGCACATCGGAGACAATCGCAAGATTCTGCCCGGTGAGAGCATTAATAAGACTTGATTTTCCGGCATTGCGTCTGCCGAAGATCCCGATATGTATACGTTCTGAAGAAGGTGTGCTGTTTAAACTCATGATATGTTCCTCACTTTCTGACAGCTGTATATAAAAAGCTGACTGTATAAAAAGTTGATGTTACCTAAATATTCAAAGAATCGCCACGGTCTGTTACAACCTGATAGCCTATGGATTTCATCCGCATTTCCAGACAGTGTCTGCACTGGGCGGATTCATCACCGGTACAGATCTTATTATCATATAGAAGATAATCTTTCCGTACTTCCGTTGGTGAAAGGTTCGGCATTACGACATTGGCACCTGCCAGGATTCCAAGTTCACGCCCCTTTGGGTGGATGGTTCCAAGTGCGGTTGTGGCAGGAAGTAAAACCTTCGGGATCATCAGCCGGATCAGGCCGAGCATATATAAAGTAAGTTTCAGTGTTCCCGCAGATTCTCCGGCAAACGGAGTGTCATGATGTGGGATAAACGACCGATTCCGATCATGTGTGGATTCAGTTCTTTCATGAAGAGCATGTCTTCTGCAAGGTGTTCCGAAGTCTGGTAAGGAGAGCCAACCATGAATCCGCAGCCAATCTGATAACCAATGTCCTTTAAATCCCGCAGACATTGCTGCCTGTGTTCAGGACTAAGTTCGGTGGATGAAGCTTTCTGTAATGTTCGTGGTTATAAGTTTCATGCCGCAGAAGATAGCGGTCGGCGCTTAAACGGCATCATAGTAAGCCTGATAGCTATCTTTGGATTTTTTCCCCGATGGAAAGTGTAATGGCACAGTCGGGATAGCGTTCTTTAATTATCCGGATCAAATGTATGATGCGTTCATCTGTATAATATCCGTCTTCGCCGCCCTGCAGGACAAAGGTGCGGAATCCAAGTTCATAACCTTCCTTACAGCACTTTAGGATATCGGCTTCTGACAGGCGGTACCGGTGTGCGTTGCCGTTGCTTTTCCGTATACCGCAGTACAGACAGTCGTTTTTACAATAATTGGTAAATTCGATCAGACCGCGGACGTAGACATCGTGTCCATAATAACGGTGGCGTTCTTCGCGGGCCAGGGAAAAGAGATATTCGGACAGTTCCGGAGTGCGTCCCTCGATCAGTGTGATCCATTCTTCTTTGGTCAGGGTCTGTTCTTTATGCAATTGATCGATCAGATATTTTAAAGATAAGTTCGTTTCATTCATGAAAATCATTCCTTTGCCCGTATGTTATTGATCATAATATCTCACATTATTATAACAAACAATTACTTGCCGAACAATGTAAAGAAAGAAGTGATATGCAGAAATAGAAAAATAAGATAAATATATTAAAAAAAATATAAATTGACAATTCATGCAGATGCGTTTTTAATAGAAGTATACAGATTAGTTACGGCGAATTAATAAATCATAAAGAAAGGAAGAAATCATGGGAATCGGTAAAAAGAATATTAAGTGTACTGATCGGTATCCTCTTCATTATAAGTGTGTCGGTACTTGGAGGAAGTCTGCTTGCAAAGCAGGTACTTGTTAAAGCAATCAGTCAGGCAGGGATTGATACGGCAATCTCTCACAGAATGATGGATGCAGTATTTGGCTATGCAGGAGCAGATGATACACAGTGGATTGCGAAGATACAGAACAAGATTGAGAAGAACGAGGAAGTACAGAAAATTACAGAAAAGGTCATGGATGAAATGGTGAATGATCTTTCAAAAGGAACGGGATATAAGGATGTAGATATTTCCAAAGAACTGAATCAGTTACTGGAAGACAGCATGAAAGAAATTAAGGATTCAAATCCAGAGTTAACGGAAGATATGCTGAAACTTATGAAGCAGCAGTTAAAAGATGAGATGGATGACGTTCAGGATGTACTGAATAGTTATGCATCTAATCTGTATGGTAATATGAAAGATACCAGTACGATACAGGGGAAAGTTGCCAGATTATATACGACGCTGGTATCAACGACCTGCCGGGCCGTATCGGGAGCAGCAGTTCTGCTCTGTGCAATCCTGACGGTATTGCTTGGGTATCCAAGACACAGAGGATTATTTTCACTCGGAGTGGAAAGTTTGATTTGTGGAGGAATTTTTGCCGGACTTATAGGAGTTATGGGAAGCCGGACTATGGGCTTCTTATCGGACAAGATGCTGGGGCGTACGGTAGATATAGGGTTAAAGTCATATTTCTGGATGGGCTGTATATTTGCCGGGGCGGGTGTGATATTCCTGCTTGCTGGATTTATAATAAAGTGGAAAGACCAAAAAGGATAGATGTAAATGAGTAACAGATTTTTATAATGAAGTATTCGGAACATTTGATACAGAAGATATAGAAATGTAACAGAGTGAATGAACAGGATGTAAATGTAACAGGTATGAGAAAGGTTATATTTTACATCCTGTATCTTTTAGAGCAGTAATCGGATTGATTATAGGTGTTTTACATTACATACGGATAGTATACTGGAAATATTATATGGGGCATGCTATCATAAAAGTAATGTCTTTTTTCCGTAGATGTATGGAATACAATAGAAAACAGAGGAGTTAATTCAGACATGGAAACACAACACATTATCCACAATTTTGAGCCAATCTATAATGAACATTCTAAGATCCTGATGCTCGGAACTATGCCATCGCCGAAATCCAGAGAAGTCGGATTCTACTATGGACACCCAAGAAACAGATTCTGGAAAGTTGTATCCGATGTTTGTGGCGAAGCGTATCCGGAGACGAGAGAAGGCAAGATCGCATTTGCATTAAGAAATGGTATTGCAGTCTGGGATGTGCTGGCGGGGTGTGATATTAAAGGAGCAGATGACAGCAGTATCCGTAATCCACAGCCGAATGATCTGAGCCAGATCCTTGAATGTGCAGATATTAAGGCCATTTTTACGACAGGAACGAAAGCATTTCAACTATATAAGAAGTTTTGCTATCCTAAGACTGGGATTATGGCAATTGGATTGCCGTCTACGAGTCCGGCGAACTGCAGAACATCGTATGAGCAGTTGTTCGAGGCATATTCTGAAATTAAGAAATATATATAACAACGATGAAAATAAATAAGATTTAAGAAGGCGTATTAGAACATATGAACCGGGAAGAACGAGTAAGAATACTGATCGACTATCTGAAAAAAAAAATACAGGTTATGCATTACTTGCAGATCCGGTAGATTATACCGGGGAGAAGAAGACTTCTAAGAAGTCTTATGAATGTCCGCTGGCCGGGCGAGGCAGATCCGGAGTATACCAGGATCCAGGATGAACTGCTAAAGGAAGAAGCAGAACAGAAAGGAATCGTAGAATGGGGACAACTTCCGACTATCGGTGGACAATTCCCATGTGAGACGATCAAGAATGTGGATAAGATATCTCTCTGGCGGGGAGATATTACAAGACTTTCCGTAGATGCGATCGTAAATGCGGCGAACAGCCAGATGCTTGGATGTTTTGTGCCGTGTCATGGATGCATCGACAATGCGATCCATTCGGCAGCAGGTATCCAGCTTCGTAATGAATGTGCACAGATTATGGAAGCACAAGGACATGAAGAACCGACCGGAAAAGCGAAGATTACAAAAGGATATAATCTCCCGGCGAAACATGTCATCCATACCGTAGGTCCGATTGTTGGCATGCAGGTGACAGAAAAGCAGGAAGAAGAATTAAAGTCGTGTTATCTGAATTGTATGAAACTGGCGGAAAAAGAAGGACTTAAGTCGATTGCATTTTGCTGTATCTCAACGGGAGAATTCCATTTCCCGAATAAACTGGCGGCAGAGATTGCGGTGAAGACGGTGGACAAGTATCTGTCTTCTTCAAAACTGGAAAGAGTGATTTTCAACGTATTTAAAGAAGAGGACTATAATATATATAAGAAGATATTTGCATAAGAGTAAAGGAACAAGAGAGGAAATAAAGAAATGGACAATCTGGTATTCAGTTTAAATGCAACAGTCCCCATTTTCTTAATGATGATACTGGGACTGTTCTTCAATAAGATCGGGTGGATGGATGAGGAATTTGCTAATAAGATGAACAAATTCGTGTTCCGTGTTCCGCTTCCGGTATTATTATTTGGCGATCTGGCAGTTGTAGACATTAAAGAGGCGTGGGATACGAAATTTGTAATCTTCTGTTTTATTATTACATTGATCAGTATCACGATCGCAATCGGAATCTCCTGCCTGTTGAAAGACAGAAGTATTCAGGGAGAATTTATCCAGGAGCGTACAGAAGTAGTGCGGCACTTCTGGGGATCGCATTTATCCAGAATATCTATGGTAATTCCGGTCAGGCACCGCTTATGATCATTGGAAGTGTGCCGCTTTATAATATTATGGCGGTGGTTGTACTGTCATTTTTCAAGCCGGGACAAAAAGGCATGGATAAAGCACTGATCAAGAAGACACTGATCGGTATCATTACGAATCCAATCATCATCGGTATTGTGGCAGGTCTGTTATGGTCGGCACTGAAACTTCCGATGCCGGTGATCTTACATAAGGCCGTCAGCAGTATCGGCGGCGTAGCAACACCGATGGGACTGATGGCGATGGGAGCTACATTTGACATTAAGAAAGCATTTGGCAAGATTAAACCGACCGTGATCGCTGCGTTTATCAAATTAGTGGGATTTGTAGCAGTGTTCATGCCGCTTGCAGTGGCAACCGGGTTTCGGAGAGAGAAACTGATCGCAATCTTAGTCATGCTCGGATCGGCAACAACAGTCAGCAGTTATGTTATGGCTAAGAATATGGGACATGAAGGAGTTGTGTCTTCGAGTGTAGTTATGCTGACGACTATGTGCAGCGCATTTACCCTGACGGGATGGCTCTATATCATGAAGTGTTTCGGATTGGTGTAACCCTTAAGAGTTTCTGAAAAATCCCTAAAATCCTTGACAAATGGGGATTCGATGGCTATCATATTCAGTAGTTTATACGTAAAGGCATTGATGAAGAGGAGTACACGTAAGTTCGTCCATACCAGAGAGAGTGATCCATCGGCTGAGAGACACTTAAGGAATACGAGACGTCGGAAGGTAGCTTCGGAGCCGGATGAATGAACCTGTAACTTATGATAAAGTAGAATTAGTTCATCCCGGAGTCGTTCCGTTAAAGAATAAGATGAGATATATAGCGAAGGATTTCTTCCTATATAATGAAGGTGGTACCGCGACTACAATCGCCCTTTACGTCGATGTAAAGGGTTTTTCATTTAATAAAAAATGTGAAAAATGTGTGAAATGAGGAGGAAACTATGAGCGAAAACCTGGAAAAAGACTTACAATCCCAAAGCGATTGAAGCAAAATTATATGAAAAATGGTGTGATAATAAATATTTCCACGCAGAAGTGGACAGAAGTAAGAAACCATTTACAATCGTAATGCCGCCACCGAATATTACCGGTAAGCTTCACATGGGACATGCCCTGGATAATACACTGCAGGACATCCTGATCCGTTATAAGAGAATGCAGGGATACAATGCACTCTGGATTCCGGGAACAGACCATGCGGCTATCTCTACTGAGGTTAAGGTTACAAATCAGTTAAAAGAAGAAGGAATTGACAAGAAAGAATTAGGAAGAGAAAAATTCCTGGAAAGAACATGGCAGTGGAAAGAAGAATACGCCGGAACTATCGAAGGACAGTTAAAGAAATTAGGTGTATCCTGTGACTGGGACAGAGAACGTTTCACAATGGACGAAGGATGTTCCAAAGCCGTAGAAGAAGTATTCATCAAATTATACAACGAAGGATATATTTACAAAGGATCTAGAATCATCAACTGGTGTCCGGTATGTAAGACTTCTCTTTCCGATGCAGAAGTTGAACATGAGGAACAGGACGGATTCTTCTGGCACATCAAATATCCAATCGTTGGAACAGATGATTATCTGGAGATCGCAACCACACGTCCGGAGACATTACTTGGAGATACTGCAATCGCAGTTCACCCGGATGATGAAAGATACAAAGACATCGTAGGAAAAATGTGTAAACTGCCTCTGACAGACAGAGATTCCGATCGTTGCCGACTACTATGTAGACAAAGAATTCGGAACAGGTGCGGTTAAGATCACGCCGGCACATGACCCTAACGACTTTGAAGTCGGAAAACGTCACAACCTGCCGGAGATCAACATCATGAACGATGATGCAACGATCAATGAGCAGTATGGTGGAAAATATGCCGGAATGGACCGCTACGAAGCAAGAAAAGCAATGGTAGCTGACCTGGAAGAGCAGGGATACCTGGTAAAAAGTTGTTCCACATTCTCATAACGTAGGAACTCATGACCGCTGCGGCACAACGGTGGAGCCGTTGATTAAACCACAGTGGTTCGTAAAAATGGAAGAATTGGCAAAACCGGCCATCGAGGCAATCAAGAACGGCGATTTAAGATTCGTTCCGGAACGTTTCAACAAGATCTACCTGCACTGGCTTGAGAATATCCGTGACTGGTGTATTTCCAGACAGTTATGGTGGGGACACAGAATTCCGGCTTATTACTGTGATGAGTGCGGCGAAGTAGTCGTTGGACACGGCGCACCGGAGAAATGCCCGAAATGTGGATGCACACACTTTACACAGGATGAAGATACACTGGATACATGGTTCAGTTCTGCGCTGTGGCCATTCTCAACACTTGGATGGCCGGAAAAAACCGAAGATCTGGATTATTTCTATCCGACAGACGTACTGGTTACCGGATACGATATCATCTTTTTCTGGGTAATCCGTATGGTATTCTCCGGATATGCACATACCGGAAAGGCACCGTTCCATACCGTATTATTCCATGGTCTGGTACGTGACTCTCTGGGACGTAAGATGAGTAAATCTCTTGGAAATGGTATTGATCCGCTGGAGATCATTGATAAATATGGTGCGGATGCCCTTCGTCTGACTCTGATCACAGGTAATGCACCTGGTAACGATATGCGTTTCTATAACGAACGTGTAGAGGCAAGCCGTAACTTTGCCAATAAAGTATGGAATGCTTCCAGATTTATCATGATGAACCTGGATGAAAAAGAATTGAAGAAACCGGCGAACTTTGAAAAACGTCCTGCAGACTGCTGGATCATGTCAAAATGCAAAATATGGATAAAGTTCGAACTTGGTATCGCACTTTCCAAGATTTATGACTTTATTTGGGAAGAATTCTGTGACTGGTACATTGAGATGGCAAAATATCCGATCTATCATGCAGATGAAGATCCGGAAGCAGCCAATGCGGCACTGTGGACATTAAGAGAAGTCCTGAAGAAATCACTGAAACTGCTGCATCCATATATGCCGTTCGTTACAGAAGAGATCTACAGCAAGTTAGTACCGGAAGAAGAATCACTGATGATGTCTGACTGGCCGGTATATGAAGAAGAGTGGAACTTCCCAGTAGATGAGAACATAACAGACCACTACAAAGAGATCATCCGCGGAATCCGTAACGTACGTGCCGAGATGAACGTTCCAAATTCAAGAAAAGCTACAGCATTCGTTGTATGTGAGGATGAAGAACTGGGAGCAGGACTTGCACTTCTTGGACATGCTGCACAGAACATGGCAGCTCTGAACGAACTGGTAATCCAGAAAGACAAGAGCGGTATTGCAGACGATGCAGTATCTATCGTAGTTCCGGATACAACCGTATACCTTCCACTGGAAGAGCTGATCGACTTTGAACAGGAGATCGAGCGTCTGACAAAAAAAAGGCAAGACTTACCAAAGAAATCGCACGTTCTAACGGTATGTTAAATAACGAGAAATTCGTAAAAGTAAAAGCACCTGCTGCAAAGGTTCAGGAAGAAAGAGACAAACTGGAGACCTACCAGCAGATGATGGCACAGGTAAAAGAAAGACTGGAAGGATTAAAAAGCAAAACAGTCATAAACAATACATTTCCGCAGTTATCGGTAACAGGATAACTGCGGATTAGATATCAAAGGGGATTATATGAAAAAACTTCAGTTAAAAAAACCGGATATCAAGGGTAAAATCCGCAAAATAAAAAATTTGAAGAAAGAGGATGTCATTGCATACTGGAAAGGCAGACATGAACGACGTGAGAGAATACTGGAAGCAAAGACGCAACAGTGCATTTGCAAAAAAGATGCGAAATAGGTCTATGCATTCATGAATAGATTCTCTTTGATATTTCATGCGTTGCTTGCATACATCATTAACTTTGTAATAGAAGCAATTTCCAGACACTCCGTTGTTGCAGCCTGGGACTATATGACAGGAACACCGATGGTATTTTTATACAATGCATTTATGATCTTTGTGACATTTTCGATTGTATATCTGTTCAAACGAAGGATATTTGTCCGTATGATCATCGGTGCGATCTGGGTGATCCCTTGGAATCGCGAATGATTTATATCCTGTTAAAGAGTTACACCGTTCAATGCACAGGATCTTAAGATCGCAGGGGATGGAATGCGCTGATCAATAATTACTGTAATGGATTTGAAGTGGTTTGTGATCGCTGTCAGGCAGTAGCACTTCTGATCTGGCTGATATCTATGTGGAGACGCGGTGGGCAGTATGCAGGTAAGATACATCATATTGCAGCACTGATCGGATAATGGCAATGTGGCGTTCTTTTTACACTTTTGTAACGAATATAGCAATAGATAAACAGTGGTATCTACTTATTTTGGAAATATTGCATTTGCTTATGAGGGATTATGGTCTTCCATACTGCTTCTCGGCAAGTCTTAACACGGGAATCAGTAGACCAAATGGATATACGAAGAAGACAATGGCAAAAGATTGACAAGGACGGAGAATTAAATCAGACGGCTACGACCGTTCTTCCACGAACTTCCGAATATCATTGTTGTGCAGCTGGAGTCATATTTTGACGTTGCAAACGCAGAGTTTTTCACCACATCTGAAGATGCATGCCCGAATCACAATTTATATCAGAATTATTCAAACGGATATTTTAAAGTACCGTCTGTAGGAGCAGGTACGGCAAATACAGAGTTTGAAGTGCTGACAGGAATGAACCTGAGATTATTTCATGGACCTGAGAATATCCGTATAAGACTTTATTGAAAAACATCCGACGGAAAGTGCGGCGACAGCACTGGACCTCTCTTGATATGGGAACACATGCATTACATGATAACGGTGGAAATTTCTACAGCCGTGCAAATGTATTTAATAACATGGGATTTGATACATTTACCAGTAAGGAGTTTATGAATGTCCTGCAGACGACAGAGAATGGATGGGCAAAAAGATGAGATTCTGACACATCATATTATGGAAGCCATGGATACAACAAAACAGGAAGATTTTTGTATTTACTGTCAGCGTACAGGGACATGGAAACTATCCGGGAGACACAGGTGATCGAGAGAATCCGAAGATCAAGGTTGAAGGAATCGAAGACGAAGCGCTGAAAAATAAATGGGAATATTATGTTAACCAGGTCTATGAGATGGTTTGTAGGTGATCTGATCGAGGCAGTGGAGGCAAGGAATGAACCATCTGTTGTCGTATTCTACGGAGATCATCTTCCGACTATGGGACTGAAGGCAGAAGACTTAAAATATAACGGAAAAGCACCAAATCACCGAAGGCCATATGGTGATGGGGAATCCGTAATGTGTCACTGAAAACAGTATTGTTCCGCAGTTGAACAGTGGATATAGTCTGTACAGGTGAGAACTACAAAATACAGCCGCGTATATCAATGGTGAAAGCGAGAAGAGCAGCTTCCTGAATAGTACGCGTATTAATCTGTCGAGGACAGAATTAAAGAACAGTGATGTAGCGATTCAGGTTGGACAGGTTAGTTTCCAGTGATACGATATTATTCCGGATGTCGGATAAGTACATATCAGAACGGACAGCTTGTAAAAACAGGAAGGCACATGGCGCTTCGTCTGGAAAGAGATGCTCTGCGCAGCACAGCGTAGATGGAGCCGTCCGCCGGGAGGCTGGGACGCGAAGGCTCACTCCTGCGCGAAGGGGCGAGGAAGCAGTTGAGGCAGCACATCCGCCCAGCCTGTGCGCACCGGCTGATGGAAACTGGACGCGGCGTACCGGAGCCGAGGCAGGGCAGCCGCGTAGACGCACGGCAGGCTTTGCGATGTCAAAACCTGCCGGATTTCAGCCAGGAGGTCCGCCTCTTCGAACTGCTTTGCGATGCCGGTCGCCTGCAGCCCTCGCCGCAGCAGCAATACGTAAT
>VOFC01000823.1_pt1 | contig 68001 bp, 76 predicted proteins | sample 5384161 | NCBI WGS metagenome assembly VOFC01 (sample SAMN12384722, study PRJNA508395) | human gut metagenome | isolation source: healthy gut B | host: Homo sapiens
CGGAAATCATGCTCTTTGATGAACCTACATCTGCTCTTGATCCTGAAATGGTTGGTGAGGTTCTCGCAATCATGAAGGAACTTGCTGCATCAGGAATGACAATGATTGTCGTAACTCACGAGATGGGATTTGCAAAAGAAGTGTCAAGCAGATGTATGTTTATTAACGAAGGCCGCATCGAGGAAGAAAATGAACCTAAGACATTCTTTGAACAGCCTAAGAGTGAAAGACTCAGGGATTTCCTGTCTAAGGTGCTATAAACTGAATTGTTGTTTAATTGAATATTAGTTGATGACGAACGGACGACAAATATAAGATACAGGCAGTCCTGCACACTATGTTCAATGCCAGAAGCTTTGATTGGATAGTTCTAAGTCTTTCCATATAAACTATGGTAACTGACGCTACCGCTCAGACGCGCCGTCCATGGCGCGGCTTCGCTGCTTCGTACATCCGTGTACGAAGCTAGCTGGTTGGCTAAGGGAAAGACTAAGAACTATCACAATCAAACTTCAAGTGCATTTCACATAGTATGCAGGACTGCCTGTATCTTATATTTGTCTGTGTTGCGGCACAATTTAATACTGAATATTCAATTAAATCAAAGGGGGACGAAACAGGGCGGAATTGTGCGTTTTACGCGCAATTCCGCCCCTCATGCCTCTCCCCTCTGATTTAGCCACACATTCATTTTTCCTTAATTAATTTAAAGTCAGACAGTATATATGAGGAAAGCAGGTGCGCATACATTATAAGATGCACTTGAAGTTCAATTGTGATAGTTCTTAGACTTTTTCTTAACTCCCCAGCTATCCACAGACACGGATGTCTGTGGAAGTGAGATATGGGACATGGATGTCCCGTATCGAACGGTAGCGGCAACTGCCGTTATCCATATAAAAAGTCTTAGAAATATCCAGCCATAATAAACTCGCAAAGCGTGTTTATTATGGCTATCGCGGCAGTCGCCAAGGTCATATCAGGAATATGACTTTGGCTCGTTGCTCGCGTAAATTGAAGCTTCTGGCATCGCTGATGTGTGCACACCTGCTTTCCTCATATATACTGTCGTCCGTATGTTGAGAATGTATACTCAACAACTATATAATTTTCTTCCCAGTCACCGGATCTGTTAATACAAGAAGTGCCATTATAAGTGCCATTCTCACATATACACCATTCTGTACCTGTTCAAAATATGCAGCTCTTGGATCCTTATCAACATCCGCAGCTATTTCAGTTATTCTTGGGAGTGGGTGAAGTACTGGCATATCCTTAGGTGCTTTCTTTAACTTTTCCGCATTAAGTATATAGCAATCACGTAATCTTATATATTCATCCTCACTAAAGAATCTTTCTTTCTGTACTCTCGTCATATAAAGTACATCAAGCTCTGGCAGCACACTCTCTAACTGCCTTGATTCCTTATATACATCTGTGTTGTTATCAAGAACATCCTGTATCATATAATCAGGCATTTTAAGCTCTTGTGGAGATATGAATATATATTTGTTTCCTTTATATCTTGAAAGGCTTTTCACAAGTGAATGTACTGTTCTTCCGAACTTAAGGTCTCCACACAAACCTACTGTAAGGTTATCAAGTCTTCCTTTTCTTGATTTTATAGTCATAAGATCTATCATAGTCTGTGTTGGATGGCTATGTCCTCCATCTCCGGCGTTGATAACAGGTATTCTCGAATAAAGTGATGCCAGCATAGGTGCACCTTCTTTAGGATGTCTCATAGCTACAATATCTGCGTAGCAGCTTATTACACGAATTGTATCTTCAACCGTTTCTCCCTTGTTAACACTTGATACATCAGCAGATGGAAAACCTATCACAGTACCACCAAGATTAAGCATTGCTGTCTCAAATGAAAGTCTCGTCCTTGTACTTGGTTCATAGAATAATGTAGCTATCTTCTTTCCCTTAGCCACTTCACTATATGCTGGCATATTATCACGTATTCTTTCTGCCAGTGCAAGTATATCCCCTGTTTCCTCCACTGATAAATCCTTTGGGTCAATCAAATGTCTCATGTCATATTCCTCTTCTTTCATGCAGTTTATATGGTCAATATATTTATTATCATTTCTTATTCCATTAATCTCGCAGCATTTTATTATAGATCCTGCATTAAGCATCAATCCCTTAAAAGATATTCTTCTCTCTCTGCCCCGGTCGATACAAGATGTATTTTATGACTGATAAGCTCCTCAAGCTTAAGAATATAATTTTTTGCATTTTCTGGAAGTTCATCCCAGCTTCTACAACCGGATATATCACACTTCCAGCCTGGAAGCTCTTCTATAACAGGCTCAGCCTTTTCTAACCTGCTGTCTGTTACGAAATCCTTAGTTATTGTTCCATCTATGCTATATGCTGTTATTATCGGTATTGTATCAAAATCACTCAATACATCTAACTTTGTAAGCGCGATATCATCAACATTCTGACACATTATTCCATATCTGCTTGCAACTGCATCAAATGGACCGACTCTTCTTGGTCTACCCGTTGCTGCGCCATATTCTCCGCCAGCTTTTCTTAACTCTTCCATCCAGCTTTCAGGCATAGCTTTTTCTGCTACGAATCCACCTTCACCAACACATGTTGAATATGCTTTCATAACACCTACAACCTGTGAAACATTATATCCCATAAGGCCTGTACCCATAGGTATATATGCCGCAAGTGTATTAGAACTCGATGTATAAGGATATATGCCATAATCTATATCCCTCAATGCACCAAGCTGTGCCTCAAACAATATATTTTTTTTATCCTTTGCAGCATTTCTTAAAAGTGCTGAAGTATCGCATATATAATCCTTAAACATATGTGCCTGTGTCTTACACCACTCAAGAAGCTCATCATATGAAACTGGTGGCTGATGATATATATTTTCAAGAATAAGATTCTTGCTCTCGACTATAACGGAAAGGCGGTGTCGTACTGATGGCTGGTCTATGTTAAGCAAATCTCCTATCCTAAGTGTTTTTTTCATATATTTGTCACCATATGCATAAGCAATCCCTCTTCTTGTTGAACCATATGCAGAGCCTGACTGTGACAATCTTTCCTCCTCTAACACATCCTGACGTACATGCATAGGCATACATATAGTTGCTTTATCCGATATCTTAAGATTATCTGGTGTTATTTTCACATTCATCTGCTGCATTATAGATATTTCGTGACGAAGATGATCCAGGTCTATAACCATACCATTTCCGAGTACACACACTACATCTGGATGAAGGATTCCTGATGGCAGAAGATTAAGCACATACTTTCCTTCTGGGTAACTACCGTATGTCCTGCATTATTTCCTCCCCTGATAACGTACAACATAATTCGCTTTCGCACTCATAAGGTCTACTATACGTCCCTTACCTTCATCTCCCCAATTAATACCAACTACTGCTTTTAACATACGTACTGCCTTCCTTTCATTTACATATTACCATTCAGAGCCATGTGGACTTCTTCCGGAAATACTCTTGATTTTTCTTATCAAAAGCATTATACTTTGCGTTGAATAAGATGTAAAACATATATTTGATATGTCTGTCATATCATAATCATATGTTATCATGTCACGACTGAAGGGTACTCTGTTATGACTTTTTATGACATCTGTTATGACATTTATTATGACATTACATAAATAATATGATGTATCATAATATTTCTAATACACATAATGAATCTATAATAAGACATATAGAATAAGACATTTAAAATAAACATTTAGAATACGATATTAAGAAAAAGAGGCATATATGATAAGCTATGATTATTACAGGATATTTTATTATGTTGCACAATATAAAAAGCTTCACTAAGGCCGCAGAAATGCTTGATAATAACCAGCCTAATATAACACGCTGCATGAATAATCTTGAAAGTGAGATAGGCTGCAAGCTATTTGTACGTTCCAACAGGGGAATCACACTCACACCAGAAGGTGAACGATTATATGAACACGTTGCTGCCGGATGTGAGCAGTTTTCAGCTGGTGAATGTGAACTAGCCAAAGATAAAGGACTTGAACGTGGACTTATTAATATCGGTGCAAGTGAAACTGCACTCAGGCTTATATTATTAGACAGGCTTGAGACATTCCATGAAACTTATCCACACGTCAGATTAAAAATATCTAATCACTCATCTCCACAGGCTATAGCAGCCCTTGAAAACGGACTGGCTGATATTTCTGTTATCACTACGCCTGTAACTATACCTAAAAACTATCATAAGGAATCATTATATTCATTCAGGGAGCTTCTTATAGGTGGAACTAAATATGCAGACCTCGCATCAAAAAATGCGAAGCCTGCACGACCTGAAAATATTCCTTTTATATGTCTTGGAAATGATACCGCAACAAGAAACCTGTATATAGAATTCTTTCTTAACCATCATCTTCAGTTTGCACCTGATATGGAGGCTGCAACAACTGACCAGGTTCTTCCTATGGTTGAACACAACCTTGGAATAGGATTTTATCCAGAAGACCTGTGTGCTGCTTCTATCACCAGCGGTTCAATATGTCCTATAAGACTTGTGGAACCTCTTCCCGAGCGTGAAGTATGCCTTGTATGGGATAAAGGCAGACCATTAAGCATAGCTGCAAAGAAGCTGATTGATACATTAAAACATTCCATACTCTTTTAAGCTGACTTTTCCATTAATAACTTCTATACCATCTGCCTTAAGAAGTTCCTCCTGCCTTTCTGCACCACCAAAGGCAAATGCACCAGACAGTTCACCCTTAGAGTTAACGACCCTGTAGCATGGTATGTTATCAGGGTCTGGATTTTATGAAGTGCATTACCTACTGCCCTTGCCATACCTTTATTTCCTGCCATCTGGGCTATCTGTCCATAAGTAGCAACACAGCCCTTTGGTATTTTTTTAACTGCCTCATATATCCTTTTAGATGGATTATAAGTAACAAGCTCATAGCTTTCCTTAATCATAGTCTTTATAGCATCATCTGGAACTGAACCATCAAGTATGATCGTATTCCAGTGTTCTTTATTCTGATGCCAGCCCGGTATTACTGACCTAAATGCACTCCTCCAATAATCACGCCATTCTTTGTCTGCTTTAACATTAAGGTTTAAGAAACCATCCTTTTCATATGTCCATAAGAACGCTTTCTTACTTCCTTTAACTCTTACAAGCTGCCAGTTATGATCATGAAATGGTGCTTCTACATATGTATCTGGAAATGATAAACCGTATTGAAGTACTTCTTCCCTATTCTCCATAACAATCCTCCATTCTATGCACTTTTTATAAATCCATGTTTAATTAATATCTATTATAACAAAATAGCAGGTTGATACAATAACCAACCTGCATGCCTGTTACAACAAACACATATCCAATCCATACAACACATATTTCCCAGAAGCTTTTCTTCTGTGAAACCGGTACACTTGTCTGGGTAAATTCGCTGTCTTTTACATTTTCTATCTTTTCCAGCCTTTGTAATGGCTATGCATACGATTTCTATTGGAAAAGAAATAAAGAAAGAGGTCTGCTCAATAAAGATGGCTCCTGCAAATTCTCTAGGAATAGTGCTGAAACACAGCTATGTGACAGCCTCGCTTCACTTGTATCAGATAATGATTGTGTAAGCGGTTACGAACACGCCGGTGCAACTGGTGATAAATGGGTGGATATGGAGCTTGACCTTTTTGCTGAGGGCTTTGCAGAGGTTATGTCTTCTGATGCTGCTATATCTGAGTTAAATAAAATTAGTATTATAAATGAAACAAAGAAAAGCAGCAGCTTTTAAGGCTCTTTTTCAGACATGTTATAATCTTTTTTATATGCATATTGCCCTTATTAATAAAATAGATTCTAAATATATTACTTCCGACCTGCTGGAACAATATACTTAGAATCTATTTTTACTAATATTGATTGTACAATATATTTCTTTAATATATATTGTTTTAATATTTATAACTATTACTTTGCTTCTGCCTGTTTAGAATGCAGTTTATTAAACACCAGTAATCCCACACCGCATATTACAAAGAATATCGATATAAACTGTGATGTAGATAAGAAACCGACTTCACCACGGTAATCATTTCTTAAAAACTCTATAAGAAAACGTCCGATGCCATAAAGTATCATATATATATAACCTATATCCCCTGCTGGCAGATACTTACTCTTTCCCTTTTTCCTTCCTGCTGTAAAGCTATAATTATAAGCAATAACGAGAAGTATAATCATATGAAGAAAGTCTGCTCCTGCCGATATAAGCTGTGTTGGTATAAGCTTAACTCCCGCTGGTGCCTGCGAACCTACTGGAAATATAACTCCAAAGTGGCTTGTGGTTTCCCTTCCATAGCAGCAGCCTGCAAGAAAACAGCCTATTCTTCCAAAGCCCTGTGCAAGTGCGATCTCTGGCATTACAAGATCAAAATATTCCATAAAGTTTAGCTTCTTTACCTTACAATAAAGCATACAGCATAGCACACCAGCTATTATTCCACCATATACAACAAAGCCTGCTGAACCAAGCACCGCCTTCGGATTCTTTATAAATTCGTCAAACTCAACTATAACATATAAAAGCTTAGCACCAAGAAAGCCTGAAACACCTGCTATTATGGTAATATCAATAATTGCTTCCTCACGCAGACCAAGCCTTTTAGCCCTGTATTCTGCAAGCAGCATAGCAAGTATGAAGCCTATTCCTATCATCAGGCCATACCCATGTACTGTCAGGCTTCCTATACTAAATAAATCTGTCTTCACTCTTTATTTCTCCCTGTTTATCATATAATTAGCAACCTCTTTTACTGCTTTTTACCGGCTCTTTTACAAGCCAAACATAGTCTCCGAGCTTTCTATCCTTTCTGCCACCTCATCAAAGAATGTTTCCTCTGACTTGTATGGCTTAATATAAAATGTCTTCAAATTATACATATTAAGTGTTCTTATCTGTTCCTGTGTAAGCCCTGGCAAGGTTTTTTTGCAGCTTCTTAAGATACCTGTGCCACTTTATTATATAAGCATTATACCTCTCTGTATCAGATATTCCCAGCCACTTTTTTCACTTTTATCTTGGTAAGTCTTTCCTTATTACACTCTCCTGTCTGCAATATGTAATAAAAATGTTCATCATCCTCCCAATATCTTCCCAACGGGGAACATTCTGCATATTCAGGTCTGTAGCTGTGAATACTGCACATATTATCCTTGTTCAGAAAAGAACAGGCATCTGTATCAGCCTGCATCTTAATATTAGGAAGAATACACCCATCCACTACATTAAGCTCTATATTGCTGTCAGACATCTGTTCAAAGGACAGACCAGTTCCTACTGACAATCTATAGCAATCATACGGATCAAGCACTATCGTCTTTCCCATGCCAATACAACATATTTTTTACAATTGCTGCAGTTATCCGTATCTGCTCTTACCATATCATTCTCACCATATAATCTGCCATCTGATATATCCTCTAAACATGCATTTCTAATCATACTATATAAATCCCTTCTTCGCAAAAAGCCGGAAATCCACCAGTTTTAACTTCTTTTAATATTTGTATTATACTTTAATTTGGTAATTATGTCGATACGCTTAATAAAATGGCTTTATTGCTGTCTTACCACCGCTTTACCTCTGTTTTGTATTTTAATAATCTAAAGCTATTACAAAATATAACAAAAAATACCAAACTTATTTTAAAAAGACATTACTTTTTTATCAAAATATGCTACAATACGTTACTGTATAGTATTATGATGCAAATGTATAAATAATGATTGGAGACAATGATGAAACACAAGATTATAACATTTGGTGAGTTAATGTTAAGACTTTCACCTGATAACAATGAAAGATTTACCCAGGCACACTCTTATGAGGCTGTTTATGGCGGTGGTGAAGCTAATACTGCTGTATCACTTGCTAACTTTAATGTTGATACACGTTATGTAACCAAGCTTCCTAAGCATACTATAGGTCAGAGTGCTGTCAACTCCTTAAGACAGTATGGTGTTGATGTCAGCAGAATCGTCCGTGGTGGCGAGCAGATTGGCATATATTTTCTTGAGAAAAAGACAAGCCAGCGACCAACCAATGTTATATATAATAGAAATGGTTCCGCATTCGCCCTTGCTACAAAGGAAGATTTTGACTGGGATTCTATATTCGATGGTGCAACATGGTTCCATTTTTTCTGGTATAACTCCAGCTATAAGTGATAATATGGCTGAAATTACTATAGAAGCCTGTAAGGAAGCTAAGAAACGTGGCATCACAGTAAGCTGCGACCTTAACTACAGAAGTAAGCTCTGGTCAAGTGAAAAAGCTAATAAAGTCATGAGTGAAGTATGCAGATATGTAGATATATGCATAGCTAACGAAGATGATGCAGTTGGTATATTTGGCATGGATGCATCTAAGTCTGATAAAGAAAAGAATGCATATATTGCAGAAGAACTTACAAAGATGTTCCCTAACTTCAAGATGGTAGCTTCTGTATGGAGAACAGAAACCTCCATAACTACATTCAAGCTTCAGTCAATGATATACACAGAAGGAAAGGCTTACTACAGCCAGGAATTCTTTATGAATATACTTGATTACATCGGTGCTGGTGATGCCTACTGTGCAGGTATAATTTACAGTCTTATAAACGACTTTGACCCTCAGAAGGCTGTTGAATTTTCTAATGCAGCAAGCTGCTTAAAGCACACTGTAAGCGGAGATTTCAACCTTGTATCAGTAGATGAGGTTATGAAGCTCGCATTTGCCAAAGCTGGCAACGAGGTTTCACGTTAATATTAACTACACAGCGGTCATGTATTGTTTTTATCGATATATGACCGCTGTTTTTTGTTTAAATATTTGAATATTAAAATATTTACTTTGCAAAGTAACCGATATGTTCTTTATCCAAAACAACAATATGCACACTTTTAATAACATGTTACAACTTTTTTAAATAATTATAATGCATTTTTTCTTAAAGTATGTTATTATATAAATGATTTTTTTCGTGATTATTTATTATACATAATATGAATAAGGGGATGTAAATTATATGTTTGGTAAAAAAAAGGAGCAGCATGTATTATCTGACCATGATGCGCAGCTATTATTAGATTCTATTGATAATATTATTTCAGGAGGTTTTGACGATATTAATCCAGCAGATTTTGATAGTTCTGTTATCGGCGGTAAGCTTAACTCTATGCTTTTTTCCATGAAACAGATAAACAATCCTGTTGTTATGCGACTGAATGAAACTATGAGTATCATAGGTGATAACAGTCTTATGAAGGATACATTTGAACAGGTTGAATCGCAGACCATGTCTATAAAGCACATGCAAAATGCCAGTCTTAATCTTGAAGATTCTATTGACAATATCTCCTCTGCCATGGGAAATATCAGAGATAACACACATAATATCATTGAGGTATCACAAAATATAACTAACGATATGAATGACAGTATTACTGCCGTTAATCAATCATCCAAGCGCATAGAGGTTATTAACAATCGTGTACAGAATTTTAAAGGCAAGATTGGTAAGATTGAAGAAATCGTGGACCTTGTAAAAAAGTTGCCAACCAGAGCAACCTTCTTGCACTTAATGCATCTATAGAGGCTGCAAGAGCTGGTGAAGCAGGAAAAGGCTTCGCTGTTGTTGCCGACCAGGTACGGCTTTTATCCAGTAATACATCTGAATCTGCTGAAGATATAGTAAAATATGTTACTGAACTTAAAGAGAATATAGATGAGCTGGCTCTTGCCATGGATGAAACAACTCTCAGCCTTGCAGAAGGGAATTCAAAGGTTGAAAAGTCTATTGTTTCCATGCAGCAGATGAATAATCAGATGATAAGCATACGTGAAGGTGTTGACAGTGTATTTAACGATATAGATACACAGACTAAAGTAACCCGTTCTTTCTCCAAGCAGATTGAAAACATATCACAAAGCTATAACACTTTATCGAACGACTGCCTGCAGACTGGACGACGTGTATTTAAGATTGGACGATATCTAGATAAAACAAGAAGTGATCTTGTACGTGGATGCTCAAAAATAACTGAGCAGGACTGGGTACGTGTATTTGAAGTGGATCATTTCGTACTCACATGGCGTGTATATAACAACATTGTAGGCTTTGAGCATCTTCAGAAAAAACAGGTGGATGATCTGGTAGATGTAAGCTTGGAAAGTGGCTTAAACAGGTATCAGATGAACGGCTTATACACAGCAAAGGAATATATATCCCTTGCCAAATCACATGAAGACCTTCACAGGTATGCCACTCTGTCATGGCAGGCCAACGAAGATGGAGACCATAGCAAAGCTATTTCTTATTTTGATGATACATATCGTTCATATCAGGAATTCGATGAGGCACTGCATCGCTTCCAAAGCAAGATGCATTCTCTTGGCTACAACGATATAACCCAGATTGTTAAATTTGAACATTCTTAATAATAATTATTATTATATAATATATGTTGTATGATGTATATGAGTCATCTTTAACTTTATCAGGACCCAGAATAACACCTTTCATGATTTCATTTTAGGTATATGATTCTTGGTCCTGTTTTGTTATTTACTATTATATCTTTTAATTACCTACTATAACCTGCTATATTAAACCTGTTATACTTAACCCGCTATATCAAACCATTATATTTAACCTGCTATATCGAACACGTTGGACACTGTGGCAGATTCTCTTCACATACTGGCTGGCATCCCTTATCACAGTCATTTTTAAGACTGCTCTCACAATGTGGTGGACTAAGATCAAGTGGTTTAATAGCAAGGTTTAACAGATTACCACATACGAACTTCATCTCATCTGAATTCTCCTGTGACACTATACTGCCCTTTGGAGTAACTATCTTTCCAGCACTTGCAACTCTGTAGCCCGCATAATAAAAGGCTCTGCAATATAACTGAAAGACCTATAGTTACCTCATCTGTCGCTATGTCGATATCTAATACCTTAGGTATGGCATAAAGATTAAGCCCCTGTGTAATTCCATTATCACCTGATAAGAAACCTGTATAATTCAAAGCTGGCTGGAAGCTTTCCCCTTCCCTGTTGTAAGATACGCCATACGGTGCAAATATTTCAAGCTCAACTGATGAAGGATTAACATCTTCATCATATGTTGCTGCCGTTGTATCTGATGGCAGATATTCAACTGTTGGATATATAGTCGCCACAAGTCTGCAATTTTCATCATACAGATTAAGTGCAAATGTTACTTGAAGATTAGAAAGCTTGACTGAATAGCAGTTTGGTCTGCCCGGTATCTGATTTATCACAACGTTACCTGCGCCATACTGATATGATATTTCAACAACACTTGCTGCTGCGTTGGTAACAGTTGGATAATTAGCTGATATATCCACACCCGCAGCAGCTACAGCACAAAGGTTAATACCAATCTGATCATATATAAGCGGTGCAAATAAACTAAGTTCGGAAGGTGATCCACATATCGGATTCGTACAAACATCAAAACAGCCATTAGGCATATTAGATACAATATCACTTACAATCTTTGTACAGCACCCACTCTTTTTTGAATTTACATCTCGCCATATCATATTCCTTTCTTTTTATAATTCTTACTACATTATATGTTCTAAAGCTCTTTATGCTACCATACATTTTAATAAGTATTATAAATGATGGAGGATTATTATGTCTAATGTATATTCTGTTGGAAACAACCGTCAGCTTATTATATATGCCGCAGGTTCTAATATATTCTTAAGAATCGCTCATTTTGGCGGACTTGAACGTCCCATAGTACTTGCCACTGACTATAACCATGGACTTAATGAATGTGTTTATAACGACACTTTATACTATACATATATCTCAACCGACAATTCACTTCACATTAAAAACATAATGGAAAGCCAGAGTATATATACAGTAAGCGGCAATAATATTCCTGAGTTATATAATCCATCTATCTGTGTATGTAATCATTCTCTACTTCTTTTTTATCTTAAGAACAACCCTCTTTTAAAACACCTCTGCCTTCACTGTCTTTCTTTTGGCGATATACATAACTGCACGGAAGCTTTTCCTGTTCCACTGCCATCCTGTGTGACAGATATATCTGATTATCATATCTTCAATGCTGGTAATACTCTTTTTCTATATGTAAATAACCGGATGTTTTTTATTGAAGAAATCGGACATATTAAAGAAATGAGACTTGTCTCTGAAATAAAAAGAAAACGATAATAATAAGAATAAATTAGCTGCCTGTCAGGCAAAGATTAACGAACAGGCAGCTGTTATTAACAGTATCAGGCTTCAATACGATGAACTTATGAATGTAGCCTCCCAATACAGAGAGGAAGCACTGAAATGGCGTTCTAAATTCATGTAACGATAATAGTTATAACCGGTACAATTCATCATATTTATGATATTAAAGCTTCTTATTATCTGGCATAATGTACCTTTAACAGACTAAGTCCCTTTGCCGGTGCTGTTGCACCAGCAAAGGGCTCTGTTTTTTGCTTCTATTAACTCTATCATACTTTCTGGTGTTCTCTTATGGAATCCTACCTCCAGAAGTGTTCCAGACAAAATCCTTACCATATACTGTAAAAATCCTGTGCCATGATATGTCATATTGAGATATGCACCTTTTAGTGATATATCTATCGAATAAATCTCACGGACTGTCGATTTCTTCATCTTAGGATTACCACAGAAGCTTGCAAAATCATGTACTCCAACAAGATATTCCGCTGCTTTTTTCATAGCCTCAACATCAGGCATCGCACCAGTTATATGTACGTATTTTCTGTTAAATACAGGCTTCTTATCCCCAACATAACATGTATAGCAATAAGTTTTCCCCATAGCATTGTATCTGCTGTGGAAACGTTCAGAAGCAATCCTGACTTCTTGCACACATATATCCTCTGGCAGATACTTATTCATATAATCACATATCTGATTTTCTGACATATCAGTATCCATATGTGCATTAGCTACCATTCCCTTTGCATGCACTCCGGCATCTGTTCTTCCTGCACCTATAACCTCAACATCTGCACCTATCATCTGTGAAAGCACATTCTCAAGCTTTCCCTGAATCGTCATATCAGTATTAGGCTGATGCTCCCATCCATAATATCTTGTACCATCATAGGATATTATCATTTTATAGTTTTTGGTATTTCCCATATTAATCTCCATTTCTGCACATGCTTTTCACAGTATGTTAAACTCCTGCAAAACGATGCGGCTACAGCATTTTTTTACATATATCACAAAGACAGCACTTATCACAATGAGGCTTTGTTCTTGCTGTACAGACCTCTCTTCCATGTATAACAAATCTGTGGCATAAGTCACTTCCTTCTTCTTTAGGCACTATCTTCCACAATGCCATCTCTACCTTCTTAGGCTCTTTTTCATCCTTTACCAGTCCTATCCTGTTACACAGCCTTATACAATGTGTATCTGTGACTATAGCTGGCTTTCCGTATACATCTCCCATAATAAGATTCGCACTTTTCCTTCCTACACCTGGAAGCTTTAAAAGCTCTTCCATTGTATCTGGAACCTTATCATTATACTTTTCATGAAGCAGCTTCATGCATGCACTTATATCACGTGACTTACTTTTACCAAGACCACATGGACGTACTATTTTCTCTATATCATCCACATCTGCATGTGCCAGTGCACTAACTGATGGGTATTGGGAAAACAAGCCCTGTACAACTATATTCACTCTTTCATCTGTACACTGTGCTGCAAGTCTTACGCTTACCAGCAGCTTCCATGCCTCATCATAATCCAGTGTACATCCTGCATCAGGATATTGCTTTTTAAGCCGTTCTATAACCTCTATTGCCAGCTGTTTTTTTGTCATAACATCTCCATTCTTGCGCTGCTTCTTTGCGCATCTCAAGTTTGTGCGAAGCACAAATCTTGCGTGTGAAAAATCATATTTTTCACACTATTTCTCCTGCCTGTATTATATGATACCAAGGTCAAAAGGTCTAAACCCGCATGAGCTTGCTCATATGTGGGTGAAAGACCTTGGAACTCGTCCCGACATCATTATATTAAAAATGACATATAAACTGTCATAATGATAATATCATATACATTATTTCAGATTATATGTCAGATTTTACTACTTATCAACTCCAATATCCGAGTTCTTTTCCTTTTTCATATATTCCCATGCCTTTTGCATAATATCCATAGGCATTAAAATGCGTCCAGTCATATCTTAACTGCTTTGATATATTACCACGCTTGAGTTTTCAAGATCCTCTGTTGTCGTGTTCAATCCACATACATCCAGTCCATACTGTATTATATATGTTCTGGTATTAAAGAAATGAGCCCCATATGCTTCTCTTAATGCTGCCTCCCATGATGTATCACCTATACCAACATAAGAACCATCTTCATTATATTCACCCTGGTTATCATCACCTATGGATGTTCCTGGATCATCTGTATCACCAACTATTATATAATAATCACAGCCTGAATTGATAATAATATTGTCATACTGAAGTATGAGTGTCTGATAATCGCTTCCCCAGCCTCCATTACTTCCTATCTCTAGTATGAGAATATCCTTCTGGCTATGGTCTTTTGCTGCCTTTGGTTCAGCCAATGAGCCTTCTGGAATATCTACAAGACCTATAGCAGGACTTGTTGATGGTTCTGTTGGTTTCTGCGTTGATGGTTCTGTTGGTTTCTGCGTTGTTGCTTCTGTTGGTGCCTGTGTTGACGATTCTGTTGATGCTTCTGTTATATTTTCTGATGGTTTATTTCCTGTTGTTGTATTCTCTGTTGATTTTACACCTGATGGTGTTTCCGTTATGTCGTTATTTACCGGCTTTACATTGCTATCAGCATACTGCTGGGCCTGTATATATCTTACACCTGTATCAGCCATACTATCCATACTATATGCTGCATAACCCTTTACAAGCTGTATACTGACTTCGTTATAACCTGTATTCATAACCTTACACAGATATCCATTAATATACATCGTATCAGGATATGAATTACTTTCTACTCCATAACCGCTATAATCATTAAATGTGAATACATCCCCATCTTCATCTATAAGCCTGACAATCGCTGAAACATCTTCACTTATTGTCACGCTTCTGTCCGTATGAAGCTTTACTCCACCTGCCCTATAAGCTATCTCGTAAGATGTCTCACCAGGAACACCGAAATTATAAGTTTCAATGCCTGTAAGATATGATATAGTACGTGGAGATGTCCATCCTGTTATATTCATTCCATTAACCGATGCGTTGACCGAACCGCAGCCTACACCAGCTACCATACTATCTCCAAAATATGAAATATATCTTCTGGCACCATCATATGGACGATTCTCTACATTCAGCCTTCTTGATGGAAGCTCTAATGCTTCCTGGTCTTCTGTTGATATCTCATTCTCAAAGAATTCTTCAACAACATAGTCTTCTACAACCTCTGCTTCTGTTTCTTCCTCTGTTTCTTCTTCCGTTTCTTCTGTAGCTTCTGTTTCTTCATTCGTTGTACCAGTTGTTATGTCCACTACAACACTTGTATCTTCCTGCCTTTTGTTAAGCTTTTTCTTTTTAACAGCACCTACAGTTACTGTTGTTACCACTGTTGCTAAAACCACAAGAATTATTGCCATTGTACATATGGAAGCCTTCTTATTGTTTTTTATAAACTCTTTTATAAGCTCTGCATAATTTTTATTTTTTTTTACCTTTTCTGTTCATTTATATTTCTACTCCTTAAACTGATGCCCCTATACATCATTTCCAATATCCTAGTTCCACCCCCTTCGCATAGATTGCCAGCCCCTTCGCATAATACCCATACGAATTAAAATGTGTCCAGTCAGACCTTAGCTGTTTGGATATACGCCCCCGCCTGAATCCTCTGTAATCAGCTTTAGTCGCTCTTAAACCGACATCTGACAGACCATTTTCTATAAGATATGTTCTCATATTAATGAAATGCTCTCCATATGCTTCCCTTTAGTGTTGCCTCCCATGCAGTATCACCAACTCCTACATATGTTCCATCATCATTCCTGAACCCTTGCGCAGTATCCGCTATTGACGTTCCAGGATCATCTGTATCACCCACTATGATAAAATAATCACAGCCAGCATTCTGAATCATGGCATCATATTGGCTTATAAGCTGCCTATAATTATCCCAGCCTCCATTACTTCCTATTTCAAGTATAAGAATATCATTCTTACGTTCATGGGCGGCTTTGGTTACAATCTGCGTACCCTCATATACAGTTGTAAATGCATCATAGACATCTTCTTCTTCTGAATACCGGCATATATACAGTCCGGTTTCTTCTGTTCCTGTTATCTTAAACATATCATCATTGATATATACTACATCTGATTCATGTGGTTCCACATATCCATATGCACTAAAATCAGCCATATATACAGGATTGCCATATTCATCTATTATACTGATTTCAACACTGTCGTCATAACCAACTTCAAATGTGTTATCAGCATACATTTTTATTCCACCTTGACGAAGTGCTATCTCATTCGATGTTTCCCCCGCAACACCGAGATTATACACTTTAATGCCAGTCAGATATTCTAACGTATATGGTGTAGTCCAGTCTGATATATCTAATACGTTATCTTCACCGAAAACATATGCTTCCCCGGCTCCTATACCAAACATCATGGAATCCCCCAGCATGATACAGTCCTTTCTTTTCCATCATAAGGAATAACTGCTGTGTTTAGTGTTCTTGGTGGAAGCTCATATGCCTCTTCATCTTCTTCAGGAATAACACTACTGTCATCCTGCTTTGATTTTTCACTGCTTTTATAATTATTTATCCTGCTTTTTCCCAGCAAGCGTTACTACATATATAACTGTAAAACATACAACAACCATAACAACAGCTCTTATAAGCTTTACATAGCTATTATAATCTTTAACCGATTTCATTCAACCATCTGCTTTCCATATTATGATGATGCCATGATCTAAAGATCTTATTCTGTAGGCATCAATTCGTATCTTACTGTAATTATAATATCCAGAACCCTCTATACCATACTATTGTTCTACCACCATAATACAAAAAGAATGTTACCACCGGCTTACATTTTTATATTAACAGACATTATTCCGAATAATTTCTGTTAACATAGTTACCTATCTCTACGCTATCCTCAGGCATACGGCATCCTACTATGTAGCTGCCATCACTATCTGTACTTCTTATTGCAACACCCTCAAGATATCTTCCCTGTTCTATTGGGAAATCAGGAATGTTTACTATCATATTTTTTGCCATTACATTCGGCAAATTCTGCTGCCTTAACCATAAACGCAAAACCATTAGCGCTTATATTAACCATCTCGCCTGCGAATGTTGTTCCGGTATCATCCGAAAAAATTATAGTACATTTGTTATGTATCGGCATTCTTGTATACTTTCTTCTGTTAACAATGCTTGGAAGTGTTGATACAACAAGCTTGCATACATCTTCTTTATATTCAGATGCCCTTTTAGCTGATACATCACTCCAGCGATAAAGAACATTGCCTGCCACAATCTCTATTTCATATCTTAAAGCTGTATTATCAACATCAACATCTTCCTTATCGAATCTTACATATAAAGCTCCATCCTTCTGTGAAATTATCTCGCCACTATAATCTTTATCAGAAGGCTTTCCTGATATAAGCTGTCTGACTGTACATCTCATACCATGCTTTATATCCTGGATTCCCATGAAACCACCAACTCCGAGCTTTTCCATCATAGCTCCGACTACGCTTTCAATCTTATTGACATTACGTGCAGATTCCTCATACTTACTAAGCATAATTTTAGTACTTTCATCTGCATTAGTTATACAGTCATTGATAACCTGCATAACACTTTCTATCTGCTTCATATTATCGACCATATTGCGGTTAGAACTCTCAACCTCCTGCATGGCAGAATCGACAACTCCTATATGCTGTCCTATCTGGTTAGAGTCAGCTGCTATTCCGGAAACACTTTCGTTAACCTTTATAACCTTGCCCTGTGTCTCCTGTATGATTGATAACATACCTTTTACTGAATCAAGCATTTTACCTGATGTGTTACCAAGATGATTAAGTGCAGTCATAATTCTATCTGATGATTCCTGTGTTTCATCACTTAAGTTTCTTATCTCATCAGCTACAACTGCAAAGCCCTTGCCAGCTTCCCCAGCTCTTGCTGCTTCTATGGATGCATTAAGCGCTAGAAGATTCGTCTGTGAATTAATTTCTTCAATAGTTCCTGTTTCTGTCTTAACTTTTTCAAACTCCTGCTGGAATTCATGTAATATATTATCTACATCATCAGATAATCTTGCCATGGTATTAGTACTTTCAACTACATCAGAAAGCTCCTTTGTACTCATATCTGTATGTTCAACCGATTCACTTACAAGCTTTACTACATCATTAATAAGTGAAGCTACATTCTCTACCTGGTCATTAATCTTAGTCGTCATATCAGTTGATGAGTCTGTTCTGTCACGAAGTATAGCGTTATTCTGTGACAGTTCTTTCATACTTGATACTACGAAGTTAGCACCCTGTTTGTTTTCTTCTTCAAGTTCACGTACAACTGTGATTCCATCAACAATCATATTACTTGAATCCTTAACCTGTTCAACTGTCTTAACAACTCTTTCAAGATCATCCTTGATTGAATCTGTAAGTGCACCATCTGAAAGATTCAGGTGATTAATAGACATAACATAACAAACATAGCTTAATATTATACATGATATCTGTAACATATAGTTATCTACATCAGCGGTGGTATTCATGCCTAATATAGCAAAGCGGTATATTGATGCCAGTATTAACATAATGCAATTAAACACACCGCATCGTATCATAAACTTCCTATCCTTAAAAAGAATAAACATACTTGCAACAGGAAATATATATGCAAAAGAAAGCATAGTCTGGCTTGTACATACTATAAAGCCATAAAATATTCCATACCCAATATTTATTGCAAGCTTATAAAACGGTGCATTCTTTCCCTTAATCTTAATATATATAGATCCTGATACATATGGCAACCAGCATAACAGTAAAAAGGGTACTATATATTTTGACTCATATGTTCCTTTTGTAACATTGGAACAATACTGTGCTGTCAATAACAGATTTAACAAAAACCATACATTCCTTGTCTTAATATTAGCCCTTGCTTTGAACTCTTCTGCATCATACGCTTTACTCATACGCAATACCTACCTTCTACACCTTAGTCACATTCTTACAGTCTTAATGACACATAAATATAGTATATATCTATAATTAACAAAATTCAACATAAAAGCAGTATTTAAGAAATGCACATTTTATAATCACATAAAATCATGTTAAAAACACAAAAATCCGGTATGCATGCCTTGATACATACCGGATTTACAAATGCTATATTTTAACTTTAAGAATCAGAAGTCCTTATACTGCAAATCCCTCCATGCACTACCTAAGCTTCTGTTGTTTCAGCTGCTTCTGTGTCATCTGCATCTGCTTCAGCATATGTCTGTTCTGTTACACTGACAACAACCTTCTCTAATACATCTGGTGAGATTGAAACATCCTTATCCTTAGCGATATCAAGATCTTCTACCTTAATACTGTCGCCAGGCTTAAGATTACCAACATCTACACTGACTTTTTTCAACAAGTGCAGACTTGCCTGCCTTATAAGGAATCTCTTCCATATGCTGTTCAAGTACTCCCTGTACAAGTTCATGATTAACAAGTACAATCTCTGCTACAGAACGAACCTTTTCGCCTTCTGTAAGAACCTGAAAATCAATCTCTAATGTCTGTCTCTTGATAGGATCATAATCTACTTCCTTTACAAGGACATCATACTGCTGTCCTTCAAGGGAAAGCTGTGCTTCACTACCTTTGCCACAGACAGAAAGGAACTTTTCTGCTTCCTTTTTCTCAATCTGTACCGGAATCGATTCAGCAATGCTTCTGCCAAATACATTACCTGTTACATAACCTTCTCTTCTTAATTTCTTTGCTTTGTCACTCATGCTTCTTTTTTTCAGCTTTTAAAGTATTCATTTATCTTTTCCTCCAAAAATCTGATTAGCTTAGCAGGCCTTCAACAAAGAGGTGGTGTTAAGTTTATCTATTTCTTTTTACGGTTTGTATTATAGTACTGTATTCAAAAACAGATTAACCAAAAATACATTTTTTATTCGATTATTTGTGCAGCTTTATATACTTATAAGTGATATAATAGTAGTGAATCGCTTATTAAATATTATGATGTTAATATAACAATAACATTTGTTTTATCTGTTTTTCCTTTTTATTTTTATATAATATTTTTCTTGCTGTAAAAACAATATATTCAGCACGATATATAACATTCAAGCTGTGTAGCATTTAGATACTGCTTCGTGAATAATTCAGAATATTTATAAATATTCACAAAAACATTTTATCCGTCAACTCGTAAATTTCTCATATTTGTAAAGATAACTTTACTAAATTAGTAATCAAAAAATATTTTGACTATTAAATCACATAATAATCACGATATTTCCAATAATTATATTATTACAATCACCTAACATATCCAAGTTTTTTAATAATTTTATCATAAATATTGCATACCGGTGTACCGATTTTATATTAATTTCATTGACCTATAGTCAATTATCGACTATTATATGTTAGGTAAATTGTATTTTTTATGTTTTTTATTACTTTTTCATTTTTGTTACTTTTTCATTTTTAGTTACTGTTCATTAAGATTTTATAACATATTATGGACATAACTATTATCAGGCATTTATACAACGGAGGAATATATGCAGCTTATGTCGTCATTACAGCTTGAGGCTTACAACTATATCAAGAATCTTATTCTCAGCCACAAGCTGGATGCTAATACTCTTTACTCAGAAACTAAGTTATCCAAAGAACTAGGAATATCAAGAACTCCCATGCGCGAGGCTCTCCAGTGTCTCAGCCAGGATGGTTATATAACAGTTATTCCAAGCAAGGGCTTCAGAATAAGACAGTTAAGCCAGAAGGATATGAAGGAAACTATACAGATAAGATGTGCCATAGAAGGCTTCTGCACACAATGTCTGGCTGACGAATACAATACACCAAAAGGTCAGCGGACTATAGAAAAGCTTGGAGAAATTCTTGATAAGCAAAAGGAAGCTATTAATCTTGATGATGATGTTAACTAAGTAAGCCTTAGCTCCACTCTTTTCCATCTTCTTAACAAGCTCTGCTGCATACTTTGTAGGATGAAGCTCAAGGAATGCCTGTCCGAAGCAAGCTGAGAATGTAGGTGTAGGCTCTGTGATTCCTCTCTCTGTACCAGCAAGCTTAGCAGTAAATCCTGAAAGGAAGTAGTACTGTGTCTGCTCTGGTGTAAGAATAGATACTGGAGGAAGTACTCCGAAAGCATCTGCTGAAAGGAAGATAACATTCTTAGCAGCTGGAGCTGAAGATATAGGTCTTACAATATTCTTAATATGGTTAATTGGATAAGATACACGAGTATTCTCTGTTACGCTCTTATCAGCAAAGTCAATCTTACCATTCTCATCAAGAGTAACGTTCTCAAGAAGAGCATTTCTCTTAATAGCATTGTAGATATCTGGCTCTGATTCCTTATCAAGGTTGATAACCTTAGCGTAGCATCCACCTTCAAAGTTGAATACGCCATTGTCATCCCAGCCGTGTTCATCATCACCGATAAGAAGTCTCTTAGGATCTGTTGAAAGTGTTGTCTTACCTGTTCCTGAAAGACCGAAGAAGATAGCTGTGTTCTCACCATTCTTATCTGTGTTAGCTGAGCAGTGCATTGAAGCTATTCCCTTAAGTGGAAGGTAGTAGTTCATCATAGAGAACATACCCTTCTTCATCTCTCCACCATACCATGTATTAATGATTACCTGCTCATGGCTTGTAATGTTGAATGCTACACATGTCTCTGAGTTAAGACCTAATTCTGCGTAATTCTCAACCTTAGCCTTAGAAGCGTTATATACTACGAAATCTGGCTCGAAGTTTTCAAGTTCTTCTGCTGTTGGCTTAATGAACATGTTAGTTACGAAATGTGCCTGCCATGCTACTTCTACGATAAAACGAACAGCCATTCTTGTGTCCTTGTTAGCTCCACAAAATGCATCAACTACGAAAAGTTTCTTATTAGAAAGCTCTGCCTTAGCGATGTCCTTAACCTTAGCCCATACATCTTCTGACATTGGGTGGTTATCATTCTTGTACTCATCTGAAGTCCACCATACTGTGTCCTTAGAATTCTCATCTACTACAATGTACTTATCCTTAGGAGAACGACCTGTATAGATACCTGTCATAACATCAACAGCACCAAGTTCGCTTTCCTTTCCTACTTCGTAACCTTCGTTAGTAGACTTAAATATCCAGCCCCATTAAGCCATTTTTAAGTCTCTCAAGTCCATCCTTAAGAACACTCTCCGGACACGCTATATTCAACCTTAAAAATCTCTCTCCACCTTTTCCATATACACTTCCTGCCGACAGATAAAGTCCTGTCTTCTTTCTTATATCTGCCGCAAGCCTTCTGCTGTCTTTCGTAAGTTTTGAGCAGTCTATCCATAAAAGATATGTTGCATCACTCTTAACCACATTTATATCCGGTATGTTAGCTTTCACATAATCATACACGATTTGTTTATTATTACTTATATACTGCCTTAATTCATCAAGCCATTCTGCACCATTCTTATAAGCTGATATTGCTGCTGATATTGCAAATGTGTTCGGCTCAGCAACCTCATCTGTGTTAAGTGCACGCCATACCTTATGTCTTAAGTTCTTCTGTGGAACAACAACTGCTGCTGTCTGGATACCTGCCATATTAAAAGTCTTTGTTGGTGCTATGCATGTAATACTTATATCTCTGCATATATCAGACACAGATGCAAATGGAATATATTCCTTGTCCGGGTCAGTTATGTCGCAATGTATCTCATCTGAAACGACTGTTACATAATATTTCTTACATAGCTCACCTATTCTTTGCAGTGTTTCCCTGTCCCATATTTTTCCTGATGGATTCTGGGGATTGCACAATATCATAAGCGATGTCTGTGGGTCTGACAGCTTACTTTCAAGGTCTGTCCAGTTTATGCTGTATTCTCCATCTTTGTATACAAGCGGACTTTCAAGTACACGTCTGCCGTTATTTACTATCGAATTAAAGAAAATGTTATAAACAGGTGTCTGTATAAGCACATTTTCATTAGGTGTTGTGAGCTTTCTTACCACACTCGATATAGCAGGAATAACACCTGTTGTAAACACAAGCCAGTCTGTGTCTATATCCCAGCCATGTCTGTTTTTCCACCATTCCTTGTAAGACTGCCCCCACTCATCCGGTACTATGGAATATCCATATATTCCATGCTGTGCCCTTTCTATAATAGCTTCTGTAATAGCCGGCGCTGTCTTAAAGTCCATATCGGCAACCCACATAGGAAGCTCATTTTCACGCACATCCCACTTAAGTGACCCTGTGTTTCTTCTGTCAACTACTGTATCAAAATCGTACTTCAACTTATTTTACCCTCCTCATTTTACAATACTTTAAGTATATTATATATAGCAAATATATTATAAAATTCAGGTCACCCCTACCTATAAGCAAGCTCATGTGAGTTTAGACCTTTTTACCATGGTATCTACTTATTCTGCCATCTTACCTCACCAGTAGTTATAATAGGATATCTTATAAGCTGTGAAGCATCCAGATTTTCTTTTCGCATATCTACTGCTGTTATCTGGTGATTATCATAGGTTGTATAATAATATATTCCTTTGGTCGCATTACAACACGATGTATATATAGTTATCTCAAACTTTCCATCTGCCACCTCGCAGCAGCCTCTCTGCTGGTCTACTGAACCAAGTATATGGAAGAACTGGCTTACACTCTCCATCTCGTCACTTCCGGATACTGCATTAAGCTTTGTAAATGCCACTTTAACAAATCGTGACTGGCTTGAAAGATCACCTGGTATTCCCATTCCACCCATACCTCTGCTATATGCATTAAGCTTAAGCACTTCTGCAAATGTGCTTTCTGGCTGTTTTCTTGATACTCCGGCATAGTTATTAAGCTCAAACATCTGCATAGGGAATGGTGGATTGTTTGTAAGCACTCCGACAGGATTATCATATACATGCAGTCCATCCTTCATAGATTCTACAACTATACAATCATCCTTATCTGCTATAATCCAGTGGAGCTGTGCTGCTGGGAGCTGTTCGCTGAAAGGTGTTCCCGTAAGCCTCATCTGTGAGAGCTTTGTCCTTGCCTCAATAACTGATGAGCACTGGCTTAGTATCCATGGTATGAATTCAAACTGTGCAACCTGTATGGCATCTGACTCATCATCTAATATAACTTCCTCATAAGCTGCATTTCCAACAAAGTTAAGTCCTGCCATACCTACACCCTTTTCGTTGACAGCATCATAATAAAGAGGATATCCACCTGCCACGAAAGCCATTCCTATAATCGCATAGTGTGACTTTAACTGTCCTGCATGTCTGAATTTAAATTCATAATTTCTTGGAGTTATAGTTATCTCCTCACCATATGAGAACTCGTAATCAAGAGTCCGTCCCATATAAAAATCTTTTGTCTTATAGGTTGCCGCTGTACACATAAAAACACCTCATTTCTTTCTTATTTTTTGCTCATTTAATTTTAAACAATGAATAATTTTGTCCGTTATTTTATTATTGTATCATTTTATCAGCATGTTTTATATTAATTTTCCATTAATTATGACATTTATCATAGCTTTTGTGATAGCATTTATTTACACCTTGACAAATAATGACGATAATCTAAAATGTTTGTGTACTAAAATAATTAAGAAGGATTAATTGTTATGAACTTTCCTAATGATGAAGAATATATAATAAGGCCTCTTACAACAGATGATGCCGAACAATATAATGCACTTTTAAGATATGCCTTTCAGGTAACAGAAGCTGAGCTTGCCGAAACTGGCTGGAAAGATGATGAGATAAAGCAGTCTAAGTTCCCGGTTCTTCAAAGAGCTGACGTTCTTGGATGCTTTGATAAGAATGAGCTTATCGCTCAGTTTGCCGTATATCCACTTGATATGAACATATATGGCATACGTTATAATGTAGGCTTTGTAACAAGCGTATGCACATATCCTGAATACACCGGCCACGGAATTATGAAAAAACTTATGATACAGTGTCTTACACGTATGCGTGAAGGACACAAGTCATTTGCACTGCTATATCCTTATTCAATACCTCTCTACCGCAATCTTGGCTGGGAAATCATATCTAACAAAATGACATACACTATTAAAGACCGACAGATTCCAGAAAAGTTACACGAACCTGGATATGTACGAAGAGTATCATGGGATGATGAGGAATTTCACAAGCTTCATTCCAAATTCGCCGAAAAAACCCATGGCTGCCTGTACCGCAACAACCTTGCATGGGAAGAATACTGGCGCTGGGATGAGGACGACACTATGGTTGCTATATATTATTCAAGGGATGATGTTCCTTATGGATATATGGTGTATATGATAAGCTCCGACATTATGCACGTTAAGGAAATGATATATCTAAACCGTGAAGCCCAGCTTGGACTGTGGGAATATATACATGCCCACGATTCTATGATTGATGAAGTACGTGGTAACAACTATTACAGCGAACCGATAGCCTTTGAGCTTGATGACAGTGATATAAAGGAAACTATCAGACCTTATGCTATGGGAAGAATTATCGATATCAAGCAGTTTTTTGGAAAATATGCCATCGACCCTGATGAACCTGCATGTGTCTTTGCTTTCGATATCGAAGATGAGCTTCTTTCCTGGAATAACGGAAGATTCATTGTCATGTTCAAGGACGGGCACTGTAGTATAACAAGCGGTACTCCCGACTATACTATGAAAATGTCAATAGCTACCCTGACAACTATGCTGCTTGGCTATAAAAGTGCTGAAAAGCTTTACAGTATGGAACGGATTGAAACTACGAAAGAGGCTGTGGAAAAGCTCGATGACATACTTTATCATGCTATTCCTTATGTTTCTGATTATATCTAAATTGTTTTTTGTGTTTATGAAAACGACAAACAATTTTAAAATTTTATAAGCTACAGGCATAGACCAGACTATAAGCCCAATTCTACGCCACATTTTTAACCCACTCTTCCACCTTCCCTGCAAGCCTCTTATGACCTTCCTCACTAAGATGCTCTCTGTCAACAGTGCTTGGGGAGGCAACCTCTGAAGCTGCTATAAACCCAACATTTTCCTGTGCTGCAATCTTTTTATATACATCTGAAAGCTCTTTTGACAGGCTCACTGAAGCACTAGAGAATTCAGGGTCATAGTCTGACTCCCAAACGCCCTCACCAAGATGTATAGGCGATATTACAAGTATTTTACTATCTGGTATGTAGTTCTTTACCTGTCCGATAAGTCTTTTTACGCCCTGACCAATAAATTCTGCTGATGCATTGTAAACAGTCTTGCAGTCGTTAGTTCCAAGCATAATTATCACTATATCAACTGGATTGTGGGTTTCCAATATAGTTGGCAGTATCTTTACACCATTTCGTCCATCTCTTAACGGATCGTCAAATACGGTTGTCCTGCCACACAAGCCTTCCTCTATAACACGATATCCACCTTCCTTTTTATCATTCAGACTTTCATTAAGAAGGCTTGTCCACCTTACGCCCCACTCATATCTTTTATTAGTCTTAGGGATAAGTCCCCATGTATTAGAATCTCCAAAGCATAATATCTGTTTCATATATTCCACCACTTTCTCTTTCTTTTAATGTATTCCTATATTTCTTGTATGTTTATGTGGTTATTATATAATAAAGCATTACATATGTATAATCCTAATAAAATATATGTAGTCATAGTTTTTTCCTATAATCAAATCAATACTCTGGCATCGATAATGTATCCTTAGTTACAATACACTCTGGGTCTGGTGCAATCACTTGTCTTACAACATTAAACATCCCTTTAGCATCACACAAAAGACTGTCGGCATCGCCAAACTTTACCTTTTTAACAACTCCACTGTCAAGGAATATCTGGTTCAGCTTGACGAAATCCTCAGATATATGAGGCTGCTGTGCATTGTAATGCTTTCTTACATATACCTTCCTGCATAACTTGTTATTATTATCGTATCCCCCATTACTATCAATACATTTTTTCCAGCCGTCAGCCATGTTATAGTAAGGAAGCTTCTTATTCTTATTATCTTCATCTTCTTTAAGAAGTTCTATAACAAGCTCCATAGGCATATCCGACAGTCTGTTAGGCACATTTAATACCTCTTCAACACTATGTATATAGGTGTTTCTTTCGTGGCCGACACCTACAAGCAGCACTTTACCGCCTGCATCCTTAAGTCTGTCATAACAGCCACCGAGGAGTACATGGTGTATTATTATATTCCTCACCTGCCAGATATTCTGCAGCACTTTTCCCGTAACCTGCCATACTGTGGGTTGGATGAAGCGAACGTATAACCCCATCTCTTTTCATAAACATATTCGTAAGAAGTCCTACACATGATGGAGTTGTCTGTGGATTATATACCGGATTATCCGCATTTACAGTCTTCCATGTATGTGTTGGCAGAAGTAAAAGTCCATCCTTAAAATATTCCATCCACGCATCAAGCACAGAATCTGCACCACCATCAACCTCACCTATAGACTTCATTGATGAGTGTATAAGTATAGTTTCATCACCTTTAAGTCCCATAGACTCAAGCTGATCTTTTAACTGTTGTTTATTATAATTAGCTATTTTGCTGTTCATATTTTATCAATCCTTACTTCCTTATTTTCCTTCTTACAAACACAAGGCATATTGCCTGCATAACTATCGTCAATCCCCATGAAACTGGATATGACATAAACAAAACATACAATGACCTGTGCTCAGGGAATACTCCATATATCCACACAAGCCTTGTTCCAACTGTTCCGATTATAGAAAGTAGCATAGGAACTGCTGAATATCCAACTCCTCTCATAGAACCCGGAATCATATCCATAAGACCACACAGAAAATATGGAATAGTTGATATGGAAAGAATCTCCATACCACATTGTATTACATCTTCCTGCTTAGTATATATTCCTAGTATCTGATGCCCTAAAAGATATGAGCCACCACCTATAACTACAGATACTATTATTGACAATATTGCACAATCAACAAGCACCTTATCCATTCTTTTAAACTTGCGCACACCATAATTCTGGCTTGTAAAACTCATACATGCCTGTGTAACTGAATTAACTGATACATATAAAAATCCAAGTATATTGTTGGCTGCCGTGTAACCAGCCATAGCTATTTCTCCAAATGAATTAACAGATGACTGTAACAAAACATTTGAAAAGTTAATAACTGTACTCTGGATACCTGCGGGAAGTCCTACCTTAAGTATCTGGATAAGATAATACTTCTTTATTCTAAGCTTTGATATGTATAACTTATATATAGCATCTGTCTTACACAGACACCTTATAACGAGTACACACGAAATAAACTGCGATGTTATGGTGCCTATGGCTACACCAGCTACACCCATTTTAAATATAATTACAAGGATGAGATCCAATACTGCATTCGCTGTACCAGCAGCTATTAAGTACATAAGCGGTCTCTTTGTATCTCCAACCGCCCTTAATATTGCTGCACCATAGTTATATAACATAAAAAATGGCATGCCCGAAAAATATATCCTGAGATATAATGCTGCCTGCCCGATAATATCATCCGGCGTTGCAATAAGCACAAGAGATTCTCTTGCACATAATATTCCTATAATACTCATGGCAATACCGCTTATTAAAGCAAGTAATATAGCTGTATGTACTGTTTCAGACATTTCCTTTGTCTTTCCTGAAGCATAGAACCGTGCTGCAAGCACATTAGCTCCAAGCGATACACCTATAAAAAGATTAGTGAATGTACATATAAGCGCTGTCGTCGAACCAACTGCTGCTAACGCGACTTCCTGTAAAACGTCCTACAACTATTATATCAACAGCATTAAACATAAGCTGAAGCATTCCTGATATCATAAGTGGCAGTGCAAATGATATGAGTTTGTCCATTATTGTGCCGTTGCACATATCTATTTCATACTTATTATTTTTCATCTTTATCTCCATTCATGTATCCGAAAAACATATTTTATATTTTCATTACACACATCACAATATTCGTTATCCATATAAAAGGGAAAGAAACAACTGCCAGATTACAGTTTTTCCTTCCCCCATTACATTCATATGCTCAATAATAATATCGTAATAATAATATTATTATTTATTTTAACAATATTTCTTTCCATTCACTACAATATCTGATATTGTTTCAGGACGTCCCTGCAAAGGCTCTATCTTAATAAATTCCTTACAACCCAGACATGTTATGTTTTCCATATTCATATTCTTAAAATATGGAATATCTTCTTCATTGTCCATAGCAATAGTCTCATTACGGTTAAGAAGATTAAGAACATAAGACATTGTAAGTATTACTCCCTCACCCTTAATATTTATCATATTAATATTACGGATTGTTATATTCTCAACTACTCCACCTCGTCCTAATGCACTCTTCATCCTTACACCAACATCAGTACCTGTAAATGTACAGTTCTCAACAAGTATATCTCTAACGTCTCTTGACATTTCGCTTCCTATTACAAAGCCACCATGTCCTTCATTTACAAGACAGTCATGAACATATATATTGCTGCATGGACCCTCTATAGTTCTTGCAACTGCATTCTTTCCTGATTTTATGCATATTGCATCATCGCCTGTTTCAAACACACTATGATGTATATGTACATCTGTACATGATTCAACATCTATTCCATCACCATTCTGTGCATAGTATGGATTACGCACATTTACATGATCTACTGTAAGACTCCTACAGAAAAATGGATGAATATTCCATGCTGGTGAATTCATAAATGTAACTCCCTGTAAAAGAATATTCCTGCAATATCTTAAGCTTATCATAACATGTCTGTAAAAATCATAATATTCAGAAGCCTCATCTATAATATCCTGTGTATCACCCTGGATATTCTTCTCGTTTCCAACAAGGCTTGACTTTGATGGCATCCATACTTCTGTTTCTTTCGTTGCAAACACATTATCACTCTTCTTAAGAAGTGCTTCCCACTGCTTGTCTGTTACCTTGAATCTCTTGACTGGACGCCACTCATCTCCACTTCCGTCTATGATTCCTTCACCTGTTATAGCTATATTTTCTGCATTCTCAGCTGTAACTGGTGAGACAGCACGTATACACTGCTGACCTTCATAATTAGTTATTATTAAAGGATAGTCTTCCTTTGACTTTATAAACTTAAGCATAGCCTGGCTCTCAAGGTGAAGATTGATTCCAGACAATATTCTTATAGGCGCACATGCCCATATTCCAGCTGGTACTATTACAGTACCACCACCATTTTCAGATAAGCTTCTTATTGCATTATTAATAATAACTGCATTATCATGTCCTGTTTTAACATCAAGCTTTCCACTTACTGCACCAAGCTCATCTATTGATACCTTAACCTCGTTAAACTTTGGAATAACTACATTATAATCTTCTCTATACACAATAATCCTCCATTTCCAATGCCTTAAAATTTTAATTTGATACATTCTGGTACTTGAATTAAATCACAGACCTATGATATAATATCCGGGCTTATGGGTAATTGGTACTAATATATAGTACCAAAGTGGTATTTAAACCCATCAATCAAAAAAATATTATCAGAAAGGATAACATCTAATTATGCAGAATTCATATATCCTTTAGGAAATGCATGGTATCTTACATAATCAGTTGCCCTCATTGAAGCATACAGTGCATTATCATCATGATTCTTAATATATTCACCATCCAGCCTGATTACAGTAATTCTTGCATATGAAATATCATTCTTAATATCACACAGGTCATCACCCACAAGATACACAGCATCTTCCGGCACAAGTTCCTCATCCTGTGTAAATGCAATGGCACTTACCGCATTGCATTGCTCCCACCGCCAAGCTCATAAACCATCTCACTTTTAAGGATAAGATATTCTCATCATATATCCTTTTTAGAAAATTCAACAGCACGCAGGGCAGCATGCATCTCTTTATCAGTCATCTCCCACACTCTCTGTAATGGAAGTCTCTTTGCTCCATGATTTTCAAGCATTGATGTCAGCTTCTTTATCTCACCATCATATAAATCCATCGGCTGTTTCTGCCCTTCCTGTCATTCTTTCTGATACTGCCTCTGTTGTCACTCTTTCTGCTCTTCCTGCTTATGCTTCTTCGCCTCGCGCCTGTTCTTTGACCAGTTGTAATATGCAGTAAGCGGCTTGATTAAAGCTGCTGCAAATTTCATATCCAGATTAAAGAAATATATAACAAGAGTCAGAAGAAACAATGCAACAAGCACGATTGCTATAATAGCCAGCACCTTTAATACTATCATACATTACTTCCCTTCTGTCTTGCATATTCCGCAGCACCTAATGCTCCCATAAGCTGTGGGTCTGTCGGAAGGTCAACTACATTAATCTTAAGCACTTTTTCTATTGCTTTCTTCAATCCTTCATTCTTGGCACATCCGCCTGTAAGTGTAACGCTGTCAGCCGCACCGGCTTTCTTAGCCATAACAAAACACCTCTTGGCAACCGATAACTGTATTCCTGCCGCTATCTCCTCCATAGGCTTACCCTCACCTACTAGCGAAATAACCTCACTCTCTGCAAATACCGCGCACTGTGCTGTTATTGGAATCACGTTCTTCGCCGTAAGTGACAGATTAGAAAATTCATCTAAAGACATCTCAAATGCTCTTGCCATAGATTCAAAGAATCTTCCCGTTCCTGCTGCACATTTGTCATTCATCGCAAAATTAAGCACAGTTCCATCTGTGTCAATCGCAATTCCCTTAACATCCTGACCGCCGATATCAATAATCGCCTTAACCGATGGGTCAGTCACATGAACTCCCATAGCATGACAGCTTATCTCTGATATATTCTCATCTGCAAACGGTACTTTGTTTCTTCCGTAACCCGTACCAATCAGATATGTAAGCTCCTCTGCGCTGTTTAAAACGTCAACCTGGCTTACAGCCTCGTCAAGTGCATCCTTCGCACTAAGCACAGGATTAATCCTGCTTCTCTTAGTAACCGCAGCTGCGATTTTTCCATTCTCATCTATAATTACGCATTTGGTATATGTACTTCCTGCGTCACAACCACCGAAATATTTCATTCTGCTATCCTTTCCTGCCACGTATGCAGCATACACACTTCTTACCAGCTCTTAGAATCGTCAAAATCCTCAAGTGACGGGTCAAGCGGCTCTTCCCTGAAAACAGTTCTCATGTATCTGTTAATCTCCGTTCTCATGTCTCTTCTTGTTCCATCCTCAGGACACATAAGATTGTGCGTTACCCATATTAAATGAATTCCATGTTTTCTCGCTTCTTCCTCAAATAGACCATGATATCCTGACATTGATTTGCAGCCCATATGAACATACATGATTACTATATCAATATTAAACATTTCGCAGAAACGCCAGAGTGCCTCTACGCCTGTCTCATAACCGCCGTTAGAGCGGTTTCTCATAATCATGTTCTCATACAGATATGCAAGGTCTAACATTGCCTGGTGCTTATCCTCTGTGTTGACCATCTCTGTAGACACCATACTTAACATATCTGCAATAGTTACAACACCCCAGCAGTTAAGAAGCCAGATTGGAAGAGCCGTATAATATGCAGCCTGAACGCCCCATGTCATGGCTCTGTGGCGGTACTCCTTCGCCGCCATCTCTTTACTCTTATATGCATCAAGTGCCATCTTTGTAAGCTTTTTATCCATATCAAGGAATGCCTGATTTCTTCCACCGGCAGCCTGATATACACCATATCTGTAGAGTGCAAGCGTTACGCCCATAACCTGCGGATAATCTGTCTTGGAAATCTCCATCCACTCTAAGAATTCCTCTGTCTCTGCATTAAACCGCTTCATACTCTTAAAGAATGCATCCCAGTCGAACTTCTCTCCAGTCTGTTCCTCTATGAAATGGATTGCATTGACAACCTCTTCTGCCGCATACTCCTGTACGCTTTCCTGCCTGTGTCTTATTGGCACAGCAAGCTGAAATGTAGGAATCTTAAATGACCTTGCTTCAATCCCGTTACCCATAAGGCTTCCGTCACATGTCGTATTACACTGCACCGCACAGCAGCCTATAAGCGGGAAATCATCAGCCAATGCTACACCAAGCTCAGCCGCCGGCATAGGACAGACATCTGACGGCACACCATACTGATGTGTAACATCTACATAATAGCTTACTCCGTCCTGTGACATCATCGAGCTTGTATACACAGCAGGAACTTCCACTGACAACCATGTAAGGTTAGGGAAACCTCCCATCAGTGTACTCATCATATTTTCATCAAAAAGGACAATCTTGCTGTTTAGCTTCTTATCATTGCCGATAGCCGGGTCTGCCTTAAATATCTGTCCAAGCATCCCGCATATATCAGTAACGATAAGTCCCAGTGCCTGATGCGCCATTCTAAGCTGAGTTCCTCTCATACCCTCGGTATGCCTGTCCATGAAATCAGGCAATGCAAGATAATTAATCATCCAGCGGTATCTGAAGAAGCCCTTCATGTTATTAGGTTTTATTATAAATGTAATTAAAGTCTTCCAGTATCCAAGCCACCTTACATAGTCGTACCATGTATCCTTCAATCCGCGCCATTCTCTTCTTCTCTTCGGCTTTTTGCCTGTATAGAATCTGCCGAGTGGCTCGCTTCCTATATTCTTAGACATATTTATAATTTCCTTCCTGCATTGATACGCTTAATCTCAAGGCTCTCAACAAATGCCTGTATTCTTGTTCTTAACTGTCCAGAAGTTCCGACAGCATAAGGTCTGTCAATTGAAAGAACAGGATAGCCGTATTTTTCTTTCATGACATGGAATGCCGAAGCCCTCTCATAGCCCCAGTAATCACAGAATTTAATCTGCTGATATATAAGGCCATCCGCCTTATACTCTTTAGCTATTGCGTCAACATACTCCTGTCTCTCGATAATCTTTTCTATATTCATGAATCTTGGACACTGTCCCCACTTCATATACTGTCTGCATATCTGTGTAAGAACATCCTCTGTATCGTTAAGAATAATCTCATCTCTTCCCGGAAGTGAACCAAAACAGAATCTGTCAGCCACAACCAGTGCACCTGCCTCCTCAGCAAGCTTTATAAGCTCAGGATTATCAATCTCTGAACCAACCATTACTACCCTTGCCCTGTAATTACATTTTTTATCAGGTTCACGCGTCTTAAGCTCCTCAAGTGTTTCTTCGAGCTTTTCTATAAGTGCCTCTTTCGGGCAACAGTAGGTTGCAAGACACAGAACCGCAAATTCATACCCAGTAATTCTTGGATTATCTTCTTTTCTGTAATCACCGATGCTTCTTATAAGCCGGCTTATCTTATTCTGCAATTCTACTGACTTTCTAAGTGCATCATCTGATATATCTATTCCATATGTATTATTAAGCGGTTCAAGCACATGAAGTCTCATCTGCTTAACAAAAGTCTCATCATTCTTCATCTGCGACTGCTATTATCTTTGTTTTATCTTCCAACTTTATATCCTCCATATCAATATCTGTATGCACTTAATTACAATTCTCCACTATATATCAAGTGTAGTAACAACACCTGGATGCTCACTAACGAACTTATTGATTTCCTCTGTAAACCTGCTTCCATACTTCATAAGCTTATTCTGTCCTACACCAGATACTGATAGCATAGTGTCTGCATCAACCGGCAGCTTTTCACACATATCTATCAACGTCTTGTCATTAAATATAATGTATGGAGGCATGCCTTCTTCTCTCGCTATAACAAGTCTTAATGCCCTTAACCGCTCAAACAGCTCATAACCTGCAGCAGTAAGTGAATCTGTACTCTTCTTTCTTGTCCTTGAAGCTGCATTGCTTCCTTCTGTAGCAGCACTCGTATTTCCTGAAGCAGCCTTTCTGCCTGTCTGTCCTGCCATATTGAGCAGCTCACCAGCATATGTTCTCTTGGCCTTCTTTATGTATACATGAGTATTTTCATCCCTTAAAGGACTTATATCACCCATTCTTAAAACACTGTACTCTCCATCTGTCTGTATAACATATCCAGCACTTATCATCTGGTCAATAAGGAGCCTGAGTTCTGCTTCTTTTCTATCAGACAACTTTCCATAAGACTTATAGCTTAACGCACCTACTTCCTTAAGTCTTGCACGCTTTGCGCCAAGCAGAGTTCCAAGCACGATACTCAAGCCGAATCTTCCATGTGTTTCTGCCAGACAGTTAATAACCCACTTTGCATCCGCAGTCATATCTATCTGTTCATATTCGTTGTTGCAGTTACCACAATTACCACAAGGCTCTCCTGTTTTTTCACCAAAGTAAGAAAGAATGTAGTTACGAAGACATTCCGTGGTCTTACAATACATTTCCATAGTATGAAGCCTGTGTAAGTCGCGCTTCTTTTATTATGCTTCTGTCCTCATCTTCAACACCCTCAAACTCCTTACTGTCAAGAAGAAACTTATCTATAATGACATCCTGTGCTGAAAACAACATTATACACTGCGATTCACCACCATCTCTTCCTGCTCGTCCTGCCTCGATAGTAGTTTTCCATGCTCTGCGGCATATTGTAATGAATAACATATCTCACATTGGACTTATCTATTCCCATTCCAAATGCATTGGTCGCTATAACGACCTGAACCCGGTCATATATAAAGTCGTCCTGATTCTGCTTTCTTGTCTCATTATCAAGTCCTGCATGATACTTTGTGACACTTATCCCCAGTGAACCAAGCTCATCATATAGCTTGTCCACATTTTTTCTTGTAGCGCAGTAGATAATTCCACTCTCATCCATATGCTCTTTTATATATCCGGCTATGTACGCATCTTTTTTCTTTCCTGACAAATGCTCTACACTATAGTATAAGTTTTTCCTGTCAAAACCAGTAACAACAACCCTTGGATCTTTTAACTTTAATATGCACTCTATATCTGTCTTTACTTCACTTGTCGCCGTTGCCGTAAATGCACTCACAACGGGTCTTTCTGACAGGCTGTCTATAAAATCAACTATCTTTAAGTAGCTTGGTCTGAAATCCTGTCCCCACTGTGATATACAATGTGCTTCATCAATAGTCACCATCGATATATCTGCTTTTTTTGCAAATGTTATAAAACTCATGGTTTCAAGTCTTTCTGGTGCCACATAGATTATCTTGTACTTTCCATTTGCTGCACAATCAAGTGCTTTATACATCTGTGATTCTGACAGGGTTGAATTAATATAAGCTGCATTTATCCCTGCTTCATTAAGTGACTTGACCTGATCCTGCATAAGTGATATAAGCGGAGATATAACTATGGTTATACCCGGTAACAGTAATGTAGGAACCTGATAACACACTGACTTTCCTGCTCCGGTCGGCATAATCGCAAGTGCATCACGTCCCTGCAATATGGCTTCTATTATATCTGACTGTCCTTTTCTGAAGCTGTCATATCCAAAATACTGCTTCAATACCTGACTGGCATCCATATTATATCTCCATTTCTATTTTCATATTTAGTATTAAGTGTAACACAATTCTGCCATTTTGAAAATTACTCATAAGCAACTTTGTCATTACTTAAAATATCTTTGTCATCATTCAAAAAACATCTTCGCTACAGCTATAAGCAGACTTCCGTTACCTGGAAGATATAATGGCAGATCCTTTCGTGAATTCTGCCTGTTATTTCCACTTACTACATATTCATTTTTAGGCGACTCTATAAGGAGCTGTGAAAGTGCCTCCCTCTTAAGACCAAGCTTGTCCGCTGCCATAGCTATAACTGCAAAATCCCAGCCCCAAAGTGTAGAATAATCCCACACCTCCATGACCTTTTCAAGTGTTGCCCTGTATATATCCATATCAACAATATCTTTAGCACCATAACCATCTAACATACCATATACCTGCAGCATAAGCGGATGATCAATAGCCTTGTTAACATATGTATCCGGACAATTCTCTTGTGATATGTATAAGCCATCATAAACCGGAAGCGGTGCTATTCTGTCTGCTATATTGTTCCATTTCTCTGAAAATGTTACATATCCCAGCTTATCAGCCCACTCTGCCGCTATCTTTAAGCCGTATCTAAAGTATGCAAGCTCAAACACAGGATTCCTTGTATCCTCTGGGAGATGTCTTTCCTGTACTGGTATGACAGGTGCTTCTATGTTAAATGTATCTGAGGCAATATCATATACAAGATAATCTTCCATGAATTCGGCAGTCTCTTGCACCAGAATCCAGTACTTATGCATATATCTGTCTGTTTTTTCTTAAAATGCACGTCGTTATTATAACAATCCAGCACCATCTGCAGCATATTTATTATATGAGGCTGCTGCCATATAAGCAGTGGTGCAATCTTTGACGGACAATCCTTTCCTGTATATGATACCATCTTCGTCCACCTTGCACCCCTATAACCATTTCTTGCTGCATTTTTTTTAGCTCCTGGAAGTATGCTTATATACCAGTCAAAGCTTTTTTCAAGAAGCTCTGGGTGTCCCCACAAAGCAGCCCACGCCATATGCCAGTAATGCATCTCAAGATGTGCTTTTCCATACCAGCTGTTACATGTAAGACCTGTTTCCGCTGGTGGTATATAACCACTGTCATTAACTATAAGAAGATACTGTGATAATACAACTCTTCTCATAAGCTCATCATTTTCATGGTAGAGAAACTTTCCGCTGCTCCAGTAATTATGCCAGAATGTATATACATTTTCTTTTATTGCTGCAAATGTATCTGCAGCACACTCATTATCTGCATTAGCCTTGTTATTATCTACACACATATTACTTTGGACATTATTATATATACTGGCATATATTCCATCTTCATCCTCAAACCCAACGCATAGATAAAGAACATTGTCACTATCTGCCTTATTTATACGATATCTGTGTTTGTCTGCCTTTTCCAATTGTCCGTTAGTCTTTATATAAACTGAATAATGAGTATCATCTATCTGTCTTTTTATCTTATATATATTATTATCTATATAAGATGTATTGCTATATTTGAATATTTTATCTAATGTATCAGCAGCTTCATCAGCATATTTTTCTTCTGATATTCCCACAACCTCATCATAATGAATTTTATCATCCAACCAGTCAGAACCCGTTATATCGCATGAAGCATACGGAAAATGTGTATCCACATAAAGCCCTTTCTTCAAGAGTTCAGACTCCACCCTAAAAGCCACAGTATCTGACTTATTATTACATACTGTTTCAACGCTTACCTTATACTCATGCGAAGCATAGCTTACTATAAAATCACTTTTTAACACGCCTGTTGTTATATCAAGGGTCTGGTTTATATCTGATAACATATCAGAAGTCAGATATGTACCATCAACTGACAATGCAATCCTTGCAAGATTAAACTTGTGTGGATTCATTCGTACCCAGTCGTAGGCTGCCTCATTTCCTTCATATTTTACACGTGGATATGACACCTTTCTCCCAAGAAAATCATATTCAGTCATACACACATCATCCATAGTATAGCGATGTCCAGGATAAGTGTGCCACGCCCACTCTGCCATAGTACACAAAGGAATTTCGATGCTATACTCCTCATAAAGTGTCTGCATTCCTGTAACATCTGCCGTGAAACAAAACCTGCCATTACCAACTGTCAGTGGTGACTTTGCATCCGCATTACTTAAATGTGGATTGTATTTTTTTACTACATCTAGTCTATTAATCACATCACCATTATTCATATTTTTATTATTACTTTTATCTATGTCTTTACCCATATTTTCATTTACACTCTTATTTACACTCATATTTATACTTTTGTTCATATTCATATTCCTCACATTTGATATTAGAATTTTATTTCTCAGCTAACTTAACAAATAATTAGATATGTTATGTACATATATAAAATTATACCACTATTTCATAGACAAAAGATGCTGAAAGTATCTCTTATTAATCGCAAATAACTGAAAAAGAGTTTGTATATAACAGTTTCCCATTAATACAAACTCTTTTTAAACAATGCCTATGGATTAATAAGTTTCTTTACTATCCTCTGAAAGTTCAGACTGACATCATTTTATTTTTTTATTAAGCCTCTTTTTTTAGACTCTCTTACTGCGTATACACTTATACCTGCTAATCCGCCAGATACTGCAAGTACAGCTGCTAATAAGCCAACTGGTGCCTTATCACCTGTCTTTGTATTGTTATCTGATACTTCTGCATTTCCTGATTCTGATGGACTCTGTGGTGTATCCTTATTCTGTGAATTATCTGCATTATTTCCATTATCTGAACCACCATTATTATCAGGTGAATCTGCTGGATCCTTAGGTATTTCAGGAAAACCATTAGCAAGATAACTCTTCCATTCATCATATCCTGTTGCGATAAGCTCATCTGCAAGATTATTATCATAGTAAGAAACTGTTGTTCTTGTTGAATAAAGAATCAAATCCTTATTGTTAATCTTATTATTTCCAACACTGTTACCATCAAGATTGTAAAGCTCATATACATTTACATACTTCTGGTCTGCTCTTGTTGGATCCACATCTGAATACAAAGGTCTGTAAGAATCAGTGGCTTTATCATATACATAATTAGAAGCCCATGTTCCGCTGCCGTCAACAAGATATACATCAAAGCCATTATTCATAGATGTATCTTTTACAACTTCCTGCTCTTTATCAGCTATTTTAACATCCTTAAGCCAGCTGTATGCACTTTCAACAGCATCCTTAATATCCTGTGAAGGATTATGTATAGTCATAAGATAGTCGATAACATCCTTTGTTGTATAAGAACTAACAGACTCTCTTTCATATGTATGTCCCATAGTTACATTTCCAGACTTGTCATACTGTGTTGCCCAGCCAGACTTTTTTTATTATTGTTGCTGATCTGCGATTTTACAATAAAATCATTTCCTTTTTCTACTGCTGACTTTATTTCATCAACATTCATTGCTTTCCTTGCAAACACATAATCCTGATTGTTAAGTATTGCAATATCACTAAGAAGTGTAAGTACCTCAGTCATAGCCTTGTTACCGACTTCTATATTAGCATTAAAGCCACTTCCACTACCTGGATTCATACTCCATCCACCATTATCACGCTGTGTTGTAAGAAGGTACTTAATACCTTTTACAAATGCATCCTGATACTTTGAATCTTCTGGCTTATTAGCTGTTATATACTTTGCAAGATACTTTAATTCTGATGTTGTTGCACCATTGTAAACACTTGAAACATCTTTCATGCTTCCAAGTCCTGTTTCCTTCTGTGACATTTCATAATTATCAGGAAGTACCTGGAATCCACCATCTTCGTTCTGTAATGCTACAATAAGATCTGCTACTGATGTAGTAACATCAAGTGTTCCCTCAAGCAATGCATCATAACGCATGCCATATCCTTTTGAAGATGTTTCATATGAAGGAACAGACTCTGTCTTCATAACTGGAACCGCTGCATAAAAGCTGTCTGACATTTTGCCATCCTTGTACATATCTGCACCAAATATATTAAGTACATATGCAACTGGAAGATACACAACATTATAATCTTCTGTTAAAAAATGTGTTATAATCTGCATACTTTTCTTTAACATTGACCTTTGCTGGTATCTGCTCATCTGTTAATGCACCTGATGTAACTTTGCCATTAATCTCAACATCTGAAGAACCAATCTTAAGCTTAACTGTTGTGTCATTCATAGTGATAGTTATGTTATCACCATTTTCCTTGTAATCAGCACCTATATAAGCAAACATATTTTTCATAGGTGCCATAAGATTACTTGTTGTCTTAGCATCAGTTGCATTGCCTGTAGCTAATACATTAACATTATTATCAAGCCATATTCTTTCATAATCATCTATTAAAAATACTGGATCATTTGTATTAAACCATACTCTTCTTACAACCATATTAGAAAAATCATAACTTCCTCTTGTTACAGTTGCTGCACTTACTGGTAAAACAGATACAGGTGCTGCCATAACTGTAAGCATTGTAGCAGCCACAATACCTATAGCCGCTTTTTTTTCATACCTTTTTTTATATCTCGTCTCATATTTATCTCCATTCTTACACTGCTTTACTCTAGGACTATTTATTCACCAAGCGCCTTTTTCCATGTATTATATACCGCTGTAGCATTAACATCTGCCTTAGTTCTTACATATGAATATCCTATTCTTCTTTCACCCATACCATAGTTCATGCTAAGCTGTGCCACTGAATCTCTTCCTGCAAATATTTCATAAAACTTATTGTCTGTCATCTTATTTGCCATCTGCGCTTTTGTGAATCCATAATATTCACCTGTTGTATCAAGTCCATAGAAACGTCCAAACTGCTTTGTCGTACTTCCATCCTTTAATATTAATCTGTCAGTTCCAAGCTCTCTTGTTCTATCAGCTATATTATATACACCATATCCTGTTATACCAACTGAATTAATCCAGTTCACATAACTTGTAATAGCATCCTTTACCTCTGCACTTGGATTAACTATGTTAGCAAGTACCTTTACCATTGTAAGACTTTCATCCGGAGATACAGAAGGAAGCTCAAATGCTCTTCCACCTGCTGGAACAGGATTTTTTTTCATCTGGATCATACTGCTGTGCCCAGCCTGTTTTTATTCCATCGATTACCACCTGTGCCCTTATTACAAAATCAAGACCATTATCCCATACTTCCTTTAAAGTATCATGTTTTATTCCAAGCTCAAGCACATATGGATTAGTCTGTGCCTTTATTTCATCTCTTGCCCACGCATAGTCCTCACAAAGTTCATTATCAGTAAGCCCTTTATCGTTTGAAAGTGCGTATATTGATTCCATAAGGTCAGGCATGGCATTATCGTTAAATGTTATATTTCTGAAATATCCTACACCATATGGATAATACTGTGGCCATCCACCATTGTTATTCTGCGAATCGCACATATACTTTGCTGCTTTCCAGAAGCCCTTTTCTATCGCAGAAAGCTGTGTTTCATATCCTGCAAAAAGCTCAGGATTTTCTTTTGAAAGTCTTATAATCCTTGATAAGAACTTCATGTGTCCGTGAGTTGCTCCATTATCTACTGTTGAATATCCCTTTGTATATAATCTTGCAAAAGAATCCTCAAGCAGATCATACTCTGTATTTGTCTTAGCCCATCCACCATCTTCATTCTGGTAAACAGGATTTACTACATTAAGTCCAGCTTTTTATCATATCAGCAATATTAGCTTTTACCGCTGCTTCGTCAAGCTTAGTAACATCAATTCTTCCTTTCATTTTGCTGTATGTATTAGAATTGGACTCCATTTTCTTTGTTGTATAATCAGACTTCGAGTTAACAACCGGTGAAGCTGCTGCATCCGATGCATAGAATGCAAACGCCATCTCTATTCTGTGCATTGCATCATTCCATATTACATTTCCACCAAGTGCTTCCGCTGTAAACTTAACTGGAAGATAACATGCATAATAATCACTTCCATCAACATTTTTTTTCTTCATCTACTTTTTTTAAAATATGGTGCTATCTCACTTCTCATAGTAAGTGTAGTTTTTCTTTTCCATTATCAAGTTCAGCTGTTGTACTGCCTGCTTTCATAGTAAGTGTAAGCCCGTTATAAGTAATGACAATATTTCCCGTGTTAACATCCGCATCAACATGTCCTGTAATATCCTGTAATGAATATTTCATAGGTGCCATCATACCTTCAACATTGCCTTCTCCAAGAACCATATCTGCTTTAATGAGAAGTCCTTTTTCAATCTCTTCCGGTGCCCATTTGCCACCATTCTTTTTTTGTATAACGGTTAGGCTCATATTCACCTATAGCAAGAAATCTAAGCACAAGATCTCCCAATTCTACCTGTTCATTATCTGCCGCATATACATTCTCTACATTACCTGCCTTTAAAAGACTAACTGTCGGAACACCAGCCATCATTCCAGACAGCATTGTTGTACACAACCCAAGCGTAACCAGTGATTTTGTAACTTTTCGCATTCCACTGCCTCCTTAACATTATATAATTTGATGATTGTATTATAAAATCAATATTAAAAACAGACTACCAATTATCGGTAAAAGTATCTTATAATTTACATAAAATAACTACTTTTATAAAATATTATTTAAAAAGCAATTACCCTATACAATATATACATACTAAGCGAGGAATCCATATGTTATCAACCGTAAGCAAAGACTTTGTAATAGACCACAGAATCCGTCATGTTAATAAAAAAATGTACCACTTACACATTCCCATCAATACAACGAAATATATTTTCTTCAATCTGGAAAATGTAATGTATACATAGATAATGAAACTTATTGTCTTGAAGATGGAAGTGTTCTTTTTTATACCCGCTTTCAAAGAACATACTTTTATATACCCTTTTACTCAGGATGTCAAAAGAACTGTCCTGTATATATCTACTGAACAGCTAAACTGGTATTTTAACAAGGATTTCAAGGATGAAATAAATAATCTTTTCATAAATAAACATTTGCAATTATCAAGAAAAAGTTTTTCAAATCTATCTAATATATTTGAGAAAATACAATTTGAAAAATATAGTCTCGACAATATGTCTGAGTCACTTACTAAAGCTTATTTTTTTGAACTGATTATATATCTTATACGATGTCAGCGTTATACACATAATATAAATCAAAGAACTAATTTATCTAACATTACAATAGGTGAAATTGTGAATTTCATAGAAAACAACTATGGCAGACAGCTTACACTGCCAGAAACTGCTGCCCAGTTTGGTATAAGCGAATCCAGCCTTACCAAAAAAATCAAAATATTTACTAATATGACTTTCAAGGAATACCTTACTAAAACAAGGATAGAGGCAGCCAAATCGCTGCTTATATCCTCCGAAAAAAGTATTACAGAAATAGCATACGAATGTGGATATAATAACAGCAACTTTTTTGGTGATGTATTTAAAAAAGCTGTTGGTATGTCACCAAGCAGCTATCGTAAAATGCTTACAAAACAATAATAATTAACAACAAAAAGACTGTTATACTATAAGAGTTGAATATCACTTTATAGTATAACAGTCTTTTCTGTTCTTTATCTATGATTCTATATTATAAAATCTATATATTTAGTAAAATTTCTTACTTCCTCTTACCGGTTCTGATGTAAGATTCACTCCTAATCTTGCAAATGTCTTAGTGTCTACCTCAGATAACATAACTGTTGTATGAACCTGGCAGCCCTTAAGCTTAGGAAGCTGCTCCATAGCTTTTTTCGCATTCTCATTAGTTACTGACGTAAGTGCAAGTGCTATAAGAACCTCATCACTATGAAGTCTTGGATTCCTTCCACCAAGATGTTCCACTTTCAGATTCTGTATCGGCTCGATAAACTCTGGCTTTATAAGCTTCTCATCATGCTCTATTCCAGCAAGATATTTAAGCGCGTTAAGTATGAGTGCTGATGATGCTCCTAAGAAATCTGTTGTTTTTGAAGTGATTATTGTACCATCTTCAAACTCTATGGCAGCACATGCAACGCCAGTTTCCTCAGCTCTCTTCTTGGCTGCCACTGTTACTTTTCTGTCATCAGTTGTAATCTTGGCCTGCTTCATAAGAAGCTCTATCTTGTATACTTCACTTTCAGATGCTTTCTCTTTAGCTACCCTGTTAACTGCATCATAGTATCTTCTTATTATTTCCATCTTGGAGGCTTCACAGCAGGCTTCATCATCAAAAATACAGTTACCGGCCATATTGACACCCATGTCAGTTGGTGATTTGTAGTATGTGTTCTCACCATATATTTCTTCTAATATAGCATTAAGTACAGGATATATCTCTATATCACGGTTATAATTAACCGCAGTCTTTCCATATGCTTCCAGATGAAAAGGATCTATCATATTCACATCATTAAGATCTGCTGTTGCAGCCTCATACGCGAGGTTGACCGGATGCTTAAGCGGTATATTCCATATAGGAAATGTCTCAAACTTGGCATATCCTGCTTTAACACCTCTTTTTATTCTCATGGTAAAGCTGTGAAAGACATGTTGCCATTTTTCCACTTCCTGGACCTGGTGCTGTTATTACAACAAGTGGTCTTGTTGTTTCTATATAATCATTTTTTCCAAAACCATTATCACTTACTATGTTAGGAATATTAGATGGATAACCTTCTATTACATAATGCTGGTATACCTTGATTCCCTTCTTTTCAAGCTTTTCTTTAAACTGGATAGCTGCACTCTGTCCTGTAAACTTAGTTATGACTACACTTCCAACAAACAGACCTTTCTTTTCAAACTCTCCTATAAGGCGTAAAACATCAACATCATATGTGATTCCAAGATCACCTCTTACCTTATTCTTTTCGATGTCTGCTGCACTTATAACTATAACTATCTCAGCCACATCTGATAACTGCATAAGCATCTGCAGCTTGCTGTCTGGGTGAAATCCTGGAAGTACTCTTGAAGCATGAAAATCATCAAAAAGCTTTCCACCAAACTCAAGATATAACTTATCTCCAAACTTTCCTATTCTCTCTTTTATATGCTCTGACTGAATCTTAAGATACTTATCATTATCAAAACCTATTCTCATCCTAACTTGTTCTCCAATCCTTGAAACGCTTTAATGTCGTTACTATTCAAAGCCAATCCTGAAAATATTACAGAAGCCCGAATATTAACATTTTATCAGAATGACTCTTATTTATCAATCTTATTTATGCTGCAATGTTTAACTGCAATGTTTTACCGCAATGTTTTTACAATGTTTCTTTAAGCGGAACCATTTTTATAGAAACACTTCCATCTGTATGCCTTGTTATAAGTGTCCCTCCTCTTTGCGTATGCCTATTCATTATCCCTTTATAGCCAAGATAATCTATAGACATTCCATATGTCAGCTGGATACCTTTATACACAAGAGACAACGTATTAAGGTGGTCATGTCCACAAAAACATCCATTTTATAATACCATTATCCACTGCCCTGCTAAAAAAAGTTCCCTCAAATCTTGGAATACCGAAATGATCATCAGCTTCACCTATATTGCCATGCTTATATACAACTGATTTATCTCCTATTTTCATTTTTTCATAGGCCTCTTTAAACTCGTTTACAGGAATATGGAAAAATGCCATCGCTCTGATATCACTATTCTCTTTTTTTAACTTACTCAGCTTATCCATACACCAGTCTACCCGTGGTCTTCGTGTATACAGTCAAAACCACTGTAGAACCATCCACCCTCTCCATACATATTAGAGTCAAGGAAAACAAGTGGAAGTATAACTTTTCCATCGCTGTCAGTAAGATTAATAAAATAGTTACCCATTCCGTATATGTCTTTTCTACCCTTTGTAAATATACTGTATTTACCTGAGCTGTATACATCTGACAGCTTATTCTTGTTGTATCTTGCAAACATTTCACAGTCATGATTACCATAAACAAGTGCATATGGTATACCAAAGCTGTCCATAAATCTTATAAATATTTCGGCCTGGCGTTTATTGTTCATAGTTCCAGCTTTCGGAAAGAATGGAAATACCGAATCACCTGTAATCACGATAAGATCCGGCTTAGTCCTTTTTATTATCTGACTTACAGCCTTAAGTGCAAGCCTGTCCTTTTTCTTTGAAAATATACCAAATCCAAGATGCATGTCTGTAAGCTGAAGTATCTTATAAGCTCTGTTCGTATTTATCTTAAGTGCAAATGTTTCATTATCCAGTTGTTTAAATTCGTCTGATTCGTACATAGTAATCTCCATTCTTGCGTGTGAAAAATCTTATTTTTCACACTAATCTCCATTCCTGTGCTGCTTTTACGCACTGACTTTTATCAGCTGAGTGGTATAAGTGCCCCGATTGCAGATATTATCGTAGATATAACCATAAGCACCTGGAAATAAACTGTGCCAAACACACCACATATAGGACTGTTTCCAGCCTTTTTTCCTTGACTTTCCATAAGTCAGCACAAGCATGATACTGACTAGCACAACTACACCGCTCATTATCCTTGTAAGAACTATAAAACTGCTTACACCAAATATAGCAAAAAAGTATACATGGAATGGTAGCTATAAGCCAGCTTATCCTGTTTCCTGTTCCTATCTGCTCATGAACTACATCTCTTAATGCAAGTGTATTAGACCAGAAGGTTGTAAGCAGGGCAAACAAAGAAAATACACCTGCAAGAATCATAGCCCAGCTTCCTATGCTTTTACCAAGCTGCATATAGGCAAGCTCCTTATCCAGTGTTCCCTTAGTTCCAAGAAGCACTGTAAGTGTTACAATAAGCACGAAAAGAGAGGACAATCCAAAACCTGCAAATATTGTCTTTCTAATCTTTCCCGCATCTCCATCAAGTCCCTTAACAACCTGTATAACTGCCTGATTAGCAGAGGTTGCAAAAACCACCATACTATAAAGTGCAAGCAGATTGTTCAAATGAAATGGTGCTGTATACAAAGCATTAACAGGATGCATAAATGTACCAATCGTCATAACTGCAACTATAACCATGAGTACTGCAACTGCATACTTCTGTGCTATTCCTACTGCCTTCATCCCTATAAATACCACTATTCCAGCTATCACATAATAAATAAGCTGTGCTGCCCACAACGGAATATTAAACCAGTTCACAAATATCTGCGCCCCACCATTGATATTGCCACTCACACCTATCATAATAGCCAGCCCATATACTATAAACATTATCCAGCTGAACACCTTTTTCATCCTGCCAGTAAAAAGTTCTCCCTCAAAGCTTTTTACAAGCTGTACACCTCCATTATTGTATGAAAGCTCAGCTATTATTAAATGCAATATTACATTGACTATATAAGCAATAGCAACCATCCATATAACATCAAGCATACTGTTTTTTGTTGCAAGATATGGTACTGCTATAATACCTGTTCCTATGCTGTTGCCAACTATCATGCATATTGCCTCAAAAAGTAGACAGTCGGCCTCTGAATTAATCGTTCCTGTCATATAATATCCTCCACTATAGTAAGAATTATGCTATATACTATTCCCCATATATTGCATAAAAACTGCTGGTCATTAAAAACCAGCAGTATTTATGTTCACAGACACCGCTCAATATATATACATAATAACACTTATTTATTTATGTATAAATAGCCTGTCCTATTAATTCTGTAATTAATTCTCTAATTTATTAATTCATCAGCATTATTGTCAGTGAAAATGTCTTATATAGTTTTTATATTTTTCACGGAAGTTTGACACCCCAAAACCATCTCAGGTCAGTAATGGTCTTATTTTTTTTTTAAAATTTTTGATTTTCCCTCATTCGTATATATATGATATAATAGATATAGTTTTTTGCAGGAGGTTTTGGTTTATGAGAATTACGAAAAGTAAAGCTACTGATCCAACTTATCATGTAATACAGGATGTTAAACGTGATTGAAAAAGAAGTACTGAAATAATTGAAAAAAAAATTAAAAAAGATAATGCTGGATTCAGAACCGATAATGAACTTACAACACCAAAGGCAATGGCTGGAATAATCAGGCGTTCCAAAGGATTATAAGAATTACGCAAAACATTACGCTTTTCACGAAAAATGTATAAAAGCCGCAAACGCAGTAACTGTCTGCATTTGCGGCGATTTTTAACCTAAAAAGTGTCAAAGATGGGATTTTAACAGATTGGTTTTCACTCTGCCACATTAATCTTTGCCTTAACGGATTAATCTTTACTCTGACGTATCAATTTTTATTTAACTGCATCAAGTAAGTAATTATATCTTTCTATTTTACCATCTAATAAATCAAATATAAATTTCTCTGAGTTGTCTGATACCTTATCATAATCTTTCATACCATTAAACTCACCTTCAAGATAACCTTCCATAAACTTATCCTTATTCTTAAGATTATCTAATACAATATTGTAATTATCTAAATCTATGCAATAACGCATAACTGCCTGAACCTGTGATTCCATATTCTCTATTATCGGAGCAAATTGTTGTTCGGCAACATTATCCCATTCAACACCCTGAGCTTTAGCGTTACTAAAGCTTCTTCCTATGAATTTACCACCAAATTTTAATACAAGTATAACACCAGCAACGCCTAATACCTTGCCAAGCCAGTCGCCTGATGCAAAGAAATACCATACACATACTGCTAAAAGTACAAGCACAATAGCAGCTGGAATAAATGCCTTCGTCTTGTCCTTCTTCCTTTCTTTCTTTACAATATCTCTCTGTGAATCTAAATCTTTTCTCATTGACTCAAAGCCTTCAAGTAATTCCTTTATGCTGTCCTCAATATCTTTTTTACCGTGTTCTGCACATTTCTTAATAAATGCAGTTACATTATCAATTATTCCTGTTTTATCGGCATCAGAACAATCTAAAGCTCTGCTTATAAGACCATTTCCATAGAAAAATGTCTGACTTCCCATTTCTTTATCATCATCATCAAAATAATTGCCATCACATACGAATAAGGCATATCTGTCAACAGCTTCAAAATCGCCTGTAAGAGATCTATATAAGCCATACCAAGCCTTTGACTTATCAGGATTTTCTTGTGATGCTTTATCATATAGGTCACTGGCTATATCCCAGTCTTTTTTCTTTAAATGCTGTTCAGCTTTTTTTCAATTATTGCATCAGGATCTATATTACTGCTATTTATAAGCTTACTGATATCATCTTTTAAATCCTGATGCATACTGCTTATATGTTCATCTGTCTTTCTGAATTCCTTTGAATGATTATGTATTAAAAACACATTATCACACGCCATACAAGCATACTTTTCTTCTGTTAACTCTTTAACCTGTTCACTTCCGCAATTTGGGCATTTTATCGCCTTCATATCTTTACTGCTCCTTTGTATTCTTTATTTTTCTTATATCAAGCTGTTTAACAATCTCATTACATTTTGCTTCAAATAAAGTATTATCTGTAATATCTGCTAACTCAGCTATCAACCCTTTAATTCTTAAATTCTCCTCTATAACCTTTGGAGAACTCACCGGATTTTCATATCTCATTCTCTCGTAAAGCTTGTCTATATTCGCTTTATTGGCTGTATCCTGTACATTAACCCTGCATATTTCCAAATCTTTAATTAATTCTTTAAAATCCTGTATAGATTGCTTCTCTTTATTATCTACATCTTCTATATACTTATTGCTTCCCCACAAAATCATCTCAAATATTACAAATCCTAACAGTATAGCCGCCTGTATAAGATAAGAATAAATGCTGTATCTTTCTGGAAACTTTGAACAGAATTTAAAAAATACATATAACTGGACTACCATATATGCCACACTGTAATAAAGCATTGGCATCTTTAGTGCTGCTTTTTTCTTATCCTGCTTGTGATACACATACCAGCTAAATACCGGTTGTATCAGTAATGCGATAATACAAAATATATATTTCATCATACATTTCTCCTTGTTCCGCAGTTCATACAAAACTGTGCATTAGCCGGCATAACTGCTCCACATTCCTGACAATACACTTCTTTAGGAGTAACCTTCTCACCACAATTCATACAGAACTTAGCCCCCTGTGGCAGTGGGCTGTTACATTTACTGCACACCAGCGAAGCACCCTGCGTATTCATTGAATCACCCTGTACGCCCATTGTGCCACCCTGCATATTCATTGCTGAATTCTGCATTGTGTTATTGGCATTTACTGCTGCTTCCATATTTCCTTTAAGCATATCGCCCATTGAAAATGCAAGTGGAATCTGTGCCATCATATTAGCTGGATTGCCTGCAAAACCCTCATTTTCTGCAAATGCCTTGCTGACATTAAACTGCTGTTCCTGCTGCCAGTTGTAGCCTTGTATCTCTCGTGATTTAGCAAGTCCCTGTGCCTCAATAACAGCCGCATCCCTGTTACCCATAGCTTCAAAACGCTTCTGTGCCATACTATTATCCAGATTCTTTAACTCAATTAAATCATCTTCATTAATATTAACTGCTGATAAGAAAAAATTAAGAATTTGAATTCCATATTCTGCTATATCATCTCTTATAAGCCCAGCAACATTTTCAGAAATATCATTCAAATGCTGGTTAAATTCATTGTAGCTGTACCTGCTAAGTTCCACTGCTATACAATTCTTAACCCTTGTAACTATCAAATCCTTAAAATATTTCTGGATATTTGCTGTAGACATTTCCTGTTCTGTTCCAACAAGATTAATCAGAAGCTTTCGTCCATCAATTATCTTAAGCCCAAATGAACCGCTTGCTCCTGCACTATAACTATAGCCATAATTAGGGTCTTTTACTGTAACCTGGCTTGGTGTTCCCCAAGGTATGTCCATCATTGTTGCAAGATTAATGAAGTATACTTCTGTGTGAAATGGAGATACTCCACCTGTAACAAGATTTCTAAGCTTTGAAATTAATGGAATATTCTTAGTTTCCAATGTGTAACGTCCAGCCTTGAAACTATCTAATGCCTGTCCATCACTGAAAAAAACTGCTTCCTGTGACTCGTGTACAATAAGCTGTGATAATGTATTAAAATCCTCCGCAGGATGCTTATATATAAGAATGTCATTATCACCTTCATATTTAATAACTTCCTGTATTGCCATTTATTTTCTCCTGTAAAATACTTACTTTTTGCTAAGTATAGCATATAACTTCCATTTTGGATACTATTTTCTTCTATTTTGGATACTTTTTTCTTCCTTATTGGATACAATTTTTAATGTATGTTAATAAATTTACAGCCATATTAATATATGTATTTTATAAATCCACCATTATTTACCTATATTTAGTACCTGAGGATTGGAGCTATATGTCAGAACGAATTAACCAGCACTTAAATCCACTTGTTGGAAATAATATAAGAAGACTCCGCAAGGAACGTGGACTGAAAGCAACTGAGGTTATTGCCAAGCTCCAGCTTGAAAATGTCAATGTAACAACCGGCATTTTCAGTAAAGTAGAAAATGGCTACAACAACCCTACAGTTGATATGCTTGTCGCCCTTACCAAAATATTTGAGTGCGATTTCAATGAATTTTTTAAAACAGAGTGAGAACAATTCTACTGTATGATTATATATGTGGATTGTTCTCACTTTTTTGTACAGTAACACTCTGCCTTAATAATGGAGCGTGCTCTGTTTCCAAACTTTGTCTGCACTCTGTCTTCGTACCTTAATCTACGCTCTTCTGTCCTAAATCTTTCTCCTTCTTTAGATACACAACACCGGCATATATACGCTCTATTGGTCTTAACACACTTTCTATAAATTCTATGTCCTCATCTATAATATCTACAAGTTCATTACTGCCATCTGATGTGCTTTCTATCTTTAGTACTACAAGATTTCCTGCAAATATTCTCTCAGGCTTTAAACTTTCCAAATCTTTATTACTTATATTATTGTGAACTGTATTTTTAACATCTGCTGATTTTTTATCTGTTTCATTATTAACTGGAAGTCTGTAAAATGCCCTGTTAAGCGTTCTGCCCTGCACTACTGCATCTTTTTTGGCTATTAGTAACAGACTGTCATTCAGCCATACAATATCAAGTTCATCTGTACCGCAGCCTTCATCAATATTTTTACTGTCAATTCTTCTATCAGCACATTTACATAAGATATAATTTCTTACATATGATAATTTATCGCCTGTCCATTCTGTGTAACCTTTGTATACAACGCCATTCTGTGCACACATATAATATGCCTTTATCATCTTAGTGAATGTTTTCTTAGAAATCCTTCCATTCATCATCTGATAAATCATCTTGCATATCCTCGTCATATTCTCCTGAATGTGATGGCTTTCCACCTATCAACTCCTCAGTATTATTATCTGCAGCTGGTCCACAGCCACGACCCATAGTGTTGAATACGTCAGTCGTTGTCAGACAGAAATTATTACCTATTCCAGGTATAACCATATTGGTTGTTGCCTGAAAACCGTCAAGGCAATAAGGCTTGGACTTTCCCTCATCAAATACTGTATCTGCAATAATAGAAGTCTTTGGCTGATAGTCATACACTGAAATATCTACATAGCCTTTAGTAAGAAGCATATCCAGAATTCTCTGCACCTCACTATACTGAAGATTTCCAACCAATACAGCATCTTCATTTACTGCAAATACCGATATATCATCATCTCTTCCATCTTTTAACTTAAACAGAATACCTGTTATATCTTCTTTGCTGCTATTTGCCTTTGCTACCATACGCAGTGTATCTCCATTAAATGTAAATCTTTTTTCAACTATTGGTTCTGCCTTTTTAATCTCTCTTACTGCTCCATTGTTTAATTTAACTACCATAATGTCCTCCATTCTTGCGCTGCTTCTAAGCGCATCTCAAGTTTGTGCGAAGCACAAATCTTGCGTGTGAAAAATCTTATTTTTCACACTATCCTCCATTCTTACCTGTTATAACATGTACTTAAATTGATTATCAGCTATACAGCCTTTATCTTATCTTTAGGAACTCTCTTTCCTATCGACAATTGAAGCATAATAAAAAGCAGCCTGATTTTCCAAGCCTCTTTTTTTAATCTTTAAAATATGCTATTTTACTGTATCTGCAATTTCAAAAAAAATTCTTCATCGCATAAATTCACTATCAGAACATTTTCCAATACGAATTTCTTATAAATTTGTCTATAAATTCAGGCATTGTCATTTTCCTTATATGTCCGCCATCACGAAACCCAACATCGTATTTGTCCATAAATGCCCTGTCGTCTGCCTCACTGCAATCTATATCCGTTATAAACGCTATGCTCTGTGGTCTGTTTCTGTCTTTATCACGATATACATAGACATATAATGGTTTAACATTGTGCATATTGAGCATTTCCCTATATATAACTTCAAGTGTTACATCATTCTCATAGTCAGCTTCTTTGCTTGAAAGCCTGTAATAAGGGCTATTCTCATTCTGGTTCTCAACATAAGTCTTCCAAGTCATAATCCAGTTGCCACGGTAGGTCTTAAGAACCTTAAGTATATCCATCATATGAGCACCGCTAAACTCAAATCTTTTATATTCCCTTATATATTTGGGCATATCTATATAAAGAAACTGCCTGTCAAATTGAAAATCAAGCCCCTGCTTAACTATGCCTGTGGAGATGCTTTCTATATTAAGATAATCAGCTTCTATAAGATGCAAATGTATTTTCTTTACATACATATCAGCAAATTTGCAGAAATCCTCTTTGCTTAATCCACATAACTGCTTTATCCTGCTTCTGGACATTTTCGTATCATCAAGATATGAAGATATATCGTCTACAACAAGCTTTCCGTCTTTATATGAATAAGTCTTCTCAAGCTTGGAATCAAGCCAGTATTCAGTCCGCAGACAATTGCACATAAAATACCTTGCCGCAAGCGTATATTCATCATAACCTGTTGCACTCCAGTCCTGATATACGCTAAACAGTGCAAGCCACTGGTTAATCTTGGATATCAGCACTTCCTTCTGCTTCTCGATACCCATCACTTCTATTGTCTTAGTAAATGCTTTGATGTGCTTGTATACTTTAACTGGTTTTTTCAATGCATTCTGAAACTGCACAAGCTGGTGATAATTCCTGCGTGCTAAAAGAACAATTCTGTTAGAATATCCATTTGCACAGAACAGCGGAACAAGTCCCATTTTGCCGAACATATCGAAAAATGTATCCGTCCTCTGGTCTGCCTGACTTATAATATAATGCAGCATTCCACGGTATATCTCATTACACTCAATCTCAGCATAATTAAGTGGTATATGCAGATTATGGTAAACCTGCTGTCTAAGCTTCATATCAGGTGAATACATATTCCAATACTTCTCCTTAAAGACATCCTTAGGAAGCCCCAGATATTCAAGAAGCTGTGTCTGAGTATAAGTGTTATCTTTGCTTGCAAGCTGCTTATATATAATTGAATACACCTGCCTTTTCAGTTCCATTGGGAAATCCGTATAACCTGTATGTCTGCTTCTTAATTCACTTATTATATTCTTAACATCTTCGTACAAATGTATATCCACTCCTTGTGTACACACTACTTTGGTTTTTTTTAATTATGTATGTTACGCTGTTTCGACTTTCCTGCTTGTGCACCAGTTATATATCTTATCTATCAACCTGTCACATAACAATGTATATGCCGCTCCTACTACATTTACACCTATTCTAAGTAAAACAGCATATTTAAGTCCGAACAGTTCCGCCGCTATCGACAGTGCACCAAATGTATTAAATACTGTCTGCCAAGAATAACCAGCTGAATATCCGACACCTATTCCACCTATCATACCAATATATGGATACATTGACTGTGGAAGTACTGTGTATAATATTGAAAAAATCAGACATCCAATAACATTGAACGCACCTCTCTTGCCTGCCCGTCCTTCTATATCCTTTGAAAATGGCAGGCACACTGACATGCACGCTATACCTATCCACATCGCTCTTGGAATATTAAGCAAGTTCATGACAAACATTGCACTTGATACTATAAATGTAAGCTTGATATACCATCTGTTTCTTTGCCGAATTAATATTGAATTCATAGAATAAATCCTGGAATGTTCTTCGATATGGTCTGTTCTTCTGGTTCTTATAAAATATAATCATACAGATTACCATACCACAAAGAAGTCCGATAACCCTTAACACATAGTCCTGTCCTGTAACGTCATACCCCTGTAATAACAGATAACCAAGCACAAATGTCGAATGATTATACATAATTACATTATGACAGCCCATTATCATAAGAAGCATTATACATACTATATTAATAAGAAATGCAACAACAGGTGGCACCATATTACTAAGCCTTGGTCCTGCTATCAATATAGCATATATTCCCATAATTGACAAAAGTCCATGTGATGTCTTTATTCCAAAATCTGCCTGTCTTAACACAAGCACTGCAAGAAGTACTGTAACACCTACCACACTGTTAGCACTTCCTAGAAGCTTACTGAATATTGTAACAACTGCTACACAGAATACCATAACAAGGTAAACCTTGAAATTATATATTAATATATGTTTTCTTTTCTCTTTAGCATCTTTTGTGTTCTTAATAAGCTGTTTAGAGCCTGCAGAACTTAACTGTAATTCCTGATAAAATGTCATAAAACCACTCTGATCCTTTCATCCCCATATATTTGTTAAACTTCATTATTAATATTACATTACACATTAACATATATAATATTTAACATCTGTCTATTTATCTATCCGATTATTTTCCAAATGCATTTAATAATGAGAATTTAAGATGCTAGGGTTGAGTAATATAACACTATTCCTTGCTATTGTCAATTATAAGCTTATAACCCTTTCTGCCATCTGTATTGTTGATGTCCTGTGCGCAATCATTATAATTGTCATTCTACCCTTTAAGTTCTGTAATGTTTCGTTTACTGCACGCTCCGACTCATTATCAAGTGCGGATGTTGCCTCATCCATAAGCATTATCGGAGCATTTTTAAGGATTGCCCTTGCTATGGCTATACGCTGTCTTTGACCACCGATACAGACATCCCCTTTTCACCAACAACTGTGTCATAACCATCTGTAAATTCTGTTATAAACTGGTGAGCATTAGCCATCTTTGCAGCTTCAATAATCTCAGCTTCTGTGGCATCAAGCCTTCCCATTCTTATATTATCCATTATACTCATATTAAAAAGTATTGCATCCTGTGGAACAAGTGCAAAAAAGCTTCTGCCAGCCGACAGACTTATATCATCAAGATTATTGCCACACACTTCAATCATTCCTCTGTCCGGCTTATAAAATCCCATAAGAAGCTTAGAAAGTGTTGTCTTACCTGACCCAGAAGCACCTGTAACTGCCACGAATTCACCTGCCTTTATTCTTTCATTATAATTATCAAGAACAACTACAGGTGCATTATTTTCATCTTTTATATATGAAAATGTTAAATCACTTATATTTACTGAATAATCAATATTATTATGACCGCAAGAGTTATTTATTTCATTATGCAATCTTTCTTTGTTGAATTCCTGATGATTTAACATTTCCTCTTCTGTTTTCTCATCAAGAAACTCGAATATATTCTGCGCATATGTCAGATACGCAATAAGCTCCGGAATATACTTTCCCATTTGCAGGAATTGTCTTGAAAAACGTCCATACATTGTATATATCGCCGCAATAGCACCAAGTGTTGTATAGCCCTTCTGCACAAACAATATGCCTAACGCCAGAAAAACAAGATTACATATAAGGTCAAAGCCTGTATTAGCACATTCAAGCAAAGATGAAAACATATTTCTTTTATCAGACTTTCTGGCATATACATCTGCTTCTTCATTGTATCTGTCAACCGTCTTTCTGCCTGCCTCAAACATCCTTACCTGTATAATTCTGAATAAGATCTGTTATATGCTTTGTCATTATGCTGTTTAACTCAGACATTTTCTTACTTAAGCTTTTAAGCGGTCCAGTCAGAACCATCGTAACTCCTATCAGCACTGTATTTACAGCCACAAGACAAAGTGTAAGCTGCCAGCTGAGTGCAAACATAGGCACTAAGAATACAACTACCATCATAAATGGCATAACAACTCTTCTGAATCTTGAACCAAATATATCACCCATTCTTCCAAGGTCGAATGATACTTTTGATAACATTTCCCCACTATGGTGATTTTCATAATATTCACAAGGCAGCTTCATTTCGTGACTCAACACCTGTTCGTACAGCTTTCCATATATTCTCTTTGCTTCCACGTTATATCTTATGCAGGCAAATCTATATCCTAACAACACTATCACGCCTGTTATGACTATTATTACGACAGAACTTATAAGCCTGTCCCACTCGCCTTTCTGTGCTATGTCAACAACTATCTTCATAAGAAATGCTTCCATAACTGAGAACATTGCAAATGTTATACTCATCCCTAATATTGAACCATAATACATAAAGCGTCTTTTTCCCATAGTTCTCATAGTCCGTAAGAATAACTGCCATATTCCGGAATTCTTCTTATTATTATCCTTCTGCGTACATTTCTGCATATACCCCTCCCATATCAAGCAACTGTTTATGAGTTCCAGCCTCAACTATCCTTCCATGCTGAAGTACAATTATCCTGTCGGCATCTTTTATTGTAGACAATCTGTGTGCTATCGTTATGCTTGTTTTTCCTTTGCATAACCTGTCAAGAGCATCCTGTATAAGCTGCTCTGTTCCCTCATCAATAGCAGATGTAGGCTCATCTAACAACAGAATTGGCGTGTTTTTTAATATTGCCCTTGCTATAGCAATACGCTGCCTCTGACCACCTGAAAGCTGGCTTCCACCCTCACTTATCACAGTTTCATATCCGTCAGTAAGTCCTTCTATGAAGTCGTGAATTCTTGCATCCTTACATGCATTAACAACTTCATCGTGAGTTGCATTAATATTTCCATACCTGATATTTTCCTCAATAGTTCCTGGAAATAAAAATGTATCCTGTGAAACAAGCGCCATATTTTCTCTTGCGCTTTCAATATTCCATTCATTAATATCCATTCCGTACAGCTTATATGTTCCATCACTGGCATGATATAAGCCGCATAACAGTCTGAAAATAGTAGTCTTTCCACCACCTGAGCTTCCGACTATCGCTATATTTTCGCCATTTTTAATCTTAAAACTGACATCATTAAGAACATTTTCACCCTCTTTATATGCAAACTTTATATTATCAAATTCTATAACGTAATCTTCATCTAAGACATTCTCGTCAGATACGCTATTGTCTATATTCGTTGTCTTGTAAGTCTTGTCCCCAAAATGCTCATCTTTAGCCGAAAGTATTCCTTCAAGCCTTCCTATACACACCATACAGCCTGTAGCATCAACTATGGCAAAGAATTCCTATAATCGACTCAACAAACTTTTCAAGAATAACGACAAAACCAACAAGTTCTCCAACTGTAAGCTGTCCATTTCTTACAAGCCATATGCTTAAAAATGCACATAATATAGAAGGAATCCATTGTATGAGTCTTCTTATAACTATCGCCGTATTGCTTATGCCTGTTCTTATCTGCTCTGTTTCCACAAGCTCCTCTGATGCCTTATGCATTCTATTTTCAAAATACTTCTGTAATCCAAAGGCTTTTTATTATCTGATACCCCATTATAGCTTCATGATCAATCCCAAGCATTGCATCAACCTTTAAACGATATACCTTTGACACATCACGCATTTTCTTCACAAGAATATTTGACAGCCATATTACAAGTGGATAACTCACAACAACTGCAACAAAAAGCACTACATTTATCCTTCGCACATAATTGGCATATATAAGTGCTGCCGTAATATTTGTTATAATTGTTGCAAAATGCTCTGTCAGAAAGTTTGTAACAGAAGCTGCTAATTTGATAGCCTTAACCATTGCAATTGTTCTCTGTACAAGTGCTGTAAATGTTACACAAAGCATAATGATAAGAGGTGGGAAAAGCATTTTGTTGCTTCGTCCTGTAACCTTTAAGAATACGCAGAGTGTAAGAATTACAAGAGCGCTTAATAACTGGTTAGCTGAACCAAATAATGGCCAGATATTTGCATATCCAATCTTAGTAAGGATGAATCCACATACTAATGTTACGATTGTTGAGAAGTATGTATTGCACAATAACTTTCTCCATCCTTCTGCGTGTTCCATATCATCTACGCTGAAAAGCTCCTGGAAGCTCATACGTCCGATACGTGCAACTGCATCAAGTGATGTAAGAGCAAGTGCTGATACACACATTGTCATGAATACTGTTGCAAAATGTACTGGAACACCAAACATTTCAAAGAATCCTGCTACACCACTACTGAAGATTGCGAATGGTGTCTTAGCTGGAAGCGCTCCGTTAGTGGCAGCTGCACCAGCAACACAAAGGGCAAGTACTGCAAGTAAACTCTCAAGTACCATTGCGCCGTAACCAACCTTAAGCATATCCTTCTCGTTCTCAACTGTCTTAGAAGATGTACCAGAAGATACAAGGCTGTGGAAACCTGAAACAGCACCACATGCAACTGTTACGAAAAGGATAGGGAACATTGTTCCAAGCTTAGCATTGTTAAATCCTGTGTATACAGGAAGGTTCATAGATGGATGGGCAACTACAAGACCAAGTGCTGCACCTACGATCATGCAGATGAACATAAATGTTGTCATATAGTCACGAGGCTGCTTCATTAACCACATTGGCATAACTGCAGCGAAGAAGATATATACAAATGTGATATAGCTCCATACATCTTTGTTGAACTCAAGTGGGAAGAACATACCAACAGCAAATGCTGCGATAATAAACACAATACCAACTACTGCTTCTTTCCAGCCTGAAAGATTAAGCTTCTTCTGGATAAGACCAAATACTACTGCGAATACCATAAACATGATAGATACCATACCAGCTGAACCATTTGTCTTAGCTGCTGCTGATAAAACAGTAGCACCATCAGCATTTACTGTGTAAGCATTAAATGTACCTGCAACCATATCTGCAAATGCTGCAATAACGATAAGTGTAAATAACCAGCAGAAAAGTAAGAAAATCTTACGTCCAAACTTACCGATATATTTCTCAATGATCATACCCATTGACTTACCTTCGTTCTTAACTGAGGCATATAAAGCTCCGAAGTCTGTTACAGCACCAAAGAATACACCACCGATAAGAATCCAGAGTAATACTGGTAACCATCCAAATGCTGCTGCCTGAATAGCACCTGTTACAGGACCTGCACCAGCGATTGATGAGAACTGATGACTGAAAACTGTCCAGCCATTAGTTGGAACGAAATCCTTACCGTCGTTATATTTAACGGCTGGTGTCTCTGCCTTAGGGTCGATACCCCATTTCTTTGCTAACCAACGGCCATAAACCATGTATGCACCAAAAAGTACAACTGCCGCGATAAGCACGATTACTAATGTGTTCATAATGTCTCTCTCCTATAAAAATATATTTCACCAGTCAAACGCAGTGGAAGCGGTGCTATGATTCTCAGTGCTTCCATAGCTCGTAGCTCATATGTCAGAACTGCGTTCTGACATTGTCGCGGTGCTCGCACAAAAAAACCTTCGTCGATGCACTAATCCATTACTGGATTATGTGCAAAGACGAAGGTATATTTACTTCCGCGTTACCACTTTGCTTGCCGGATAACTCCGACCACTCTACTGCCACTTGGTATATTCATCTCTTATGGCATGCCCTTTTAACGATGGGTACCGGTTCCAACTACTAGACATCTGCCTGTCTTTCACCAAAACTGCTAGCAGGTGAGGGCTTAATCATTCCTTGCTGCCGTTTCTCATCATCTGACGGCTTTCTGTAAGCGGTGATATGAACAAGTCACTTATTGTTGTTGCTATACTCGTTGCCCTCATCGCAATTGATATTACTAAATCATTAAGAAAAATAAAAGAACAATTCGAAGTGATTGCTGGCGGTAATTTTGCCACAAAAATGCAACAGCCTATGCTTAAGCGTAAGGATGATTTCGGACAGCTAGCCAATGCACTTGAAACCATGCGCGAATCTGTACGAAACCTGTTAGCTCAGGTAAAAAGCGAGGCTGCCAATATTGATAAGGTTGTAGAAACTATCGACACTAATGTATACAATCTTAATGCAGAAATTGAAGACGTATCAGCAACAACAGAAGAGCTTGCTGCAAGTTCAGAGGAAACTGCCGCCTCTGCTGAACAGATTAACGGAATGACACAGCAGATTGAAGAAGCTGCAAGGGAAATTGCCATAAGAGCACAGGATGGTGCAACTGAATCTCAGGACATCCATAAACGTGCTGTAAAGACTAAGGATGATACTGTAGAAAACCGTCAGAAGATTAAACAGATGATGTCCGACATCAGAGTAAATCTTGAGCAGGCTCTTGAAGATGCCAAGGTAGTTGACCAGATTGGTGTACTTGCTGACTCTATCCTGAATATTACTGCACAGACTAATCTGCTTGCCCTTAACGCTTCTATTGAAGCTGCAAGAGCTGGTGAGGCCGGTAAAGGCTTTGCAGTTGTTGCCGAGGAAATCCGTGTATTAGCTGAACAGTCTAAAGATGCTGTAGCCAACATTCAGGCTGTTACAGAAAATGTAAACAAAGCTGTAGGCAACCTGACCAACGATTCTAACCGCCTGCTTGATTTCGTTGATACTGATATTGTTGAATGTCTTAACGGATTTGAGAAGATGGCTGATGACTATAATATGGATGCTTCCAACATTAACGATCTTGTATCTGATTTCAGTGCAACATCAGAAGAGCTCGTTGCATCTATAAGCAATATCACTCAGTCTATAGAGGGAATCACCGCTGCTTCTAATGACAGTGCAACTGGAACAACCAACATCGCACAGAAGACAGTCGTAATCGTAAAAGGCTCAGAAGCTGTTATGAATGGAGCTAAAACCGCAGAAGCCTCTGCTGCTGAGCTTCGTAAGAATGTTAATAACTTTGTTATTGATTAATTTTATATATAGCAGGAATGAAATAGGTGTGGAAATGTTTATTTCCACACCTATTTCATTCCTCTGCTTTATTCGTTTATATTTATCCCTAATATACAGATATGCCCGGCTTCATAACAATATGAAGCCGGGCATTATTAATCATTTTTATTTATTGCTTAGTTCTTATCGCTTAATTCATGCTTTTTACGCATTCTTCTTTCTTGTTACAGCAGCAATACCTGCTAATGCAATTGCCATCACACACAGAACAGCATACAATACTATAGGCGAGCTGTCTCCTGTTGCTATGCTGCTTGTTGCTGAATTATCAGCATAATCTGCTATTACAACTGCATATTCAGATGCGTGACTAAAGTTAAGAGATATGTTACCATCTGCATCTATTGCACCTGCATTCTGGAATATCATTCTGCCTGTGCTGTCATAATAATAGAGATTGCCATATTTGCCAGCATATTCACTTCCTATATTGTATGTAAGACTTGCCTTGAATCCAAAATCTCCACTATACGCAAGTGAAATCTGCTTAACTGGATTATTGCCAGCAAGCTCTGATATAACATCATCTGGTATTGCATCAGAGTCTGTATCTACCGAAAGGTTAATATCCTTAAGATTATCAGCCTGAATATTATTACCATTGATAGTCCATTTATAACCATTCATATCAAGAACATATCAACATCCTTACCCTTGGCAGCTTCTAACACATCCTTTGGCACAACTGTTGCTTCTGACATATCAACTGTATAAGTATCTCCAGCCTTGGCAGTAGTAATTGAAGCTACAGCTTCCTGTATCTTATCAGATGATAACTTAGTTCCTTCATTGTTGCCTTTGTTTCCATCAGTTGTTGTCTGATTATTGTTACCACCGGTACTACCATTGTTATCATCAGTAGGTGGAACAGAATCGTCTATTTCCGCATCTGCCTCGAAATAATAACTTCCAGTATCTGTATTAATGATATATCCATTCTTTATAAGTTCATCTAATTCTTCAGTTTTAATCCACTCTACATTCTTAACTCCAGGAATTACTGTTGGAAGTTCAATCTTCTGCCCTTTTTTAACAAATGATGTCTCTTTATATAAACACTTTGAACCAACACCTGGTGTATATGAATACACATATTTTTCTACGATATTGGTATTATAATTTGCCAAAAACGTTGTATTATTACTAACTATAGTATCTGAATCTGGATAGCCAACCATTGTCCAGCCTGTGATTTTTGCATCATCAAATTTAACACCGGTATCAAACTTCTCTAATGCCTTACTTAGCTTAGTTCTTCGTGGAACTTCTATTGTTTTGATTTCCCATTCCATATCTGCGTTAATATAACTGAACATAACATTTACATTTGGCTGAACAAATGTACCATTTTGTGTTACATTGAAATAATAATCATACATTAATGGAAGTTCTCTTCCACTTGTTTGTCTTTCAGTAGATGTATACAACATATTATTATATACATCACGAGCCTCTATACTTGAAACATACCATTCACATGGATAATCGTTTTCTGTAATAGTATATGTATATTCGTATTTACTTGTTCCTTCAACATTCTGCATATAGCAGTATACATCGCTTTGAGAAGACAATTCAGAATTTACGTTTTTTAATACCATTTTAACAGAGGCTACACCTGTATCATCAGTTATATCTGCTGTGAATTTCACCTGATCTCCTGCTGTAAATGTCTGACCTGCCTTATCCATAGAAAAGCTGTTAAGCTTTGGTACATTTTTCTCATTTACTACATAGTTGTCGTTCTGTACAGTTACCTTGCAATGCCATGCTGAATTCTTCTCTGCACGGTTACCAGTTACATCTTTCACATTTATACCATTAATATACCACTCACCAGGTACAATATCATCTGGAAGCTCCCATGAACCTATATAACAGCCATTAGCAGAATCCCATTGCAGATACATAGAATGTGATGTGTTTCCTGCATTAACTTGAAATTGCACATAACAAGTGTCTTGTAAAGCGTAATTATCAGTTGCACCTATTGTAACATGAAGTGTATCTCCCGGTTTTACTGTCTGTCCATTTTCCTTTAACTCAACAGATGTAACCACTGGTTTCTCGTTATCACTACGGGTTATATTTACCCAGTATAAAGCAGATGAAGCTGTTACATTTAATACATCTGGTGTGCTTGAAAGCACTGGCGAACTTGAATTTCCTGCTTTATCTGTTACTGTAAGAGTGTCGATGAAGACCTTTCCATCAGTAAGTTCAGCATCAGAAACCTTTACGGCATACTCATAGCTTTTAGCTGCTTCGTTATACTGTAAGCTGCCATCAGCATATGAATAGTAATAAGTCGTATTATTACCTTCTGATTCCAAAACCATCCTCACGTCCTGAATACCCGAATCAGAATCATAAGCCTTGATTGCAATCTTAAATGTGTCATCATCTCCTACATTCTGCCCCTGCTTATCAATCGAAATACTTTCGACTACAGGTGCCGTTGTATCAAACTGTTCTGATGCAGCAGCTACATTTGCTTCCTGTGCCTGTGCTGTCCTGATATCTGCATTTATGCCACCACTAAACAAGGCAGCAAGCATTGCGGCAGAAACTGTCACTGTTGCCAGCTTCTTTATAAATTGTCTTTTCATACACATTTCCTCCTTCTATAAGCGGATACCTTTTATTCAACTGCCTGATTAATACTATACAAACCACGTGATTAACACTATATCAACAGCCTGATTAACACTATATATTCAGCCAGTTAAAATGTAAGATTCTCACTTATTCCTTCTGTAAATTAGTAGTTCAGATATTCATCATTAGAAATTCCTGTAAATATCCGCTATTATTGTACCCCCCCCCGAAAAAATTTTTCAATAGCTGAATATGTAAATTGATGTTGTAAATTATTATAATAACTTCCCATTTATGAAGATCGGGAACTCCTTTTTACTGGATATTAAATCCAAATTTTATTTTAATATCATTCTTATAAAATGTTCCGTATAAATTCTCCTTAACCCTGCTATTACTTTCTCCACAAATAGAGCCAAACTAGGACCAATCAATAAAACAAATGCCGGAAGCCCGCATAAATACAGGCTTCCGGCATTTTAATCCGTTACTATGAAATACCTTTGTATATTCCGCTACAAATTGAACAAATCCGCGTGTGTTCCGGTATCAACTAAAGTCAATGTTAGAACATCATTCTCCTTCAGATAAATCAATAACCAATCCGGCTGAATGTGACATTCCCTGAACCCCTGGTATTTCCCTTTTAGTTCATGGTCACGATATTTCTCTTCGAGAGGAATATCATTCTGCAGCATCGTAATAACTTTATCTAAAAGTTTCAAATCCAAGCCTCGTTTCTTTGCCAGCTTGAGACTTTTCTTAAATTTCCCGGTTAGTATTAATTCATATTGCATCAATCAATATCCTCCAAAGCCTCTGAAAAGCTAGCGTATCTCTTTGTATTAGGATCTTTGCTGATTCTCTTTGCTTCTTCCATTGCCTCTAATACTTCCGGCTTATACTGTGGCAATTCAACACTAAAAGGAAGTCCTCCTCTTAATACACACTGCTTTAAGAATATATTCATTGCACCGGACATATCCATTCCTAACTGTGAGAAAAGTTCACTTGCCTGTTTCTTTAAATTTTCATCTATTCTTACTTGTGTAGGTACCGTAGCCATAAAATCGCCTCCATTTCAAAATACAATACTAATATTATATGCATCTCTTATAATTATATTATATCATTTTAATTTACATTGTCAATCATTTGTATTGTTTTTGAAAATATAATTTACAGGGGATTTCTTCAAATAGTAACCGTTCTCCTAAAAATTTTCCATTACAATCCTTGTAGTCTACTCTTGTGTCATTGCAGTTTAATTCCTTAATCTAATTTATGAAACTATTGTCCACATTTACCTATCTCCATCCAAATTCATCTAACTTAGGACATTCTATTTCATAATGATGTATATTCCCCAGTTCAAGAAGTTCCTCCGCTGCTTCTCTTGCAAGTTGTTCCGTGCTGTACACTCCATAAAAAATTGACTCATAATTATCATTGTCACATATATATGGTGTTGTTAAAACACAAGTTGATCTTGGTGAATTTTGAATTATTAAAATAATTATATCTCTATTCTCATCCCCATATGCTCAATAACTTTTTTTTATATTCTGCACACTTTTTTTCCTTCCCGCTATATACTTAATCTTCTCTACTACCATATATGCCTCTCCTTTTCTCGTATTAACTTTCAATACATCTCCAGGCACAACAGGTTCTTTTTTATTATATATCCATGCAAAATACTGTGGTCCTTTTATTATTATATCAGTTCCTGACATATCAACATGGCGTCCAATAACAACCTTTGCATGAGGAACCAATGCATTTACTTTATATATCTCTGGATTCTGCCACTTTTTCATATTATCCTTGTGTTTATCTGCAATAAGCAATGATACATATCCATCTACAATCTGATTGTTCTCATCTATTAATATATTATGAGCCATCCTGCCTGTTTTCTTGAAATAATCCTCATAATACTTATATTTTTCGGATTTAGGTTCTACCATTCCAGAACAGTCAATATCGCTAAATGAAATACTTATTATGTCATCAATCACAAATATACCTACATTTTATTATCAATCCATTCACATTGAGATAGTAGTTTCATTGCATCATACATGATATCATCCCTTCTATCTGGATCCTCAGGCTTATACAAACTACGTCCAGTAAAGTATCTCATACCACACGGTTTTAAAATATCAGTCAATCTTTTTCTGTATGACTAACGTATCTCCTATACTATAGTATGTATCATCATATGCAATCCATTCTATCTCAACTGCTGTTTTCTGTGTATTTGGCATTGTAAATTCCTTAGTATTTCCACTAGCCGTCATATGACCAAGATAATAGAATTCCTTAGAAATCTTATCATCCTTATTCTTTCG
>VOFC01000147.1_pt1 | contig 68000 bp, 88 predicted proteins | sample 5384161 | NCBI WGS metagenome assembly VOFC01 (sample SAMN12384722, study PRJNA508395) | human gut metagenome | isolation source: healthy gut B | host: Homo sapiens
CTACACTGGGCTTTTTCGGCGATCACCAGATGAAAGCTCATGTTTCGTCCTCCTGTCCGTCCTCTGAATGAATTTCGATTTCAGCCGGTTCCTCGTCTGCATCTTCGTCCTCGCCAAAATCGTACTCGTCCAGATCATCGTGGCCGGTGGTGTCGGTCTTGGGCTTGCGGAACTTGAAATAATAGAGGGCCGCACCGCCGCCCGCCAGAGCCAGCACCAGCAGGATCATCAGACTGCCCATGTTGGACTTCGTTTTTTCCTGCGGCGTTTCAGTGTCAGTTTTCACCGCTTCCGGGGCCGTGCAGTTCCGCAGGCTCTTTTCACACAAGGGGCAGTTTTCGTTGACACTCCCGGCCTCACACTTCACGGTGCAGGTGCAGAACTCGGTATCCGGCGGTTCTTCATCCAGCAGAGCCAGCAAGTCGGCATCGTCCACTTGGTTCAGAAAGTGGACAGAGGTTTCCTTGTCCTCATTGGCACGGTCGATCAGGATGTAAAAATAATTCCCGGCCTTGGTGGTCACTGTGATAAGCTGCTTGTCACCGTAAAAGTCATCCACCAGTGTTGCGTTGCCTTGGGCGTGATGGACACGCCCTCCGGCTCCATGCCGCCCGTGGTGGGTTCTTCCTCGGCAGACGATCTCCGGCAGAGGTTCCGGGGCTGGGTCAGAGCCGCTTGCAGCAGGCATGGAAAAGGAACAGAGGCAGAGCAGGATAGCCAGCAGTCCGGCAGCAAAACGGCGGTTCCAGTCAGGTTTCATTGGCGGCATCCTCCTGTTTGTGGTACGGTGTGACGGTGGGAGCGGCGTTCAGCGCACCGCTGCGCAGGAAAGCTGCGAACTCGTACGGCTTCATGTTCATGCTGCGCACCAACTGAATGATCTGCAAATTTTCCTGTTCAGTCTTTGCAGCTTCCAGTTCTTTCAACTGCTGCTGATATTCAGAGATTTTTTCTTTGAGCCGTTCAATATCGCGCTCAATGCGGGAAAGTCTTTTTGCCATACAAAATCCTTTCTGGCGTCACGGTAAACGCCCATAGCTGTAAAAATGTTCCTGCCAATATTTTGAGTTGAGGTTCGTGTAGGAGATCGGGTCGCCGCAGTGCAGCATGATGGAATTGCCTACATAGATACCGCAATGGCTCACACCGGGGGTATCGTAGGTGCCCTTGAAAAACACAAGGTCGCCCGGTTTGACCTGCGCCGTCGAAACAGGAGTACAGAGGTTGTAAAGACCCTGAGCGGTCTGGCGGCCCACATTCCAGCCGGAGTGATTCAGCACCCACGAAATGTAGCCGCTGCAATCAAAGCTGGTGCTGGGCGAACTGCCGCCCCACACATACGGGTAGCCGATGTACTTGGTTGCTTCCTCCATCATGGCGGCAAACTTATCATCCTTTAGTGCTTCCGGGGGAATGTCGTAATAGGTGGGCTGCTTGATGGTGGACGCATTGGGGTACTGCGCCTGCCCGAACAAATCCGGCCGGTTACCCAGTGTGCGCATATAGAGCGAATAGGCACTAAGCTGTTCTTCTGTCAGTACTTCCACGGGCAGGTGGGATAAATCCTTGTTCTTCAGCTTGACCGTGCAGATGTAGTATTCATACGGTTCTTGGTAGGTGATAACCTGCGGCACACCATACGGGCCAATAATGACCATCATTTTTGTGCGGTAGCGTATCTGCATGGTCACGGTCTCGGTCAGGATGTATTGCTTTTCAAAGAGCATTTCAAGTTCGCCCTGCACCTCGGCCAGTGTGAACACGCCATCATGCAGCGCGGACAAAATCGAGATCAGCACATAGGGGTCATGCTCGATTTCATCCAGATAAAAATGGTATTCATCGTAGTTGTGGGTGGCCTCGTAGGTGTCGAGATACCGTTGCAGCTTTTGTTCCAGCTTGGCGTAGGCTTTCTCTGCACCCAGCATATCCTTGTCCTTGGAAAAGTAAGAGGATGCCGTCACGCCGGTCCCAGCGGTGCCCGCCATCACGGTGCAGGACTGCAACCCCGTTATCAAGAGCAGAGCCAGCAGACCGAACACGGCCACGATCAGAATGGTTTTCCAGTTCTGGGCCGCAAATTCGGCCACCCGTTCGCCGCCTTCGGCCGCCAGCTTTGTTACCCGGAAACCGTTCTCTGCGGTGGTGGCTGCACCCTGCGCGGCGGCTTGTCCGGCCTGCCGTGCAGCTTTGGCATACTGCTGTTTGATACGCCGTTTCTGCCACATTCGGGAAATGGGGTTGCCGGCCGCCTGTGCAATTTGCGGATTGTCCCGCAAGGATTTCTGGTAAAAGTATTCTGCATTGGCAGACATGAGCTGACGCTCTGCCTTTTCCACGGCCTTGTAGGGCTTCATCTTGTGGTGCCGGATGCCGCTGCGGATGGCTTGGCGGTCTGACGCTCCACCAGTTCTTCACCCTTGTGGCCACCCTCCACGCCCACATTTTCGTGTTCGACCTCGTGGATTTTTCCGTGAGCGAACAGCAATGCTTCCGATAGTGGGCGGCTGGCCGGGTTTGGTTTCAGGCTGGGTGGGCCTTTGTCCTGCTGCTCAAAGCGCAGGGTGGATTTTGCCTTGCCGCTGACTGCATCGTAGACTTTCCTTGACCGGGACACGCTTTTTGGGCAAGAGCGGCGCGGGCTGCATCCAGTTTGTCGGCTTTCGCTTCCGCCTTTTGGATGTACGGCTGCAACGCCGGGTCTGCCCGTTCTTCCTCGGTCAATTCCAAACGGGCAGCGGAACCGTGCAGACCATCTTCACTTTCGGCGGTGGCCGCGGTTTCTGCCGCCTTTTTCGCTTTCTTTTTATTTTTATGCCCATCCTTGATGTCCTCGGCCCGTTCCAGAATTTTTTCGGCCTTGCCCTCGGCATCCGTAGAATAATCCTGTTCCGCTTCCCGGCTGGAAACGTTCTCTACAGTGCCGTCCGCCTGATTTTCTACCACTAGACCGTCACGGGTCATGGTCTGGGTGACTTTGGCTTTTGCCTGCAATTCTTTCAAGGTTCTTCACCTCCCATCGGACAGCGGCCCGTTTCAATGTCCGCAATGTATTTGAGAATCGGGAACACCTGCGGCGGCGAAACTGCATTGCCCAGCGTTTTCATCCGCTTGCTGCGGTTCGGCACATCTTCGGTCAGGCGCGGGATGTCGGCGGGTTCTTCGGCCCAAAGGGAATGTCCGTCCATTTGCGCGGGAAACCCATCAGCCACTCTACCCAGTCCGGGTTGAGATAGGGCCTTTCCAGCGTGGTGGGTGTCATGCGGTAGATCACATGAGAGAGCCGCGCCGTCCACGCTTGCCGTCCTTGTTCATCTTGCGGTAGTTGCCGTTTGCAGAAATTTGGATGTCCAGCCCCTTGCCCACATCCCCGGTGTCGCTGGCAAGGGGCGTGGGAAGCAGCGGAGCCGATGATGAATACCCGTTTCCGTTCGTGCCACGCGCCAACGGCAGCAGCAGGTAATACGAAAACCCGAACATCGTAACCTGCCTGCTCCAAGTCAATGAGCGTTTTGTCGAGCCCCATACGGAGGAAGCCAGCAACATTTTCTCCAAGCACCCAACGGGGCTGCAATTCCCGGATAACCCGCAGCATTTCGGGCCACAGGTAGCGTTCATCGTGGAAGCCGCGCTGCCGCCCTGCGGTGGAGAACGGCTGGCACGGGAAACCGCCTGAAATGAGGGTGACGGTGCGAAGTCCTGTTTTTTCAAAGAAAGCCTCCTTTGTTACGGTGGTGATGTCCTGAAATCGGGGTACTTCCGGCCAGTGGCTTGCCAGCACAGCGGCGGGGAATGCCGCCCACTCGCATTGGCAGACAGAGGTAAAACCCGCTGCTTCCGCGGCAAGGTCGATGCCGCCGATGCCGGAAAACAAGCTGAAATGCGTTAAGCTCATAGCTCCACCACCTCGTTGAGCCGGGTGGTCATGATCTTATAGAGCTGGGTGTTTTTCGGGATGGGGTTGGAAAACGGAAGCACCACGTTTTCAAAAATCAGCAGTCCTTCGCCCGGTTCGAATTGTCAATGTACTTCTGCTGGTCTGCGGAGAGGTTCAGCCGTTCCGAAAGGATTTTGCGGTCGCCGGATGCCTGATTCAGCAGCGTGATGAAGTCGCTGTTTTCCAGAATGTTCTCGATCTCCGGGGAAGAAAGAAGGTCCTTCACATTCTGGGTGGCGCCCCCGTACACCGCCCCATTTGCGGAAGCGCTTCCAAATCTCGGCACTATACGCAGCGGTCTGTTCCTCTTTCAAGAGCAAGTGGAACTCGTCCGCAAAATACCATGTAGCCCGGCCTTGGCTGCGGTTCTGGGTAACACGGCCCCATATCTGGTCTTGGATAATGAGCATCCCTAATTTTTTTAACTGCTTGCCTAACTCTTTGATGTCAAAGGCCACGAGCCGGTTGTGGATGTCCACATTCGTTTTGTGGTTAAAAACGTTCAGCGAGCCAGACACATACAAGTCGAGTGCCTGCGCCACCCGGTCCGCTTCCGGCAAGTGCTGGTCGAGCAGGGCTTGGTGGAGGTCAGACAAAATCGGCATATTCTCCGGGCAGGGATTCGCCAGATAGGGGCGGTAGATGGCTTTCACGGCACGGTCTATCACGGTGCGCTCAATCGCTTCCAGACCCGTTTTACCGCCCATAACCAGCTCACAGAACGACAGCACAAAATCCGACTTCAAGGCCAGCGGGCTGTCATCTTCGGAATAATTGAGGTTGATGTCCAGCGGATTCACATAGTCCTTGCTGGTAGGCGAAAGTTTAATGACCTGCCCATGCAGCCGCTTGACCAGCGGATAATACTCGGCTTCTGGGTCTGAAATAAAAATATCGTCAGCGGTCGTTAAAAACACACTGACGATTTCAGACTTGCAGCTCATGGATTTGCCGCTGCCGGGCGTGCCCAGCTTTAGTCCGTTGGGACACCGGGCCTGCTTGCGGTCCAGCATGATCATGTTGTGGGATTTTGCGTTGATGCCGTAGTACATGGCCGCGCACCGCTCTGGAAAAGCTCCTGCGTCACAAAGGGCACGAATACCGCCACGTTGGAGGTGGTGAGGCTGCGCTGAACTTTTATCTGGTTGATGCCCAGCGGCAGGCTGGACACAAGGCCCTGCTCCTGCTGGTAGTCCAGCCGGACAAGCGAGCAGTTATACTTCTGTGCCACGCCTGCAGCTTGGAACACATCGTTGCCCAGCTTTTGCTTGGTGTCGGCCACATTCAGCACAAAGAAAGGTCAGCATGAAAAGCCGTTCGTTCCGGGTCTGCAATTTGTTCAGCAGCTTTTTGGCGTCCTCGCCGTAAGTGGCAAGATCGCTGGGCAGGATATCCATGTCGTACCCGGAACGGACAGCCTTTTTCTGCTCCTGAATCTTCATGGCGTCAAGGTCTGTGATCTTCCGCTTGATGGTTTTGATGGCCTCGGTCTGGTCGATGGCCTGCACATGGAGATTGACGAGAATGCCGCTTTCCGTTTTGAGAAAATCGGCCAGCATTTCATCCGAAAGTTCCGGCGCAAGGATTTGTAAAAAGCTCACAGCTCCATACTTGCCGCCCAGTCCAAAAGTCTTGGCCGTGCCGAAGCAGAGGGAGGACGGGGCCACAAAATCCTTAGTGGACAGGCCGGAGGGCGCCAGCCAGTCCCAGTCAAAGCGGAACGGTTCCCCGTCCGGGTGGAAGATGCCGTGCAGCACTTCCAAACGCTCCTGCCCGTCCATGACGTGTGCCGTGCAGCCTATAGTCTTGAAGTAGCCCAGCAGGTCAAGGCCAATGCGCATCAGCCGAGACCGCGCAGTTTTCAGGCTGTCGGTCGGATCGATGGTAAACGTCAGATATTTGGTTTTGACAATGCCGTTGTTTCCGCTGGCAAGCTGCTTTTGCAGGATGGCGGTGTACTCGGCGCGGATGTCGTCAAAATCATCCCCCTGCGGTGCGATCTCAAAACTTTTTGCGTACTGCACCGGGTCAACCTTGCGATTCAAAAACGAAAGCTGCACATGGATGGAGGCATCCACATAGTTGTAGAGGTCGCACAGGTGTTCAAAGATGGCGGTTCGTGCCTCCGGCTGGGCCAGCTGATAACTGATGTCCTCAAAGGCAATGCACTTGGAGAATGTGCGTCGGTCAATGCGGCACACACCGTCCTGGTAGATGGCCTCATACGGGATGGTGGCCTGTGCCGTGCGGGGCTTGCCGTCACCCTTGTACTTGCGGATAACGGCATCAATTTCTTTTTTCTGGGCGCGTGTGAGCTTTTTGGGCTTTTCGGTTTCGCGGGGTGTCGCTTTTCTGGACAATGGCCTTTACCTCCTGTTCCATTTGGTATTGCCGCACAAGGGCGGCGTAAGCATTGTTGGTCTGATAGGGCCTTTCCTTGGGACGAAGAAAACAGCACTGAATCATTTGCTGAATCACTACTTCAAGGGGCTGGCCGTGCCGCTCGAACAGAGCAAACAGCAGCCCCGGCAGCATGGCAAAAATCATCAGCAGGGCCGCTGCACTGTTGGAAAGATAGTCCCGGGTCAAAAAATAAAGCGGCCCGCCCGTGAGAAGCGCACCGCCGAAGCAGACCAGCTGCCGCTTGGTCAGCCCGAATAAGACTTTGGATTTTACATGGGTCAAATCTTTGGGAACGGTCACATACGCCATTCAAACGCTCCTTTCTCAATGGGCACCGAATACGGACTTGCTGATGCTGCCGGTCTTGAACAGACAGAAACAGAGTAGCACGGTGTAGCCCATGCAGCCCCAGATGGCCCCGGCAATGTCCGCCGCACCCGAAATGTTGCGTATCAACACCGCGTAAATGCCCACGACAATCATAATCAGGAACGCTTGGAAACCCAGCGCCAGCAAAGACTTCAAATATTCTGCCCGGTGCTGCGCCACTCGCTGCTGCCCATGGTCGCCAGCGGGATAGGCCCCAGCGCGGTCACAACGTAAATCTCAATCATGCGGCCGTAGGTCACAAGGAAGATGCAGATGGAAAGGATGTTCATGGTCAGGCCCACCACAAGGGTCTGGAACCACAGACTAAGCAGACTGCCGATGGTCATGCTTTCCAGATGAAATTCCAGTCCGGGTATCAGGCGGTCAAAGTGGATGGACGTTTCACCGATGATAACGCCGGAGCTTTGGTTGACAACGCTCTGGGTGGCATCGAACACGCCCATGACGATATTCCATGTGTTGCTGACAATGAGGATGGCAAAGGCAGACTTGAAAATCCAGCGGAAGAACATGGAAGTATCGAAGTCGTGCATATTGTTCTTTTCGGTAATCATCTGGATAAGCTCATGGCACATCACAAGGGCAAGGATGGCCGCTGCAATGGGCAGCACCACAGTTTCGGAAAGACTACGCAGCATATTGAAAATGCCGCTGTTCCATGCCTGCGGGGTAGAGCCGACATCCGAAGCGATTTCGCCCACCTTGGCGTTCACGTTATCGAACAGGCCGGAGAGGTTGCCCGTGATGCCATCGATCAAAATGCCCTTTATCCATTTTCTCGATGATCTCACTAATCAAGCAAAGATACCTCCTTTCCCGCGCCCTCCCATGTGAGCGGGAGAGCGCGGAGTAGGATTTTAAGTATTCGTTGTTCGGAAAATTGTGGACAGCGATGCAGGACTTAGCCCAGCAGCCCGGACAGCAGCGGGACAAGGGTCACGCCAATCAGGGCAACGCCGCCGCCCGCGACCAGCTGCTTCACGCCCTGACTCTTGCTGCCGGGGTTATCCTGTCCATAACCCTCCAACAGGTTGATGCCACCCCAGACACACAGGGCACCGCCCAGACCGACCACAATGGTCTGCAAAGTATCAACTGCGCTGTTGAAAAATTCCATAAGGTCCTCACTTTCTGCCGCTTGTTCTGCGGCACTCAAAAATTTTTTCAAAAAATGCCGCCTTATTCGGCGGCTGCATCTTCATCCGACAGGTCGATTTCGTACAGGTCAAAACTTTCGTCCTGTGCGACCACCTGCTGCCGCTTCCGGCGCAGGGTGGATAAGAACCTGTCCACCTCAAAGGTATTCTTCTTGTCCGCGTCCGCAAGGTACTTGTAGTGCGGGTGCTTGTAATGTCGAACTTCTCCGAGAAGAACGGCCTCACACCCCGCAGCTGCAAAATACATCTGCCGCCGTCCATGATTGCGATTTCGTCCTCTGACATCAACGCCTTTCCTAATTTTTGATAGTTCAGTCCGTGGGAGGTTTGAGAACCCCGGTTCTCGCTGGTGTTGAAACTGTCGATGGTTTCTTTCCCCAGCGCATCGGAGATCTCTTTGGCATTCTTGACCCCCGCCCACTCAAAAAGAGAACAGAATCGCAGTTGTCCGAAATGATTTCGGCCGCATCCTTGTAGATGGCTTTTAGCTGCGACTGGCTCTGCAAAATGATGGATGCCGAGATTTCCCGGCTGCGGATGGTGGCGATCAGCTTGTCGAAGTTGGGAATCTGCCCAATGTTGGCGAACTCGTCCAGAATCAGCCGTACATGGACAGGCAGTCGGCCACCGTATTTATCATCCGCACGGTCACACAGCAGGTTGATAAGCTGGCTTTGAAGCATGGCAAGAATGAAGTTGAAGGTGGTGTCCGTGTCGCTCATAATCAGGAACAATACCGTCTTTTCATCCCCGATGGTGTCCAGCTCCATTTCATCGTCCTCCATCAGTTCACGCACTTCCCGGATGTCAAACGGGGCTAAACGGGCACCGCAGCTTATCAGGATGGAGGAACGGGTCTTGCCCGCCGACAGCAAGAACTTTTTGTACTGCCGGACAGCGAAGTGGTCCGGGTCTTTCTGTTCCAGCCGCTCAAACATGAGGTCCACCGGGCTTTGAAAGTCCGGGTCATCCTCGCGGGCTTCACTGGCATTTATCATTTCCAGCAGGGTGGTGAAGTTCATTTCCTCTGCCGGAGCCTCGTACCAGATGTAGCCGATAAGCGCGGTGTAGAACAGCCGCTCCGACTTCACCCAAAAATCTTCTGCTGATTTCTCACCCTCGCCCTTGGTGTTGGCAATAAGGGTGTTCACCAGCTTCAGCACGTCCTTTTCCGAGTGGATGTAAACAAAGGGGTTGTACTTCATGGACTTGGAAAAGTTTATCGTGTTCAGGATTTTCACCCGGTAGCCTGCCCGCTGGAACATTTGGCCCGTTTCCAGAACCAGTGTGCCTTTCGGGTCTGTGACCACGAATGAGGTGGGATAGTCGGAAGTGGGGAAACATTGCATGAGGTTGGGCTTCACATAGAAGCGGGTCTTGCCGCTGCCGGAGCCGCCGATCACAAGCACATTCTTGTTCCGGGCCGTCTTGGGGTCTTTGGGCCGCCCGGTCATGGTCAGGCGTTCGGTCTGGGTCAGCAGGATGTTGTTTTCAAACTTGGGGGCGATGTAGGGGGCAATGTCCTTGGCGGTGCCCCACCGGGCAGAGCCGTATTCTTCACCCTTGCGGTACTTCTTGACGTTTTTTCCCTTGCTGTACACGATGAGCCGGACAGCCACCGCCCCGGCAACGCCCACGCACAAATCAAACAAATGCAGACTGGGCAGCGAGGCTTGCAAAGGCGACAGAGATGCCGCCCGTCAGGTGCAGCAGCTTTGCCGAAGCATCTACGCCCGCCGCCAGACGGTATGCCTGCCCGCATTTGGCGAACAGGTACACGAACAGCAGATACGGCAGATTCAGCACCAGCAGCTTTTTCAGTTCAGGCTTCATCGTTCCAGCCCCCTTTGCTTGATTTTTTCTTTAGCGCGTTTCGGCTGCTGGGCCGCTTTCTGCTTGGCTGCTGTCAGCACCTTGCGGATGGAGGGCCGCTGCTCTTGGTGAGCGTTTTGGCCGTGAACTCCCGGAACGCCTGTTCCAGATTGTCCGCATCCTTGGCCTTGAAGATCACGATGTAGTGGGGCGGTTGGGTGGTCTTGTCCTTGCGCAAGGTGAAGTCTACGCCGTACTTCTTGGCGCAGGGCTTGAACGCCCCGATGTTCGCCTCCGTGACTTCAATGTTGGTCAGAGACGCGCCGTGGGCTTTCAGCTGTTTCAGGCTTTGCCTGCCGTGATGCAGCTTTGGTCCCTTGGCCCGGTGCAGCAAATATTTTTTCAGGGCTGCTTGCAACGCTTGGGCGGTGAGCTTGCCTGTTTTCATGGACAGGGCAATGGTTTTCTGGGTGACTTCTTCCTGCAATATGAATCCCTCCTTGTTGCAGAAAATTCAGAGCGGCAGCTAGGGTGGAACCACCAGCCGCCGCAGGTAAAGGGTTCTCATGGGTGGACGCTCCTTTCGGTCAGGTGTTGGGCAGGCGGCCCCAATCAGGCTGCGCCATATCGTGCGCCACAAGGGACGCATAGTAGCTGTTGATGGTGCTGGGTGCATTAAAAAGCATGGCCCGCAGGTATTGCTTGATGTTGCGGACTTTGGTGGTGTTATCCCGCAGGCAGTCCATGACGAACTCGATGTGATGGCTGTCCAGCTTCAGGAACTTGGCCTTGACCAACTCTGCCGGGTAATCGTCCCCGGCCACCCGGATGGACTTGCGGGAGGTGCAGACCGTTTCCAGCAGGATGTCCACGATCTCGTCCAGCTGCTCCCGGTCTATCCGGGGATTCTGGGTGAGGGTATCATACTCGATGTTCTCCAAAATCAGGTCCCGGTAGATTTGATAGGCCGCTTCCTTTCGGCTTTCTGTCCGTTCCGGCGGCGGTGCCGCTGCCTCGTCCTCGTCCAAAGGCAAGGGGTTTGGGGAATGGATAGGAATGGAATCGGTATTTAATCCCTCTTTCTTTTGTTTTTCTGTAATTAGTTTATCTTTATTTAATTGCATTGGATTTTCCAACGTAGGGTTTTCCTGCGTGGGATTCTCCAACGTTGGATTTTCCAATGTAGGTGAAACCGATGCAGGAACAGGCTGCGGCAGCTCGAAGATCACATAGTCTGCACCGCGCAGCCGTCCTTTCTCGTCCCGTTCTCTGGAACGCTGGATGTAGCCTGCCTGTTCCAGTTCCCGGATGGCCTGCCGTATTGCATCGATACTTTCCCGGTTGATACGGGCCAGCCCTTGCAGGGTGTAGTCCCAATCTTCCGGCAGGGAGAGCATTTGGGAGAGTAAGCCTTTGGCTTTCAGGGACAAGGCCCGGTTCCGCAGGTGGTGGTTCGACATGACCGTGTAGCCGCTGTTCTTTTCTACCCGAAATACTGCCATTTCACGGATGCCTCCTTTCGTTGCAAACCAAAAAAGCAGCGTCCATTTGCTCCCAGTGATGGGAGAAGTGAACGCTGCGCGTACTTGATAATTTTTAGGTTGTGTGGTATATAAAAGGCAACTCACCCGCAGCTCCGCCGCTAACATCCCGGTCAACATGTCTCTGTGCGAAAAGCTGGGCCTGGATAAGGATATTTACTCCGTCTCCATCCCGCTGGGCGCAACCATCAATATGGACGGCGCTGCCATTACCATCACCATCATGACGCTGGCTGCCGCCAACACGCTGGGCATGCAGGTCTCCGTGCCTGCCGCCATCCTGCTGTCCATCATGTCGGCTTTGGGCGCATGCGGCGCTTCCGGTGTTGCGGGCGGTTCGCTGCTGCTCATCCCCATGGCCTGCTCGCTGTTTGGCATTTCCAATGATATTGCCATGCAGGTCGTCGGCGTTGGCTTCATCATTGGCGTTATTCAGGACTCCGTTGAGACTGCGCTGAACTCCGCCGGTGACGTGGAATTTGCCGCCACCGCCGAATACCACCAGTGGCTCAAAGAGGGCAAACCTCTGCCGGCTTTCATGGGCGGTAAATAAGGTACATAGGTATCATTTAAGGCAATACCGCATAATTCTAAGTGCCGATACGGCGAGCGAGGTGCGGCAGCTGCCAAGCAAAAAGCGCAGATAATACTGGATGCTGCAAAGGTGAGCGCCGCCAGTGGCGGAAACAGCGAACCGAAGCAGGGGCAGCGGTCGCAGAGTGCGAGGGGCTTTTGCCCCCGAAGCACGATGCGGGTACCGCACCCCGACATTATCGAGCATTTTGACAACGCAGATGCCGTGCCGCAGCCGCCGGAGCGGTGCTTAAGCCGTCAGGCGGGAATTGTGCGGTGTTGCCTTAAGTATTACAGCCCCGGTTCTGCGTTTGCAGAGCCGGGGCTGTTGTTATATCCTGAGTGTGGGTAGCAGGGCGGTAGGGGAAAGTGGGGCGGCCAGCCCTCTGGCCGTCGGACGGGCCCGATCACAAATCTCATTATGCCAGACTTGGACAAGGCCCCGGAACGGTCAAGACCATTCCCTACAGAACATTTTATTCTGCGCGGCTAACCTTCTAAAATACCAGTAGGGCGGGATGCTCTCACCCCACCGCGGAGAAACATAAAATCATTCGTTGTGCACCTAAATGATAATTTGTAGGGGACGATGCTTGCCATCGTCCCGTTTGGCAGCCTTGCCATCAATTCTCTTTCCTATACTTTGCTACTTTGCCTATAAAACATAAACTCAATAGAAGGTATACCAATCCAGCACAGTATCGGCACCGCCGTCCACCGGGTCGATGGACTTCATGGAAGAATGGATCAGAATGGTTTCCTGCCCGGTCAGGTCCATATCAGCCAGGTTCTGCAGAAGGTCCAGTTTGGTATAGCTCATAAAAAATCCTTTCTGGAATCAAAGCGGCGGTATGACAGCAGCAAGCCCGCAGGCGCATACAGGGGCGCGGTGCGGGCTTGCTGCTTTTTTAGGAGGAGGTGGAATGTTATAATTGGCGGCTCCGCAAAGAGCGTGTTACGCTTCTGCACCGAAGTCGGCCCGGAATTCAGCCAGCATGGCGCGCATTTCCTGGGCGGAGGCTTCATCATTCAGGGCGGCGTAACCGGCGCGGGCGGGGTTTGCTTTGGGGGCACCGGGGCCTTTGGAGCCGTACTCGCCAAAGTGAACGGTTTCCTCGTTGGCGGGGTCGGACCAGTTATCCCACCCAAGGGGGATGATCTCATCGCTTAAATCGCAGCCCAGCCAGTACACGCGGGCATACTGCCGCCACGGGCGGCCCAGATAGACACTGCCTGCGGGGCTGTTGCCCTGCACAGTGCAGTCGGCAAACAGGTAGCCCGGCTTGCCCTGCGGCGTGCTGGCGGCGGCAATATAGCTGGTAACGCCGCGGTGGGCAACGGGCACAATGCGGCAATGGTCAAACACCGCGTTGGCCCCGCCGAAAATGAAATCAATGTTGCCGGAAATCTCGCAGTCACGGTAGTATTGTTTGGTGTCCAGCCGGGGCGTGTTCTCCCGCGGACCGCGGAAGCCATTTTTCTGGCGCACGGCCAGCGGCAGGGGAGCGGTGAACAGCGTATCCTGGTTGCCGTGCAGGGAAACATCCACCATGCACACACGGCTGGCATCGGCATATACCGCCAGCGCCTGGCCGCGGTCCGCACCATCACCAGCGGTGTTTTCCACGGTCAGGTGCTCCAGCCGGGCGCTGCCGCCGCCAAGGAAAAGCGTCTGGCTGCGAAAGGTACCGGTGCGCTCCTCGCCGGGCCAGGGGTCGCGCCCGGCGGCACCGGCGGAGATCACGGTCTGCCCCATCCCGGCACCGGTGATGATGTAATCCGCCAGTTCCAAAAACGGGCGTTCATAATAGGTCCCGGCCCCCAACACAAAGTGAAGCGGCTGGGCGGGGTCCTGCGCGGCAGCAGCGGCGGTCAGGGTGGTAAATTCAGCGCTGCCATCCACGGCAACGGTTACAAGCTTGCGTTCCATATTGAATCGGTTCCTTTCACAAAAAGGCTTCCATGGTATCAGTGCAAATACTCCGGTCCGGTGGGGCAAAAAGAAGCGGCATTACACCTTAGAAAAACTGTTTGATAAAAGCAATATCGCTGGCAGCACGGGCGGGCACGGCTTCCTCGCGCAGAACGGGCAACGGCTGCGGCAGGGTGCGCAGCATAGCAAAGGCACCGGCGTAATCGGTGCAGGAATCTTCCAGGCTGGTGTGCAGCATGGTGCCGTCCGGCGCAAAGTTCTTGCCCTTAAAGTGTACGGCCTTGATTTTGTCCCCAAGCAGCTCGCCCATGGCGTCCCACAGGGGCTGCTGGTTGTCCTTGCCCTCAAAGCTGACCAGGTTGCTCATGTCCAGGATGACCCCCAGCGCGGGGCTTTGCATCATATCCAGGATGTGCCGCGCTGCCTGTGGGGTGTTGGTGCTGTCGCCAACAACGGGCTCAATGGCAACGGTCACGCCAAGGCGCTCGGCTTCCGGCAGAATGGTTTCCAGGCTTTTGCAGAGCATATATTGGGCTCGCTCGCGGGTGGTGCCGGCGGGCTGCTTGTGCATGCCGGTAGTCTCGGTGCCAATGCAGCCCGCGTTCAGCGCCTTGCACACGGCCAGCTGGCTTTTGAAATCCGCTGCGTTGGCGCTGCGCTGCACTTCGTCCGCGATGGCAAGCTCCACATAGGTGCCCAGCACGGCAACAGCGATGTTGTGCTTCTTTTGCGCTTCCAGCGTGTTCTGCACCAGCTGCGGGGTAACGTCCGCATAGCTGGCAACGCCGGGCACGCATTTTTTGTAGGCCAGCTGCACGCAGGCAAACCCGTCTGCGGAAACCTTGCCAAACAGCTCATCGGGCGTGCCCTTACCGTAATCATGCAGGCGGGCACCAACGGTAAATATGGCCATAACAGAGGAACCTCCTTACTGGATGATCATTTCAGTATAGGCCAGCAGCAGGGGGGCAACGCCCTTGGCGTCGTTTTCCACAACTGGCTCGCTGAAATAGTATTCCAGGCTGCCATCGCGGCGGGTGGCACCGCCCAAACCGGCTACCAGGCAGATGCCGGACAGTTGCAGCTCGCCCTTATCGTTCACGCCCAGGTATTTGTCACAGGTGCCATAGAATGCCTTTTCGCCGTAAGCGCGGAACCGCTTGGGCAGGTAGCCCAGCCGCACGCCTTTGAGCACGGCGTAAGCAAACAGGGAGCTGCCGGAGGTTTCCAGATAGTTGCCCGGTACGCCGGCTTTATCAATGACCTGCCAGAACATGCCGGTCTCGGCATCCTGGAACTGGATCATGGCCTCCACTGCTTCCTTGAACATAGCCATAATGGCGCGGTATTCGTAATACATCTGCTCGTCCATGCGCTCCAGAACATCCACCATGGCAACCAGGAACCAGCCCATGGCGCGCAGCCAGAAGTTTGCGCTGCAGCCGGTTACAGGATCGGCCCAGTACATCTGGCGGCTTTCATCATAGCCGTGGTAGTACAAGCCGGTTTTGGGGTCTCGCATGTACTTTTTGATGTTCATGAACTGCTTATAACTGTCCTGGCAGCCCTTCATGCCGTTGCAGCGGGTCTCGTATTCCATGTAGAATGGCTGCGCCATATAGGTGCCGTCCAGCCAAACCTGCCACGGGTAGATGGCTTTGTGCCAGAAATTGCCATCCTTGGTGCGGGGCTGGGTGTCCAGCTGGGCGCGGATGGTGTTGATGGCATCCCGGTAGCGCTGTTCGCCGGTCAAATCAACCAGGGAAAACAGGTTTTTGCCCTGGTTGATGTTGTCCAGGTTATGCTCGTTGGCGTCAAAGGTGTAGATCTCGCCGCCATCCTTGACAAAGTAGTCTACAAAATCGCGGGAGAACTTCAGGAACTTTTCATCCCCGGTGGTCTTGTACAGGCTCAGGCAGGCGGTGATCATGCAGCCGTCCACATAGTTCCATTTATTGGGCTTGCCGCTGCGCACCTTTTCAATGTTCCACAGTGGGGCTTCGGCAGAGCTGCCGGCAATCAGATAATCCACATAATTGCCCAGGGTGGTCAAAATCTCTTCATGGGTCATGGCTTAATCCTCCTTAAAGCTGCCAACGTTGATAAAGTTCAGGCGTTCGCCTGCATAGCCTTCCAGTTTGACATTGTGGAAGTGAATCTCCTTCACGTTTTCGGCCCAGATCGCCAGCTTGCTGCATTCGGCGGCACCGCACATCATGGCGGCTTGGCCAGCCCCGGCGTTTTCGGCAAAGGAGATGCTGACATTGTTCATCTCCACTTTTTCAACCGGCTGCTCCGGCAGACCGCTGAACCAGCAGCCTGCATACTCGGCGTCGGTGGCGGTGATATTTTCCATCGTCAGGCTGCCCAGGCGGGGGGTAGCATCGTCCAGCGGCAGGGTTCATGGCTCTGTACATAGTCGCTCTTGCCGTCCGGGTCACAGAAGTAGAACATGTTGATGACGAATGGGGTCAGCACATGGCGCATTTCCACGTTGCGGAACACCAGCCCGTCGATCACGGCGTTCTTGCCGCGACCGCGGCGGGTCTTGATGCGCAGGCCGCGGTCGGTGTGGTCCATCAGGCACTGGGTAACCACCACATTTTTCACGCCGCCGCTCATCTCGCTGCCAATAACCAGGCCGCCATGGCCGCGGTTCAGGTTGCAGTTGCGGATGGTCACATTCTCGCAGGGGGTATGCATCACAGTGCCAAGGAAGAGCTTGCCGGACTTGAGGGCGATGCAGTCATCGCCAACATGGATGAAATCACCGATGATGTTCACATTCTTGCAGCTTTCGGGGTCAATGCCATCGGTATTGGGGCTGTCGGCACGGTTGTGGATCTGCAGCTGCAGGATATTCACCCCGTCCGAGTAGGTGGGGTGGATGGTCCAGGAGAAGCTGTTGCACACCTCCACACCATGCAGGGTCACATTCTTGGCTTTGCTGGTAAAGAAGAGCCGCGGCCGCCAGGCGATAAGTTTCACCTTGATGTGCTGGTACCAGTCGCCGTTGTCGGCGTTGGCGTTGATGCAGCCTTCGCCGGTGATGGTCACATTTTCGGCATTGATGACATTGATCAAACCGGCAAAGCAGTCCAGCGGGTTTCCCTCCCAGCCGCCGAGATAGGCTTCGTGCTGTTCATCGGCGCAGGGCAGCACACCGGGCAGGATGGGATATTCGCGGCGGTCGGTGCCGCCCAGCAGGGTGCAGCCTTTTTCCAGGTACAGGGTGGTGTTGCTGCACAAAAACAGGCTCTGGGTGCGGTAAGTACCGGCGGGCACATACACCGTGCCGCCCGGCGGGCAGGTGGAAAGCGCAGCCTGCAAAAAGGCGGTGTTGTCGGTCACGCCGTCATTCACCAGGCCATAGCGGGAAGCATCTACAAAAAAGCTTTCCGCCGCGGTGGCAAAGTCCAGTGTACCGGTATCGCCATCAGTGGCAAGCACTTCCAGGTGGTAGGTTTTGCCGGGTTCCAGGCTGAACACGCTGAACACGTTGGTGCAGCAGGCTTCCAGCACAGTCTGGCCGTTCAGCTGAACCCGGAACGGGGCAGGGGCGGTATAGCAGGTGTTGTTTTGCAGCTCAAAGCAGGCGCTGCGGGTACAGGCACGAACGAGAGCGAGTTTCATACGATAATTTCCTCCATAAAAAATGAAAAAAGTTTTGAAATTCAACAAGAAATGTGTTAATATGAAATAAATCAACAAAATTGAAGCGCGTTCTGCCCTAAAATTGGCAAAAATGCTTGGGCGGGGCGTGGCGGGAGGTTTGAACAGGATGGTCAAGGAATATACCTATTCCCCCCATGTGGACTTTTATATTGATATGATCGACCGCGAGCATAGCTACGATATGGGAAGTTTCCACACACACCACAAATATGAACTGTATTATGAAGTGGAAGGCGCGCGGCGCTATTTTATTGAGGATTCCGCCTATATCGTCAATGCAGGCAATGTGATCCTGATTGGGGAAAACCAGATCCACAAGACTGGTTCGGTAGGGGATGGCCCCACCAGCCGCATTGTGTGCAATTTCAGCCGCGAGTATCTGCAGGAGATCAGCGGGGCTTTCCCGGAGATTGACCTGTTCGGCTTTATGAGCGAGGAGAACAACCACCTGCTGAGCAGCATCACGGTTAAGCAGCAGAACTATATCTACTCCATCCTGCAGCAGCTGATCCAGATGCAGGACGAAAACAGCCCCGAAAGCGCTGTGACCCGCAAAATGCTGCTGGCCACGCTGCTGTTGCAGCTGAAAAAGATGTGCGAAAACCAGCATGAGCTGGGGGGCGACAGCGGCCGGGTGACCAACCGCATCGTCAGTCAGATCCAAGGTTATATTGCGGAGCATTACGCCGAGAAGCTGACCCTGACAAGCATTGCCAACCAGTTTTACATCAGCCCGTATTACCTCAGCCGTCTGTTCAAAAAGACCATCAACCTGAGCCTGATCGAATACATCAACGGCGTACGCATCAAAGCGGCGCAGAACATGATCGAAAAGACCAACGAAAGCATTTCCAGCGTGGCGGAAAAGACAGGCTTTATGACAAGCGCGCATTTCCGGCGGGTGTTCAAAGATGCCACAGGGCTTTCGCCCCAGCAGTACCGCCAATATTTCAAGCGGGTAAACAAACCGGAAAAATAAGGCCAAAAATGTTACAGCACAAAACCACAACCCCCGGCGGCTGCCAACAGGCAGCCGCTTTTGTTTTGCCCCTAACGGATAAGCAGGGCAGGGGAGAGCGATGCAAAGGGATCAGCAGAAAAGGCACCATCATGTGCCGGAATACAGCGGAAAGCCGAAAGCTTTTTTATTCCGGCTGCATCCTGAATATTAGGAACGGCCAAAAGCGAGAAAAGCCAGTGGCCGGAGTTTTCAAAATAAAAGCTGCCCGGTACCCCTTTTGCAGCGGTACGGGGCAGCCTGTGTAGTGATTTGGGCGCAAAAAGATCAAAAGTTTTGGAAAAAACTTGAAGCTTAGCCCTTTACACTGCCAGCGGCAATGCCGTCAATAAAGGAATCCTGAGCGGCAAAGAAAACCAGCAGCTGCGGGATAATGGAAATCAGGGACAAGGCAAGGATGCGGTTCCACTGAATGCCTTCACTGGTACTGTCCATAGACAGCTTAACAAAGATTGCCATGGGGTATTTGCGCGGGGTAGTAACGTAAAGCAGGGGACCCATAAAGTCGTTGCAGCTCCACATGAACTGGAACAGCGCACAGGCGACCAGAGAGGGGCTGAGCATGGGGCAGATGATCTTGTACAGGATCTTGACCGGGCCGCAGCCGTCAATGGCGGCGGCTTCGTCCAGGTCGTGCGGGATGCTGCGCATGAACTGCACCAGCTGGTAGACGAAGTAGGTCTCGGTAGCAAACAGGGACGGCACCCACAGGGCGGGGTACAGGGGGTTGTTGATCCAGTTAAACTTGTTGTACATCATGTACTGCGGAACGTTCAGAACAACCTGCGGCAGGAACAGCGTCATGATCATAACGCCGAACAGGAAATCGCGGCCCTTGAACTTGAAACGGCTGAAACCGTAAGCAGCAATGACAGAAGAAATAACAGTGAACACAACCTTGGGGATAACGTAGCTGTAGGTGTTCAGGAATGCACGCCAGATGGTGATATCGCCGCCGTAAGTTTTGGTCACAGCGTTATAATAGCCATCCAGGGTGGGATGCGCGGTAAACGGGGAAAGGCTGGTAAAAATCTCGGCGTTGGTCTTAAAGGTGGAGCCCACCATCCACAGCAGCGGGTACACCATGATAAAGCCCATCAAAATCAGAACAAAATACTTGAAGAAGGTTGCCACATTGGCGCGTGCTTTCATACCCATAAATCAATTCCTCCTTCAATCAGTCAGCATAGTAGACCCAATGCTTCTGGCTGCCAAATGCGATGACAGTGAGCAGGGCGATGATGATGAACATGACCCAGGCCATGGCGCAGGCCATACCCATTTCGTTGCTCTTGAACGCATAGTTGTAAACCAGCAGCGAAACCAGCGTGACGGAACCGCGGGGGCCGCCATTATTAAAGATAATGTAGGGACCGTTGAATTCCTGGAACGCCTGAGCAATCTGGGTAACGAGGTTGTAGAAGATAACGGGGGTGATCATCGGCACGGTGATGGAGAAGAACTGGCGGGTCCTGGAAGCACCGTCGATGGTGGCGGCTTCGTACAGGTCGACCGAAACGCCCTTCAATGCGGCAAGGAACAGCACCATGGCGGAGCCGAACTGCCATACACGCAGCACAATGATAACGACCATGGCGTAATCGGGGTCAGCCAGCCAGCTGGGCCCCTGAATGCCGATAAAGGAGAGCAGCATGTTGATGATGCCATCCTCTTTGAACAGGGCCTTCCACAGAACGGCAATGGCAACAGAGCCGCCCAGGATGGAGGGAATGTAGTAGATGGTACGGAACAGGTTGACGCACTTGATCTTGAAGTTCAGGATGTAAGCGATGAACAAAGCAAAAATCAGCTTGAGGGGAACGGTGATGAGGGCATAACGGAAGGTGATGATGAACGAGGTCAGCGTTTTCTTGTTGGTGAAAATGTAGATGTAGTTCATCAGGCCGTACTTGGTAATGCCGTCAAAGAAGTTCATATCCGTAAAGCTGTAGAACAGGGAAGTGGCAAACGGATACAGCTTGAACACCACAAAACCAATGATCCAGGGAATCAGGAACAAAAGGCCAACGTTTTCATCACACCATTTTTTGAAAGGAGTGCGGGTCACTGTCTTGGCAGCAGGTGCGCTCATAAAGGAAACCTCCTTGTTACATAATAAAGGGCTGGCCCCACCGCCATGGGGCCGGGGCCAGCCTTGCTGATGCGTAAGGTTAAGGTAATACCGCATAATTCTAAGTGCCGATACGGCGAGCGAGGTGCGGCAGCTGCTAAGCCAAAAGCGCAGATAATACTTTGTGTATTATCGAGTATTTTGGCAACGCAGATGCCGTGCCGCAGCCGCCGGAGCGGTGCTTGAGCCGTTAGGCGGGAATTGTGCGGTATTGCCTTAAGTGTGGAAACGGGGATTAGGCAAGTGCTTCGCAGATGCCATCGTACAGCGTCTGGGCAGCCTCGGCGGAATCATACTGATCGTAGCTGAAGCCTTCAAACACATCGCTGTACACGCCATTGGTCTCGTCCTTCAGGGAAGTGCTCTCGTAGCAGGGGTCGAACGGCTGGTCAACAAAAGCCATAACCTTGGTGTTGGCTTCCAGAATCAGCTCGTTGACAGCACCGGCCTCCTTGGCGTATTCCTGGCCGGCCTTGGAGCAAACCATGCCGCACTGGGTGCCCATGATGGAAGCGCCCTCTTTTTCGTTCAGGATGAAGTTGATCAGGGCAGCAGCCTCAACAGGATGCTCGCAGCTCTGGGTAACAGCCATACCCATGGAAACCTTGGCAAAACCGCCGTTGGCAGCCTCGCCCCACTTGATTTCGTCGCCAACAACGAACTCAGCGTCGTCGGGCAGGTTCTGGCTTGAACTCAGTGCGCTGGAGTCCCAGGTGAAGATGCCGGCGTACTTGCCGGTGATCCAGGCCTGACCATCGGTGATGTTCTTATCGCCGGCGGCGTTCATGGTCTTCAGGTCGGGCATCACGTGGTTATCTTCCAGGCTCTGGATCCATTCCAGACCTTCCTGCAGCTGCTCAACGGTGTAGTTCAGGGTGCTGTCGGTAACCCAGGGCTCGCCGTACTTGCTTTCCAGGTAGAAGGTCATCATGATCATGCGGTCCAGCGTGGTGGCAGCCAGCGGATAGTAGTCATCGCCCAGCTTTTCCTGGAAGGTCTTGGCGGCGTCCAGCAGCTCCTGCTCAGTAGTGGGGTAGTGGTCCAGGCCAGCCTTCTTGAAGGTTGCCATGTTCCAGTAGAAAATACGGCCGGCCATAGCAACGGGAACAGCCTGCAGGGAATTAGCCACAGTGCAGGCATCCAGAGCGTTAGAGGGGAACTGGGTCAGATCCAGCACATCGGAGTAATCGTTCAGGTTGACGAAGCTCTGACCCTTGCCGGAGTACTGGAACAGCCAGTTCCAGTTGACCTGCATCACGTCGGCAGCGTTGCCGGCAGCCAGGGCAGTGGACTGAGCTTCCTCCCAGCCGTTCCACGGGCCGTAAGTGCACTCAACGGTGATGTTGGGGTATTTTTCAGTGAATGCCTTGCAGGCAGCCTCGTATGCAGCCTGGCGGGCATCGCCGCCCCACCAGCTGATGGTCAGGGTGATGGGATCGGTGGTGTTGATGGTGTGAGCCTCGGTAGCAGCCTCGGTAGAGGTGGAAGCAGCTTCAGAAGAAGCGGCCTCGGAAGAAGCTGCGGTGCTGTTGGCAGCGGAGCCGCCGCAGCCTGCCAGCAGGCCAGCAGCCATAACGCTGGCCATTGCAAGGGCGATTGCCTTTTTCATTGTTTTAGTCCTCCTAAAAATGTTCATATAACGAGCGGCCTGACAACTGACCGCTTCATTCAACGCTATTATAATAACAAATTGTGAACATCAAAAAAATATCCAAAATAGTGTGTAAATCATGAAAACAAACAAATATTGCTTTAATTGAATGGGCAAAAAATCAACTCATGTCAAAACATACGAACTAAAGCAAAACTATTTGTGCATAATGCTGAGATAGCCCAAACCTGTATCTAATAAAGATTGCGGCAAAATCTTGCATAAATTGAGGCGATTTGTGCGTATTTGTATATGTTGCAAAACGGTTACAACAAAATTATAGGGGAAAACGTGTAAAAATGCTGAATGAATCACAGAAAACAAACGCACAAATTCGGCAACGCAAAAAATGTACGCAAACGCACTTCTTTTGCGCATTCGTGCAAAATTTGCAATGGGAAGAAATACAGTATGCTAAAAATGTTCGCGATGGCAAAATGTGTGCGAAAAATGGAATGGAAATTGCTGCACATAAAACATATCTTGTATATGCGGCCTTTTGGTGCTCTGAAAATTGCGCCGCAAAGTGTTGGAAACAAAAATGGCACAAAAGCGGTGCTGCAAGGCTGGGCAGCGGCTTTTGTGCCATATATGTTGTCATTTACTTAAGGCAATACCGCATAATTCTAAGTGCCGATACGGCGAGCGAGGTGCGGTAGCTGCTAAGCCAAAAGCGCAGATAATACTGGATGTCTTATCGAGCATTTTGGCAACGCAGCTGCCGTGCCGCAGCTGCCGGAGCGGTGCTTAAGCCGCAAGGCGGGAATTGTGCGGTGTTGCCTTATATAAAAGGGCGAAACACAGATTGAAATAAAAGAATGGATCACTGGTGCGCGGGGTGGCGTTTCAGGAAAGTGCGGTATTCCCGGTACCAGCACTGGGGGCAAAGGCTCTGATACTCTACAGCATCCACTGTGTCAATCGCAACCTGGGCGCCCTCAAACACGAACTCGCCGTTTACCTTGCGGCCGTTGCAGGTGGCTTTGCGGCCGCAGGCACAGATGGTTTTCATCTCCTCGATGGTGTGGGCCAGCTCCAAAAGGCGGGTGGAACCGGGGAAACCGCGGTTCATAAAGTCCGCCCGCAGCCCATAGCAGATGACCGGAATGTTCAGGTCCACCGTGACCAAAAACAGCTGCTCGGCCTGCGCCGGGGTAAAGAACTGGCTTTCGTCACACAGCACACAGGCAGGGGCGCTGCCATGGGCGGCAGTATCGGCCCGGACGATATCCAGGATGTCCATGTCCGGGCTGACCAGCACATCCACCTTGTGGCTGACCCCCAGGCGGGAAACAATACGATCGCCGCCTTTGGTGTCCACGCTGGCTTTCAGAATCAGCACCCGCATGCCGCGTTCGTTATAATTGAAAGCAACCTGCAAAAGCGCCGTGGTTTTGCCGCTGTTCATTGCGCCGTAACGGTAATATAGCTTTGCCATGTTTGGCTCCTTATTAAAATAAAGTGAAAAACAGCATGAAAATCGGGGTGTACCACAGGATCCTGCACCCATGCCGGGGCAGGCGCTGGGGTACACCCCGCCGGAAACAGTCATGTGCTGTGTGCCCGGCTTTTATTCATCATGGCTGCGCAGCCGGTAGCCAAGGCTCATCAGGCTGTCGCCCAAATGGACGTTTTCCACTGTGACCTGCGGATAAACGACCGAAAGATCATAGTGGCTGAAGTTCCAGAAGCCCTGAATACCCAGCCGAACCAGCTCGTCCGAAAGGTCCATGGCGCTCTGGCGCGGCACGCACAGCACAGCGACCACCGGCTTGTGCGCCGCACAGAAGCTTTCCAGCTCGGACAGCGGGCGGATGGTTACACCGCTGATCTCCTTGCCCTCCAGGGCGGGGTTGACATCAAATGCGGCAATCAGCTTGTAGCCGTTAGTATCGCGGCTGATAAAGCTGGAGACCGCCGTGCCCAGGCGGCCAGCACCGATCAGCACGGTAGGCAGCAGCTCGCCGTTGCCAAACAGCAGTTTGCCAATCTCGGTAAGCAGCACATCCACCTTGTAGCCGATGCCCTGCTGGCCAAAACCGCCAAAACAGTTGAAATCCTGCCGCACCTGGCTGGCGGTGGTGCCCATCATGCGGGCCAGCTCGCTGGAAGAAATTTTATCACGCCCATCTGCCTGCAGGTTGCTCAAGTAGCGGTAATATTTGGGCAGCCGCTTGATCACGGGCAACGATGCTTTGTTTTGCATTGTTGATGACATAAAGACTAATCTCCCGTTCTCCGGGCAGGGGTAAAGGAAACACCCTGCCTCTTGTGTAATTCCGATGTAAATTCTAGTAAAAGTATAATCAATCTTGTGCCGATTGTCAATTTTTTATCTAAGTTTTTCCGCGCTTTTTTTGCTCAGTCGCGCCCCTCTGTGCATAAAAAAGCGTACCAGCAGGGCATACTGTCAGGGTATAGCCGGGTTTTGCACTGCCCGGCGCACCGATTTTGTCGGAAGGAAAGGACCCCCGCCATGCCAAACCGTACCCAAAAACAACAGCCCGCCCCCCATGCTGCCAAGGTCGCCAAGGATGTGGAGCGCATGCGGCTGGAACATGACCTGATCACGGACAGCGGCATTGTGCCCGCCACCAAGGGCCGCCATGCCATTTATTGCCTGACGGTGATCGGCACCATTGAGGGCCACAGCCTGGCTCCTGATAACCAGAAAAGCACCAAGTATGAGCATGTGATCCCCCAGCTGGTGGATATTGAGGAGGATCCCGCCATTGAGGGGCTGCTGGTCATCCTGAATACCGTGGGCGGCGATGTGGAAGCCGGGCTCGCTTTGGCGGAGCTGATCTCCGGTGTCAGCAAGCCCAGCGCAACGCTGGTGCTGGGCGGCGGGCATTCCATCGGCATCCCGCTGGCGGTTTCGGCCCGCAAAAGCTTTATTGTGCCCACCGCCACCATGACGGTGCATCCGGTGCGCCACTCTGGCATGGTGCTGGGGGTGCCCCAGACCCTGCGCTATTTTGAGCAGATGCAGGAGCGCATCGTCAGCTTTGTGGCGGGGCATTCCGGCATCAGCGCCAAGCGCTTTACCCAGCTGATGCACAATACCGGGGAGCTGGTGATGGATATGGGCACCGTGCTGGGCGGGGAACAGGCTGTAGAAGAGGGGCTGATCGACGCCATCGGCAACCTGGGCGATGCGCTGCGCTACCTGTATGCCGAAATCGACGCTGGAAAAACCGGATATTGAGGGGGCGCTGCCCGCCAGTGGGCGGAAAGGCTTTGATGAAAATAGAAAGAGAAAGGGGTTTTACAAGCGGACGTTTTCATGCTACAATATACCTTATGCTATAAGGGGCAGTATGCCCCTGCCCAAAACAGCATGGCACAGCCGCCGTGGCGGATGGCAGATAAAATCACTGCGCGGAAAGTCTCTTTATGCGGGGCCGCCGGATGCTGTTTAATGGCCGCCCGCTGCCAGATAAAAGGCGAACGAACTTTCGTTCAAAACGGGGGCAGGCCCGCCGCGCCAAAGCAAATCAACAATGGCTTCCCGCTGAACAGGGCAGCCTGAATATACGCATATTATAGTAAAGAGGTAGGGAGAGCATGGCACGTTCAAGTTCCGCCAAAAACGGAAAAAACAGTAAAAACACATACCGCGCCTCCGGCAGCAAAAGCAGTAAAAGCAGCAGCTCCGGGGCCAGACACAACAGTTCGGCCTCCGGCAGCAAAAAGCGGATGTCCAGGCTGGAACAGCGCCGCGCCCAGCAGCAAAACCTGATCCGCAGCGTGGTGCTGGCCGGGCTTGGCATTCTGGCCATTGCGCTGGTGCTGGTGCCGGGGCAGAGCTTCTGGAATGTTCTGCGCAGCTGGCTGTTTGGCACCTTTGGCGTGGTTACATATTTTGTCGGCCCGTTTTTGCTGTATCTGGCCTATCTGCTGGCATCCGGTTACCATGTGGGTACTTTCATTGGCAAGGTGCTGCTGCTGGCGGTACTGCTGGCCGGTACGGCGGTCATCTTCTCGGACTTTAAGGTAGGGGATACCCCCTGGCAGACCGTCAAGATGCTGTTTGCCTGGGGGCAGCGCAAGTTCTGGACCGGCGGTGTGCTGGGCGTGCCCATCGGCGCATCGCTGCTGGCCGTCTGTGGCCGTCCCGGTGCCAATATCGTCATGATTATTGTCATCCTGATGGGGCTGATGGTGTTTTTTGCCGTTACCCCGGTGGATGTGGTGCAGTTCATCAGCTATTATATTCAGGAGTTCAAAGCCCGCCGCGCCGCCCGTGCGGAGGAAGAAACCGCTTATGATACCCAGCTGTTTGGCCATGAAGCGGAGGAAGAATCCCTTGAAAACCTGACCGGCAGCCTGCCGCCCATGGTCGGCGAGTCTCCGGCCACGCCGCAGTCTGGCACCCGCCGCCCCTTTGATGTGGCCCCCTATCTGGAACAGGAGGAAGCCGCCCGCCGCAATGCGGCCCAGGCAAACCCTGCCGACCAGGCAGCCGCCGCAGCGCAGGTCGGCCAGCAGGCGGCCCAGCCCCAGCAGGCGTATACGCAGCCCGGCACCGCAACATACCCCGATATGCAGCGTGCCCAGGCTGCGCCCCAAGGCGTGCAGCACACCCAAAGCTTTGCCCCGCCCGCCCAGCGTTCGGACTTTGATGTGGACCTGGGGCCGGATGCTTCCCAGCGCGCTTTGCAGAACGCCGTGCAGCATGACCCGCTGCAGAAAATTGATATTGGCCCCGGCGGCACCTTTGGCCTTGACCCGCTGGAGCAGTTGAACCATCGCGAGTACCCCGCGCCCCAGCCGGAACCCCAGCCCCAGCCGCAGGAAGAAAGCTTTGAGCTGCACCTGGAACCGGAAGCCGAAGCCCCGGTGGAGGAAGACAGCCTGAATGACCTGATCCAGCGCGCCGTGACCGGGCGGGATACCCCCGTGGCCGGTGCCGATGTGGGCCTGCCCGATGAGGAAGAAGCGGAAAGTTTTGAAACCCCGCTGACCCCGGAACCGGATGATAACGCACCTGCCGCCTCGGTGGAAGATTTTTCCACCCCGCTGGAGCCGGTAGAGGAATTGCCGGAACCGGATGACGTTGGCAGCAGCGAAAGCGCGGATAATTTTGAAACACCGCTGGTGCCGGAACCCACCCAGCCAGCGCCTGCCCCTGTTACAGCCATCCCCCATTGGGCGGCAGCTTTGACCAGGGCGGTTTCGATGCAGCCAAGGCTGCTTGGAACGCCGGAATTCCGGTATCGGATCTGCTCACCGGGCGGGTCAGCGTGCAGGCCCCGGCACCGCAGCCCACGGCCCAGCCTGCCGCCGCTGCGCCTAAAGTATACAGCGTAACGGATGAACGCCGCCCCGGCAGCCCCAACCGGCTGCGGGTATCTTCCAACATGGGTAATTCGGCTTCGGCTCCCATTTCCAGCCCGCCCAGCGTGGCCAAAGCAATGGCGAAAGCCCCTGCCGCCCCGGCAGCCACCGCACCCGCCGGTGCAGCCCGCGAAGCGGACGAGGATGCCAGCAGCGAAGCTACGGCAGCCTTTGCCGCCCAGGCTAAAGAGGCGTTCCCGCCGTATACTTACCCATCTTTGAACCTTTTCAATGCGGCCAAGCCGGAAGATGAACGCGGCGCGGCCGCCGAGATGAAGAAAAACGCCGATATCCTGGTGAACACGCTGGACAGCTTTGGTGTTAAGACCCATATCCTGGATATCTGCCGCGGCCCTTCCGTGACCCGGTATGAGCTGCAGCCCCAGGCGGGCATCAAGGTCAGCCGTATCACCAGCCTGTCGGATGATATCGCCCTGAACCTTGCCACCGCCGGTGTGCGTATCGAAGCCCCATTCCCGGCAAACCCGCCGTCGGCATCGAGGTCCCGAACAAGATCCGGTCTACCGTCAGCATCCGTGCAGTCTTTGAATCCCAGAACTACATCAACATGCGCAGCCCACTGACCATGGCGCTGGGTAAAGATATTGCCGGTACAGCCCAGGTGGCGGACCTGTGTAAAATGCCCCACCTACTGATCGCCGGCTCCACCGGCAGCGGTAAATCCGTCTGCGTCAACTCGATCATCATCAGCTTTTTGTTCCGCTCCGGTCCGGAAGATGTCAAACTGATTCTGATCGACCCCAAGGTGGTGGAACTGGCTGAGTACAACGGCATTCCCCACCTGTTAATGCCCGTTGTGACCGAGCCGCGCAAGGCCGCCGGTGCCCTGGGGGCCAGTGTGGCCGAGATGGAGCGCCGCTATAAGCTGTTTGCCGAAAACAATGTGCGCGATATCAAGAGCTATAACAAGCTGGCCAAGCAGCAGCCCCGATGTGCTGGAACACCTGCCTTATATCGCCATTATCATTGACGAGTTGGCCGACTTGATGATGGTTGCCGGCAAGGAGGTGGAGGATTATATCTGCCGCATTGCCCAGAAGGCCCGTGCGGCCGGTATCCACCTGATTGTGGCCACCCAGCGCCCCAGCGTGGACGTCATCACCGGCCTTATCAAAGCCAACATCCCCAGCCGTATTGCATTTGCAGTTTCCAGCCAGATCGACAGCCGTACCATTCTGGACTCCGGCGGTGCCGAAAAGCTGCTGGGCAACGGCGATATGCTGTTCCTGCCGGTCGGTGCTTCCAAGCCCGTGCGTGTGCAGGGTACCTTTGTGACGGATGAAGAGATCAGCGCTGTGCTGAACTTTATCAAATCCACTTCCAGCGCCCAGTATGATGAAGAGATGATTGCCGAGATGGAGCGCCGTGCCGTGGCCGAAAAAAAGGGCGGCAAGGGCAGCAGCTCCGATTCGGACGATGACAACGGCAGCCGCGACCCCATGTTTGAACAGGCGGTGGAATGCGTCATCGAAGCCGGGCAGGCATCCACCAGCCTTTTGCAGCGCCGCTGCAAGCTGGGCTATGCCCGTGCGGCCCGCATCATGGACCAGATGGAACAGGAAAAGATTATCGGCCCCTATGAGGGCGCCAAACCCCGTGCCGTTTTGCTGACCCGCGCCCAGTGGCAGGAACGCCAGCTGGGCCAGGGTGAGTAAATACCGGCGGCGCAGGTATTGCCGCCATTCCTACCGCCGCCCCCAGGTGTGGACCATTGTGGCCGCTGTTCTCATCGCCGTTGCCTTGTATGTGGTCGAAAATTACGGCGGCAACGGTTTTGTGCCCAGCTGGGACCAGATTTACCAATGGGTTGGCCTGGAACCCAGCCAGAGCGAAACCACAGCCCCGCTGCCGGAGGGGGGAAACCGAAGTGGTGTTCCTGGATGTGGGGCAGGGGGGGATGCCGTGCTGATTTTGCAGAACGGTGCGGCCTGCCTGATTGATGCAGGCCCCAAGGATGCCCGGCAGAACCTTGTGCAGGACCTGCGCAGCTATGGCGTAAGCCAGTTGGACCTGTTGGTGATGACCCACCCCCATGCCGACCATGTGGGCGGCATGCAGGCCGTTTTGCAGAACTTTGATGTGCAGACCCTGCTGACCCCCCCGACCTGAGCGAAACTGACGTGGCCGGCCAGACCCAGCGCACCCTGCAAACCGCCCAGGAATGCGGCGTACCGGTGGAAACTGCCTATACCGGCCAGCAGTACACCATCGGCACCGGCACATTGACCGTGCTGCTGCCCGGTGTGGATGCCGATACGGCGGGCAGTGACGATGCAACAAATGATATGTCGCTCTGCCTGCGGTTTGAAGCCGGGAACTTTACCTTTTTGGATACCGGCGATGCCGAGCGCAACGAGGAAGCCGCCCTGGCGGAGCAATATCCGTTCCGCTTGCGATCCACCGTGTTCAAGGCCGGGCACCATGGGTCGTCCACATCCAACACCCAAACACTGCTGTGGCAGGTGCAGCCCCAGCTTGTGGTTGTCAGCTGCGGCCTGAACAATGATTACGGCCACCCCCACCGCGAGGTCATCCAGGAAATGCAGGATGAGGGCATTGACTTTTACCGCACCGACCTGTACGGCACGGTGACCGTGACCGCCCAGGCGGACGGCAGCTTTACTGTGCAGACGGCAAAACAGCCGGACGAAGAGCTGGCTCCCGCCGCGTAACCCCCCGGCGGCCTGACTCTGTGTGCCTGACCCCAGTAAGTCGGCAGGAACGCACGCCCCAAAGTTTTAGGCAACACCGCACAATTCCGCCTTGCGGCTTAAAGCACCGCTCCGGCAGCTGCGGCACGGCATCTGCGTTGCCAAAATGCTCGATAATGTCGGGTTGCAGTACCCGCATCGTGCTTCGGGGGCAAAAAGCCCCTCGCACTCTGCGACCGCTGCCCCTGCTTCGGTTCGCTGTTTCCGCCACTGGCGGCGCTAAGCATCCGGTATTATCTGCGCTTTTGGCTTAGCAGCTGCCGCACTCGCTCGCCGTATCGGCACTTAGAATTATGCGGTATTGCCTTAATTGGGTAGAAATAGAGGAAAGTAATAAAAAATACAGGAGGATGAATCCTATGCAGATCTCCCAGATGTTCAAGCGCAAGCCTTGCGTGTTTTCCATCGAGTGCTTCCCCCCGAAGCAGACCGCCAACTTTGGTAAAATGAAGGACACCCTGCGCACCATGCGCACCCTTAACCCGGATTTTATCAGCGTTACTTACGGTGCAGGCGGCTCCACGGGCGGCGTTTCCACTGTGGACGTGGCCGAATTCCTGAAAAACGACCTGAACGTAGAGCCGCTGGCCCACATGATCTGCATGGGCAGCGATAAGGCAAAAGGCCGCCCAGCTGCTGGACCAGCTGAATGCCGCCGGTGTGCGCAACGTGCTGACCCTGCGCGGCGACCGCACCCCCACCCGCCCCGAAAGCCCGGATTTTGCCCACGCAAGCGACCTGGCCCAGTTTGTGTGGCAGACCCAGCCGGAATTTGATATCCACGCTGCCTGCTACCCCGAAGGCCACCCCGAAGCTGCTACCCTGGCCCAGGATGTTGCCAACCTGCGCTTTAAGCAGGAGGCCGGGGCCACCCACCTGCTGACCCAGCTGTTCTTTGATAATATGCACTTTTATCGCTTTTTGAACCTGGCCCGCCGCGCAGGCATCACTTTGCCGGTGTCTGCCGGTGTTATGCCCATCGTTAAGCGCAGCCAGATCGAGCGCACGGTGGCACTTTCCAGCGCCAGCCTGCCTTCGGAGTTTACCCGCATGATCTCCCGCTACCAGGACGACCCCGAAAGCCTGTATGCTGCCGGTATTGACTATGCCGTGCAGCAGCTGCGAGATCTGATCGAGGGCGGCGCGGACGGTGTGCACCTGTATGCCATGAATGACGCCAAGGTTGCCGCCGCTGTGTATGAGGGCATCAAGGACCTGCTGTAATCGGCCTGTTGGCCCCATAGGGGGAGTGAAACGCTGTGCAATTAGCCTACCCGCAAAACGATACCCGCGCCGAAACCCTTCGCTACCTTGGGGGCAGGGGCTGGCAGCCGGATGCTGCATCCCAGGTGCTGCTGCAAAAAGCCGAGGACGCCCTGCGCGCCGCCGCCACCCCGCGCGGCGTGTGGAAACAGCTGCCGCTGACCGCCCTGCCGCTGCAGAACGCCGGGAATGATATTGCCCGCCACCTGCGCGGCTGCGATGCCATGGTGCTGATGGCCGTTACCCTTGGCAGCGGGGCGGATACCCTGATGCGCCGCCTGGAGCTGACGGATATTGCCCTGGCCGCTGTGGTGGATGCGATGGCTTCCGCTGTGATGGAAGAGCTGTGCAACGCGCTGGAAGCCGAGATCCGCACCAGCGTGCAGGCGCAGGGGCACTACCTGACGGGGCGTTTTTCCCCCGGCTATGGGGACTGCCCGCTGACTTTGCAGCAGCCGTTTGCCATTGCGCTGGATACCGTGCGCGGCCTTGGCATGGCGGTCACGCCGGAAAATCTGCTGACCCCGCGCAAAAGCGTAACAGCCATCCTTGGCGTGGCGGACCACCCGGTAACGGGGGCCCGCGCCGGGTGCGGGCACTGCCTGCTGCACGAAAAGTGCGAATACAGAAAGAGGGGAACCACCTGTGAAAATTGAGGAAGTATTTGCCCGCCGCCACTTTATTATGCTGGATGGCGCCATGGGCACCCAGCTGCAGCTGCGCGGCCTGACTACAGAACAAAAGCCGGAACTGGCCGCCTTTATCATGCCGGATGTGCTCACTGCCGTCCACCGGGACTATGCCCGCGCCGGGGCGGATATCCTGCTGGCAAACACCTTTGGCGCCAACCCTCGTAAATTGAAGGGAACCGGCTATACTGTGCAGCAGGTGATCGAAGCGTCCATCGCATGTGCCCGGACCGCCGCGCAGGAAACCGGTGCCCTGGTGGCACTGGATATCGGCCCCATCGGCGAGCTGCTGGCCCCGGCCGGTACCCTGCCGTTTGAGGATGCCTGCGCCCAGTTTGCTGAGATGGTGCGCGCCGGTGCCGCAGCCGGGGCAGACCTCGTCTTTCTGGAAACAATGACCGACCTGTATGAGCTGAAAGCCGCCATCCTGGCCGCAAAGGAAAACTGTGACCTGCCGGTGTTTACCTCGATGAGCTTTGAGGCCCGTGGCCGTACCTTTACCGGCTGCACAGTGGAAAGCTTACGGCATTACCGCCGCCGGCCTTGGTGCGGACGCCGTGGGCATCAACTGCTCGCTGGGCCCCAAAGGAAATCCTGCCCTTTGCTCAGCGGCTCTGCCGTGTGGTGCCCGCCGGTATGCCGGTGTTTGTCAAGCCCAATGCGGGCCTGCCGAACCTGGACGGCAGCTATGATATCACCCCCGGCGGAGTTTGCCGCTGAGATGGCCGCCTACCTGCCCACCGGAATTTCCATGCTGGGCGGCTGCTGCGGCTCTGAGCCGGGAATCCATCCGCCTGCTGAAAGAGCTGACCCAGGATAAAACCCCCGCCGCCAAAACCCCTATTGTGCGCAGCCGCCTGTGTACCCCCGTGCGCTGCGTGGAGGTAAACGGTATTACCGTGGTGGGCGAGCGCATCAACCCCACCGGCAAAAAGCGCTTGCAGCAGGCCCTGCGGGAGGGCGACAGCGCCTATGCCTGCGCCCAGGCCGTAGCCCAGGCCGAAGCCGGTGCCGAGCTGCTGGACGTGAACGCCGGTCTGCCGGATATTGACGAACCCGCCACGCTGGAAATGCTGGTGCGGGAGCTGCAATCCATCACCGACCTGCCATTGCAGCTGGATTCTTCCAACAAAGATGCTTTTGGCCCGCGCGCTGCGCATTTATAACGGCAAGCCGATCGTCAACTCGGTCAACGGCGAGCAGAAGGTGTTGGACAGCATTCTGCCTCTGTGCAAAAAGTACGGCGCCGCCGTGGTTGGTCTGGCACTGGATGAACACGGCATTCCCAAAACGGCAGAGGGCCGCTTTGAGGTTGCCAAGCGCATTGTGGCCGCAACGGATGCTATCGGCATTCCCCCGCGGGGATGTTTACATCGACTGCCTGACGCTGACGGTTTCTGCCGAGCAGAGCGCCGCTTCCGAAACCCTGAAAGCCATTACCATGTGCAAAAAGGAACTGGGCGTGCGCACCGTGCTGGGTGTTTCCAACATCAGCTTTGGTTTGCCCTGCCGCGGCTACATGAATACCACTTTCCTGACGTTGGCCATGCAGGCCGGGCTGGACCTTTGCCATCATGAACCCCAACACGCCGGAAATGATGGCCGCCGTGCGCGCCTACCGTGTGCTGACCAGCCAGGACGAAAAGTGCAATGATTACGTTGCCGCCTATGCCAATGTGCAGGTGCAGACCTCCCAGGTGGCAAAAACTGATGCCGCCGCCCCGGCGGGCGGTGCAGCAGGGGGCCGATGCTCTGTTTGAAGCCGTGCGCCGCGGCCTGAAAAACGAAGCCCGCGCCGCTGCAGAGGAAGCCCTGAAAACCCGCGAGCCTTTGCAGGTGGTGAACGAAACGCTGATCCCCGCGCTGGATGTGGTGGGCGATGCCTTTGAAAAAGGCTCCATCTTTTTGCCGCAGCTGCTGCAATCCGCCACGGCGACCCAGGCTGCTTTTGAAGTGATCAAAACCGCCATTGCCGCCAGCGGCAGCCAGGGTGAAAGCAAAGGCCGTATTGTGATCGCCACCGTAAAAGGCGACGTACACGACATTGGCAAAAACATTGTGCGCGTGATTTTGGAAAACTACGGCTATGACGTGCTGGATCTGGGCCGCGATGTGCCGCCGGAACGTGTGGTGGAAGCCGTGCGCCAGACCGGTGCACCGCTGGTGGGGCTTTCGGCCCTGATGACCACCACCGTGCCCAACATGCAGGCCACCATCGAAGCCCTGCACGCGGCCAACCTGCCCTGCAAGGTCATGGTGGGCGGCGCTGTGCTGACCAAGGCATACGCCGAACAGATCGGTGCCGATTTTTATGCCAAGGACGCCAAAGCCAGCGCCGATTACGCCAAACAGATTTTTGGCTGATTGAATCAAGTTTTGACTTTCACGTTTCAGCTGGTATTTTGCTATAAGAAAAAATTAAATACGATAACGCAATAAAACAGCAGCACACCGTTTCCCGGAAAATAGGAAAGCCGGTGTGCTGCTGTTTTTATTTGGAAAGGGGAATGGCGAAATAGGAACGAAAAGAGTGTAAAAATAAAAAAAAATGAGGAAATTGGAAAAATTGAAGAAAGAGGAAATCAAGAAGCTAAAAGAATGGGTTACGCCTTTTCTACCTCATAATGACTCCAGCTGTCTGCTGTGGCGGCGGCGCTGGTGTCCACACTGGCTTGGTAATGGCAACGTTCTGCAGCAAAAAGGTGGATTCGGTGTTGGTGGTGTAAAACAGGGATGTGCATGGCCCTAAAACGATGAAGAGGGAACTTTTAATTGGATTTTTATTCAAATCTTTTTAACAAAAACTTTCTGCCCCAGCCCCCAACCGCTACTTGCAATTTGCCAAACGGTATAGTATAATACTTAAAGCGGACAGGGCTGTATATTGCGCTGTTTTGCATACGGATGTGGGCCCCGTGCGCAGGAGCCCTGTGAACCATGTCAGGCGGGGAACCGAGCAGCATTAAGCGGTGGTCTCCTGGTGCTGCGGTCAGTCCGCATTCGTATGCAAAGCAGCGCAGCCGCGGGGCACATTCCCCCGCGCGGGCCTTGTCCCTTTTTCTATGCCGCAAAATATTTTACAGGGGTGGTTGCATTGTACCGTGCGCCCGCAAGTGGCGTCCGCGCAAGTTTGCGGATGTTGTTGGCCAGGAAGCCATCGTAACGGCCCTGCAAAACCAGATCGCCGCCGGGCGCATTGGCCATGCCTACCTGTTTACCGGCACCCGCGGCACCGGCAAAACCACCTGCGCCAAAATTTTTGCCAAAGCGGTCAACTGCCTGGATACCACCAGCCCGGACCCCTGCGGTGAATGTGCTGTCTGCAAAGGCATTGATGAGGGCACCATTCTGGATGTATCGGAAATTGATGCCGCCTCCAACAACAGCGTGGATGACATCCGTGACCTGCGCGATGAAACCGCCTATCTGCCTGCCGTGTGCAAGTATAAGGTATATATCATCGACGAGGTGCACATGCTGTCTACCTCGGCGTTCAATGCCCTGCTGAAAACCATGGAGGAACCGCCGGAGCATGTGATCTTTATCCTTGCCACAACGGAAGTGCAAAAGGTTCCGGCTACGATCCTCAGCCGCTGCCAGCGCTATGACTTCCAGCGCATTACGGCGGATAAAATTGCCGGTCGGCTGGAATATGTGGCCGGGCAGGAAAACATTGAGCTGGACCATAACGCCGCCGAGCTGATCGGCCGCCTGGCCGATGGCGCCATGCGTGATGCACTGTCTATCCTGGATACCTGCGCCGGTGTTTCCAACACTGTGGATGAAGCGCTGGTGCGCCGCATGGCGGGCGTGACGGATCGCAAATATCTGTTTGAGATCAGTGATGCCATTGCCGCGCGGGACGCTGTGAAAGCCTTGCAGGAGATTGCCGCCCTGCGCCAGCAAAGCGTGGATATGCGCCGCCTTTGTATGGAGCTGGCCGGGCATTACCGCAATTTGATGCTCAGCGCCCTGCCCGGCGGCACCGACCTGCTGACGGGAACTTCCCCCGAAGAGGAAGCTGCCTACGCTGCGCGGAAAGATTTCCCCCAGGCGGAAGCGGTACGCGCCGTCAATGCGTTTGGCGCCGCGCTGGAAAAGATGGCCCGCGGTACGGACCAGCGCATTGAGCTGGAACTGGCGGTTTTCTCGCTCACCCAGCCGGAAGCAGTGCCTGTTGCGCTGCCTGCCGCCGTGCCCGCCCGTCCGGTGGTTACAGCAGCCAGTCCGGCCCCCTTTGCCGCCGCCCCGCAGCAGGTGCCCCCGGTGCAAATGGCATCGGCCCCCGTGCCGCCTGTGGCAGCCCAGCCGGTTCCGCCTACCGTGGAACAGCCGCCGTTCAGCGCACCCATAGCAGGGGAGACCCCGCCCTTTGAGCCGGAGCTTGCCCCCGCCGCCCCGGCGGTGCAGCAGCCTACCCCGGCTCAGCAGCCGGTGTACGCGGCGGATGCCCATCCCCAAACCGGTGCGCACCGTGGCCAAAGAGCCGCAGCTGTTCCCCAGTGGCAGGCGGTGCTGGAGCTGATTGCGGAAAACGACCCCATGCTGAACTCTTACCTGCGCGGAACCCAGGCTTATTACGATGGCCGCCGCGTGCTGATCGAGTGCAGTGATGATTTTCCGCGATTTTATGCGCCGCAGCAAAGAAACCAGCAAAAACATCAAACAATATATCTACCAGGTCACCCACATCAAATGCGGCATCGGCCCGTATGAAAAAGCCGCTGCAGCTGTATCCAACGCCCCCGCGGCCGATGTGGAAGAGACCCTGCGCCAGATGAAAGACCTTGGCGTGGATGTAGTGGTAGAAGATAAATAATGTTGCTGTCAACCGCAGTGTTGCGGTGTGCCGCCCGGCGGCAGCGCCGGGTGATAACAATATGGATAATAAGGAGAATTACCTATGAAAGCAAGACTTCCCAAAGGCTATGGCCGCCCCGACCCGCAGGCAATGATGCGTCAGGTCCAGAAAATGCAGGATGAGATCCGCGCAAAGCAGGACGAGCTGGAAGCCCGTGAATACACCGGCACAGCCAGCGGCGAGATGGTTACCGTTACCATGACCGGTAAGCACGAAGTGACCGCCATCAAGATCAAGCCCGAAGCCGTAGACCCGGATGATCTGGAAATGCTGGAAGACCTGATCGCTGCAGCTGTCAACAGCGCGGTTGCCGCAGTGGATAAGGATTCTGATGAAGAAATGGCTAAAATGACCGGCGGCATGAATATCCCCGGCCTGGGCTGATCGGGGGCCGCTGCATGCAGAACGCCGAACCCCTTGAAAACCTTGCGGACCAGTTTGCCCGGTTCCCCGGCATTGGCCGCAAGGGTGCCGTGCGCATGGCCTATGAGGTAATGTCCATGAGCAATGAGCAGGCCATGGAGCTGGCCAAGGCGATTGAAAACGCCAAGGTCAAGCTGCACCGCTGCCGCCTTTGCCAGGATTATACCGCCAACGAGGTGTGCAGCATCTGCGCTTCCCCCAAACGGGACCGCTCCGTGATCTGCGTGGTGGAATCCCCGCGGGATGTAAAAGCCATTGAGCGCACCCATGAGTTCAACGGCCTGTACCATGTGCTGCATGGCCTGATTTCCCCCATGGACGGCATCGGCGCGGATCAGCTTTGCGTAAAGGAGCTGCTGGCCCGCCTGGACGGCACCGTAAAGGAAGTCATCATGGCCACCAGCCCTACGGTGGAAGGCGAGGCGACCGCCATGTACCTGGCCAAGCTCATCAAGCCCCTGGGCATCAAAACCACCCGCCTTGCCTATGGCTTGCCGGTTGGTTCCAGCCTGGAATACGCTGATGAAACCACTTTGTACCGCGCTATGGAAGGCCGCGGCGAAATGTGACGCCCGATTTGGCTTGACAAAACGATTTTACCGCGTTATACTGTATACCCCTTAGCGGAATGGACTTGCGTGCTGCAGGGGATAACGGCTTTGAAAGGAGGTGCGCTTGATGGCACAGGAAAAGCCCGGCAAAAAGGTGATTGCCCAAAACCGTGAAGCGCGCCACGAGTATTTTGTCATCGAAGCGCTGGAAACCGGCGTTGAACTGGTCGGCACCGAGGTCAAAAGCCTGCGCGCCGGCGGGGTCAACCTGAAGGATTCCTGGGCAGATATTGATGATGGTGAGATCATCCTGAAAGGCATGCACATCAGCCCATATGAGCAGGGGAATATCTTTAATAAAGATCCCCGCCGCCCCCGCCGCCTGCTGGCGCATAAAAGCGAGATTCGCCATTTGCAGCAGCAGATCAAACTGCAGGGGTACACACTGGTGCCGCTCCAACTGTATTTCAAGCAGGGGCGTGTAAAAGTGGAACTGGGCCTGTGCAAAGGCAAAAAGCTGTACGATAAGCGTGCTGATGCCGCCGCACGGGACGCCAAGCGCGATATTGACCGCGCAATCAAAACAAGAAGATAATTTTTTCGCGCACACACTTTTGTTTTCCCACGCTGTGTGGTTCTGCCGCATAGCGCTTCTATATGGGGCTGTAATGGTTTCGACGGGGGAGAGAGGCGTGAGCAGCGGGCCGTGGCGGTGCACCACGATAAAAGTGCCAAACAAAATTAACTGACAACGATTATACTGTTGCCGTCGCTGCCTAATTAGGCACGACCGTCCTGCCTGTTTTAGTACCGCACAGGGTCAGGGCGTCGATTAGGTACTGAACGTGCACGGGCCTAAGCTTTGCCGCCTGTCATGAATTTATGAAGCTACCAATGTGTCAAGCGTGTGCACTCGCTCGCACTGCGGGAATTTTAATGAATGCACTGCGCCCGGAGATACTCTAACCGCTTTCTTTTCGGACACGGGTTCGACTCCCGTCAGCTCCACCAAAATAAAAGCACCCGCCGTACCCCGGCGGGTGTTTTTGTTTTGGTGCTCCGTGAGCTGCTAAGGAGTCGAACAGGGCGGCAGTACCGCAGTACCAGCCCGATGGCCGATGCGGAACGCGGATGCCGTGCGTTCGTCATCCTCGGCGGAATCACTCTCATGATACCAGTGGTTTGTCCGGTGTTTGAATGCCCTGCGAACAGCCCGCCTGCCCCTTATACAGGGCAGGCATAAAAAACCACGGTGCGTGTGCATCGTGGTTTCAACAAATGTTGGTGCGGTCTTTACGGCACAATTTCAATGCTGGGCAAAACGTCCGTGTAAAAGCACAGCCGGTACTGGTGCGGGCAGATGTAATTCACCTTGAACCGTTCCGGGCTGGTCAACACGGTCAAAATGGCAAGCATCAGGACAAGCAGATTCTTCATTGTATCCTCCTAAAAATGGGCATGAAAAAACCACGGTGCGTGTGCATCGTGGTTGAATCGTTAAGGGCTATTCGGGAAGTTCGCCCAATCGTTTCAGAATGTTGTAGCATCCACGGGCAGCCAGTTGGGCAGGAGGAATGTCTCCATCAAGCGCAACCCAACCGTCCGGCACAGTATACTTTGGGTCAATAGGGTTCTCTTGAAGGAACTTTTTCATTTCTTCAATTTTCTCTGGCGTAATAGTGAATGCCATAATTCTGAACCTCTTTGAAATAAGTATTCAATGTATCATAAATGGCGGCTTTGGTTGTCGCTTTGTTCATGTCAAACATCAACAGGGGAGTCAGGTTTTCCAAAGTTGTTTCATCGGTATTGTTAGTTCTTTCAATCGCGTAAAGGGAACCATCATTGCCAACGGCGGTCAGAATGCGGATGGTTTTGTTTTTAGAGAATGCGTCAAATCATCAGGTGAAAATGTCAGCCCGCTTGGGTGCGAGTGCATTACAATACAGTCGACATTTGGAACCTTAATTTTTACAGATGTTCCCGGTTCAGAACTTTCCTTGTAACCGCCCAGCGGCTGCATATCCAGCCCATAGCAGCGGGCCTTTTCTGTTCCAAGCGGAACTTTCCGGGCTTCCAACAGCAGCCGCTTGTGGGCGTTGGCAAGGGCACGGCGCCCGCGGCGTCTAGCGTCTCACAGGCAAACGGCTGAATATGCTGAATGCTTTGGGCAGTGATCTCTTTATATCCCAGGCTGATTTCTTTCAGTATAGCATTGTTTTGGGCGGATTGCAAGGCACTTGCCGCCGCATCCGCCTGCCTCGCTTCCCTTCGCCCAAAGCCAGGTACACCGGCCCCTTGCGCCGTCCAGCCTCTCCCGGTTTCTGCCAGGAAAGCACTCAGCTGCTGCCGGGCGGCTTTCAGCTTGGCGGCGCTTTGGCTGGCATCCACCCCGGCGGCGGTCTCGGCCAGGTAACGGCGCTTATACTTGCGCACCCTGCGTTCCAGCGCCCGCTGCATCTGGGTGATCTCGTACCGGGTGTACAGCCCGCCGCCATAGGGGATATTGCGGGCATCCAGCTCAGCCAGGCGTTCATCCGTGTAGTTGCGCACGGAGATACCGGGGTAGAACGGGTAAAAGTTGTGGCGGCAGCACCAGCCGCACAGGCCCGGCCCGGTGCCGTAACCGGTAGCGGCTTCAAAATCCTCGTACCGCTCACCGTCCTGCACCACAGCGCCGCCGCGGTGGTAAACCCTGCCCTGCCACACCGCATGGGTAGGGCGGGCACCTTCGTGGGCGGGCACTTCCACAAACTCGCAGTCCATCTCTTCCATGCGGGCCAGCTGCAATATGCGGTCAAAAGCAGGCATAAAAAATACCACGGTGCAGAATTTGCATGCGCTGAATACTCTGGGCGGTGATCTCCCTGTATCTCAGGCTGCTTCTTTCGGTGTAGCATTGTTTTTCTTAGATTGCAAGGCACTTGCCACCGCAGCCGTCCGTTTCCCGTTCCGACGTTTACAAAAATATTTTTGAAATAGGGCTTGCTTTTTCCATCTTATCCTGCTATAATAATCAAGCACTGTTAAGGCAGAGGCACAAATGAATATGGGAGCTTTCCCGAGTGGCCAATGGGGACAGACTGTAAATCTGCTGCTTAATGCTTCGGTGGTTCGAATCCACCAGCTCCCACCAAAAAGCTGTGGCAAAAATGTGTCACAGCTTTTTTTGTTGTATCGCTAAAAAACGACGAGCTCATCAGCCCCTTTTTTCAAACGTTTTTTACAGTGTTGTCCAACACATAAAGAGGAAAACCACAAATGTGCACTCAAGAATTAAAAATTGGCACAATTCCGGCTGTACTGTACGGCGAACCGGCCCCCAACATCTGGTTGTTCGTGCATGGCCAGGGCGGTAATAAAACGGAAGCCGCAGCATTTGCGGCGCTTGCCGCCCCAACCGGCTGGCAGGTGCTGGGCATTGACCTGCCGGAACATGGAGACCGCACGGGGGAAACTGACTTTACTCCCTGGCAGGTGGTGCCGGAGCTGCAAACGGTGCTGGCCTATCTGCAGCAGCACTGGCAGGTGGTTCGGCTGCGGGCCAACAGCATCGGGGCCTATTTTTCCATGCTGGCTTTTGCCGGGGCAACGATTGAAAAAGCGCTGTTTGTTTCGCCGATTGTGGATATGGAGCGGCTGATCTGTGATATGATGCAGTGGGCAAAAGTAACGCCGGAGCAGCTTTGCGAAAAAGGTGAGATTACCACAGAATCTGGGCAGACCCTTTCGTGGCGGTACCTGTGTTGGGTGCGCCAACACCCGCTGGATGGCTGGCAGATCCCCACAGCAATCCTGTACGCCGGGCAGGACACCATGACAAGCCGGGACACGGTGACGATGTTCGCCCAAAAACACCATGCGGAACTGACGGTATACGAACCGGGCGAGCATTGGTTCCACACCCCAGCTCAGCTAGATGCCATGCAAACCTGGGAGCGGGCACACCGGTAAGAGCCGCTCAAGGCTTGAACCATGAGAAAAGAGAGGGAAAGACCATGGCCATTACAATGTTGGCGGGGTACCTGGTTATTATCAACGCGGCGGCGCTGCTGATGATGGCGGAGGACAAACGCCGAGCCAAGCGGCACCAGTGGCGCGTGCCGGAAGCCGCACTGTTTGGCGCAGCCCTGCTGGGCGGCAGCGCCGGGGCATGGGCGGGCATGTATCTGTTCCACCACAAAACCAAGCACTGGTATTTTGTGGTGGGTATGCCGCTGATTCTGGCCGCACAGCTGGCCGCTGGGGTGTGGCTGGCAGGGAACAGCGGCCTGGTTTGAACAATCGGAACGCTCTGCCGGAGCAATAACGGTGCCGCAGCACCGAGACCCCGGCAGAGCATTTGACTTTTTTGGTTAGCCATGATAAACTAATGGTGCCTGATCAAAACAAACAAGGCGTTCCCCAGAAAAAAATTGCGACGGTTCGGCAACGCACCGCCGTTTTTATGAAGCAAATGTTAGTCAAATCTAACATTTGCTGACCAAGGAAGTGCAAAAAAAGCTCAATGTCAAAACAAACTGATAACAAGCAATTCTGGCAGCGGTGGGCCAGTTGCTATGGCCCGCTGATGCAAAGCAGCGAGCCGCTGTATGCTGCCATTGCGCAGCAGATGCAGCCGCACCTGACGCCGGAAATGAACGTGCTGGAACTGGCCTGCGGGTCCGGCCAGCTCAGCTTCCGGCTTTCCCGCCTGGTGCGGGACTGGGAGGCTACGGATTTTTCGCCCAAAATGATCGCCCAGGCAAAGCTGAAACCCGCGGGGTGGGGCTGCACTTTTCGGTGCAGGATGCCACCAGCCTGCCCTATGCGGACGAAACCTTTGATGCGGTGCTGATCGCCAACGCCCTGCACATTATGCCCCGGCCGGAAAAGGCTCTGGCAGAAATTTACCGGGTGCTCAAGCCCGGCGGCCAGCTGTTTGCCCCAACCTTTGTGCATGGCGAGGTACCCCGCACCCGGCTGCGCATGCTTGCCATGCGGTGCGCGGGGCTGCAAATCTATAACAGCTGGATGGTGCCGCAATACCTGGCATTTTTGCAGGCGGGCGGCTTTGCCGTGCAGGAACATGCCCTGCTGGGGGATACCCTGGCCCCGCTGTGCTATACCCGCGCTGTGCCGGACAAAACGCGCGTGACACAGCGCTGAAGCAATCCACCCCAGAACAGAACGATATAATTAAGGCAATACCGCATAGTTCTAAGTGCCGATACGGCGAGCGAGGTGCGACAGCTGCTAAGCCAAAAGCGCAGATAATACTGGATGTCTTATCGAGCATTTTGGCAACGCAGATGCCGTGCCGCAGCCGCCGAAGCGGTGCTTAAGCCGCTAGGCGGGAATTGTGCGGTGTTGCCTTAAAGGATGATACCATGATCAACAAAAACTGCTTTCATTTGACCCCGCCGCCATGCGGTATGTGTGGCAGTGCGTGCTCTGCCAATGGCTCAGCCTGCTGTGCAATGTGGCCTTTGTGTGGGCGCTGGCCGGGATTGTGGGCGGCGCGCTGGGGGCCGGGCTGGCTGCTGGCGCATGGCCCGCGGCGTTTGCTGTCTGCATGATCAGCATTCCACTGCGCATCGTCTGCACCACGCGGGCTTCCGCGATGAGCGATAAAGCTTCCGCGGGCGTCAAGCGCACACTGCGGGCTAAAATCTACCAGAAAATGCTGGCCCTTGGCACCAACTACAGCGAGACGGTGGCAACCTCCGAAGCCGTTATGCTGGCGTCCGAGGGGGTGGAACAGATCGATACCTATTTTGCGCGGTATCTGCCGCAGCTGTTTTACAGCCTGCTGGCCCCGCTGACCCTGTTTGTGCTGCTGGCCCCGGTGCATCTGCGCTCGGCGCTGGTGCTGCTGGTCTGCGTGCCGCTGATCCCCATGTCCATAGTGGCCGTACAGAAGTTTGCCAAAAAGCTGCTGGATAAATATTGGGGCGAGTACACCAGCTTGGGCGATGACTTTTTGGAGAACATCCAGGGCCTGACCACCCTGAAAATTTACGGTGCGGACGGCTGGAAGCACGAACAGATGAATGAGCACGCCGAGCGGTTCCGCAAAATTACCATGCGCGTGCTGACCATGCAGCTGAACTCTGTTACCCTGATGGATCTGCTGGCATACGGCGGTGCGGCGCTGGGCATCATCAGCGCGGTGGCGGCCTTTTTGCTGCCGGGCAGCTGGGGCTGGCCGGGTGCCTGGCCATTGTGCTGCTGGCGGCAGATTTCTTTTGCCGCTGCGACTGCTGGGCTCCTACTTCCATATTGCCATGAACGGCGCGGCATCGGCAGAAAAAATCTTTAAGCTGCTGGCCGCCCCTGAACAGCCGGACGGCACCGGAACCTGCCCCAGGCCGAGGGCGTTACCATGCAGGTAGAGCACCTGAACTTTGCCTACCAGCCGGAGCGCCCGATTTTGCAGGATGTGAACCTGAACTTCCCCGCGGGCAGCTTTACTGCCTTGGTGGGGGAGAGCGGCTGCGGCAAAAGCACTGTGGCGGGCATTCTGGCTGGCAGCCTTACGCCGGGCAGCGGCCGCGTGACGGCCAACGGTATGCCGGTAACGCAGCTGACCCGTGCTGCCCGCATGCAGGCCATGACGCTGGTGCCCCACGATGCCAAGCTGTTTAAGGGCACCGTGGAAACCAACATGCGCATGGCCGCCCCCAACGCCAGCGAGCCCGAACTGTGGGCTGCGCTGGAAGAGGTGAACCTGGCGGCTTTCTGCCGTGAGCAGCAGGGTCTGCAAACCCCGGTGACGGAAAACGGGGCCAACCTTTCCGGCGGGCAGCGCCAGCGCCTGGGCCTGGCCCGCGCGCTGCTGCACAATTCGCCGGTGTACCTATTTGACGAAGCAACCTCCAACATTGATGCCGAGAGCGAGGACGATATCATGTCCGCCATCCGTGCCATGCGCGGCAAGCGCACCGTGATTCTGATTTCGCACCGCCTGGCCAATGTGATGGACTGTGATACCATTTATACTTTTGCCGCCGGGCATGTGGTGGAGCAGGGCAGCCATGCCCAGCTGCTGGCCGCGGGCGGCGAGTACAGCCGCCTGTACAACGCCCAGCGCGCATTGGAACAGTACGGCCAGAAAGGGAGTGACCACAATGAATAAAACAACCAAACGCAGCAAAGGCGGCCATTGTGGCCAGCCTGATTACCCTGGTGCGGCCCATGCTGCCCATCATGTTCTGCGCTATTTTAATGGGCGTGGCGGGGTATTTCTGCGCCACCTTTATCACCATCTTTGGAGGGTTTGCCATTTTGGGCGCGGCAGGGCTGCCTACCCCCGTTGCCACGGCAGGCACCGCGTTTACCTGCATGTTGGTGTTTGCCCTGCTGCGCGGTGTGCTGCGCTATGCGGAGCAGTCCTGCAACCATTTTATCGCCTTCAAGCTGCTGGCCCTGATCCGGGATAAGGTGTTTGGTGCTCTGCGCCGCCTGACCCCCGCCAAGCTGGAAGGCCGCGACCGTGGTGATCTGATCTCGCTGATTACGGCAGACATTGAACAGCTGGAAGTATTTTATGCCCACACCATTTCCCCCGTGTGTATTGCGGTGCTGTGCAGCGCCGGTATGGTGGGCTTTGTGGCGTGGTACCATCCGCTGCCGGCCCTTGTGCTGCTGGCGGGTTACCTGGCTGTGGGCGTTGGTATCCCCGTTTGGGCGGAGCGCAAGGGCGAAGCCGCGGGCCGCGAATACCGCGCCGCCCTGGCCGATACCAACAGCTATGTGCTGGAAAGCCTGCGTGGCCTGCGGGAGACCATCCAGTATAACGATACCGCCGCCCGCGCCGCCGGGATTGCCGCCCACAGCGAAACCCTGGGCGAAAAGCAGACGGCCATGAAGTGCCGCGAGGGCCTGACCACGGCCGTTACCAACACCATCATCCTGCTTACCGCCCTGACTGTGCTGGGCACCACGCTTGTGCTGTGCCGGAACGGTGCAGTCGGCGGGGAAGCCGTGCTGATCTGCACGCTGTCGGCGCTGGGGTCCTTTGGCCCGGTGGTGGCGCTGGCCAACCTGGCTGCCAACCTGGTGCAGGTGTTTGCCAGCGCGGACCGCGTGCTGGACCTGCTGGAAGAAACCCCCATTACTCCCGAAGTGATCAACGGCGGCAACACCGCCTTTACCGGCGCCGCTGCTGACCATGTGACCTTTGCCTATGGGCAGGAAACCATCCTGAACGATCTTTCCCTCACGGTGCCCAAGGGGCAGATCGTGGGCATTACCGGCAAAAAGCGGCAGCGGAAAATCCACCCTGCTGCGGCTTTTCATGCGCTTTTGGGATGCAGGCAGCGGCAAAATCACCTTTGGCGGAGCAGACATCCGCAGCGTGAACACAGCAGCCCTGCGCAGCCAGGAGAGTTTTGTTACCCAGGATACCGAGCTGTTTGCTGATACGATTGAAAACAACGTGCGCATTGCCAACCGTAATGCCACCCATGAGCAGGTGGTGGAAGCCTGCCAAAAGGCATCGCTGCATGATTTTATTACCAGCCTGCCCCAGGGGTATGGTACCCAGGTGGGGGAACTGGGCGGTGCACTTTCCGGCGGCGAGCGCCAGCGCATTGGCGTGGCCCGTGCCTTTTGCACGATGCTCCCTTTGTGCTGATGGACGAACCGACCTCCAACCTGGACAGCCTGAACGAGGGTGTGATCCTGAAGGCCGTAAAAGAAGAATGCAGGGATAAAACCGTGCTGCTGGTCAGCCACCGTGCTTCCACCATGGCGGTGGCCAATACCGTATATTCTGTTGAGAGCGGGAGGGTGAGCTGATGGCAAAACAGACGGTTGCAGAAAAGCGGGACGGCGAAAAGCTGCTGGTCAGCGAGATGATCGCCCTGTACTGCCGCAAAAACCACCATACGGCGAAAGGCAGCCTGTGCCCGCAGTGCCAGGCCCTGCATGATTACGCCTTGCAGCGCATTGAACGCTGCCCCTTTATGGAAACCAAAACCTTTTGCTCCGCCTGCAAAGTACACTGCTACAAGCCCGAAATACGTGAATAGATCCGCACCGTTATGCGCTGGAGCGGCCCCCGCATGCTGTTCGTCCACCCCGTGCTGGCCGTCCGGCATATGAAGAAAACGATGAAGGCGAAGAAGAGTTAGGAGTTAGCAAAACGCGCACAGCGCTGGATGAACCAGACGCTGTGCGCGTTTTTGTGTGGTGAAAGTCAAAAAAAACGCTGTAGGGGGCGAATATGATTCGCCCGCAAAGAAACGTGAAATTTTTGCCGCAAACCGAAAAATGGTTTGTAGGGGACGATGCTTGCATCGTCCCAAATGACGGGCTTTACCGGATATATTACCACATCATTCCCCGCACGACCGTGGGCGCACAATGTGTGCCCCTACGGGTGGGATATGCGTTAAATAATGATTCCCCACTGTAAAGTATTCGGTAGGGAACGGTCATCTCCGGTCTAAGAGCCGGGGCGTTGCCCCGGTTGGCCTCCGAAACGCACCTGCGGGCGCAGTGACCGTTCCGTGGCCTAACCATATATGGCGTAAAGAAATTTTATAGCAAATCCCGATATGCGGCATAATTGCCTGCGATTCCCCGATAAATATATATATATATCTGTCCGGGACGTCGAGGACGCCGTCCCCTACAAGTCATGGAAAGAGCATTATGAATTTGTAGAGTGTGGTAAGGTGCAGGTCCGGCGTGGTCGGGTGACCACGCCCTGCGAGTGAATCAAAAATTTCCAGTCGTTTCCCTGGCGGCCAGGAGGCTGGCCGCCCTACAGCTTGCCTTCACACGAATATCTCCCCAAAACCAAAAGCCCGGTACAAGCCAAAAAACTTGTACCGGACTTTTATCTTATATTATTGGTATTATATGATTAAAGTTTCTTCGGTTCCTTCTTTTCAAAGAAGGAATGAAGGAATAAAGCAACCCCGTAAAACCACTCAGATGCGCTCCAAAATGGCGTCACCCATGGCGGTGCAGCCAACCTTGGTGCAGCCGTCGGCCATCATGTCGGCGGTGCGCAGGCCGGCATCCAGCACGGCGTTCACGGCGCTTTCAATGGCGTCAGCCTCAGCGGCCATGCCAAAGCTGTAGCGCAGCATCATGGCGGCGGAAAGGATGCAGGCAATCGGGTTGACCACATCCTGCCCGGCAATGTCCGGGGCAGAACCATGGATGGGCTCGTACAGACCGCAGGTGGTGGCACCCAGGGAAGAGGACGGCACCATGCCAATGCTGCCGGTGATCTCGCTGGCTTCGTCGCTCAGAATATCGCCAAACATGTTCTCGGTCACAATCACGTCAAACTGGCTGGGGTTCTTGCAGATCTGCATGGCGCAGTTGTCCACAAACATTTCGCTGTACTCGACCTCGGGGTACTCGACCTGCAGACGATGCATGACGGCGCGCCACAGGCGGCTGGTGTCCAGCACGTTCGCCTTGTCCACGCAGGTCAGCTTTTTGCGGCGCTTCATGGCAGTCTCAAAGCCAATGCGGCCAATGCGCTCGATCTCGTGCTCCGAGTAGGGCATGCTGTCAATCGCAACCTTTTCGCCGTTCTGCTCAATGGTTTTGTGCTCGCCAAAATACACGCCGCCAATCAGCTCACGCACCACAATAAAGTCGATGCCTTTGTCCACGATCTCTTTCTTCAGCGGGGAAGCATCCGCCAGCTGGGGCCAGATCCTGGCCGGGCGGTTGTTGGCGTACAGGCCCATACCGGCGCGCAGGCGCAGCAGGCCTTTTTCCGGGCGCTTGTCACCGGCCATGCCCTCCCACTTGGGGCCGCCGACGGCACCAAGCAGAACGGAATCCGAGGCCAGGCACTTGTCCAGCTCGCTCTGGGGCAGGGGATCGCCAAACTTGTCAATGGCTTCGCCGCCCATGTAAGCGCGGGTGTAGGTAAAGGTGTGGCCAAACTTTTCAGCAACTTTGTCCAGCACGCGCACTGCCTGGGTCACGATCTCCGGGCTGGAGCAGTCGCCATAAATCAGGGCAATGTTTTTCTGCATCTTACTTTCCCTCCTGGATGCTCTTCATCAGGCCGCCGGCCTTGATGATCTTCTGGATAAACGGCGGGAACGGCGCAGCCTGGAAGGTCTGGCCGGTGGTTTCATCAGTGATCACGCCGGTGTCAAAGTTGATGGCAACCACATCGCCCTCGTTGATGGCCTCGCTGGCGGCGGGCATTCCAGAATGGGCAGGCCGATATTGATGGCGTTGCGGTAGAAGATACGGGCAAAGCTCTTGGCAATCACGCAGTCAATGCCGGCGGCCTTGATGGCAACGGGGGCATGCTCGCGGGAAGAACCGCAGCCGAAGTTTTCGCCGCCAACCATAATGTCACCGGCCTTTACGCGGGTCACAAAGGTCTTGTCAATGTCCTCCATGCAGTGGGCGGCCAGCTCGGCGGGGCTCTGCGTGTTCAGGTAACGGGCGGGAATGATCACATCGGTGTCAATGTTGTCACCGTACTTAAAAACAGGTCCTTTTGCGTTCATGCTTCTACCTCCCTGGGGTCAGTGATGTGGCCGGTCAGTGCGCTGGCGGCGGCGGTGGCGGGGCTTGCCAGATAAATTTCAGAGGTAACGTGCCCCATGCGGCCGACAAAGTTGCGGTTGGTGGTGGAAACGCAGCGCTCGTACTCGGCCAGAATACCCATGTAGCCGCCCAGGCAGGGGCCGCAGGTGGGGGTGGAAACAATGCAGCCGGCATCAATAAACGCTTCGGTGTAGCCGCGCAGGATGCACTCTTTGTAAACAGCCATCGTGGCGGGAATGATGATGCCGCGCACACCCTTGGCAATGTGCTTGCCTTTCAGCACGTTGTAAGCGGCTTCCATATCCTCAATGCGGCCGTTGGTGCAGGAACCGATCACTACCTGGTCAATCTTGATGTCGGCACCCTCCTTGGCAAGGTGGGTGTTCTCCGGCAGGTGGGGGTAGCTGACGGTAGGCTCCAGGGCATCCAAATCGATCACCACGGTGCGCTCATATTCGGCATCGGGGTCGGCTTCGTATTTGGTCCAGGGACGCTGGCTGCGGCCCTTCAGGTATGCTTCGCAGGCTTCATCCACCGGGAAGATGCCGTTTTTAGCACCGGCTTCAATGGCCATGTTGCAGATGCACAGGCGGTCCTCCATGGTCAGGCTCTTAACGCCCTCGCCCACAAATTCCAGGCTCTTGTACAGCGCGCCGGAAACGCCGATCTCGCCGATCAGGTGCAGGATCACGTCCTTGCCGCACACAGGGGCGTGGATGGCACCTTTCAGCTCAACCTTGATGGCGGCGGGCACCTTGAACCATGCCATGCCGGTTGCCATACCGGCGGCCATATCGGTGGAGCCAACGCCGGTGGAAAACGCGCCCACCGCGCCGTACGTGCAGGTGTGGCTGTCGGCACCAATGATGCAGTCACCGGCGGTCACAATGCCCTTTTCGGGCAGCAGGGCATGTTCAACACCCATCTGGCCGACATCATAAAAAGTTGAGGATATCGTATTTGTTGGCAAACTCACGGCACTGCTTGGACTGCTGGGCACTCTTGATATCCTTGTTGGGCACAAAGTGGTCCAGCACAATGTTCACGCGGGTTTTATCAAACACCGAGTTGAACCCGGCTTTCTCGAACTCATTGATGGCAACCGGGGTGGTAATATCGTTGCCAAGCACAATGTCCAACTTGGCATTGATGAGCTGCCCGGCCGTTACCGAAGCTTCGCCGCAATGCGCAGCGAGGATCTTCTGTGTCATGGTCATTCCCATAGATTTCTGCTCCTTTTCTGACGTATATCTTAAATTAAAGAATAAGTAATAATGAATAAAGAATAATGGTGGTGGACCGCGGCGCACAAGCGCCGCTCAAAAACGGGGATAAACGATAACCCGGAGGCAGGCACAGCGGGACGTGTCGCACATCATATCAAACCGTGCCGCAGGCACACCATCATTTTTAATTATTCTCTATTCTTTTTTATTTGCAACCTTATTGGTTATTGATTGCACTGACCAGCGCGCGGATACCGGCAACGATGATGTCGGTGTGGGTGCCGCAGCCCCAGGTCTCCTTGCCGGATGCCCATTTCAGGCCCACATAGCAGCAAGCGCGGGAGTCGGTATCGTTGTCCAGTGCGTGTTCGCTGTAATGCACCAGGGTGAAGTGCATGCCGGTGGTCTGCTCGATGGCGTTGGCCACAGCATCCAGACGGCCGTTGCCGACAGCATCGCAGGTAACGGGGGCGTTGCTGCCGTTAGCCACGGTAATATGGGCGGTAATAATGGTGGAATCCGGGTTCTGGGTAAAGTGTGCTTCCGGAACATTCAGCGGGGTCTTGTTGTTCAGGTAAGCGCGCTCGAACACATACAGCACTTCCTGGACGCTCAGCTCTTTGTGCTCGTGGTCGGATACATCCTTTACGCGGTAGCCAAGGTCTTCCCGCATGCGCGGTGGGGGATTGTAGCCGTAATTCTGCTGCAGCAGGAAGCCGATGCCGCCCTTGCCGCTCTGGCTGTTGATGCGGATGACGTCGGCATCGTAAGTGCGGCCAATGTCATGCGGGTCAATGGGGATGTACGGGCAGGTCCACTCGTGCAGGTTATGCTCCTTGCGCCAGGTCATGCCCCTTGGCAATGGCGTCCTGATGGCTGCCGCTGAACGCAGCAAACACCAGGGAACCGGCATACGGGCTGCGCTCGTACACATGCATGCGGGTCACGCGTTCATACGTTTCGCAGATGGCCGGCATGTTGCTGAAGTCGAGGTGCGGGTCCACGCCGTGACTGTACATATTCATGGCCAGGGTGATGGCATCCACGTTGCCGGTGCGCTCGCCGTTGCCGAACAGGCAGCATTCAATGCGCTGGGCACCGGCCAGAACAGCCAGCTCGGCATCTGCCACGCCGCAGCCGCGGTCGTTGTGGGGGTGGGTGGATAGGATCACGCTGTCGCGGTACTTGAGGTGCTTGGAGCACCATTCGATCTGGTTGGCGTAAATGTGCGGCATGCTCATTTCCACCGTGACCGGCAGATTGATGATCATCGGGCGGTCCGGGGTGGGCTGCATCACATCCAATACGGCGTTGCAAACCTCAACGGCGTATTCCGGCTCGGTGCCGGTAAAGCTTTCGGGGCTGTATTCAAACAGGAAGTTGCCCTCGTATTCTTCGCTCAGCTTTTTAACCAGCTTTGCGCCGTCAACAGCGATTTGCTTGATCTCTTCCTTGCTCTTTTTGAACACCTGCTCGCGCTGGGCAACGCTGGTGGAGTTATAAAAGTGGATGATGGCGCGCGGCGCACCCTTAACGGCCTCAAATGTTTTACGGATGATATGGTCACGGCACTGGGTCAGCACCTGAACGGTGACGTCGTTCGGGATGCGGTTGCCATCGATCAAGGCGCGCAGGAAGTCGTACTCGGTCTCGGACGCTGCCGGTAAGCCGACCGCAATCTCCTTAAAGCCGATCCTGATGAGCATATCATAAAATTCAAGCTTTTCTTCCAGATTCATGGGAACGATCAAGCTCTGGTTGCCATCGCGCAGGTCTACGCTGCACCAGGCGGGAGCCTTTTCGATATGGTCTTTCTGGGGCCATTCATAGACATGGCCGGGCTCAACCGGCGGGGGATAATAACCTACATGATACTTTGTTGCGTCCATCATTTTTTATTGCCTCCATCAAAGTTTGTCTGCCCCTGAAAACCGGACAAAATAAAAATCCCGTCTCTCAAAGGCGTTTCTACCTTTGAGAGACGGGATGTAAATTTTACAAATACCCGCGGTACCACTCTCATTGCCGCCAGGGGGCGGCCGCTCTGCACGATCGGCTGTTTTATAGAAAGCAAACAGTGAATCGCTCCTGCAAGATAACGGTCAGGTTCCGGCTGCACCTAACGCAAAGCGCTCAGCGCAGCTGCTCAGGGGCCAGTGACGCAAAACCTTCCGCACCGCCTTGCACCAACCGGCGGCTCTCTGAAGCTGAAAGGAGATTGCTTTTTCCCCATCATTGCATTTGTGAATTGATAACAATATGGATTCTAGCAGGTTTCACATTCTGTGTCAAGATGAATTTTTGGGATTTGAACAAAATGACGAGAATGGGGAAAACTTTTTTGGGAAAAAGAGAAAAAAAAAAAAGTTGAAAAGTTATGGCAACACCGCATCAATTCCCGCCTAAAGCGGCTTAAGCACCGCTTCGGCGGCTGCCGATTGTAAATTATCTCGCTCGCCGTATCGGCACTTATCGAATTGTGCGGTATTGCCTGAAAAACACCTTGAAAAAACGCAGCACACGCTCTCCCCAAATCCCGTGTGCTGCGAAAAAACATATTCTATTTACTGCCGCGCCGTGCTTAGATGGGTGGCCACCCACTTGATCAGCAGCTCCAGCGCCACCAGGTTGTGCCCGCCCTCGGGCACGATCAAATCGGCTTTGCGTTTGCTGGGCTCCACATACTGCTCGTGCATCGGCTTGACCGTGGTCAGGTATTGGCTCACCACGCTGTCCAGCGTGCGGCCGCGCTCCTTAACATCGCGGACGATGCGGCGCAGAATGCGCACATCGGCATCGGTGTCCACAAACACCTTCATATCCATCAGGTCGCACAGCTCCTGGCTGGCAAAAATCAGGATGCCTTCCACAATGATGACCGGGGCCGGGTGTACCGTAATGGTCTTATCGCTGCGGTTGTGGATCGTGTAATCATATACCGGAACCTTCACGCTTTCGCCGCGGCGCAAAGCCTGCAGGTGCTGCACCAGCAGCTCGGTATCAAAGGAATCCGGGTGGTCATAGTTCAGCTTGCAGCGCTCTTCATACGGCAGCTCGTCATGCCGCTTATAGTAGCTGTCGTGGTTGAGCACGCTCACTTCATCCGCGCCAAAATGGTCCCCGCAGGCGCTCCGTCAGGGTGGTTTTGCCGCTTCCGGTGCCGCCGGCAATGCCAATGATTATGCTTTTCATGCTTTCCTGCCTCGTTGTTCTTTATACTTCAAAACTGATTTCACGCCCGTGCGGATGGTAAGCACGGTACTTGACCCCCGCCATGTTGAACAGCCGCCGCGAAGCAATGCTGGCGTTGGTATCATGGTATTTATCCGAAAGATAGATGATTTCCCGGATGCCGCTCTGAATGATGGCCTTGGCGCACTCGTTGCAGGGGAACAGCGTCACATACACCCGCGAACCGCGCAGATCGCTGTGGGCACTGTTCAAAATGGCGTTCAGCTCCGCATGGCAGACGTACATGTATTTGGTTTCCAGCTCGTCACCTTCGCGGTCCCAGGGCATATCGTCATCATTGCAGCCGATGGGCATGCCGTTGTAGCCAAGGGAAAGGATCTTGTTTTCCGGGCTGACAATGCAGGCCCCTACCTGGCTGGAATCATCCTTGGAGCGCATGGCGGACAAAATAGCAATACCCATAAAGTATTCGTCCCAGCTGATGTAATCCTTGCGTTTCATGCTGTATACACAACCTTCCGGCAGGCATGGATCCCATGCCCTTATTTTTTGCTTCTATTATACCGTTGCGCGGGCTGTGGTGCAACCCCTAATCCGCATGGTTGTGCTGTGCGTGCAGGTATTTGCAGCGGGTGGCTTCGCCGCCGCGCAGGTGGCGCTGGGCTTTGTTATACAGCAGCACGGCGCGTACCTCCTGCCAAAGGCCGGGGGCCAGGTGCTGCAGGCGGCACTGGTCCTTCCACACGGTACTTTTGCTCACGCCGAACACCTGCGCTGCCGCCCGCACGGTAGCGCCGCTTTGCACCAGATACCGCCCAATCTGCACGGCGCGCTCTTCGGGGTCACCTTTCATAGAACATGCCCTCCCAACCGTTTTTTCAACGGTATGCGGCGCGCCGTCGGTTTATGCGGGCAGTGCTGGCGGGCCGGGCGCCGGCATGGTACAATACGTTCAGAACAAATATTTTTTTCAAATGCTGAAACACTTTGCCCTCCCGGTTCGTTATCCCAGTGTAAGGCCTTGCAAAAACAAACACAGGAGAATGCCCCCATGTGCAGCATCAAAATTATTATCGTGGATAAAAACTGGAGATAAAACCGGGCCGCGCCCCACGGCCTGACCCAAAGGAGAACCCATGCTGGAAGAACTGTTTTGCGCCCACCGTGCGGAGCTGACCGCCTATTGCCGCGGGCTGTGCCGCAGTGATGCGGCCGCGCAGGATATGGTGCAGGAAGTGTTCCTGCGCGCATGGCAGAATATTGGTACATTGCAGGACCTTGGCCCCAGCCAGCGCCGGGCCTGGCTGTACGCACGGCGCGCAACTTGTTTGTGGATGCCATGCGCCGTACCGCGCGGGAAGCCGCCGCCCTGCCGGAGCTGGAGCCAGAACCGGAAACGCCGGATCCGGATTTTGCCGAAGCGGAAGCCCGCCGCCTGTTGGAATTGCTGACCCCGGCGGAGCAGGAGCTATTCCGCAAGCGCTACCTGGAAGGCTACACCGCAGCGGAACTGGGAAAAATGTACGGTTTGCCGCCTGCCACCGTGCGCACCCGGCTGGCCAAAGCCCGCCGATACTTAAGCCAATTATTGATGGAGGAATAAACGATGCCGAATAAACTACTGATTAAAGCAAACTTTTGCGACCTGCGTAACGTGAAAGAAGAAACCCTTGCCGCCTATGATGTCATTGAAGTGCGGGCCAATGTGGTGGTGCTGAACGACCGCGCAAAAAGAGCTGATTGCTCGTTATCCCGTTACCTTAAAATGTGACCTGGCAACGGACAACCCGAATATTGCCCTGCGCAGTGTGAACGGCGTGGCGGAGGTCACCCCCTGCGATGTACCCGAAGCAGACACAGTGCTGACGGTGAACGGCGAACTGAAAATTGCTTCCGGCTCGGCCGAAGTGCTGGCGCGGTATCTGCAGATTACGGTAAACGGGCAGGTATACTGCCCGCGCAGCCTGAGCGGAAAGCTGGGCAATGTGGCAGTGAACGGGCAGATCATCACCTGGCCGGACGGTGCAGTGCAACTGAAAAACACCGCCGTGCTGGACAGCACTTTTGCCCTGCGGGCCAAACCGGCCCTGTACTGGGCGGCCCGCTGTGTTGTGATGCTGGACCCCGCGCTGGATGTCGCTGCCCTGGCAAAGCAGGGCGTGCGGTTCGATACGCCCAGGGCAATTTTGGCCCAAAGCCTTGCCACACAGGCCGCCCCGCTGTTTGAGGATGATACCGACCTGGAAATTGTGCCGGACGGAACAGCCTACCTCAAGGATGATGCCGAACTGACCGCCGCGCTGATCCGCCGCAAGGGCAACAAACTGTATGTGGATGGCAGGCTGACCCTGACGGCGGAAAGCGCCGCCCTGCTGCCCCAGCTGGAATACTGCAAAGTGACCGGCACCGCCCTGGTGCCCGCCGCACAGGAGAAAGCATTTTCCGCCAGCTGTGTGCAGGCAGAGAAAGTTCAGACAGTGCGTGGCAGACTGTTGCAGGGCCAGGGCAGGGTACAGGTGGACTATTGGATGCTGGAGGCCCCGGACGGCCTTTGCGTAAAAGAGTGCGGCATGGTGGCGCTGACCCCGGAACTGGAACCGGAACTGATTGCCGCAAAGCTGATGCTGTTGGAATGCGGCATGGTACAGTGCACCGCCGCACAAAAAGGTGCTGTGCAGCTGGTAGCCAAAGATGTGGGCGTTATCTCCGACGACAGCGGCAAGCCCACTGAGGACACGAATACTCACATGGTAAGGGCAGACCGATATGTGATGTGAGGGAGCTGAACAATAAAAAACAATGAATAAAGAATAATGCTTGTGTGACGCCCACCGCGTCACATTTGAATCAGGCCGGTCACTCCGGCAAAAAGCGTTCCGGCCAGAGCAACCCGCCTACCGCCTATTTTATTTGTGCCGCCCGCAGCGGCGCACCGACATGATTCTTTATTCTCTATTCACTACTATTTATCACGGGTAAGCACTTTTTTATACGCAAGTAATAACTTTGTTATATCCGGGGGTTTTCAGAACCGGGAAGATGCGGTATACTGGGCACAGAATACAAAACACGCGTGCCAAAATTAAAAATCCAAAGCCGCGCCAACAAAAATGCGGTATTGCCTTAAAAAGAAGCCGCGCCCAAAAAAGGAGAATGCCTTATGAACCAGCATTATCTTCAGCTGTATGCCGATTTTATCGTCAAAGTCGGTGTCAATGTTCAGCCGCGCCAGAATTTTATCATCCGCTGCCCGGTCACCATGCCGGAGTTCGGCCATGCCTGCGTCAAAGCCGGGTATGAAGCCGGTGCTAAAAACTGCATCGTGCGTTGGGAGGATGACAAACTCAGCCGCCTGCATTATGAGTATGCCAAAGAGGAAGACCTGGCTGCCATGAAGCCCTATGAGCTGCGCAGCTACCTGGACTATGCCGAGGACCCGGATGGCTGCTGCACCCTGGCAATCCACGCCGCTGACCCCGAAGCACTGGCCGGGCTGGATGCCGCCAAGATCAACCGCGTCAACCTGGCCCGCCGCAAATTCCTGAAACCCTGGCAGGAATACACGATGAACGACCGTGTACAGTGGTGTGTGGCCGCTGTTCCGGCACCGTCCTGGGCCGCAAAAGTGTTCCCCGGCATCCCGGTGGAGGAAGCGATGGAAAAGCTGTGGGCACTCATCTTTGATGTCTGCCGCGTTTCCACCGGCGACCCTGTCAGCGCCTGGAAAGCCCATGTGGCCGAAGGCCGCCGCCACCGCGACCAGCTGAACGCCTGGAACCTGGACCACATCCATATGACCAGCTCCAACGGCACCGACCTGACCGTTGGCCTGGCAGATGATGCCACCTGGGAGGGGGCTTCCAGCAAGGCGGAAAACGGCACCGACTTTATCGCCAATGTGCCCACCGAGGAAGTGTTCTGCGCACCCCACCGTGAGCGGGTAAACGGCATTGTGTACGGCACCAAGCCCTATGTGTACAACGGCCAGCTGATTGAGGGCTGGCATGTGACCTTCAAGGACGGCAAAGTTGTTGAGCATGGCGCGGAGAAGAACGCCAGCCTGCTGGCTGAGCTGCTTTCCACCGACGAGAACGCCTGCCGCATTGGCGAAATCGCCCTGGTTCCGGCATCCAGCCCCATCAACCGCAGCGGCGTGCTGTTCTACAACACTCTGTTTGACGAAAACGCCGCCTGCCACATTGCCTTTGGCGCGGGCTATCCCACCAACATCAAGGGCGGCAGCAAGATGAACCGCACCGAGCTGCTGGCCAAGGGCCTGAACGATTCCGCTATCCATGAGGATGTCATGATCGGCGCGCCGGATACCAACGTCATCGGCACCACCAAGGACGGCAAAGAAGTGACCATCTTCACCAACGGTGAATGGGCATTCTGATACGGCAAAAGCAGATGCCGCGGCCGTAACATAAAAAGCATAAAATTTATAACAGCTGTAGAAAAGCGCCGCCGCCCCACGCAGCAAGGTAGGGCGGCGGCGCTGTTTGTTTTGTGTTTTGTATAGAGAAGAAATAAAGAAATTCTGCCGGTTTAGCAGGTTTAGGTTGATTTTTACCCGATGCAGCAAATCCGCAGAGGATATTTTTTTGCAGATCACTTCAAGCTCCTGCAAGGGAATCTGTTCCTCCTGGTACTGGAACACAGCAGCCCGCAGCACTTTATTGCCGTCCACCAGCGTGCGGCAGTAGATGAAACCGTTGGCAGCATCGGCGGCGGTTTCGGGAAAGTTGTGCAGCCCGTTGGTTTTGCCTTCGCGGTACATCGTCTGGGCCAGCTTCGGGGTGATACATTCGTAATACTCTACATATAATGCACCACGCAGCCCATTCGCGCCGGCCTGGCCGTGGGCTTCATATTTGATAAAGGTCGGGGCCAGCGGCAACCTCTGCACCAGCACAAAACTGGCAGCCGGGGGGCGGCGTCGGCATCCAGCGCAACGGGCTGCCCGGCGTAATCGTCCAGGGTGGCAAACGGCAGGGGAGCGGTGTAATCTTCCAGCGGAATGCTGCCGTGCCGGCTCTTTTCCATGGCAGAACCCGCAAAGGTCCACACAATGGTCAGCACAAACAGCAGCGCCGCCAGCACCCGCCCAACCAGATACCGCCCGGCACCCTTACGCCAGTTTTTGTGACGCTCCGGCTCCGCACCGCGCGTTAACCGGGCAGAAAACCGGTACAGCAGCACGGTGTTATGTACCACGCTGACCAGCGCGGCGGCCAATAGCCCCAGATAGCAGAAGCTCAGCCAGCCCAGCTCCACAAAGTCGATCACCGGCGTGTGCCAGACGCCCATGGCGTACCGCACCCAAAACGTTACCAGCCAGTAAGCCAGCAGCCCGGCGGGGGCGAATACCTGCCGCTTGGCATAGCGCAGGCTGAGCGCCTGTACCTGCGGGTCGGTGTTCAGCTCCGGCGCATCACGATCCTCGCAGGCGTACAGGAAAAAGTCTCCCACGGCGGTAACATAATACCAGCCGCATTCCTGCGCCAGGGCGCGTTCCTCGCCATCCGGGGTGCCGGGGCAGATTCTAAAAATGTTTCCGGCGCAGGCTTGGCGTTCAGCCGGTAGCGCACGGCTTTGGGCTGACTGCAGCGGAAGCGGGCAAAGTTCTGGCCGATTGTTACAGGCACAAGCCCCTGTGCGGCCATATCGCCCAGCCAGCTTTCCAGCCCCTCAATGTCAGACAGTGGGCAGGGGATGGGCTGCCAAAGGGGTTGCAGCGTGCTGTGGTCATGGTCGTCAAGCTCCTTCCCGGCAGGGCGGCGGGGGCAAAAGCGCCCTGCGCCGCCGCGGCCGCGTTTTGCAGGCAGAGCTGCAGCCGGGTACACTCGGCTGTATAGGCGGCTCTGCCTGCGGGGGTGATCTGATAATACCGCTTACAGCCCAGAACGGACGTTTCGGCAATCAGGCCTTCTTTTTCAAACTTGCCCAGCAGGGTATACAGCGTTGCCGGGCCAATCTTGACCCGCCCGGCGGTGATCTCGGCGGCAAATGCGGTGATCTCAGTGCCGCAGCGCTCACCCTGGGTTAAGGCCATCAACAGGTAAAACATAGATTCCGTCAGGCTCTCCAGTGCCTGTTTCGGCATGGGGCAGCACCTCCTTTGGTAGCAAACTGCAATATCGTAACACGATATCTTATAACGATATTATACCGGAAGCACGCTGCGCCGTCAAGAGCCGGGCGCATAAAAAGGCGGCCAAAAGGGATATTTTGGTTACAATTTCGCGCAAAATGAGCCAAACCCCTTGCTTTTTTTGCCGCGGTATGCTATATTCTTATTGTTCGATGATGATTTTATGGAAAGTGGGCTGTCAAAGGTCCGCTTTCTTTTTATGATAGGGAGATTTTTTATGGCCAAAGGCAAAAACCATCAGCCCGGCGGTGCCGCAGCCGTTGTGGAAGCACTTGTCCGCCCCACGGTCGAAGGTTTCGGCCTGCGCCTGTGGGATGTCCGCTTTGAAAAAGAAGGCCCGGACTGGTTCCTGCGCGTTCTGATCGACCGCGACGAGCCGCTGGACACGGACACCTGCGAGGCGGTTTCCCGCGCCATCGACCCGATTCTGGACGAGGCTGACCCCATTGACCAGAGCTACTACCTTGAAGTCGGCAGCCCCGGCCTGGGCCGCCGGCTGACCCGCCCCGAACACTATGAACAGCTGAAAGGCCAGAAATGCGCTGCCCACCTGATCCGCCCGGACGAACAGGGCCGCCGCGATGCGGAGGGCATTCTGGAAGGGCTTTCCGCTGACGGCATGGTGACGCTGAAAAGCGATGACGGGGATTATACCTTCCCGGTAAAAGCCGCAGGGTATGTAAAACTGTGTGACGATGAAGATTTGTTTTGAGCGATATTGAACGGAGGACTAACATGGCAACGAATAACAACGAATTTTTTGACGCACTGGCCGCACTGGAAAAGGAACGCGGACTGCCGGCAGACTACCTGATCGATAAGATCAAGGCCGCCATTGTCATTGCTGTCAAAAAGGACTATGAGGTCGAGGACGATAACGTCGTTGTGGATATCGACCCCAACATCGGCGCATTTCGCGCAAGCCTTTTGCAGGACATTGTGGAGGAAGTTGAGAACCCCCACACCCAGGTCAGCCTGGAAGATGCCCAGAAGATCCGCAAGACCTATAAAGTGGGCCAGCGCCTTGTTACCCCCCTCAAGACCAAAGAGTTTGGCCGCATTGCCGCCCAGACCGCAAAGCATGTGATCCGCCAGGGCCTGCGCGAAGGTGAGCGCAGCCTGCAGTGCAGCGAGATGCAGTCCCGTGCACACGAGATCATCACCGGCACCGTTACCGCTGTGGATGCAGAGCGCGGCAACATCGTGCTGGATCTCGGCAAGGGCGGCAGCGCTGTTCTGCCCAAAAACGAGCAGGTGCCCGGCGAACACTTTACCGAAGGCCAGATGGTTCAGGTTTATGTGGTCGATGTTCTGGCAACCGAGCGCGGCCCCCGCGTGACCATCAGCCGCACCCATCCCGGCCTGGTCAAGCGCATGTTTGAGCTGGAAGTGCCCGAAATCTATGACGGCACCGTTGAGATCAAGGCCATTGCCCGTGAGGCTGGTGCCCGCACCAAGATGGCTGTGTGGAGCAAGAACCCCGATGTTGACCCCGTCGGTGCCTGCATCGGCGCCCATGGCTCCCGCGTGGAAAAGATCGTGGAAGAGCTGGGCGGCGAAAAGATCGATATCATCCGCTGGAGCGAGGACATCAACGAGTTCATCTCCGCAGCTCTGTCCCCGGCCAAGGTTGTCAAGGTGGAGCTGCTGCCCGGCGAAACCAAGAGCTGCCGCGTGACCGTGCCTGACCACCAGCTGAGCCTTGCCATTGGCAACAAGGGCCAGAATGTGCGCCTGTGCGCCCACCTGACCGGCTATAATATTGACATCCGCCCGGAATCCGGCTACTATGGCGAGGAGGACGAAACCCCGGCTGAACAGCCGGCCGAAGCCCCCACCGCCGAGACCGCCCCGGAAACCGGCAAGGAATAATGAGCACACGCCGTGCAATGCGGCGCTGAGACTGAAAAAGAGGTCAGCCATTTGCAACAAAAACCGCAAAAAAGGTGCCGGTGCGCCGGTGCGTTGGGTGCAACACCCAAAAACCGAAAAAAGAACTGGTGCGCATTGTGCGCAGCCCCGAAGGTGAAGTCAGCGTGGATCTGACCGGCAAGCGCTCCGGCCGCGGCGCATACCTGTGCCCGTCGGCAGCGTGCCTGGCCAAAGCACGCAAGGCCAAGCGGCTGGAACATGCCTTTGGTGTGCCGGTGCCGGATGAGGTGTTTGAGCGCCTGACCGAGGAGATGGCCTGTGCCGAGCAGGCAGTAAAGGAGGCGATGCCCCGTGGCGAATGATAAGGACCCATTGTTGGGTGCATTGGGAATTTGCCGCAAAGCCGGCAAGCTGCTGCACGGCTATGACCGTGTGGAAGAAGCTGTGATGCGGGGCAAGGCATGCCTGGTGCTACTGGCCTGCGACGCCAGCAAGCGCACCACGCAGCATATGCAGGATACCTGCCGCGGGGTGATCCCCTGCGCGGTGATGCCGCTGAAAGGCGAGGACCTGCGCATGCTTACGCCAAAGCCTGCTGCTGTATTTGCGGTTACGGACGAAAACCTTGCACACCTGTGTGCAGGCTACCTCAAAAAGCAAGTGAAGGAGGATTCAGCCAATGGTTGATTTCAAATACAAAGTTACGGATATTGCAAAAGATTTTGGCATCAGCACCAAAAAGGTTATCGAGACTTTTGCGGAGCTGACCGGCGAGACCCGCAAGACGGGCGCGACCTTTGAAGAAAACGAGGTCAATGCCCTGCTGGAAGCCCTGACCCGCGAAACCGCCGTCAAGGACCTGGGAGAGTATCTGGCATCCGGCAAGGAGCCGCAGCCCGTTAAGCAGGAGACCAAAAGCCTGAAGCAAAGCCCCAGGCAAAGAAAAAAGAAGCGCCGAAGCCGGAGGCCGCTAAGCCCCAGCCCAAGCAGCCGGAAGCCCCCCAAGGCAGAGCCGAAAGCGGAGCAGGCCAAGCCCGCCCAGAATGCGCAGCCCAAGGCAGCACAGCCCAAACCGGTCCAGCAGGAAAAGCGCAATGATAAGCGCAATGATAACAAGCAGGCCGAAAAGCGCAGCGAAAAGCGCGTGACGATGCAGGAGCTGGCCAGCGAGACCGGCATCAAGGAACCCGTCGCCACCGAGCAGGTCAAGGTTGACCGCGCCCAGGTGTCTGTGGATACCCGCACCGTGGATGTGAACGTGGATAAGTTCAGCGCCCGCTATGATGACCTGGCCGACAGCCGCAATATGCCCAGCAAGCGCAAGAACGCCCCCACCGGCAAAAAAAAGAAAAGTTCAACAACCGCAATAACCGCCGCGGCCAGCAGTTTGGCCGCCGCCGTGAAACCGAAGCCGAGCGCCTGCAGCGCATCCAGCTGGAAAAGGCCCGCAACGCCCAGCTCAAGATCTCCATCCCCGATGAGATCACCGTTGGCGAGCTGGCTACCCGCCTGAAGCAGAACGTTGCCAAGGTTGTTGCCAAGTTCATGCAGATGGGCGAAATGCACGCTGCTTCCGATGTGATCGATTTTGATTCCGCAGCCCTGATCGCAGAGGAATTCCACGCAAAGGTGGAGCATGAAGTTCATGTTTCTATCGAGGAGCGCCTGTTCACCCAGGAAGAGGACAGCGCCGATCAGCTGGTCGAACGTCCGCCGGTCGTTGTTGTTATGGGTCACGTTGACCACGGCAAAACTTCCATTCTGGACCGCATCCGTTCCACTAACGTTACCGCAGGCGAAGCCGGCGGCATTACCCAGGCCATCGGCGCTTACCAGGTCAATGTCAACGGCAGCCCCGTTACCTTCCTGGATACCCCGGGCCACGAAGCCTTTACCGCCATGCGTGCCCGCGGCGCGGATATGACCGATATCGCGGTTCTGGTCGTTGCTGCCGATGACGGCATCATGCCCCAGACCATCGAGTCCATCAACCACGCTAAGGCTGCCAACGTCAAGCTGATCGTTGCCATCAACAAGATGGATAAGCCGACTGCTAACCCGGAGCGCGTGAAGGAACAGCTGACCAAGTACGAGATCGTGCCCGAAGACTGGGGCGGCGAAACTGCCTGCATCCCTGTGTCTGCCGCTACTGGCGCAGGCATCCAGGACCTGCTGGAACGCATTGTCCTGGAAGCAGAGGTCATGGAGCTGAAAGCCAACCCCAACCGCCGCGCCAAGGGTGCCGTTGTGGAAGCCCGCCTGGATAAGGGCCAGGGCACCATTGCCACCCTGCTGGTTCAGAACGGCACCCTGCACAAGGGCGACTGTCTGATTGCCGGTACCGCCGTTGGCCGTGTGCGTACCATGCGCAACGATAAGGGCGTTGAGATCGAATCCGCCGGTCCTTCCACCCCTGTGGAGATCACCGGCCTGACTGAAGTGCCCACCGCCGGCGATATCTTCGAGGCTGTTGAGGATGAACGCCTGGCCCGTGAACTGGCTGACAAGCGTACCACCGAAGCCAAAGAAAAGCAGTTTGCTGCTTACACCAAGGTCACCCTGGATAACCTGTTTGACCAGATGGCCCAGAACGATATGAAGGAACTGCCCATTGTTGTCAAGGCTGACGTTCAGGGCAGCGCCGAAGCTGTGAAACAGAGCCTGGAAAAGCTCAGCAACGACGAAGTGCGCGTGCGCGTCATCCATGCCGGTGTTGGTGCAATTTCCAAGTCCGATGTTTCTCTGGCCGATGCTTCCAACGCCATCATCATCGGCTTTAATGCCCGTCCGGACGCTGTTGCCAAGGCCGAAGCCGAGCAGGCCGGTGTTGAAATGCGTATGTACCGCGTCATTTACGATGCCATCAACGATGTCTCCGATGCTATGAAGGGTATGCTGGCTCCCCAAGGTGCGCGAAGTCGCCTTGGGCGATGCACAGGTTCGCCAGGTCTACAAGATTTCCAGCGTTGGCACTGTTTCCGGCTGCCGTGTTACTGACGGCAAGATCACCCGCGATGCCCAGCTGCGCCTGGTACGTGACGGCATCGTCATCTGTGAGGATGCCATTGCATCCCTGAAGCGCTTCAAGGATGACGCCAAGGAAGTGGCCGAAGGCTATGAATGCGGCATCACCCTGCAGAAGTTCTCCGACGTCAAAGAGGGTGACGTATTCGAGTGCTTCAAGCTGGAAGAATACCGCGATTGATCCGGCATTGAGCCGTTCCCGCTTGTTTGACAAGCCCCGCAGGGGCTTTATGAGGTAAAGTTATGCCAAGCAAAAACCATGGCCGTATGGCACAGGATATGAAACGCGAGCTGATCGCCATTATCGGCGAAATGAAGGACCCCGCGTTTCGGGTGGTCTGTTGACTGTGACCCGGCTTGATGTTACCCCCGGACCTGGATGTCGCCAAGGTGTACATCAGTGTAATGGGGCGCGAAGGCGGTGCCGACCCGGTGGTGAAAGCCCTGAACAAAGCTTCGGGCCATATCCGCACCGAAGTCAGCCGCCGCATGCACATCCGCAAGGCACCGCGCTTTGTGTTTACCAGGATGACAGCGCTGCTTACGCAGTGCACATTGACCAGCTGCTGCAGGATATTGAAAAAGCACACCCCGCAGCACCGGCAGAACCGGAAGAGCAGGAATAACCTGCCCAGACTGTATCTGAAAAGTCGAAAATGTAGTCTGTTTTTACAAACACAGCCGGATTTTGCGCTAAAATCCACAAAGGATTCCTGCGGTTCTTTGCCTTACATCCTGCTTGTGCTTGCGAAATATCTGTCATTTTCGTTGCTTTCAGATACATCTTAACTGGTGCTGCAGCCAGTCATCGACCAAAACGCGCAGTTGAAATTTACGCTTGCAGCTGCGCCTTCCCAAAGGCCGGAACCAACGGGGGAGAGGGAATAGCCCCCAATCGCGGCCGAGAAAAGAGGAGCCTTATGACCGAATCTGTGGATCGGCAGACAGCCGTGCTGCGTCTGCGCGGCGCGGACGATATCCTGATCCTTTGCCACAAAAACCCCGATGGCGATACCATCGGCTGCGCCGGTGCACTGTATCTTGCGCTCAAGGCGCTGGGCAAAAACGCCGCGATTTTATGCAGCGACCCCATCCCCAAAATGTATGATTATATGGAGCTGCGCTGGTTTGACGGCAGCTTTAACCCTGCATTTGTGGTGGCGGTGGATGTTGCCAGCATCGACCTTTTTGGCGAAAATAACAATGTGCCGCAGTATGCCGCCCATACCAACCTTTGCATTGACCACCATGCCAGCAACAGCGGCTATGCCTATGAAACCCTGCTGGACCCCGGCGCCGCCGCGGCCTGCGAGTTTTTGCTGGATGTGATCGTGGATATGGGCGTGACCATTACGCCGCAGATCGCCAACTGCCTGTATACCGGCATTGCAACCGATACCGGCTGCTTTAAGTTTGCCAGTACCACGCCCCGCACCCATATGGCGGCGGCCCGCGTGATGGAAGCCGGTGCCGATGTGGAAAAACTGAATGCCCGCCTGTTTGAATCCCGCTCCCATGCCCGCATAACTGCGGAACGCATGGCGATGGAAAGCCTGGAATATTATTTCAACGACCTGTGCGCCGTGATCTGCCTGACCTGGGACCAGATCGAATCTTCCGGCGTGGCGGGTGCCGAGCTGGAGGACCTGACCAGCCTGCCGCGCTCCATTGAAGGCGTGGAGGTTGGCCTGACCTACCGCCAGCAGCGGGATGGCAGCTTCCGCATCAGCGTGCGTACATCGGGCAGCATTGATGCTTGCAACATTGCGCGCCGCCTGGGCGGCGGCGGCCATGCCCGCGCAGCCGGGTGCGAGATCAGCGGCAACCTGGATAACGCCAAGCATGCCGTGCTGGAGGAAGTCCGCAAGGAGTTGCAGCGCTGCGGCTTGCTGGATCAGGACGCTGGTTGAAGGTCAGCTGCACCACAACGCGCAGCACACGGGGATGCGGCACACGCCTGTAAACCTGCAAGATGGCACCGTCTGCTTGCCGCCGCAAGGCTGGCACCGCAGCTGGGTGCTGCTGCCGAATGCAGCACAATAAACTGAAAAGGAAAACCCCAATGAATACTTGTGCCATTCTCCCAGTTGATAAACCTGCGGGCTGGACCAGCTTTGATGTGCTGGCCAAGCTGCGCGGTGCGCTGGGAACGCGCAGGCTGGGGCACGCGGGCACACTGGATCCTATGGCGACTGGTGTGCTCGCCGTGTTTATCGGCAATGCCACCGCCGCGGCGGACCGCCAGCCTGACCATGATAAAACCTATGAAGCTACCATTCGCCTTTGGCCTGCGCACCGATACCGGCGATGTGACCGGCACTGCGCTGGAAACCACTCCTGTTACGGTGGGTGAAGCAGAGCTGAAAGCCGTTTTGCCGCAGTTTATGGGCCGGCAGATGCAGCTGCCGCCGATGTATTCAGCGGTCAAGATCAACGGCCAGCCGCTGTACAAGGCGGCCCGCAAAGGCCAGACGGTGGAGCGCACCCCGCGCCCCATCACGATTTATGAGATTGCCTACCTGGGCAGCCCGGCACCGGGGATTATACCATCCGGGTCAGCTGCTCCAAGGGCACCTACATCCGCGTTCTGGCGGAGGATATCGGTACAGCTTTGGGCGTGCCCGCCACATTGGCGGCACTGCGCCGCACCCGCGCCGGGGCGTTCAAGATTGAGGAATGCCACACCCTGCCGGAAATCCTGGCCGCTGCCGAAGCAGGTACCCTGCAGCAAAGTGGATGGCTGCTGCCGGTGGAACACGTGTTTGCCTCGCTGCCTGCCCTGACGGTGGACGATGCAGTGAAAAAGCACCTCTTCAATGGCTGCCCCACCAGCCACTACCGCGCACAGGACGGCAAATACCGCGTGTATGATGCCGCAGGTACCTTTTTGGGGCTTGCCAACGTGACGCAGGGTGTGCTGCAGGTGGAAAAA
>VOFC01001700.1_pt1 | contig 68000 bp, 101 predicted proteins | sample 5384161 | NCBI WGS metagenome assembly VOFC01 (sample SAMN12384722, study PRJNA508395) | human gut metagenome | isolation source: healthy gut B | host: Homo sapiens
GGCCGTCCACGCAGGCGAACTTCGTCTCGCCGCCTACGGTCAAGCGGCAGCCGCCGCACATACCAGTGCCGTCGATCATGATGGGGCTCATGGAGACGGTGGTGGGGATGCCGTAGGGCGCTGTAGTCTTGCAGACAAACTTCATCATGATCATGGGGCCGATGGCAAAGATCTCATCGTACTGGTTGCCGGCGTCGATCAGTTCCTTCAGAGCCTCCGTGACCAGTGGACCCTTCTTGCCGTAAGAGCCGTCGTCGGTGCAGACCACCAGCTTGTCGCTGGACTTCTTGAAATCGTCCTCCAGAATCACCAGATCCTGGTTCTTGAAGCCAACCACGGCATGGACCTCAGCGCCGTCGTCATGGAACTTCTTCAGAACGGGATACGCAATGGCGCAGCCCACGCCGCCGCCGACCACGCACACCTTCTTCTTACCCTCCGTCTCGGTGGGCTTGCCCAGGGGGCCGACGAAGTCGGCAAGGCAGTCGCCTTCCTTCATGTGGCTCAGCTTCACCGTGGTGGCGCCCACGGTCTGAACGATGATGGTGACGGTGCCCTTTCGGGATCATAGGCGTTGATCGTGATGGGGATACGCTCGCCGTTTTCATCCGTCCGCAGGATGATAAACTGACCGGGCTGAGCCTTTTTGGCAATGAGGGCGCTTGATCTCATAGAGAGTCACGGTGGGCCTCAGTGCCTCTTTCTTACGATTCGGTACATATTGGTGTCTCTTCCTTTCCTATCTGAAATTCTTTCCAACATAATAAATCGCACATTGTCTGAATTTTTAACATAGGTGCTTTCATCCGTCAACTGCTTTTGGAGAAAAAGCGCGAAATTTCAGAAACCGTGCAAATTCTTTTTTGCCAGCCTGCCCTTTTTAACGCCTCCTGCGGCCGACCTTTGTGTCAAAACCGCTTCCCTGAAACCGCCGAAAAACCCGTTTCAAAAACCACAGAATCTCTATGGTATAACATCAAACAGGCGCAATTTTTCCCCCTTTCAAATTTTCGGGAACTTTTTTCGTTCCCCTGCGTCTATTTCGGTGCCGCCTCGGCGGCCATTCAAAAAACTTTTCTGCAAGGAGAACACACATGAAAAAATCACTTCCTTGGCGCTGGCCTCGCGCTGGCCCTGACCCTCACCGCCTGCGGCAAGAAGGACAACACCGCCGGAAGCGGCGATTCCAGCGTACGCCGACAATCTGACGCCTGACGATGAGAACTATATGCTGACCCTGCCAGTGGAGGACGCCTCCAAGATCGACGGTGCCGCCTCCCTCAGCCACATGATGAACGCCAACACCTTCACCTGCGGCGCTTTCCACGTCACCAGCAAGGACGATGTGGAGGCCGTTGCCAACGACCTGCGGGACGCCATCCAGTCCAAGCAGTGGATGTGCGGCTTCCCCGATAAGCTTGTGATTTTCACCTACGACCAGTATGTGGTGTCCCTGTACGGTGACGAGGAGCTGGTGAACACCTTCCGCGACAAGTTCACCGCCGCCTATTCCGACAGCGTTGTTGCCTACGACGAGGCTATCGCCTGACCCGGTTCCGATCTTCTCTCACAGCGTCTGCACCTCCGGGTGCAGACGCTGTGAAATTCACATTGGGAGTACCCTATGCTGTTTTCCAGTATTCCGTTTCTCTATACCTTCCTGCCCTGTGTGCTGGTTCTCTACTTTCTGGCGCCCCGGCAGCTGAAAAATACCGTTCTGCTCCTCAGCAGCCTGTTTTTTCTACGCATGGGGCGAGCCGCGCTTTGTAGTTTTTATGGTCATTGCCATCGTGCAGGGCTATATGTTCGGCCTGCTGGCGGAGAAATACCGCAGCCGCCCCGCGAGGGGCGAAGCTCTGCCTGTGGGCCTCTGCGGTCATCAGTCTGGGGCTGCTGGGATACTGCAAGTACGCGGACTTTTTCATCAGCGGCTTCAACCGTCTCACCGGCCTGTCCGTCCCGCTGCTCCACGTGGCGCTGCCCATCGGCATCAGCTTCTACACCTTCCAGATTTTAAGCTACGTCATTGACGTGTACCGGGGCGATGTGACCGCCCAGCGGAATTTTATCGACCTTGCCGCTTATGTGGCCATGTTCCCCAGCTCATCGCCGGTCCCATCGTCCGGTACACCGACATTGCCCCCCAGCTGAAAAGCCGCACTCATACCCTGCGTGACGCCGCCTGCGGCGCACGCCGCTTCATCCTCGGCCTTTCCAAAAGGTGCTGCTGGCCAATGTCCTCTACGAGCTGATCTCCACTTATAAAAGCAGCACAGAGACTTCCGTGCTGTTCGTCTGGCTGTACGCGGCGGCCTATGTGCTGCACCTCTATTTCGATTTTTCAGGCTACAGCGATATGGCCATCGGCCTGGGCCGCATCTTCGGGTTCCATTTCCCGGAAAACTTCGACTATCCCTTACATATCTCCGCCAGTGTCACGGAGTTCTGGCGGCGGTGGCACATGAGCCTTGGCAGCTGGTTCCGGGATTATGTATATATCCCCCTGGGCGGCAACCGGGTCTCCAGATCCAAATGGTTTCGGAACATTTTCATCGTCTGGCTGCTGACGGGTCTGTGGCACGGCGCAGCATGGACGTTTATCCTGTGGGGTCTGTTCTTCGCCGTGTTCCTGTCGGCAGAAAAGCTCTGGTACGGCAGGGCGCTGGCGGAAACCCGCATCTTCAAGCACCTGTATGTTCTGCTGCTCATCGTCGTCAGTTTCGTGCTCTTTGACGCTGCCAGCGTGCAGGACGCGCTCCGCACCATCGCCGCCCTGTTTGGTCTGGGAGGGCTGCCCCTGACCGATCCCCTGTCCCGCTACTATCTGGACAGCTATTCCGGCGTGTTCCTACTCGCTGCCGTGGGGGCAACGCCCCTGCCTGCCGCAATCGTCCGGCAGCTGTCCGAAAGCAAACTCGGCGGGAAGCTCCTGTCGGTTCTGGAACCGGCGGCGCTGCTGGCTCTGCTGGCCGCAGTCACCGCCTATCTGGTGGACGGTTCTTTCAACCCCTTCCTGTATTTCCGCTTTAAGGAGGCTCTGCCATGTCTGAAAAATGGAAAAACATCATCACCCTGAGTCTCCTGTCCGCCTTTCTGCTGGGCTTCGGCGCATGGGCGGCGGCAAAAGCCCGCCGATGATCTCTCCCTCAGCGAGCGCCGTCCGCTGGCGCAGCTGCCGGAGCTGTCCGTCATGGCTCCGTTCTCTCCGGCAAGTTCATGTCGGGCTATGAGGGACTACGCCACCGACCAGTTCCCCCTGCGGGAGCAGTTCCGTACCCTGAAAGCGCTGACGGGGCTGTATCTCTTCGGTCAGAAGGACAACAACGGGTCTACCTTGCGGACGGCTATGCCGCCAAGCTGGAATACCCGCTGGATCAGGACTCCATTGCCCATGCCGCCGACCGCTTCCGGCCCTCTACGAGAACCTTATGGCGGAACGAACGCCAAGGTCTACCTCTCCGTCATTCCTGACAAGAATTATTTTCTGGCGGATGCCAACGGCTATCCTGCGCTGGACTATTCCGCGCTGACGGACGCCCTCCGGGCGCAGACGGAGTTCGCGGCGTATATCGACCTCTTCGGCACGCTGACCATCGACAACTACTACCGCACGGACTCCCACTGGCGGCAGGAGCGGCTGCTGCCCATTGCGGACACGCTGACCACCGCCATGGGTGTTTCCCTGCCGGACATCTCATGGCGGGAGGAGACGCTGGAACGTCCCTATTACGGCGTGTATTACGGCTACGCCGCCCTGCCCATGGAGCAGGACCGCCTGACCTATCTTACCAACGACATTCTGGACGGCTGCACGGTGTACAACTACGAAGCCGGCAAAACCGGCTCCGTTTACGATCTGGCCAAAGGGGACGGCAAAGACCCCTATGAACTGTTTCTCTCCGGCTCCGTTTCCCTGCTGACCATCGAAAACCCCCAGGCGGAAACGGACCGGGAGCTGGTGATCTTCCGGGACTCCTTCGGCAGCTCTCTGGCCCCCCTGCTGGTCCCCGGCTACGCCAAAGTCACACTGGCGGACATCCGCTACCTGCCCAGCAGCCAGATCGGCAAATACCTGACGTTTACCGATCAGGACGTGCTGTTTCTCTACAGCGCGCCGGTGCTCAACAACAGCGACACGCTGAAATAAGCGCGGATACCGCACAATTTTCGCCGTTTCCGGCGGGAGTTGTGCGGTTTTTTCCCGGATTCAGCCCACTTTCTTTTTTGTCTTGTGCTTTTGAGAGAAATCGTTTATAATAATAGCCTGATAACTATGCCCCGGCAGCGTGGTTCTGCCCCGGCAGCACGGAAAGGAAGGTTATCCTATGCTGAAATTTCATTCAGAACAGGGCGAGATTTCCGTCTCCAGCGCTGTTTTTTCCAACATCACCGGCATGGCCGCCACCAACTGCTTCGGCGTGAAGGGCATGGCCTACCGCTCCATGACGGACGGTCTGGTTCACCTGCTGCGGCGGGAAGCCATGAGCAAGGGTGTCAACGTGATCTACAACGAGGACGAGACCATCTCCATCGAGCTCCACATCATCGTGGAAAACGGCGTCAATATTCCCGCAGTGTGCCGCTCCATTATGAATGAGGTACGCTACGTGGTGAATAAGAACACCGGCGCGGAGGTCCGCGCTGTGGACGTGTTCGTAGATTCCATGATCCTGTGAGGAGGACGGCTGAAGAATGAATAACGAAATCACCGGCGCGCTTTTCAAGCAGATGGTCCTGCACGGCGCCGCCGCCATCACGGCCCAGAAGCAGGCCATCAACGATCTCAACGTGTTCCCCGTGCCCGACGGCGACACGGGCACCAATATGTCCATGACCATCGCCACCGCCGCCGAGGCGCTGCGGAAATCCTCCCCTGCCTCTGTGGGGCAGGCGTCCTCCGTCACTGCCTCCGCTCTGCTTCAGGGCGCCCGGGGCAACTCCGGCGTGATCCTCTCCCTGCTGTTCCGGGGGCTTTCCAAGTCCCTGAAGGGCATGGAGACCGCAGACGCCGCCGCCTTTGCCGCCGCCATGCAGGAGGGCGTGGCCGCCGCCTATAAGGCGGTGATGAAGCCCGCCGAAGGCACGGTGCTGACGGTTTCCCGTCTGGCTGCCAAGCGGGCGGTGGAAGCTGCCGCCGAGGGGCTGATGTGGAAGCCATGCTGGCCGCCGCCATTGAGGAGGGCTACGACGCCCTCGCCCAGACCACCGACATGAACCCGGTTCTGAAAAAGGCCGGCGTGGTGGATGCCGGCGGCAAGGGCTACCTGCTGATTCTGGAGGGAATGCTGGCAGAGCTGCGGGGCGAACCCATTCCCGAAAGCGCAGAGGAGCCTGCGGCGCATCAGGGAAAAGGCCGATTTCAACGTCATGGCGCAGGAGGAGATCACCTTCACCTTCGACACCGTGTACGTGGTACGGAAGGCTCGTGAGGATATCGACCTCATGCCCCTGCGGGCTTACCTCAGCAGCATCGGCGACAGTCTGGTGATTGGCGAGGACGACGAGACCTTCAAGGTTCACGTCCACACCGATATTCCCGGCGTGGCTCTGACGGAATCCCAGAAGTACGGCACGCTGGAGCTGGCCAAGATCGAAAATATGCGCTCTCAGGCCGATGCGCTGGCTGCCGGACGGCAGGCCCAGAGCACCGACGATCTGGACGCCATTGAGGAAGCGCTGGAAAACGGTGAGAACGGCCACAAGGTCGCCCCTGCCGAAAAAGCCGTGGGGTTCCTTGCCATTTGTGCCGGAGACGGCCTTGCCGCCGTGTTCCGGGATCTGGGCTGCGACGCCGTGGTTTCCGGCGGGCAGACTATGAACCCCTCTACGGAGAGTATTCTGGAGGGCATCGATCAGGTGCCTGCCGAAACCGTGTTTGTCCTGCCCAATAACGGCAACATCATCATGGCCGCCCAGCAGTGTCAGGGGCTGACGGAGAAAAACGTGGTGGTCATTCCCAGCAAAACCGTTCCGCAGGGGATCACCGCCATGATGAACGTAGACCCGGAGGCCGAAGTGGAAGCCATCACCGCCGCCATGACGGACGCCCTGTCCACCGTGACCACTTCCCAGATCACCTATGCCGCCCGTGATTCCGATTTTGACGGCTTCGAGATCCATCAGGGCGACTATCTGGCGCTGAAAGAGGGAAAACTCTTCGGCACCGATACCCAGCTGGACGCTCTGCTGGAAAAGCTGGCGGAGGATGGCAGGGACGCCTCCTTCATCGCCCTATATTACGGCGAGGACGTCTCCGAGGAGGACGCGCAGGCCGCAGGCGCCCGGTTCCAGGCCGTCTGCCCCAACGCGGAGATCAGCGTGCTCCCCGGCGGGCAGCCTGTGTATTACTACATTATCTCGTTTGAATAAGACGGAAAACCGGGGCGGCTGAACCGCTCCGGTTTTTTCAGGAAGGAGACTTTCATGCTGTTTTTATGCTATCCCAAGTGTTCCACCTGCCGGAAGGCTCAGAGCTGGCTGGACGGTCACGGCATTTCCTACGAACTCCGGGACATCAAGCTGAATCATCCCACTGCCGGGGAACTTACCGACTGGTATCGGAAAAGCGGCCTGCCTTTGAAAAAGTTCTTCAACACCAGCGGCCTGCAATACAAGGCGCTGGGGCTGAAGGACAAGCTGTCCGCCATGAGCGAGGCGGAACAGATCGCCCTGCTGGCAACAGACGGGATGCTGGTAAAGCGCCCGCTGCTGATCGGCGATGCATTTGTCCTTGCCGGGTTCCGTCCGGCGGACTGGGAAGCGGCGCTGCAATGATCCAGACCATTGATTTTGCGCCGCTGGACGGCATCACCAAGGTGGTGTTCCGACAGGTGTGGAGCCGATATTTCGGCGGCGTGGACCGCTATTTCATCCCCTTCTTTTCCCCCACGCCCCACCACACCATGACCCCGCGGGATCTCCGGGAGGTGGATTTCGCACACAACGCCAGCCTCCCCTCCGTGCCGCAGGTGATGACGAAAAACGCCGATGACTTCCTCTGGGCCTGCGAGGTGCTGCGGGATATGGGCTATACCGAGGTCAACCTGAATCTGGGCTGTCCCTCCGGCACCGTTACTGCCAAGGGCAAAGGCTCCGGCTTTCTGGCCCATCCTGAGGAGCTGGCCGCCTTTTTTCGATGCAGTATTCGCCCGCAATCCCCCTGCCGGTATCCGTCAAGACCCGGCTGGGCTATGAGACGCCGGAGGAATTCCGCACTCTGCTGGAGATCTACAACCGCTATCCCATCGCCTGCCTGACCATCCACCCGCGGGTACGGAAGGAAAAGTACCGTGGCCCGGTTCATCTGGACGCCTTTGCCGATGCGCTGGCCGCCAGCCGCAACCCAGTGTGCTACAATGGCGACCTGCGGACGGTAGAGGAAGTCCGCACATTGGAAAGCCGCTTCCCCGCCGTTTCCCATGTGATGATCGGCCGGGGACTGGTGGCCGATCCTGCGCTGGCCCGAAAGCTGCGGGGCGGCGCAGGCGTCACCCGAAAAGAGCTGTCGGGTTTCTGGCGGCGCTGTATCAGGGCTACACAGACTTCTATCAGGGACAGGTGCCTACCGCCGCCCAGCGGATGCGGGAGGTCTGGTTTTACCTGATCCACCTCTTTGACGATGCAGAAAAGCTGAACAAGCAGCTGCGCCGGTTCCGCACCCCGGCGGAATACGAACGGATCCAGGCTGAAATTCTGGCCTCCTGCCCCCTGCGCTCCGCTTCGCAGGGAGATCTTATCTGAGAAACAGCAGCGCCTGTGCCGACGGCACAGGCGCTGCTGTTTTCAGGTTTTTCAGTAGTGGTCGATCTCGCCCCGTTCCAGCATTTTCAGCCGGTTCAGCACGTGCAGCTGGATGGGAACCGAGCAGACAAAGGTCAGAAGATCCGCCACCATCTGCGCCATCTGGATTCCCGGCAGCTTTAGCGTCCACGCAAGGATCCACACAATGGGGATGAAGAACAGCCCCTGTCGGGATACCGCCATAAAGGTGGCCGGAACCGTCAGTCCCATGGTCTGCTGGCACATATTGCCCATCACCACCCAGCTTTGCAGGCAGAAGGTGGCGCACTGGTACCGCAGCGCCGCAGCGCCGATGGCAATCACCTCCGGGTCGTCCCGGAAGATGGCCACCAGCCGGGGAGCCAGCGCAAAGCCAACCATGCTGACCGCCAGTAAAAGCGTAAATGTGACCTTGACGCTGAACCAGAAGCCCTCCCGCACCCGGCGGTAAAGCCCTGCGCCGTAGTTAAAGCCGCACACCGGCTGGAAGCCCTGCCCGAAGCCGATCATGGCCGACCCGCCGAACATCATGACCCGCTGCACCACGCCCATGGCGGCAATAGCGGCGTCCCCATAGGAGCGCGGCGGCGTGGTTCAGACAGATGGTGGCCACGCTGGCAAGGCCCTGCCGGGCCAAAGAGGGCAGGCCACCCTTGAAGATCCAGAGAAAGTAATAGGGCTTCAGCCGCACATGGGAGATCCCCAGCCGGAGATTGCCACCCCGGCGGCAGCCCAGCAGCAACAGGCAGAAGCTGACAAACTGGCTGATGATTGTCGCCCATGCAGCACCGGCAACTCCCATCCGAAAAACAAAGATCAGCAGTGGATCCAGCCCGATATTCAGGATCGCGCCGCTGGTGATACCCACCATGGCGTAGGCGGCGCTGCCCTGAAAGCGCAGCTGGATTGTTCAGCACCAGGGACGCCGTCATCCAGGGCGCGCCCAGCAGGATCACGCTGAGGTATGCCTTGGTATAGGGCAGGATAGTGTCCGTGGAACCCAGCAGATAGGCCAGCGGCTCCAGAAACAGCAGTCCCAGCACACAGATCAGCACGCCGGTGGCCAGCGCGCTGAAAAATCCCGTGGAGGCCATTTCCGAGGCTTCCTCGTAGTTCTTATGTCCGATGGCGCGGGAGATGAAGTTGCCGCTGCCCTGACCGAAAAAGAAACCGATGGCCTGAATGATCGCCATCAGGGCAAACACCACGCCCACCGCGCCGGTGGCGGCATTGCTTTTCAGCATCCCCACAAAAAAGGTATCCGCCATGTTGTAAAAAGGCAGTCACCAGCATACTCACGATACAGGGCAGCGCCAGCCGCAGAATCAGCGGCCCCACCGGCGTTTCCGTCATCTGCCGGTGCTTTTTCATCTGCTGTTCGTCCAAGGGTATCCCTCCTACAAAAACAAATCTGTCAATTTTGTATATCATAGCACATTTTAACGGGCTGGAAACCCTTTCCCCAATTTCACGCTTATTTTCTTGATTTCGCCCGGTAAAAAGCTTGAATCCTTGCCGGGAAATGAGTATAATATAACAGATTATTGTTTGAGGTAAAACCCCTTATGAAATTTCAGGGAATACCCGGAGAGGATGAGACAGATGACTGCATATAAAGATATGACATTGGATCAACGGAGGGCGGAATATGCAGCACTGGAGACAGTGTTTGAGGGTCTGAAGGCTCAGGGGCTGAAGCTGGATATGACCCGCGGCAAGCCCTGCAAGGATCAGCTGGACATGGTGTCCGATATTTTCGATACCCTTAACAAGCCGGAAGATTTTATTGTGGACGGCATCGATATCCGCAACTACGGCGCACTGTCCGGTCTGCCGGAGGCCAAGCGCCTGTTCGCCAACCTTCTGGACTGCAAGCCCAAGCAGGTGTTCGTAGGCGGCAACGCCAGCTTACAGCTGATGTACGGCGTCATCGACAGCGCCTTTATCCATGGCCGCCTCCACAGCCCCCGCCCCTGGTGCAAGGGAGCCCATCGTCAAGTGGCTGTGCCCCGCCCCCGGCTATGACCGCCACTTCAAGCTGACGGAATCCTTCGGCTTCGAGCTGATCACCATTCCCATGACGGAAGAAGGCCCGGATATGGACGCCGTGGAGGAGGCCATCAAGGATCCGGCGGTCAAGGGTATCTGGTGCGTCCCCAAGTACTCTAACCCCGAAGGCATCATCTATTCCAGGGAGACCATCATCCGTATGGCCTCCATGAAGCCCGCCGCGCCGGACTTCACCATCATGTGGGATAACGCCTACTGCGTCCACGAATTCGACGGCGACTATGTGGAGTTCCCGGACATCCTGCACCAGTGCAAGAAATACGGCAACTACGACATGGTTTACGAGTTTGCCTCCACCTCCAAGATCACCTTCCCCGGCGACGGCGTGGCCTGCATGGCCACCTCCGAGGCCAATCTGGAGGATTTCGAGAAATGGATCGGCATCCAGACCATCTCCTACGATAAGGTGAATCAGCAGCGTCACGTGCTCTATCTCCAGAACCGGGCGCACACCCTGAAGCTGATGAAGAAGCACGCCGCCGTCATGGCCCCCAAGTTCGAAGCCGTCCTCTCCATTCTGGACCGGGAGATCACACCGCTGGGGATTGCCAACTGGAGCCACCCCAAGGGCGGCTACTTCGTCTCCTTTGACGCCATGCCCGGCACCGCCAAGCGGACGCTGGCGCTGTGCAAAGAGGCCGGCGTGGCCATGACCGCCGCCGGCGCCACCTTCCCCTACGGCATCGACCCCAACGACAGCAACATCCGAATCGCCCCCTCCTTCCCGCCGGTAGAGGACGTGGAAAAGGCTATCACGGTGTTCTGCACCTGCGTGCGGATGTCCGCACTGGAGAAGCTGGGCTTATGAGATACCAGGGCATGGTCTACCGGCCTCCCTCTGAGGCCTACAGTCTCATCGTCCAGGTGACTTACGGGTGCAGCCATAATACCTGCGCCTTTTGCAGTATGTACAAGGAAAAGCGCTTTGCCCTGCGGCCGCTGAACGAGGTTCTGGAGGATTTCCAGATGGCGCGCCGGCAGTACCGCAGCGTCCGCCGCATTTTCCTGGCGGACGGCGACGCCCTGATCCGAAAGGCCAGCGAACTCTACACGATTCTGGACACCATCCGGGAGCTGTTCCCGGAGTGTGAGCGGGTCACCAGCTACGCCTCTCCCAGCAGCATCCGCCTGCGGACGGACGAGGAGCTGCGGACCCTCCGGGCCAAGGGGCTCACCATGGTCTACATGGGGTTGGAGTCCGGCAGCGACAAGGTGCTGACCCTGATGCGTAAGGGCCATCCCGCAGCGGAGATCATCGAAATGGGACAGAAGGTTCCGGCGGAACGGCATGGCGCTGTCCGTCACCGCCATCACCGGTCTGGGCGGGCCGGATCTGCTGGAAGAACACGCCGTCAAGACCGCCGAGGCGTTCAACGCCATGAACCCGGAATACATCGGGATGCTGACGCTGATGGTGGAGCCGGGTACGCCGCTGTACGACTGGGTGCATGACGGCAGTTTCCGCCTGCTGGATCAACATCAGGTGCTGAAGGAAACGGAGCTGCTGGTGCAGCACTTCGACAGCCCCGGCAGCGTGTTCCGCATGAACCACGCCAGCAACTATCTGGATCTCCGGGGGACGCTGAATCAGGATCAGGACGCCTTGTTGGCGGCCATTCACCAGGGGCGGAGCAGGATCTCAGCTGCCTGCGGCCTGAAAGCTGGCGGGGCTGTGACCCGTTTTTCTGTGCCTGCGATCCGCAGAGCTTTGCAGGCCGGCTGTATCGCAGCGCAATAGGTAATCAGAACGCCCCTGTGCATAAAAGCACAGGGGCGTGATTTTATAATTCGCCGATCATGGCGGCCAGCTTTTCGGAATAGTCCCGGTTCAGCAGAATCAGCATGGCCTGCTCCTCCGGCGACCAGCTCTCATAGATTCGGTTTTCCAGAGCAACCAGCCGGCAGACCGTTTTCTCCGCCAGCTGATGTCCGGTCTCCGTGAGCCGCGCGCAGGTGTTGCGTCCGCCGCCCGGCATCAGCTCCAGCAGCCCCGCCCGCTCCATCTTTTTCAGAGCGGAATTGATGGTGGTTTTGCTGACGCCTGTAATGGCAGTCAGCTCCGTCTGGAGCATTTCCGGCTCGTTGGTCGCCAGCACATACAGGATCCAGAATTCACTGTCCGGCAGCCCCATTTTCACCGCCGCCTCATGATAGCTGCGCTGGATCTGCCCGTCGATCCGATTGAATTCCTGAAAGGCGCTTTTCATCGTCATGTCTCCTCTCAAGCGTAGCCGTATTTCTTCCTGTTCCGCATCAGACAGGCAATGGACAGGAGCAGCGCCAGCGCCTCCGCCGCGATCACCGCGCCCCACACGCCGTCGATGCCCCAGATCACCGGCAGGATCAGAATGGCCGCAATCTGAAAGGCCAGAGTCCGCGCAAAGGAGATCAGGGCGGAAGTCAGGCCGTCGTTCAGCGCCGTAAAGAACGAGGAGGCATAGATATTGAAGCCGACGATCAGGAAGGACAGGGCATAAATGGAAAATGCCCGGATGGTGGTTGACAGGAGCGCCGCATCGTAGGACATGAAGATCACGGACAGCGGACGCGCCAGCAGCAGCGCGGCCGCTGTCAGGAGTATGCTTGTGACTGCCGTCAGCAGCACGCTTTTCCGCAGCAGTCCCCGCAGCTCTCCCTGATTCCCTGCCCCGTAATGAAAGCTGACAATGGGGGCGCTGCCAATGGAATAGCCCAGAAAAACAGACACAAAAATGAAGTTCACATACATGATGACCCCGAATACCGCTACGCCGTCCGCCCCCATCATGCGCATGAGCTGCCAGTTATACAGCATATTGACCAGAGACATGGAAACATTGGTCATAAACTCGGAGGATCCATTGGCGCAGGCTTTTCCCAGCGTCCGAATATCCAGCGCCGCGCGGCACAGATGCAGCTTGCTTCGGTTAGGAACGATAAAATACACCAGTGGAATCATGCCGCCGATCATCTGGCTGATGCTGGTCGCCAGCGCCGCGCCCACGACTCCCCAGTGGAAAACGGCAATAAACAGCGCGTCCAGAACCATATTGGACACACCGGCGGCAACGGTGATGTACAGGCCGAAATTGGGCCGCTCCGCCGTGACCAGAAAGCTTTGAAAGGTATTTTGCAGCATGAAGGGGATCAGCGCCGCCAGAACGATCCGGCCATAGGTGACGCAGATCGGCGCCATCTGCTCATCCGCCCCTAAAAAACGGGCCACCGGCTCCATCAGCAGGATCCCGCCAATGGTGAATACCGCGCCGATTGCAAGCAGAACATAGATCAGTATGGAGAAGATCTCGTTGGCCCGCCGTTCATCGCCCGTCCCCAGTGTGAAGGAAACCAGCGCGCTGCCGCCAGTGCCGATCATAAAGCCGACCGCTCCCAGGATCATCAGAAACGGTATGATGAGATTGACGGCGGCAAACGCCTCAGCCCCCGCAAAGTTGGAAACGAATACGCCGTCCACAACGCCATAGATGGAGGAAAAGACCATCATGACAATGGATGGGAGGGTAAAGCGCAGCAGCTTTCCATATGTAAAATGCTCGGAAATTTGAATATTCATGAAAAACTCCTCGTGCAGTATATCCGAAATCGTACTTGTGCATATTAGTACGATTTCGGATATAAGTCAAGCTTTATTTTTCATCGCTGTGAAAAAGCTCCTTGACTCTATAACTATTATAGAGTTTATAATAATATCTGCCGGATAAAACGCAGTGTGGTTTATCCGCGCGGCAGCGACCACGCAATTCTATAAAAACGGCCCCGTTGGATACCGTTTCCCTGATCCAGCGTCCTGCCTGCCGGATCGTCTGGATGGATGCTCCGCTGAAAATTGATGGTTCTGCCGATATGGAAGCGCCCATCCGGAAGCTGGATCAATCCGACGCGGAAGCCGTAGTATTTCTGGGAAAGGTGGGTCTCGGCATCTCCGTGGAACACCTGCAAAAAGTGGAAACAACGCAGTATGACGGAATTTTCCTGATTCTGGATCAGGAGGATCTTTACACGGGCGAAACACTTGATCTGCCGGAAACGCTCTGCGTGCGGCTGCGCTTCCGCGGCAGTCACGCAGAAGCCCCGCGCAATACCGAAAGCTGCTGGACTATATCGAAAAGCACCAAATGCAGATGATCGGTTTCTCCCGCGAGATCACCCTGATCGATTACGGCATTACCAATGACACCGAAAAATTTGTAACAGAGATCTGCATCCCGGTTCGATGCGAATAAGCGAAAGGCACACCACTCTTCTCTGCTTCATAATAAACCCCCTCCGGCGGGACGCGCCTTTGACGCGTCCCGCCGGAGGGGGTTGCTGTTATTGTCCGCCCAGCTTTTCCAGCGCAGCTTTGGCAGCCATCTGCTCCGACTCCTTTTGCTGTGGCCGCTGCCCTCGCCGATGGGCGCGCCATTGAGCCGCACCTCGGTGACGAAGGTCTTGGCGTGATCGGGGCCTTCCTCCCGCACCATGCAATAGGTCAGATCTGACCTGCCTGCCGCTGGACCCGCTCCTGCAAAATGGTCTTATAGTCCCGGCGGCGTTCCTCCACCACTTCTTCCCGCTCTACGTCCAGCAAGACGCGGTGGATCAACTCCGACGCAGCGGTAATGCCGCCGTCCAGATAGACTGCTGCAAACACGGCTTCTGTGGCATCCGCCAGAATTGAGGGCCGATGACGGCCGCCGCCTGCCTCTTCGCCCTTTCCCAGCCGCAGATAGCTGCCTAAACCCAGCTTCTGCGCCACCTCATGCAAGCTCTGTTCACACACAAGCGCCGCCCGGATCCGGGTCAGATCGCCCTCCGGCAGATCCGGGTGCCGTGCGAAAAGGTATTCCGCCGTCACAAAGCCCAGCACGCTGTCCCCCAGAAATTCCAGCCGCTCATTGCTGCCCAGCCCCTGTGCGCGATGCTCATTGGCATATGAGCTGTGGTTCAAGGCCTCCCGCAGCAGCTGCTGGTTCCGGAAGGTATAATTCAGTTTTTTCTCCAGTTCCTGCATCCCACTTCACCTCATAAGGAAGCCCCGCACATGGCGGGGCCGTCCTTTCAATATTTCAGCTTGGAAGCGACGAAATTCACCGCGTCGCCCACAGTTTTGAGTCCGGCCAGCTCATCCTCATTGGCCTCGCCCATGTCAAATTCCTCTTCCATGGCCATGACCAGCTCCACCAGATCCACAGAATCAGCGCCCAGATCCTCTTCAAAAGAGGTATCCATGGTCACTTCGGAGGGTTCCAGCGCAAACTGTTCGGACACCAGATCCCGCATAGTCTGAAAGATTTCTTCAACTGACATACAAATTCACTCCTATGAGATATTCAAAAAATCACCTGCTGTTCAGCATGAAGCAATCATACGGCAATCCCATAGCGCTGTCAAGAGGACATTTCTAAATTTTACCCGTTCTTTTCCGTCTTGTCCACCTTCATCACATCGATGTGCGCTTCCACATCGGCGATGATGCCGCTCTGGGCGTATTCCACCGCCCGGAACACGGCGTTGCGGATGGCTCTGGCATCGGAGGAGCCGTGGGCCTTCAGCACCGGCCTGCTGATGCCCAGAAACGGCGTACCGCCCACCTCGCTGGGATCCAGCAGCTTTTTCACATCGCCGAGGCTGCTTTTCACCAGCAGCGCCCCCAGCTTGCCCTTTGTGCTGGAGAGGAATGCTTTCTTCATCTCCCCCAGCAGCAGCTTTGCAGTGCCTTCCACGCTTTTCAGCAGGATATTGCCGGAATAGCCGTCCGCCACGATGACGTCGGCTCCGCCCAGCAGGGCGGTATTGGCTTCCACATTGCCGACGAAGTTCAGCCGGCCTTCCCGCCCCGCCTCTTCCAGCAGGGCATAGGTCTCATGCCGCAGCGCGTCGCCCTTGGACGGTTCTGCGCCAATATTCAGCAATCCCACTCTGGGACGCTCCACCCCCATGAGCCGCCGGGCATAGAAATTGCCCAGATAGGCAAATTGCAGCAGGTACTCCGGCGTACAGTCGGCGTTGGCGCCGCAGTCGCAGAGGATGGCATGACCTGTGGCCGTGGGGATCACCGGCCCCATGGCCGCCCGGCGGACGCCCCGGATCCGCTTGACCAGCAGGGTAGCCCCCGCCAGCAGCGCCCCGGTGGAGCCTGCGGAGATGAATGCGTCCCCCTCCCCGTTTTTCAGCATGGTCAGCCCCACCGTCAGGGAGGAGTCCTTCTTGCGCTTGAACGCAGTGGCCGGGTCGTCGCACATCTCCACCACCTCTGTGGCGTTGACGATCTCCACGCCCTCCGGCAGGGGGCCGGTCAGGCAGGCCCGGATGGCCTCCTCACGGCCCACCAGCACGATGTCCGCGCCGCACTGGGCGTGGGCCTCCAAAGCGCCCTGTACCACCGCCTGAGGCGCGTTGTCGCCGCCCATGGCATCCAGAATGATTTTCATAACAGGCTTTCTCCTTTCAGGGGACAGCTCCGGCCCATCGCCGGAGTCAATTCAATCGCGATCAGGCTAACAGATCTGCTTTCCGTTCCTCCAGAATTGCCAGCGCACGCTGAGAAATTTCAGCATTCTTGTTCCGCTTGCCCTTAACAAAGTGATCCAGCGGCGGGATGATGCCGAAATTGATGTTCATAGGCTGGAACTGCGTGACAGACTCATTGAAATATACAGCGCCAGCGCGCCGATGGCCATTTTCCGCGGGAAGTCCGCCGGAGGCTGCCCTTTCAGACGGCGAGCCGTTTCAACGCCCACCAGAAAGCCGCTGGCAGCGGATTCCACATATCCCTCCACACCGGTCATCTGCCCGGCAAAGGCGATACGGGGCTCCTTTTTTCAGACGGTAGTAGCGATCCAGCAGCCGGGGCGAATCCAGAAAGGTATTGCGGTGCATCACGCCGTACCGTAGGAATTCCGCGTTGTGCAGAGCGGGGATCATGGAGAACACCCGCCGCTGCTCCGGGAATTTCAGATGGGTCTGGAAGCCCACCAGATTGTAGACCGTCCCCTCGGCGTTGTCCCGCCGCAGCTGCACCACGGCGTAGGGCCAGCGTCCCGTCCGGGGATCGTCCAGCCCGCGGGATTTCATGGGGCCGTACAGCAGGGTATCATGTCCCCGGCGGGCCATGACCTCCACCGGCATACAGCCCTCAAACACCATATTGTCCTCGAAACCGTGGACCTCCGCCTCCTGTGCGTGGGTCAGCTCCTGCCAAAAGGCGTCGTACTCCTCCTGATTCATAGGGCAGTTTACATAATCATCCGTTCCCTTGTCATACCGGGATCCCATCCACGCATAGTCCATGTCCACGCTCTCGGCGGACACCAGCGGCGCCGCCGCGTCGAAGAAATGGAGATCACTGTGCTCCCCCAGCAGGGACTGGAGCTTTTCCGCCAGCGCGTCGGAGGTCAGGGGGCCGGAGGCGATGATGACCTCCCCTGCCGGGATCTCCGTTACCTCGCCGGGGATCACGGTGATGTTGGGATGGCTGCGGGACCTTCTCCGTGACCAGCCGGGCAAAGCCGTGACGATCCACCGCCAGCGCGCCGCCAGCCTCCACGCGGGTGGCGTCGGCACACTGGAGAATCAGGCTGTCCAGCCGCCGCAGTTCCTCTTTCAGAAGCCCCACGGCGTTTTCCAGTCCCGCTCCCCGCAGGAATTGGAGCAGCAAAGCTCCGCGAAATATTCCGTTGTATGGGCGGGGGTCATCTTCTCCGGCTTCATTTCGTGAAGCTCCACCTGAATCCCCCGCTGGGCCAGCTGCCAGGCACATTCGCTGCCGGCAAGTCCCGCCCCGATGACTGTTACGTTCATGCTCAATGTCCTTTATCCGTATGCTGCCGAAAAGGGGTTATTCTTCCGCTTCCGCAGCTTTTTTCACTGTCTTTTTGGCGGCGGTCTTTTTTGCCGTCCCAGCCGCCGTCTTTTTCGCGGTGGACTTCTTCGCTGCCGCTTTTTTGACTGCGGGCTTCTTCTCCGCGGCTTCGCCGTCTGCCTTTTTGGCGGTGGTTTTCCTTTCAGCCGCTTTGGAAGCTGTCTTTTTCCCGGCGGCCACCGTTTTCTTCGCCGCTGTCTTTTTGACAGGGGCTTTCTCTTCGGCAGGCACGTCGCTTTCGCCGGGGGCCTCCTCCGCATTGGCAGACGCCTCCGCAGGCTTCTTGGGATAGCCGCGCTTGTCTTCCGGCAGGAAGTTGGCGCACTCCGGGTTGATGCAGTAAGGCCGCTTGTAGCCTCTGCCTGCCCGCTTGAACAGGGTCTTGCCGCAGAGGGGACAGTCGTCCTTCACCGGCACATCCCACGTCATGAAATCACAGGTCGCGCCGCCGACTGCCCGGTTGTTGGTATGCTCACAGCAGTAATAGGTGTACTGCTTGCCGGACTTCCGGCTGGTGCCAGTGCGTTTGAACAGCCGTCCGCCGCATTTGGGGCAGCGGCCCGGCATCTCCACCACCAGCGGCATGGTGAAATTGCATTCCGGGAAGCCGGGGCAGGCAAGGAACCGCCCGAACCGGCCGGATTTTACCACCAGATTCCGCCCGCAGACGGGGCAGATCTCCTCGGACACCTCGTCAGGCACCTTGATATAGACGCCCTCCAGATCCTTCTCCGCCTTTTTGAGATTCTCGGCAAAGTCGCCGTAAAAGTCCCGGAGCACGGATTTCCAGTTCACCGTTCCCTCTTCCACGCCGTCCAGCTTTTTCTCCATGTTGGCGGTGAATTTCAGATCGGCAATGTCGCTGAAGCGTTCCTCCATCAGCTGGGTAACGACCCGGCCCAGATTGGTGATATGGAGGTACTTGCCCTCCTTGATCACATATTCCCGATCCAGAATGGTGGACACGGTGGGGGCATAGGTGGAGGGCCGTCCGATGCCCTGCTCCTCCATGGCACGGATCAACGTGGCGTCGGTATAGTGGGCCGGGGGCTGGGTAAAGTGCTGATCCCGGCTGAAATCCCGCAGAGTCAGGGACTCTCCCTCCGTCAGCGGCGGCAGGGCCGGCTCCTTCTCCTCCTTTTCATCATCCTTGCCCTCCTCATACACGGCGGTATAGCCGGCAAACTTCAGGCTGGAGGAGCTGGTGCGGAAGCTGTGTCCCGCGGCGTCGATCTCCACGGACACGCTGTCATACACGGCATTGGCCATCTGGCAGGCCACAAAGCGGCTCCACACCAGCTTGTAGAGCCGGTACTGTTCACTGGTCAGGCTCTTTTTCAGATCCTCCGGCGTCCAGTTCACGTTGCTGGGGCGGATGGCCTCGTGGGCGTCCTGCGCGTTGGCCTTGGCCTTGTAGTGGTTGGCGCCCTTGGTGGGATAATACTGCTGGCCGTAGCGGCCCACAATGAAATTCTTCGCTGCGGCAATGGCCTCCTCGCTGATGCGGAGAGAGTCGGTACGCATATAGGTAATCAGGCCCACGGTCCCCTCGCCCTCAATGTCCACGCCCTCATAGAGCTGCTGGGCAATGGCCATGGTGCGGCGGGGGGTCATGCTGAGCTTCCGGGACGCCTCCTGCTGCATGGTGGAGGTGGTGAACGGCGGGGACGGAGAGCGGTTCTTATCCGTCCGCTTCACGGACTTCACGGTGAAGGCGGCGTTTTTCGTCTCCTCCACCACTTCCTCCACCTCGGCGGCGGACTTCAATTCCGCCTTTTGCCGTTCTTCCCGTGATACCGGGCGGAAAAGGGCAGCTTTTTCACGTCGTTGTCGCCGGTGAGGTTGGCGTCCAGCGTCCAGTATTCCTCCGGCCTGAAGTTTTCGATCTCCCGGTCCCCGGTCGTCCACCATCCGGGTGGCCACGGACTGGACGCGGCCTGCGGACAGGCCCGCTTGATCTTCTTCCACAGCAGCGGACTGAGCTGGTAGCCAACCAGACGATCCAAAATCCGCCGCGCCTGCTGGGCGTCCACCAGATTCTGGTCGATGTCCCGCGGGCTTTCAATGCTCTGGCGCACCACGTTTTTGGTGATCTCGTTGAATGTGACCCGCTTTGTCTTGTCATCCGGCAGATTCAGCAGGCTTTTCAGATGCCAGCTGATGGCCTCTCCCCTCGCGGTCCGGGTCGGTTGCGAGGTATACGGTATCCGCCGCCTTGGCGGATTTTTTCAGATCGGAAATGATGGCTTCCTTGCCTTTGATGGGCTTGTAGACCGGCTCAAAATCGTTGTCCACGTCCACGCTGAGATTGCTTTTTTCTGCAAGTCCCGCAGGTGGCCCATACAAGCCTTTACCTCATAGTCCTTGCCCAGATATTTGCCGATGGTTTTGGCCTTCGCGGGAGACTCCACAATGACCAGATCATGCTTTGCCATAGTTACCTCCGGCGGCTCCGTACAGGAAGCCGCGTTTATTATTCCAACAGTCCCCCCATGGGGTCATTCTATCACGGTCACAGTCCGGGTATAGCGTTTTCCCGGATACTGCGCCACATATTGGTCAATTTCAAGAACCGTCAGGGCGGACAGCACCCGGCGGGTGGGAATCTCAACCAACTCCGTCAGGTCATCCACCTGCATCGGCTCCGTATCGGACAGCGCTTTCAAAACAGCGATCTGATCGTCCGTCAGCTCCCGCATCGCTGTGCCGCAGGCTGAGCGTCGGCGCCACCGGCTTCGGTTCCGGCGCCGTCCGGGCCTGATAACCCAGGGTTTCCGGCTGTTCCCGGCTCTCCTTCAGGTTCAGGACAAACCGCCCCTCATACTCCCGGAGGATGTCGGAGGCATCGCTGACCAGCCCCGCGCCGTCCCGGATGAGACAGTTGCAGCCCACGCTGGCAGGCGCGTCAATGGGGCCGGGGACGGCGAATACGTCCCGCCCCTGCTCCAGCGCCGTGGCCGCAGTAATCAGCGCACCGCTTTTCTCCGGCGCTTCCACCACCAAAGCCGCCAGAGACAGCCCGGAGATGATTCGGTTTCTCACGGGAAAATGCCCGGATGCAGGCTCCGTTCCCGGCGGGTATTCGGAAAGGAGGATGCCGGCTGACGCCACATCCTCATAAAGATAGCGGCTTTCATAGGGGTAATAGACGTCCAGTCCGTTGCCCACCACGCCCACGGTCACGCCGCCGGCCCGCAGGGCGCCCCGGATCGCCGCGGCATCAATGCCCTTTGCCAGTCCGCTCACCACCGCGGCTCCGCCGGATGCAAGGCCGAAGCCCAGCTTTTCCGCGCAGGCAACGCCGTAGGGCGTGCAGTCCCGCGTTCCCCACCACTGCCACACAGAGGAGATCGTCCAACAGGGGCAGTCTGCCTTTACAGTAAAGCAGCGCAGGCGGATCATAAATGTTTTTCAGCCGTCCGGGATAGGCGGCGTCAGAAAGGGTCAGCAGCCGGATGTCCAGCCGCTGGCAGTCAGCAAGGATCCTGTCCGCCGGAGCCAGATCGTGGTTTTCCAACAGCTTCAGCTGGCTGCGCTCCACGCCATCCGTCAGCAGCAGTTCGTCAGCGTCGGCATAGAAAATGCTCTCCGGGTCACCGAAACGGCGCAGCAGCGCCAGACGGGTCTGATTTCGCAGGCCCTTCAGCTCCGACAGCCACACCCAGTATTTCAGCATATCCGACGCCTCCCTGTTCAGTCGTTTCGGGCAGCTTCCCACAGCAGCACCGTGGCTGCCGCCGCCGCGTTCAGCGATTCGCAATGCTCGCTCATAGGGATCCTGATTGTCCGATCACAGAGGGCCAGCACGCCCTCTGTCAGCCCCCGCCCTCGCTGCCGATGGCAATGGCGCAGCGGCGGTAATCCACCGTCCGGGCATCCAGCGTATCATCCCGGAGGGCCGCGCCGTAAAGGGGAATTCCGCTCCGCTTCAGCAGGGCGGACAGCTCGTCCGCCGCCGCCGTCCACACCGGACAGCGGAACACCGCGCCCATGGTGGCCCGGAGGGTCTTGGGATTATGAGATCCGCGCAGCCGTTCACCAAAAACAGCCCGTCGGCATGAAAGGCGTCCGCCGTGCGGAGAATGGTTCCCACATTGCCGGGATCCTGAAGGGTGTCCAGCACCACATACCGGCGGCCTGTCAGCGTTTCCGGCAGGGCGGCCGGTCGCATGGCGCATACGAACAGAGTTCCCTGCGGCGTCTCCATGGGAGACAGGGACTTCATCACATCCGCCGGAACCTCCACCTGCCGCACGCCCAAGGGCAGTTCCGGCAGCTCAACGCCCTCTGTTGCCACAACGGTGCGGATCTCCGCCCCCCACAGCAGGGCTTCCCGCAGCAGCTTGGGACTGTCGCAGAGGAATTCCCCTCGCTGGCGGCGGTAGGACGCAGAGGACGCCAGCTTCCGAAGATGGGTACACAGCGGATTCTGACGGCTGGTGATCTTTTCCATCTTTCAGCGGCTCCTTTCCCATCCTGTACTATCCTGATTCCGGTCTTTCGGAATGATCGATTCAGTGTGGGAGTTCCGGCGAAAGCCGCCTTGCAGGCAGTAAATCCGGGACTTCTCCCACAGCTATCAATATAATATATAGTATATTCTCTTTTTTTTCAAGAGAATTCTTTACCCTATTTTTTTCGCGCCGGACAGCAGAACTGCGCCGGGGCAGTGCTGAAAGCACCGTCCCCGGCGTTGTTGTCTGGTTTTCGCTCAGTCATACCGCAATGCGTCGATGGGGTTCAGCTTCGCGGCCTTGTTGGCAGGCAGGTATCCGAACAGGATGCCGATGCCCACGCTGACACCGAAGCTGACGGCAATGTCGGAAATGGTCGGCACCGCGCTGAAGGTGACGCCGTTCATGGAGCTGGACATGATGGTCCCCACCGCAATGGTGGCAGCTCTGGCCAGCAGCAGTCCGAAAGCAATACCCAGCACGCCGCCTACGGCGGAGGTGGTGCCGGCCTCAATGACAAACTGACCCCGGATGTTCTTCTGCTTCGCACCCAGAGATTTCCGAATACCGATCTCCCGCGTCCGCTCCGTGACGGACACCAGCATGATATTCATAATGCCGATGCCGCCTACCAGCAGGGAAATGGCCGCAATGGCCACCAGCACGATCATCATGGTGTTCATCATGGTGTTCATGGCGTCCATCATTTCGGCGGAGGTCATGACCATGTAATAGTCCGAGGACTGATAGGTTTTATACAGCCGGTTTTCCACGATGCCCTTGGCGGCAGCCGCCGTATCCCGGCTGGTGGTGGTCAGCAGATACATCTCGCTGGTTCCCATGGTCATGGTATTGGTTCCCATCCGCTGGGCGTTTTCATAGGGGATGTAGATCACATCGTCGGCGCTGCCCTCGCTGCTGTCGCCGCTCTTACTCAGTACGCCGATGACAGTGTAAGGCACGCCGCTCAACGAGATAGTCTTACCCAGTGCGTCGCCCCGAAAGGCGGTCTGCGCCAGATAATCGCCGATGACGCAGACATTCTGATGCCGATCCACGTCGATGTAGCTGAGGAAGCGCCCCTCCGCAAGAGTCTCCCCCTGCATGGTGCCCTTGGTGTCCTCCTTGAAAAACGCCTCGCTGACGCCGTAGACCGAGGTGCGGTCATAGTTCTCCGTCTGGTAGCGCACCTTGGCAGAAGCGGAAACATGGGGGTCACGCCGGTGAGGTACTGGGGGTACTTGTCCACCAGTTCATAGAGATCCTCCACATCCACGTCACGGGTGCCGCCGGTCCCCCGACCATAGGTCATGACCTGAATCAAATTGGAGCCCATTTTCTCAAACTGGCTGTTCATCATATTGGTCATGCCGTTGCCGAGGGACAGGATCACGATCACGGCGCCCACGCCGATAATGATACCCAGCATGGTCAGGAACGCCCGCATTTTGCTGGTTTTCAGGGATTTCAGCGCCAACTTGAAGGATTGTGCAAAATTCATGCTTCGCGCCTCCCTGTCAAGACCGGCTTCTTCCGGCTATACCACAGCCTTCGGGTCGCTGGCGTCACCGTCATAGATGATATGTCCGTCCTGAAGCCGGACGATCCGCTTTGCCTTGACGGCAATGGAGTTATCGTGGGTAATGAGTACCACGGTGTCCCCCTCCTGATTCAGCTTCTGGAGGAAGCCCAGCACCTCCCGGCCCTGTGCGGGAGTCCAGAGCGCCGGTAGGCTCGTCTGCCAGAATCACCGACGGGTCCCCCGCCAGCGCGCGGGCGATGGACACCCGCTGCTGCTGGCCGCCGGAAAGCTGGCTGGGCAGATTCTTCTGCTTATCCGCCAGACCGACCCGGCCCAGAGCGGCGATGGCCCGCTCCTTCCGCTCCTCGGCGCTGACCCCTGCATACAGCAGCGGCAGCTCCACATTTTCCAGCACGGTGAGCTTGGGGATCAGGTTATACTGCTGGAAGATGAAGCCCAGCATCTTGTTGCGGATCTCCGCCTGCTGGTCGTCCTCCATGGTGGACACGTCCACGCCGCCCAGATGGTAGGTGCCGCTGGTGGGTACGTCCAGACAGCCGATGATGTTCATGGCGGTGGATTTGCCGGAGCCGGACTGGCCCACAATGGCCACAAACTCCCCCTTGTCGATGGTCAGGCTCACGCCGTCCAGCGCGTGAACCTCCTCATCGCCCATATGGTAGATCTTATAGACGTCTTTTAATTCAATGAGGTGCTCCATGGCTTACATCCCCATCATCATGTCCATCATATTGGAACTCTGGTTGGCGATCAGAACAATGTCGCCCTCTTTCAGACCGCTGGTGACCTCAATATAATCGCCGTCGTTCTTGCCCAGCGTCACATCCCGGCTTTCCAGCTTGCTGGCGTCAATCACCGCGGTATTGTCCTCATTCATGGCGCCGGGGCCCGGGAACGAGCACCGTGTTGCCCCGGTTCACGGCATCCACAGGGATGCACAGGGCGTTGGGAACCTGATCGCCCTTGATGGTGGCAGAGACGTTCATGCCAGGTTTCAGATCGCCGTAATTTTCAATGATGATGGTCACAGGATAGCTGGTAGCGCCGCCGGCGGTAGTGCCGTTGATGCTGATCTTATCCACCACGCCGGAGAAGGTCTGCCCCTCCAGCGCGTCGGCGGTGATCTCCACCTCCTGCCCCACGGCCACCTTGCCGATATCCAGCTCATCTACGGCCATTTCCAGTTTCAGATAGCTCATATCATAAATGACGGCCAGAGAGCCGGAGTTCATGCCCTCCACCTTGTCGACCGTCTTGAAGTTCTTTTCGATGACCCGGCCGGTGATCTGGGAGGTGATCTTGTAATCGTCCAGACCGTCCGCAGCCATGGACGCGGCCAGCTGTGCGTTTTTCAGGTTCAGGCTGGCATTCTGGATCTGATCTCTCACGGTTTCAGATTCCACCGTACACAGCGTCTCGCCCTGCTTGACGGTGCTGCCCGCCAGCTTGGTCAGGTTCTGCACGGTGCCGCTGGCGGTGGCATAGACCGTGGAGGCTCCGCCCAGGTTCAGGGGGGTCTGGCCGTAGCTGCCATAGCTGCCGATCTGGGCAGTGGCGGTCATGGAATCCGTCAGGCTGCCGGGATTGTGGATCTTCACCCGGACGGTGATGGCGGTCAGGCCGTTGCTGGTGACGCTGGTGGAATTGGAAACGGACTCCACGGTGCCGCTGACCGGCGCATCAAAGTTGCCCGCATACACGGTGGCCGGCTGGCCCACATAGAAGTCGCTGGATTTGGCATAGGGGAACAGGAAGTCCACCGACAGATCCATGCTGGAGACGATCTTGGCAATGGGAGAACCTGCCGTCACGCTGTCGCCGTTGTGGACATACAGCTCATTGATGGTGCCGGAGATGGTGGCCGTAGGATTCAACCCCTCCTTGGCCTGCTGATAGGCAAGCTGCGCCTGAGAGACCGAGATATTCGCGCGATCCACGTTGTTCTGGGCGTCGCTGCTGTCCAGCGTGAACAGCAGATCACCCTTTTCCACCTGATCGTCCTCCTCGAAGGGTGCGCTGACCACTTCGCCGGAGATCAGGGTGGTGACGTTGTAGGAATCTGCGGGCATCAGGGTAGCCGTGCCAGTGACGGACAGCGTCAGATCCTGCCGGGCGGCCTGCGCCACCAGATAGCTGCCGCTGAGCTGGGAGTTGGCCTTTTTGGCCGCGCCAGCCATGCAGCCGGCCACGATGGCTGCAACCACCACGACTGCAATCAGAATCTTCAGCCATTTCTTTGCCTTTTTTGCTCTTGGGCGGGCTGAATTTCTTCTTCGGCTCCGTCCCGGACGCAGGCGCGTCCTGCACCGCTTTGGTGTCTTTCGTCATTTCTTCCATACAGATAACTCCTTTATTTCTGCTGTGCGGAAGCGGGCTTTGCGCCCATGCCCCGCCGCACAATTTGTAATACGCGCTCCAACCGTTTTCTGCCGTCCGGGTCAGCGCCGGGCCGCAGGCCGTTATACATGACCGGCACCGCCAGAATGATCAGCGTCCGCAGGATATAGCCCAGATCCTCCGGCTCCCGGAGATCCAGCAGGTCGGGATTCACACAGTCCTCCATGCGCTCCAGAATCAGCTCCGGTTCCACAAATTCCAACAGGCCGCCTTTTTGCAGGCCGCCGTTCCGATTGACAATGGCGGACATCATACCCGGCCCGCCCAGACCGCAGTCCGCCGCCGGATGGCTCCGCAGATAGTCATACATATCCGGCAGCGCCGCGAACACATCGCCGTTCCGGCCGCGCAGGATTTCCTCAAACACGACCAACAGCTCCTGGATACTCTCCTGCACCAGATAACGGAAGAGATCCTCCTTATCCCGGAAATACATATAAAAGCTGCCCCCGGGATTCCGGCCTCCCGGACGATCCGGTTGATGGAGGCCTCGTTATAAGGCCGCTCCGTAAACTCCCGGACTGCCGCCGACAGCAGCTTTTCCTGCTTTTCCGGCGCGAGATTCAAAAATGTACTGCTGGGCAAACCGCCAGCCCCCCTTATTAAAATGCTTGCTGATGAAAAATGATTCGGCCCGATTTCGGATTGGGGATAGTTACAAACTGGAATTTTCAAATTAGTCTTTTGCAAATAACCTTTGAACCTTCACCATCAATTACAATTCCTGACGGTTGTTAATTGGGCATAGATTCAAATCCGAAAACTCAGTCATTATTTTCTCGGTAACTTTCTTAAATGGTGCTTAAGATAATGCGGAAGAACATAGAAATCAATCCATCTTCAAAAACAGACTGTATCGTTGAATAAGTCTCCGTTGAAATATCAATTTCAGTTACGATTGCTCCCAACTTTTTGAATAATTTTCGAGCCGAGCCGACATAACCGGTGTAGCCTTCACGCAGCGAAGCTGTTGGAATAAATGCGACTTTTTTATGTTCAATTTCTTCCTTTATCAGACTTCCTACACTTGAAAAGTGCGAACATAAAAACAGTTTCATCAATATTCTCCTTTATATATAAATTCCGATTTGTACCCGCCGGTCATAGGGCTGGGGGCAATAGGTCACGGAGGAGATCTTCTTCCCGCTCATGCCGTACTTGGGATGCACGCCGAAGAGATCCACATATTGCAGCAGATCATCCTTTTCCGCCGCCATGGCTTCCAGCAGCAGCGCTGCGGCGTGGGCGTCATCCACCGCCCGGTGGCTGTTTTCCACCCCAGTCAGCCCATAGGCCTCAATGGCATTGCACAGCTTGTGGGGAAAATCCCGCCGGTCCCGGTACACCGTCAGGGCGTCCAGAAACCGGGGCTTTTTGCAGGACGGACAGCAGTCCCAGCGGCCGCAGCAGATAATAGAGGAAATTCAGATCAAACTGGGCGTTGTAGGCCACCAGCAGCGGCTGCTCCGCGCCGTCCAGCAGGCGGCAGAACCCCTCCGCTGCCGTGCGGTCGTCCACCCCCCTCATCTCTCAGCTGTTCATCGGTAATGCCGGTAAGCTGGGTGATAAAGGGAGGCAGGGTCTGCCCCGCAGGCAGGCGGATCAATGCGTTGAAGCTGCCCTGCTCCTCGCCGTTTTCCAGCGCCGCCGCGCCGATTTCGATGATGCGGTCCGTTCCGAACTCGATGCCGGTGGTCTCCGTGTCGAACACCACCAGCCGGTCAAATTCATTCCACAGCTCCATCATGCCGCCCAGTTCTCGCCGGTGGCATAGTCAATCTCCACACCGGGCTGCACATTGTAACAGTACACATGGAAGCATACGCCCCGGCCGTCATCCTCCATGGAGTAAGCCTCCATCTCCACGCCGCGGGCCACCAGCTCAGAGTCGACGAAAGCCGGCGTCACCCGGTAGAGGACATGGTTGCCGGTAGAGGCCACATAATCCGCCACCTCGTTTTCAAAGGGCAGCATGCCGTCCCATTCATGTACCGGGTGCCGGTGATGAGGTTTTTCTCGTTGGCGTTCTCACCGGTGAGCTGGAAGCCGATGAGATGGCAGCGGTTATACAGGCTCTTGCCGTCCACAAAGTCATACTGGTTCTGCACCCAGCCGGTAGGATGCACGCTGGAAATGCTCTCCCGCTCCTCCGTAGGCATCAGATCCACGCCGACGCAGGCCTCTGCCACGCCGCAGCGGCCCAGACTGTCCAGATCGCTGTAGTATTCATAGGACTCGGTGGTGTAGTCCTCCTCGGTGAACGAGGGCTGGTTCCGGTCGATCACGGCGTAAGCGCTGGTGCCGTCATAGTCCGGGATATTGCTCATGTCGTAGCTGGGCATGGTCGCCTGCCGGATCAGGCTGAGGATCATCGCCAGCGCAATAACCACCAGCGCCTCCTTCCAGCTGAGCTTCCGGGGCGTGCGTTTCTTCTTTGCCATAGTCGTTCTCCTTTTTCATCCGCAAGGTTTTTTTACTGCCACATCATACCAGCTTTCGTCCGTTTTCGCAACCGGGTATGAAAGTCTTTCCCGCCGGGCAAACTACGGCAAAACAGTGAGGAGGAATCCTATGCGTAAACGCCTGCAAATATTCTGCCTGCTGCTCCTGCCCTGCCTGACGCTGGCGGGGCTGCTGGGCCGCGGCTCCCCTGCCGCCCTGACCGCCGGTGACGCGGCTATTCCCGCTTCCGCCGACAACTGGGGCTGTCCTTCCCGGAGGAGGGCCTGACTCCCGTCGGCAACGCCACCGCGGACTTTCTGTCCCAATACGACGCGTGGTATGTAGGGGACGTCAGCCAGAAAGTTATCTATCTCACCTTTGACTGCGGCTACGAAAACGGCAACACGGAGGCCATTCTGGATGCGCTGAAAAAGCACAGCGCCCCGGCGGCGTTCTTTGTGGTGGGGCATATGATCGAATCCGCGCCAGACATTGTCCGCCGCATGGCCGAAGAAGGACACATTGTGGGCAACCACACCTATCATCACCCGGATATGTCCGCCATTGCCGACAAGGCCAGCTTTCAGAAGGAGCTGGATTCTCTGGCCGCACTGTATCAGGAGACCACCGGGCAGGCGCTGTCCCGGTTCTACCGTCCTCCTCAGGGGAAATACAGCGAAGAAAATCTGAAAATGGCGCAGGAGCTGGGTTATCAGACAGTATTCTGGAGTCTTGCCTATGTGGACTGGTACGCAGACAAGCAGCCCACAGCAGAGCAGGCCTATGCCAAGCTGCTGCCCCGGATTCACAACGGGGCCATTGTGCTGCTGCACTCCACCTCCTCCACCAACGCCGCCATTCTGGACGATCTGCTGACCAAGTGGGAGGAGATGGGCTACCGTTTTGCGCCGCTGACGGAGCTGCCCGGCCTAACCCTTTGATCCCGCAGGTAAAATAAGCATCCACCCGAAAAGCGGGTGGATGCTTATTTCAGCACTCCGTATGTTCACACAGCTCCCGAACCTTGGCCTGAATGTTCTTCAGATCCACAAAGGTCTCCGGCCGCTTCTGCTCATCCCGCAGAAGCGCCGCCGGGTGATAGATGGCGGTCATCTGCACGCCGCCCCGCTGGAACCACTGCCCATGCTCCTGGGTGATCTTGAAGTCCTCCTTGATGATGGCCTTGGCGGCGATGCGGCCCAGGCAGACAATGATCTTGGGCTTCACCAGCGCCGTCTGCCGCCGCAGATAGCCGATGCAGGCGTCCTGCTCCACGTTCAGCGGATCCCGGTTCTGGGGCGGGCGGCACTTTACCACGTTGGCAATGTAGACCTTGGTGCGGTCCAGGCGGATGATCTCCAGCATGTCGTCCAGCAGCTGTCCGGCCCTGCCCACAAAGGGGACGCCCTGCTCATCCTCGTGCTGGCCGGGGCCTTCCCCGATGAGCATGATCTCCGCCGTTTCCGCGCCGTCCCCGAACACCACGTTGGTCCGGGTATCCGCCAGGGCGCAGCCCCGGCAGTGGGCGCAGTCCTGCTTCAGCGCCTCCCAGCTGTCCGCCATTCCGATCCCGCCTTTCGCATCACCGGCAGCACGGGCAATCCGCCGCCGGTGGTCTGTTTTTCCGAAGTATACCACACCCCGTTCTTCTCTGCAAGTGCATAAGCCGAACCGCCCCCGCCGATACTGAGTACAAACGCAAGGAGGTCGGTATGGCGGTCTGGCTTTGGAATTTCTGGATATTCAGCTTTTGGGGGTGGTGTCTGGAGCGGCTGTTTGCCGCCGTTACCCACTCCCCCCGGCAGCGGCGGCGCTGCCTGCTGGTTTCGCCCCTGTGTCCCGTGTACGGTCTGGGCATGGCGGCGGTGCTGGCTCTGCCCGCGCCTTTGCTTTCCGGCTGGCGGCTGTATGTGTTCGGCGGTCTGGCCGCCACCGCCGTGGAATACCTGTACCACTGGTGGGGCGACTGCTTTCTGCGCGTCCGCTTCTGGGACTATACCAGCGTTCCCGGCAATCTCCGGGGGCGGGTCTGCCTGCCCTTTTCTCTGGCATGGGGGCTGCTGATGTTCCCGGCGGTAAAAGCTGGCCGCCCCGGCAGCCGCCGCGCTGGCCCTGGGTCCCGCCGCTCCTCACATGGCTGTGCCTGATGGGCTTCACCGCCGACGCGGTGTGTTCCCTCCGCTTTCTGGCCGTCACCCACGACCTGAACGCCCTGCGGTACGCCTTCTGAAGGCTTGTCAACTGCCGGTTGACAGGATTCCAGCTATGGGCGCTTGTCCTTCCAGGGGTTTTCTGTTAGAATTCAGGTACAGAAAACACAAAGGAGACTGCTATGGAACTCAATGAACGCATCGCCTCCGTCCGAAAGGCGGCCGGACTGACGCAGGAGCAGCTGGGCGAGCTGGTGGGCGTCAGCCGCCGCCGTCAGCAAGTGGGAAAGCGGTCAGGCCGTGCCGGACGCCCTGACCATTACCGCCCTGTGCCAGAAGCTCCACGTTTCGGCGGACTATCTTCTTCTGGGCGTTGATTCGGATACCGCTTCCGGATCTGCCGCTTCGGCCTATACGCCGCCGGATACCTGCCCCTGCTGCGGACGCCATGTTGGTGGAACCATCTGCCCGGTGTGCGGCTATGCCCCTACCCACCGCGCCGCCCAGAGGGCCGAAATACGCCATTTATTCCGCAGGCACCATCAGCAAGCTGTCGGAAGCGGAAAGCGACCTGCAAAATACTGCGGCTATTCCGAGGAATACGCGAAGATGCTGGCAGGCCAGTGCAACGGCTCCAACTACGGCAGCCGGATCCTGCTACGACGGGATCTCCCGGACAGCGCCGCCCAGTATCTGGCCGCCAATCTGCGGGATACCTTCTTCGGCCTTTCCATCGTTCTGGATGAGGGCGAAGAGGAGGACAAACTGCTGCTCAAGGAAAGCGCCATGGAGCTACCGCCCTCCGCGCACCCGGAAAAAAGCGGTATCGGCTTCTGGGGCGTGGTGGGGGCCGTCATCGTGGCGCTGCTGATCCTCTCCCTCTTCTGATGAAGGCTATTCTGGGACGGTACGGGCTTCCGGCTCTCATCATCGCCGCCCTGTATGCAGGCAACCGGCTTCTTTTTATCCCGCGCACTGCCGGGCTGCTCCACCGGCTGCTGGCGTGGCACTTTGCCGACTTTCTGGCTGGGGGACTGATGCTCTGCGTGCTGGACTGCGCCCTGGAACTATCCGGACGGCAGCCGGTGCGGTGTGCTGCTTCTGCTTTAGGATTTTCCCTCCTCTGCGGCGGCTTCTGGGAGCTGGTCACGCCCCTGTACCTCGCCCGCTCTACCGGGGACTGGCGGGACGTGGCCGCTGTGTGTCTGGGCGGGCTGACCATGCAGGCCATACTGAAACGAACGAAATAAAGCAAGCGCATGGCCGCAGCCGTGCGCTTGCTTTATTTCAACAACTTCTTTCGCTCTTTCCAATCTGGCAGGTACTGTTCCAGCAGGGCATAAAACCGCGGCCCGTGGTTCATCTCCCGGATATGGCAAAGCTCGTGAACCACCACCAGATCCACCGCCGTCTCCGGGCTTCGCATCAGATAGCAGGAAAAGCAGAGGCTGTGCTTGCTGCTGCAACTGCCGTACCGCTTCCGCGCTGTGGTAATTCTAATGCCCGTGGGCTGCACGCCCATGATTTTGCTCCAATAGGCTACCCTGCCCGGCAGCTCGGCTTTGGCCTGCGCCTTGAGGGCTTCCGTCTCAGGAGAATCCGGCGTGGGCAAAGGCGGGCGCTCCGCCTGCTTTGCCAGATTGCGGAGAATCCAGTCCTCATGGGCCGCCACAAAGCGATCGATCTCCCGCTTCGCCAGACGCATCGGCGCTCTTGCGATCAGCCGGCCGTCGCGGGTCAGTTCCAGCGCCAGTGTTTTCCGGCGGGAACGAATCAATTCATAGTCTCTCATGGGTACATGATAGCGCTTTTTCTGATGTTTTGCAATCTTCCTTTTTATTTTTCGCTTAAATGTTAGTTCTTTATGAATAAGAAATAAATTGATGTAGAATCGGTTGCTTTTTTCAAAGTAAAGAGTATACTAAACCTACAATACTTTCAAAGGAGGATCCTATATGCCCGTTAAGAAGAAAGCGGTGTCAGCCAAGGCTGCCGGAAGATCCCGAAGCGGGGCGCGTCTTTCCAAAAAGCCGCCGCTGACCCCGGCGCAGCTGAAGCAGATCGACGCCTACTGGCGCGCCGCCAACTATCTGACCGCCTGCCAGCTCTATCTGCTGGATAACCCCCTGCTGGAGCGGCCTTTGACCGCCGCGGATCTGAAGCAGACCATCGTGGGCCACTGGGGTACCTGCCCGGGCCAGAACTTCATCTATACGCATTTGGACCGGGTCATCAAGCGGGATGATCTGGATATGATCTACCTTTCCGGCCCCGGTCACGGCGGCAACGCCATGGTGGCGCAGGACTGGCTGGACGGCAGCTATACCGAGGTCTATCCCAACATCACCCGGGACAAGGACGGCATGCAGAAGCTCTTCAAGCGCTTCTCCTTCCCCGGCGGCATCCCCAGCCATGTGGCCCCGGAGACCCCCGGCTCCATCCATGAGGGCGGCGAGCTGGGCTATTCTCTGGCCCACGCCTTCGGCGCCGTGGCGGACAACCCCAGCCTGATCGCCGCCTGCGTGGTGGGCGACGGCGAGGCCGAGACCGGCCCGTTGGCTACCTCCTGGCACGGCAACAAGTTCATGAACCCCATCACCGATGGCGCGGTGCTGCCCATCCTGCACCTGAACGGTTTCAAGATCGCCAACCCCACCATCTTCTCCCGCATGAGCCATGAGGAGGTGGAGAGCTTCTTCCGGGGCTGCGGCTGGGAGCCTCGCTTCGTGGAGGGCAGCGAGCCTGCCGAGATGCATCAGAAGATGGCCGCCACGGTGGACTGGGCCATCCGTGAGATCAAGCGTATCCAGGAATACGCCCGCACCACCGGCGACGCCAGCCGCCCCCGCTGGCCCATGATCGTCCTGCGGACACCCAAGGGCTGGACCGGCCCCAAGGAAGTGGACGGTCACGTTCTGGAGGGGAGCTGGCGGGCCCATCAGGTGCCCATCTCCATGGGCCCCGACACGGAAAAGCATCTGCCGGAGCTGGAGGAGTGGCTCCGTTCCTACAAGCCGGAGGAGCTGTTCAACGAGGACGGCACGCCGGTTGAGTTGGTCGCCTCCTTCCCGCCTGCCGGGACCCGCCGCATGGGCGCGAACCCCCATGCCAACGGCGGACTGCTGCTGCGGGATCTCCGCACTCCCGATTTCCGAGACTACGCCGTGGACGTGAAGGCCCCCGGCGCTGTGGAAACGCAGGATATGTATGTGCTGGGTACCTACGTCCGGGACGTGATGAAGCTGAACATGGACGCCCGGAACTTCCGGATCTTCGCGCCGGATGAAACGGCCTCCAACCGCTTGCAGGCGGTGTTTGAGGTCACTGGCCGCCGCTTCCTGGACCCGCAGCTGCCCAATATCGACGAAAATCTGGACCCCGATGGCAGGGTCATGGACTCCATGCTCTCCGAGCACTTCTGCGAGGGCTTCCTGGAGGGCTACCTGCTGACGGGCCGCCACGGCTTCTTCGACAGCTATGAGGCGTTCATCCGCATCGTGGACTCCATGTTCTCCCAGCACGCCAAGTGGCTGAAGATGTGCAACGAGCTGCCCTGGCGGCACGACATTGCCTCGTTGAACTATATTCTGGCCTCCAATGTCTGGCAGCAGGATCACAACGGCTTTACCCATCAGGACCCCGGCTTCCTGGACCATGTGGCCAACAAGAAGGCGGATGTGGTGCGGATGTATCTGCCCCCCGATGCCAACTGCCTGCTCTCCTGCTTCGACCACTGCATCAAGAGCCGGAACTATGTGAACGTCATCGTGGCCAGCAAGCATCCCCGCCCCCAGTGGCTCACCATGGAGCAGGCGGTGAAGCACTGCACCCAGGGCATCGGCATCTGGGAGTGGGCCTCCAACGACGCCGGCTGTGAGCCGGACGTGGTGATGGCCTGCTGCGGCGATACCCCCACTCTGGAAACGCTGGCCGCCGTCAGCATTCTGCGGAAGGAGCTGCCGGAGCTGAAGATCCGCGTGGTGAACGTGGTGGACCTGATGAAGCTGCAGCCCCACACCGAGCATCCCCACGGCCTGACCGATGAGGAGTACGACACCCTGTTTACCAAGGATAAGCCCATTATCTTTGCCTATCACGGCTATCCCACGCTGATGCATGAGCTGACCTACCGCCGCCACAACAGGAACCTCCATGTCCGCGGCTACAAGGAGGAGGGCACCATCACCACCCCCTTCGATATGCGGGTCCTCAATGACATCGACCGCTTCGATCTGGTCATCGACACGGTCCATCGTCTGCCTCAGCTGGGCAACCGGGGCGCCTACCTGGTGCAGAAGATGAACGACAAGCTGGTGGAGCACCGCCAGTATATCCGGGACAACGGCATCGACCTGCCGGAGGTCCGGAACTGGAAATGGGAGGGCTGAGACCGCTCAGCTCTGCCGGATCCGCATCAGCAGGACGGCTGCTCCGCAGCCGTCCTGCTGGCTTTTCTCAGGGTGGAACACATTGGGAGTCCGCACGCCAATTTCCGCGAAATTTTACATTTCAAAATTTGACACGTTCTTAACATCTGGTGTATAGTAAGGGCAGCGCAAGCCATACTGATACGAAACGATCGGAGATTTTTTATGTTTTCTGATATCTTCCGCAACCACCTGTTGATGAACGCGCTGTTGGCCTGGGCCACGGCGCAGCTCCTGAAGTTTTTTATCTATCTGGCGGTGAACCGCACCATCGACTGGAAGCGGCTTACAGGGGACGGCGGGATGCCCAGCGGTCACTCTGCCACCGTGACCGCACTGGCGGTGACCTCCGGTCTGGAATATGGCTATGACTCTCCCATTTTTGCCGTGTGCGTGGTGCTGGCCATCATCGTCATGCACGACGCTATGGGCGTCCGCCGGGAAGCAGGCCGCCACGCCAAAGCTATCAACGAGCTTCTGGAAACCCTCAGCAGTCAACAGGAGCCGGACGTCAAGCTCAAGGAGTTTTTGGGACACACACCCATGCAGGTGTGCTGCGGGGCTGTGCTGGGCTTTGCAGTCGCCTGGATTCTGGGCTGAACACAGATTTTATTAAATAGATTGCTCCTGTTTCCGTTTGGCTTCGGTACACCGATCAAGCGGGCTGCCAGATTCAGAAAAGCCGTCTCCATGCGTAATATAAGCGCCGCGTTTTCCGTCTTATAGATCAGAAGCAGCACCGCTTTCAAAATAACTGAGGAGGGATCATCCCATGAAGCGTTTTTCTGCCGCATTTCTGATCCTGATGTGTGTTCTGTGCCTGACGGCCTGCCGGGGAAGACCGGGGGGGATGTGACCGCTAAGCCTGTGATCTACCTCTACCCGGAGGAAGAAACGCAGGTCACGGTCAAACTGGATTACGCCGGGGAACTGACCTGCACTTACCCCGCCTACGACGATGGCTGGACGGTCACGGCGCAGCCTGACGGCACCCTCACCGATGCCGCCGGCCAGACCTACAGCTACCTCTTCTGGGAGGGCGTGGATACCGCCGCCTACGACTTTTCACAGGGCTTCTGCGTGGCGGGAGACGACACCGCCGCCTTCCTGGAAAACGCCCTCTCCCAACTGGGTCTCACCCGGCGGGAGGCCGGTGAATTCATTGTCTACTGGCTCCCCCAGATGCAGGACAATCCTATAACCTGATTGCCTTCCAGTCCGACGCCTATACCCGGACAGCACAGCTGACCGTCACCCCGGAGCCGGATACGCTGCTGCGGGTGTTCATGGCGTGGACGCCGCTGGAACGCCCGGTAGAACTTCCCGCCCAGAGCCTGACCGCCCCGGCACGCATCGGGTTCACCGCAGTGGAGTGGGGCGGATGCAGGGTTTCACCGTCAGATCTCTGACAAAAACCGCCCTTTTGGGCGGTTCCGGGTTCCCTTTTCCCGGAATCGTTCGGAAAATATTGAAAACCGGCGATATTTTTTCAGAAAAGTTCCCAAATGCCCTTGCATTTCGTAATAAAGTATGCTATCCTGCATATGTTAAAGGAGTGTAAGCTTGGAGTGGATCCGCAAAGGTCCCGCTCTTTTTTGTGACATCAGCACCCCCGTACAAATCGGAATCAGGAAGGAGAACACCATGGAAAAGGTCACCGATCTCACCGCCCGTCTGGCGGCACCCATCGTGGAAGAGCAGGGCTGCTCCCTGTGGGACGTGGAATATGTGAAGGAGGCCGGCACCTGGTATCTCCGGGTCCTCATCGACAAGGAGGGCGGCGTGGATATTCTGGACTGCGAAGCCATCTCCCGGCAGCTCAGTGACCTGCTGGATGAAGCCGATCCTATCGAGGGCAGCTACACGCTGGAGGTCGGCTCCGCCGGCGCGAGCGGGCGCTGAAGCGCCCCGCCGACTTCCAGCGGTATCTGGCAGCCCCGTGCTGGTGAAGCTCTACAAGCCGGTGGACGGCCGCAAGGAATTCCCCGGCACCCTGACCGCCTACAACGAGGCCAACGGTTCTCTCACCGTAGACCTCAACGGCACTGCCTACACCTTCGGCAAAGAAGGATGTGGCCCTGTGCCGCCTGCGGGTGGAATTTTAATCTGTTATCCCTGTCTCGAAAAAAGACGTATAAAGTAAAAAGGAGAATCGCAATGAAAGGCAAGAAAAAGGTGAAGGAAGCTCGCGGGTATGAATATCCCGGAGATCTTCGCAGCTCTGGCTATGCTGGAGAAGGAACGGGGCATTCCCCCAGACCTTTATGATGGATAAGATCATCCAGGCTGTCACCACCGCCTACAAGCGGGATCACAAGGACGTGGAAAACGTCATTGTGGACGTGGATGAGGAACATCAGCGGCTGAAGATGTACGTGCAGAAGAACGTAGTAGAAGAAGAGGACTATGTGGACCCCTTCAACGAGATCCCCGTTGAGGACGCCCGGGCCATGTCCGCCAAGTATGAGCTCGGCGGCGTTGTGAACATCCCCGTGGAGAACGTGGAGTTCGGCCGCATCGCCGCCGGCAACGGCAAGCAGGTCATCATCCAGGGCCTCCGTGAGGCGGAGCGCGGCATGGTGTATGATGAGTTCAACTCCAAGCAGCACGAGATCCTCACCGGCGTAGTGACCCGGATCGATCCCCGCACCAACGCCGTATCCCTGCGGATCGGCACCGGCACGGAGTCCACTGAGGCTCTGCTGCTCGCTGGAGAGCAGGTTCCCGGCGAGGAACTGGTGGAAGGCCAGCACGTCAAGGTGTATGTGGTGGACGTCCGCCGCTCCACCCGCGGCCCTCAGATTCTCATTTCCCGTACCCACCCCGGCCTTGTGAAGCGTCTGTTCGAACTGGAAGTGCCCGAGATCTATGACGGCACCGTGGAAGTGAAGTCCATCGCACGGGAAGCCGGCAGCCGTACCAAGATGGCCGTCTGGTCCGCTGACGAAAACGTGGACCCCATCGGTGCCTGCGTGGGTCCCAAGGGCCAGCGTGTGGCCAACATTGTGGAGGAGCTGCGGGGCGAGAAGATCGACATCATCAAGTGGAGCGAGGACCCCGCGGAGTTTATTGCCGCTGCTCTGGCTCCCGCTGATGTGGTGAGCGTGTGCATGGCGGACGAGGGCAAGGCCTGCCGGGTCATCGTGCCCGACGATCAGCTGTCCCTTGCCATCGGCAAGGAGGGCCAGAACGCCCGCCTGGCGGCCCGCCTCACCGGCTATAAGATCGATATCAAGCCGGAGAGCTATCACGACGAGGAAGAAGCCGATCGTGGGCAGAATGAGTCCGCTGTACTCATCCTCTGCGGCTGGCAGCGGCGCTGGCCCTGCTGTCCTGTGGCTCAACGGAAAAACAGGAAACAATAAAGCCCGGCGCGCGCAGGCGCGCCATGTGTAAGGGAGGGCTGTCTGAATGCAGAAAGGTAAAAAAGATCCCCCAGCGGCAATGTGTCGGCTGCCGGGAGATGAAAGATAAAAAAAGCCTGCTGCGGGTAGTCAAATCCCCGGAGGGCGTTGTGAGTCTGGATTTTGTGGGCAAAAAGCCCGGTCGTGGCGCCTATGTGTGCCACGATGTGGAGTGTCTGAAAAAGGCCCGGAAATCCAAAGCGCTGGAGCGTGCGTTCAGCACGGCAATCCCCCCGGAGGTCTACGACGCCATGGAGGCGGAACTGGAGGGACAGAATGGACAGGAATGAGCAGGTTCTCTCCCTGATCGGTCTGTGCCTCCGGGGCCGGAATCTGGAAGTAGGCGAAGAACCGGTGGAGGCTGTGGCCCGCGCGCGGGACGCCCGCGTGATCCTGCTGGCGTCCGACGCGGCGGAGAACACCGCCCGCCGGGTGCAGCGCTTTGCGGAAACCGGCCAGTGCGTGTGGCTCCGGGTTCCCTTTACCAAGCAGGAACTGGGGCAGGCCACCGGCCGTGGCTCCGCCGCCGTAGCCGCCGTGACGGATATCGGTCTGGCGGTGGCGGTGGCGCGCCGGTTGGCGGAGCTGGATCCCGAAAAGTATGACGAAGATCTCGCCAAGCTGGAATTGAAGGCCAAGCGGGCCGCAGAGCGGAAGATCGAAGCCGCACGGCATGAGAAAAACCTCCGCCGGGGCGTCAAGCGTCCCAAAAAGACAGATAATGAAGCGGAGAGCAGCCCGGAGGCCAGGGCAGATCGCCGGAAACCCACCGGCAGAACCCCCTCCGGCGAGCGGCGTACCGAAAAAGCAGGCAGCCGCCCCGATTCCGGCCGTCGGAAGTCCGGCGAACAGGCGGATACGCCCCGTCCCGGAAACGGCGGCGCACAGCGGCGTCCTCTCCGCAAGAGCGGCTCCCGCCCCTCCAAAAGCAACCGCCCCAAACCCAGGGGGAGACCGAATCCATACGCCCACAGCCGCCCGGTGAAAAAGGGCAAAGGCTCCTTTCGGAAGAAGGAAGGCTAAGCCGTCCGGTGGGTTTCCTATCGACGAAAAAGCCCAGCCCCCGGGTTGGAGAGTGTAAGAGGTGTTTTGATTGGCTATTGAAAAATATAGAGTAAGAGATGTGGCGCGGGACTTCGGTATGCCCGCCAAGGTCATCACAGAAATTCTGGATAAGTATGCCACTGCGCCCAAGAGCAATATGCAGGCGCTGGAGGACCATGAGCTGTCCATCGTATTTGAGCATCTGACCCAGAACAACCAGATCTCCAGCATTGCGGCCATCTATGCCGATGAGCCGAAGAAGCCGGAGCCTCCCAAGGTGCAGCCCGCTCCGGCCCAGAAGCCGGCGCAGACCGCAAAGCCGGCAGCACAGCAGCCTCAGCAGAAGCCTGCCCAGCCGGTGCAGCAGCGCCCTGCCCAGCAGCCCCAGCAGAAGTCCGCCCGGCAGCACAGCAGCAAAAAACCGCGCAGGCCGCGCAGCAGCGTCCCGTCCAGCAGCCTCAGCAGAAGCCTGCCCAGCAGGCGGCACAGCAGGCCGCGCCCCAGCAGCCCCAGCGGCTGAACAAATCCACAGCCACCGCTCAGCCCACCACCCGTGTGCCTGAGAAAAAGCTGGTGGATACCCGCAAGGGCGGCGACGTGAACCTGGCCAAGTATGACCAGCGTCTGGAAGAGCTGGGCGGTCAGCGGGGCGAGCGTATGTCCCAGAAGGGCGGCAAGGAGAAATTCCGCAATAACAAGAACCGTCAGGGCGGCCAGGTCTTCTCCAACAAGCGCCGTCAGGACGAGGCCGAGAAGATGCGCAAGCTGCAGCTCGAAATCGCTAAGAAGCCCCCGTCAAGGTGCAGATCCCCGACGAGATCAGCGTGGGTGAGCTGGCCAGCCGCATGAAGAAGACCGGCGCAGAGGTAGTCAAGTGCCTGATGAAAAACGGCGTCATGGCCTCTCTCAGCCAGATGATCGACTTCGACACCGCCTCCTTCGTAGCCGAGGAGCTGGGCTGCAAGGTGGAAAAGGAAGTGGTTGTCACCATCGAGGAGAAGCTCATTGACACCACCGAGGACCGTCCTGAGGATCTGGTCCCCCGCGCTCCCGTGGTGGTGGTCATGGGCCACGTTGGACCACGGCAAGACCTCCCTGCTGGATACCATTCGGAATACCTCCGTGGCTTCCGGCGAAGCCGGCGGCATCACCCAGCACATCGGCGCGTATCAGGCGCAGATCAACGGCAAGCCCATCACCTTCCTGGATACCCCGGGCCATGAGGCCTTCACCTCCATGCGCGCCCGCGGCGCCATGGTCACCGACATTGCCATTCTGATGGTGGCTGCCGATGACGGCATCATGCCCCAGACCGTGGAATCCATCAACCACGCCAAGGCCGCCAATATTCCCATTATCGTGGCCGTCAATAAGATTGATAAGGAAAATGCCAACCCCGACCGGGTCATGCAGCAGCTGACGGAATACGGCCTGGTGCCCGAGGAATGGGGCGGCGAGACCATCGTGTGCAAAATCTCCGCCAAGAAGCACATCGGCATTGACAATCTGCTGGAAAACCTGGTGCTGCTGGCGGAAGTGCAGGAGCTGAAGGCCAATCCCAAGCGGGCCGGTCAGGGCACCGTTATCGAGGCCCGTCTGGACAAGGGCCGCGGTCCTGTGGCCACTTTGCTGGTACAGAACGGCACTCTCAAGCAGGGCGACATCATCATCGCCGGCACCTCCGTGGGCCGTGTCCGCACCATGCTGGACTACCGGGGCGAGCGCCTCACCGAGGCCGGCCCCTCCGTCCCCGTGGAGATCGCGGGCCTGTCTGAAGCGCCGTGGCCGGTGCGCCCTTCTTCGCCGTGGCTGACGAGCGTATGGCCCGCGAGCTGGTGGAACAGCGCAAGGCCGAGGAGCGCGCTAAGGCCGCCGCACCCGTGCAGAAGGTCTCTCTGGAGAACCTGTTCGATCAGATCAAGGCCGGCGAGCGCAAGGAGCTGGCCCTGATCGTCAAGGCCGACGTGCAGGGCAGCGTGGAAGCTGTGAAGTCCTCCTTGGAGAAGCTCTCCAACGACGAGGTCAACGTCCGGGTCATCCACGGCGGCGTGGGCGCGATCAACGAGTCCGATGTGACGCTGGCCGCCGCGTCCAACGCTATCATCGTCGGCTTCAACGTCCGGCCGGACGCCGCCGCCCGGGACAGCGCCGCCCGTGCCAACGTGGATATGCGGATGTACCGGGTCATCTATGATGCCATCGACGAGATTGAAGCCGCCATGAAGGGTATGCTGGCTCCCAAGTACCGGGGAGTGGTTCTTGGCCAAGCCGAGGTCCGGGAAGACCTACAAGGTCTCCTCCGTGGGCACCGTGGCGGGCTGCTACGTGCAGGACGGCTGCCTGCGCCGGGATTGCTCCGTGCGGGTGGTCCGGGATGGCATCGTGGTACACGAGGGCGTCCTCGGCTCTCTGCAGCGGTTCAAGGACTCCGTCAAGGAGGTCAAGGAGCGCTTTGAGTGCGGCCTGACCGTGGAGAAGTTCAACGACATCAAGCTGGGCGACATCATCGAGGCCTACACCATGGAAGAGGTTCCCCGCTGATCCCCCTCAAAAACGCATCCTGACAGGGGGCGGCGGCATAGCCGCCGCCCTGCCAGTTCATTCCTCCCTCAACAGAAAGGAGATTTTTTATGGCATCCAACCGTATTGGCCGCATCAACGAAGAGATCCAGCGGGAGCTGGCAGAGCAGCTGCGCCGTCTGAAGGACCCGCGGGTCTCCCAGGTAGGCATGGTCTCCATCACCCGGGTGGACACCACCGGCGACCTGCGCTATTCCAAGGTCTATATCAGCGTACTGGATAAGGATCAGGAAAAGGACGTGCTGAAGGGCCTGAAATCCGCCTCCGGCTTCCTGCGCCGGGAGCTGGGCCACGCCCTCCAGCTGCGCTACACCCCGGAGCTTCAATTCATCGCTGACGATTCCATCGCCTACGGTGCGCACATTCTGGAAGTCCTGCGGGACCCGGAAAAGGTGAAGCCGGTCAATCCCGACAACGACGCCGTCCTGCCGGATGAGGAGGACTGACGGATGCTGACCGTTTCCGAAACTGCGGAACTGCTGCGTTCCTTTGACCGGGTTCTCATCCTGACCCACATCCGGCCCGACGGTGATACCGTTGGCTGTGCTGCGGGGCTGTGCGCCGCCCTGCGGACCCTGGGCAAGACCGCGTCTTCTGCCCAATCCCGGCCTGACGGACACCACCGCCCCCTATTTTGCGCCCTATGCCGCCCCGGCGGAGTTTACGCCGGCAAAGGCGGTTTCCGTGGACATTGCCGCGGTGGGGCTGTTCCCCGACAACGCCAAGCCCTATATCGGCGCCGTAGATCTGGCCATTGACCATCATCCCTCCTTCGAGGGCTTTGGCAAAGCCAACATCGTCCGCCCGGAGGCCGCCGCCTGCGGCGAGCTGATCCTGGACATCGTCCGGGAGCTGACGCCCGTGACGCCGGAGATCGCCCTGCCGCTGTATGTGGCCATCTCCACGGACACCGGCGGCTTTATCTACTCCAACGTCACCGCCGCCACTCACCGGGCTGCGGCGGAGCTGATGGACACCGGCATCGACTACCGCGCCGTCAACAAGCTGTTTTTCCAGACGAAATCCCGCGTGCGGATGCAGCTGGAGGCCGCCATGCTGGCGGAAGCGAAATTCTACGATGGCAGCCGGGTGGCGGTTCTCGCCGTTCCCCGGTCCCTGCTGGAAAAATTCCACGCCACAGAGAGCGACGCAGAGGATCTTTCCGCTTTAGGCCCCCAGATCCAGGGGGTGGACTGCGCCGTGACCATGCGGGAGCTGGGAGACGGCGTTTGGAAGTTCTCTCTCCGTACTGGCGAGCGGGTGAACGCTACGGAGGTCTGCCGCCTGCTGGGCGGCGGCGGCCACGCGCGGGCTGCCGGTGCCACCGTGGAACACGTGACGCAGGCGGAAGCCGAGGAAAAAATGCTCTCCGCCATCGCGCAGATCGTCCCGGACTTCAAGAAATGAGGAACATCCATGCCTAACGGAATCGTCATCATCGACAAGCCCTCCGGCTGGACATCCATGGATGTCTGCGCCAAGATCCGGGGCATCCTGAAGGAAAAGCGGGTGGGCCACGGCGGCACGCTGGATCCCATGGCCACCGGCGTCCTGCCGGTCTTTGTGGGACAGGCTACCCGCGCCGTGGAATTTGCAGAAAACGGCGAAAAGGAATACATCGCCGGTCTGCGGCTGGGGCTGGTCACCAACACGCAGGACACCTCCGGTGAAACGCTGGAGACCCATCCGGTCACGGCAGACCGCAAGGCGCTGGAGGCTCTGCTTCCCCGGTTTACCGGGCCGATCCAGCAGATCCCGCCCATGTATTCCGCCATCAAGATCGGCGGCCAGAAGCTCTATGATCTGGCCCGAAAGGGCAAGGAGGTAGAGCGGAAGCCCCGCAATATCACCATCTTTGAGTTAGAGCTATTGGAACAGGTCAGCGAGACGGACTATCTGCTCCGCTGCCGCTGCTCCAAGGGGACATATCTGCGGACGCTGTGCCATGACATCGGACAAGCGCTGGGCTGCGGCGGCACTATGTTCAGTCTCCGCCGCACCATGGCCGCCGGGTATTCCCTTGCGGAAGCGGTTTCCCTTGACGATGTGCAGGTGCAGGGTGCAGCCCTGCTGCGGCCCGTGGAAACCATGTTTGCAGCCTATCCCGTGTATGTGCTTTCTTCCCCGGCAAGGAAGCCCGGGTCCGCAACGGCAACCCCATTACGGTGCCGGAGCTGGCGGACGGCCTGTACCGGGTTCACGGCAGCAGCGGCACGTTTCTCTGTCTTTCCCGTGCCGAAAGCGGCACGCTGACATCTATCAAGAACTTTTTTGGAGCATAAAACCATGTCCATTCAACCAAAAGTCATTGCTCTGGGCTTTTTTCGACGGGGTCCATCTGGGCCACGGCGCCCTGCTGCGCCGCGCGGCGGAAGAGGCCAAAGCGCGGGGCGTTCGCTCGGCGGTCTTTACCTTCGCCCAGCCCCCCAAGGAGGTAGTCACCGGCGTACCGGTGCCCCTCATCAACTCCCCGGAGGACCGGGCCTGGCTGGCCAAAAGTCTCTACGGCATCGATGAGGTCATCATGGTTCCCTTTAACCAGGAGATGATGACTACCTCCTGGGAGGATTTCATAACGGAAATTCTCATCAAGCGGTATCACGCCGTCCATCTGGTGGCCGGTCATGACCACCGCTTCGGCCACAAGAACCAAGGCACCCCGGAGCTGCTCCAGGCCAAGTGCGCCGAACTGGGGCTGGGGTGCGACATCATCCCGGAGGTCACGGTCGGCGGCATCACCGTCAGCTCCACCTACATCCGCCGTCTGGTAAGCCTTGGACAGGTGGAGCGGGCCATGGAGTATCTGGGCCATCCCCATATCCTGACCCAGACGGTGCGGCACGGCCGCCGCATCGGCCACACCATCGGCATCCCCACGGTGAATCTGGTGCCGCCCCCTCATGTACTGGTGCCGGGCAACGGCGTCTATACCGCCAGAGTGCATCTGCCGGACGGCAGCAGCTATGCCGCCGTTACCAACGTGGGCACCCGGCCCACCGTCAACAACGGCAGCGACCTGACGGTAGAATCCTGGATGCTGGATTTCGACGGCGACCTTTACGGCCAGTCCATCCGGGTGGAGTTTTACCAGCACCTCCGGGACGAGATCCGCTTCGATTCACTGGAGGAACTGAAAGCCCAGATTGAGTCCGACGCCCTGAAAGTCCGGGCCTATTTTGCGTTGCACACCTGAATAACAGGAAAAGGAGAGCCGCCGGCTCTCCTTTTTCACAGCCTGCCTAGATTGCTCCGCAATTTATCCGGCACGATCCTATCCCTTGAAAAATGGTGCAAATTTCAGAAATACGTAGAAATTACCGACTGCATTTTCGCATATCCACTCCTTTTCGAGCCAAACTATGCTTGCGATACCCAAGGACCCACACATGTAAGATGTTGAAAAGGAGAAATTGTTATGTCCAGTAAGAACACCAATAAGATTAACGTTCCTGAGGCCCGCACCGCGCTGGATAAGTTCAAGATGGAAGCTGCCGCCGAGATGGGCGTCAACCTGAAGGAGGGCTACAACGGCGACCTGACCTCCCGTGAGGCCGGCTCCGTAGGCGGCCAGATGGTCAAGAAGATGATCGAGTCCTACGAGAAGAACCTGTAAGCTACCGGTCGGATCAGACTATGTAAGGAAGAGCGGACGGCTGTCCGCTCTTCCTTTTTGAAATCGGGTATGTTATAATATTTTATTACAATTTTCCGCAGGGATGCGGCGGGTGAAGGAAGGGCTCGGCGTGGAAAATATCCATCAGGGACACCGGGAGAAGATGCGGCAGCGCTTTTTGAAAAGTGGGCTGGAAAGCTTCGCGGATCACGAGGCGCTGGAGCTGCTGCTGTATTATGCCATTCCCCGACGGGACACCAATCCCATTGCCCACCGGCTGATGGAGCGCTACGGCTCCCTGACCGCCGTGCTGTCGGCCCCGGCGGAGGATCTGAAAAAAGTGGAGGGCATCGGCGAGAGCGCTGCGGTGCTGCTGAAGATCGCCGGGCAGATTGGACGGAAGCGCCCGGCCTGTCGGACGCTGACGCAGAGCCGCGCCATGACGGATGTGGAAACCGTGGGCGCCTACCTGCTGGAACGCTATGCCGGGGAGACCCACGAGGTGGTCTATCAGCTGTGTCTGGACGGAAGGGCAAGCTGCTGGCCTGCAAGCGGCTTCATGACGGCGGAGCCGCTTCCGCCGCGCTGGACATCCGAAAAGTGGTGGAAAACGCGATTCTCACCTCTGCCAGCACGGTGATTCTGGCCCACAATCACCCCAGTGGCATCGCTCTGCCGTCTGATGACGACTGCGCCGCCACGACTCACGCCGCGCAGGCGCTGCAAACCATCGGTGTCGCGCTGGCAGATCATATCATCGTGGCAGATGACGATTTCGTTTCCATGGCCCAGAGCGGATATCTTTCTTAAACGGCCTGCGAACGAATGTTTGATTTTCTACGCTGGATGTGATAAACTGAACTGCGGAATATTCGGAGGGAAAATGGAGAATAGATCATGCCGAAATTTGAAGTAGTCTCCCCTTATCAGCCCAGTGGCGATCAGCCGGAGGCCATTGCCGCGCTGGCGGAGGGCATTGAAAACGGCCTGAAGGAGCAGGTGCTGCTGGGCGTTACCGGCTCCGGCAAGACCTTTACCATGGCCAAAGTCATCGAGCGCGTGCAGCGCCCCACGCTGGTGCTGGCCCACAACAAGACCCTGGCCGCCCAGCTGTGCGCGGAGTTCAAGGAGTTCTTCCCCCACAACGCCGTGGAGTATTTCGTCTCCTACTACGATTACTACCAGCCGGAGGCCTACATTCCCCCATACGGATACCTACATTGCCAAGGACGCCTCCACCAACGACGAGATCGACCGTCTGCGGCTGTCCGCTACCTGCGCCCTGTTGGAGCGGCGGGATGTCATTGTGGTGTCCTCCGTCTCCTGCATTTACGGCTTGGGCGAGCCGGACGACTTTGCCCAGCTGGTGATTTCCCTGCGGGTGGGGGCGGAGTGGGATCGGGACGAGCTGCTGCGCCGGCTGGTGGAGAACCGCTACGAGCGCAACGACGTGGCCTTTGAACGGAACCGCTTCCGGGTCCGGGGCGACACGGTGGAGATGTACCCTGCCTACTACAAGGATCAGGCCATCCGGGTGGAGTTTTTCGGGGACGAGATCGATCGCATCAGTGAGTTCAATCCCCTTACCGGCTCGGTGAACCGGGTGCTGAACCATGTGGCCATCTACCCCGCCAGCCACTATGTCACCACCAAGGAGAAAATGGACAGGGCCTTGGGCCAGATCCGGACGGAGTTGGAGGAGCGCAAAAAAATACTTCAATGACAACGAGATGCTGGTAGAGGCCCAGCGCATCCGCCAGCGGACGGAGTATGACATGGAGATGATGGCGGAGCTGGGATATTGTTCCGGCATCGAGAACTACTCCCGCATCATCTCCGACCGGCCGGTGGGCTCCGCCCCCATGACGCTGCTGGACTTCTTCCCCGACGATTTTCTGCTCTTCGTGGACGAAAGCCATGTGACGCTGCCCCAGGTCCGGGCTATGTACAACGGCGACCACGCCAGAAAGGACTCGCTGGTGCGGTACGGGTTCCGCCTGCCCTGTGCCTATGACAACCGTCCGCTGAAATTCGAGGAATTTCGAGCCGGATCGGTCAGGCGGTGTTTGTCTCCGCCACGCCAGGGCCCTATGAGCGGGAACGGGCGGACAACATCGTTGAGCAGGTCATCCGGCCTACGGGGCTGCTGGACCCCCGCGTGGAAGTCCGGCCTGTAGAGGGGCAGATCGACGATCTGATAGAGGAGATCCGCGCAAGAGCCCAGCGGAACGAGCGGGTGCTGGTCACGACCCTTACCAAAAAATGGCGGAGGACCTGACAGAGTTCTTCCGGGCCAACAACATCCGGGTACGGTATATGCATGCGGACGTCCGGACCATTGAGCGAATGGAGATCATCCGGGACCTGCGGCTGGGTGAATTCGACGTGCTGGTGGGCATCAACCTTCTGCGGGAGGGACTGGATCTGCCGGAGGTATCTCTGGTGGCGGTACTGGACGCCGACAAGGAGGGCTTCCTCCGCAGCGAGACCTCCCTCATCCAGACCATCGGCCGGGCGGCCCGGAACGCGGAGGGTTTGGTCATCCTCTACGCCGATACCGTCACCCCCTCCATGCGGGCGGCTATGGACGAGACGGAGCGCCGCCGGAAAATCAGGACGCTTACAACAAGGCCCACGGCATCGTACCGAAGACCATCATCAAGGACGTCCGGGAAATCTTGGAGATCTCCAAGAGCGAGGACACCAGACACAAGACCAAGGGCAAGCCCAAGAAGCTGACGGACGGACGGGCGGAGAGGGCTGGGCAGGAGATCGCTTCCAAGCTGCTGGAATTGAGTACGCGGCGGTGCTGCGTGATCGGATCATTGAGCTGAAAGGCGGGGGCGTTTTCTGCGGCTTTTAACGCTCGCAGAGATGAGAAAGGGTCACTGCAAAACGCCGCAGACCTTGCGGGAATCCCACCGGCTGGTGCCGGAAACGCTGCTGAAATACGTCCGGCGGGACATTGAAAATCCATTCTGACAGAAAGAGCCAAACCATGAAAACGAAAATATATTGTTCCTCCCTCCAAATTCTGGCGGCGGGCATCTGCTGGGGCTGCATCGGCCTGTTTTCCCGGACGCTGCTGAACGCCGGGATCGGCGCGGCCAACGTGGTGGTGTTGCGGAATTTGGGCAGCCTGCTGGTGCTGCTGGCGGTATTTGCGGTGAAAGACCGCAGCGTATTCCATATCCGCCTCCGGCATCTGCCGATCTTTTTCGGCACCGGCGTTATCAGCGTGGTGCTGTTTACCCTGTGCTATTTCCGGTGTCAGGAGCTGTGCTCTCTGGCAGTCAGCGCCATTCTGCTCTATATGGCCCCCGCCATGGTGGTCGTCATGAGCGCCGTGGTGTTCCGGGAACGAATCACCGCGAAAAAAATTGCCGCGCTGGTGCTGGCGCTTTTCGGCTGCTTCTTTGTCACCGGGATCTGGAACGACGGCCTGAGCATGACGCTGCCGGGAATTCTTTTCGGATTGGGGCCGCCTTTTTCTATGCGCTGTATTCCATTTTCAGTCGCTTCGGCCTGCGGCATTACGGCTCGTTCACCGTGGTGATGTGGACGTTTGTTTCGCCGGGCTGGCCTCTTTGCTGCTGTTGGACTGGCCCGCCATGAAAGCGGTTCTGTCCCGGCCGGGGATGTGGCGGATGGCGGCGGGTATTATCCTGTTGTCCACGGTAGCCCCCTACCTGCTCTATACCAGCGGACTACAGCGCGTGGAGAGCGGAAAAGCCTCGATCCTTGCCAGCATAGAGCCGGTAACGGCGGCCTTTGTATGGATTCTGGCCTTTGGAGAACCGACGGGTCTGCCGGTGTTCGCAGGACTTGCCTGTATTCTGGCCCGCGTGCTGATTCTACGCTGAAAGGATGAATGATGATGAAGCAAACAAAAACAAGAGGCTGTCTGAACAGCCTGACGCTGAAGCTGTTGGCCATGGCCCTGATGCTCTGCGACCACCTGTGGGCCACGGTGCTGCCCGGCTGGATGTGGCTGACGGATATCGGCCGGATCGCTTTCCCCATCTTCGCCTTTCAGGTGGCGGAGGGCTTTCAGCGCACCCATGACCGGAAAAAGTACCTGCTGCGGATGCTGGTCTTTGCCCTGATCTCTGAGATCCCCTTTAACTACCTGTACTACTCCTCCCCTGTGTTCCCCTTCCATCAGAACGTGATGTTCACCTTCTTCATCGCCCTTCTGCTGATGCTGGGACTGGAAAAGCTCCGCGGCAAGGGAACCGGTGTGTACATCATCGCCGCCGCGCTGAGCCTGCCGGTGGGGTATTTTCTGGGGACCGTCACCATGGTGGATTACTACGGCAGCGGCGTGGTCACGGTGCTGATCTTCTACCTCTGCCGCCAGATCCCCCACGGCTGGATCGGCGAGGTGGCGGGACTGGCCTTCCTGAACTGCAAGCTGCTGGGGGGCATGACCATCCCTCTGACGCTGGGAAGCTGGACCTTGGAATTCCCGGAGCAGGGCTTGGCGCTGCTGGCCCTGATCCCCATTTGGCTGTATAACGGCAGACAGGGCGCTCACAATAAGGCCATCCAGTATGCCTGTTACCTGTTTTATCCCGCCCACATGCTGATTCTGGCATTGCTGCGGATGTATTTGTAAGAGGTGAGATCTGTGTCCAAGCACAAGGAAGAAAAAACCAACGTCATGCGGACGCTGGAGCAGAAGAAGATCGCCTACACGCCCCATGAGTACCCGGCGGACGGCCCGGTGGACGGTGTGTCCGTGGCGGCGTATCTGAATCAGGACCCGGAGCAGGTGTTCAAGACCCTGGTGACAAAGGGCGCCGGCGGCGGATACTATGTGTTCGACATTCCGGTGGCAGAAAATCTGGATCTGAAAAAGGCCGCCAAGGCGGTGGGGGAGAAGTCCGTTGCCATGCTGCCCCAGAAGGAACTGCTGCCCCTGACGGGCTATGTCCACGGCGGCTGCTCCCCGGTGGGCATGAAAAAGCAGTTCCCCACGGTGTTCCACGAGACGGCGGAGCTGTTCGACACCATCTGCGTCTCCGCCGGAAAGATCGGCGCACAGGTGGAGGTGGCCCCGGCGGATCTCATCGCCCTGCTGGGGGCTCAGACGGCAGACATCACTGTGGAATGAATATAAAAGTTTAAAAAATGTCATTTTTGCAGATTTAAAGCATAGTTGACATTAAAAAATGGTTTGTGTATGCTATGACCGAAAACCGGTTTTGACTACAGAAACAGGAGCGGAAAAGTACATCATGCAGGACAATATCATCGTAAAAGGTGCCCGGGCCAATAATCTGAAGAATATCGACGTCACCATCCCCCGGGACAAGCTGGTGGTGATGACGGGCCTATCCGGCAGCGGAAAATCCTCCCTGGCCTTTGATACGATCTACGCCGAGGGACAGCGACGGTATGTGGAGAGCCTGTCGTCCTACGCGCGGATGTTCCTGGGCCAGAAGGAAAAGCCCGACGTGGACTATATCGAGGGTCTTTCCCCCGCCATCTCCATCGACCAGAAAACTACCAGCAAAAACCCCCGGTCCACCGTGGGCACCGTGACGGAGGTCTACGATTATCTCCGTCTGCTGTGGGCCCGAGCGGGTACGCCCCACTGCCCCAAGTGTGGCCGGGAGATCCGCCAGCAGACTATCGACCAGATCATCGACCAGGTGCTGGCGTTGCCGGAGGGAACCCGAATCCAGGTGATGGCTCCGGTGATCCGGGGCAAAAAGGGCGAACACGCCAAGGTGTTTGAGGATGCCAAGCGCTCCGGCTATGTCCGGGCCCGGGTGGACGGCAGCCTCTACGAGCTGGACGAGGAGATCAAGCTGGAGAAGAACAAAAAGCACTCCATCGAGATCATCGTGGACCGGCTCATCATCCGGCCTGACATCCGCCAGCGGCTGACGGACAGCGTGGAGACCGCTGCCAAGCTCTCCGGCGGACTGGTGATCGTCAACCTTCTGCGGGAGGAGAAGGATCTGTCCTTCTCCCAGAACTATGCCTGCGAGGACTGCGGTATCTCCATCGAGGAGCTGACCGCCCCGGATGTTCTCCTTCAACAATCCCTTCGGCGCCTGCCCCACCTGTACCGGTCTCGGGAACCAGTTGAAAGCCGACCCCGCCATCATCGTCCAGGATGGCAGGAAATCCATTTTGGATGGGGCGATCCAGGCCAGCGGCTGGAACAACGTCCGGGGAGACGGCATCTCCCGGATGTACTTCGATGCTCTGAGCAAAAAATACAAGTTTTCCCTGACGGAGCCGTGGGACAGTCTCAGCGATGAGGCGAAAAACATCATCCTCTACGGCACCAAAGGGAGAACTGCTGGAGCTGCACTATGACCAGCCTCGCGGCAAGGGCGTTTTGTACCAGGCCTTTGAGGGCATCTGCAACAACATTGAGCGCCGCTACAAGGAAACCCAGTCCGACGCCAGCCGGAAGGAGCTGGAGGAGTTGATGAGCGAATGTCCCTGCCCGGAGTGCGGCGGCCGCCGTCTGCGGAAGGAATCTTTGGCGGTAACGGTGGGCGGACAAGAACATCTATGAGTTTACCACCCTCTCCGTAGAGGATGCACTCGCGTGGCTGGACGGCCTGACGCTGACGGAGCAGCAGCTGCTGATTGCCGACCGCATTTTGAAGGAAATTCGTTCCCGGCTGGGCTTTTTGAAATCCGTGGGTCTGGGCTATCTGACGCTGGCCCGCAGTGCCGGGACACTCTCCGGCGGCGAGAGCCAGCGCATCCGGCTGGCCACGCAGATCGGCAGCAGCCTGATGGGGGTGCTGTATATTTTAGACGACCCTCCATTGGGCTGCACCAGCGGGACAACGACAAACTGCTGGCAACCTTGCAGAATCTGCGGGATCTGGGCAACAGCCTCATCGTGGTGGAGCATGACGAGGACACCATGCGAGCTGCGGATTATCTCATTGACATCGGCCCCGGCGCCGGCGTCATGGCGGACAGGTGGTGGCAGCAGGCACCTCCGGCGGAGGTGATGGCTAACCCCGACAGTCTGACGGGGCAGTACCTCTCCGGCAAAAAGAAAATTGAAGTTCCCGCTGCCCGCCGTGCAGGAAACGGAAAGGTTCTGAAGTCGTTGGGGCGGCGGAGAACAATCTCCGCCACATCGACGTGGAATTCCCCCTCGGCACATTCACAGTGGTCACCGGCGTGTCCGGCAGCGGTAAGTCCTCGCTGGTCAACGAGGTGCTTTTCAAGCGCCTGGGCGCGGAGCTGATGCGGATGAAGGTCCGCCCCGGCAAGTGCGACCGCATCGAGGGCATTGAGCAGCTGGACAAGGTGGTGAACATCGACCAGAGCCCCATCGGCCGGACGCCCCGCTCCAACCCCGCCACCTACACGGGGCTCTTCAACGACATCCGGGACCTCTTTGCCTCCACCCAGGAGGCCAAGAGCCGGGGCTACGGCCCGGGGCGGTTCAGCTTCAACGTCCGGGGCGGACGGTGCGAGGCCTGCTCCGGCGACGGCCTGCTGAAAATCGAAATGCACTTCCTGCCGGATATTTTCGTCCCCTGTGAGGTCTGTAAGGGCAGACGCTACAACCGGGAGACCTTAGAGGTGCGCTACAAGGGGAAGAACATCGCCGATGTGCTGGATATGACCGTGGATGAGGCGTGGAGTTCTTCTCCGCCCTGCCCAAGCTGAAGCGGCTGCAAACCTTACAGGACGTGGGTCTTGGCTATGTGAAGCTGGGTCAGCCCTCCACGGAGCTGTCCGGCGGCGAGGCCCAGCGGGTGAAACTGGCTACGGAGCTTAGCAAGCAGGCCACCGGCAAGACCATCTATATTCTGGACGAGCCCACCACCGGCCTCCACTCCGATGACGTGCGGAAGCTGCTGGAGGTCCTCCAGCGGCTGGTGGACGCGGGGAACACCGTGGTGGTCATTGAGCACAATCTGGACGCGATCAAGTGCGCCGACCACCTCATCGACGTCATCGAAACCATATAGTATCATATATAAACTACTTTTTTTGCAAGTCCCTCCCGTACATTGTTAGTAATGAACTTCGAGGGGCGCAGGTATGGATACCAGAACAGCAGTGATCAACAGGCTGATGCGATTGTGCGAGGAGCGGAGATGGACGGTCAATCATCTCGCCAACGTATCAGGCGTGTCCACATCAACCGTGAAGAGTATCTTGTATGGAAACAGCCGGAATCCCGGCGTCGTAACCATCAAGAAGCTCTGCGACGGGTTCGGCATCACACTGAATGAATTTTTCTCCGGGAGTGAGTTTGAAGCTCTGGAACAGGAGATCAGGTGAACCGTCAAAGCGGTGACGGCCTGCCGGACGGATTACGCAGGCCAGTATCTCAAAAAACTGCTGAAATAACGGCGGCAGACAGCGGAAAAACAGCGGGGAGGGCTTGCAGCCCTCCCCGTTCAGTTTGAAAACTTATGCCTGCTTCATATGCTCCAAAGCAAAATCGATGCACTGTTGATAAATTCACTGCGGCTCATGTGAAAATCCGCCGCTGCACGGTCAACACATTCCAGTTTTTCAGGCGTCAAACGGATCGTGATGGGATCTTTTCGATATTGCTTTGGAATAAAGTCGGCCATGCAAATCACCTCTTGCATTATTGTATGCGTTAATGTATTCTATTTATAGATTCTATTTTAGAAGCTATATGCGAATACAAAGGGGGAGAAGTATGGCAGACAAACTGGATTATAAGGACGCATACCTGACGATGATGCGGGCATCTGAACAAGCCATCAGAAATCTGGAGCTGATGCAGCAGGGAACGGCAAAGATCATGCTGGATCTGATCCGTGCCCAGCAAAAGGCGGAAGAAGCTATTATCGGACAGGATATTCCATCGGATTTGGAGAGAGACTGATTACTGCTGTATACTCCCGCGTCTTGCATTTCGGAGAAATCTGTGCTATTTTAATCATATACCCATCAAAATTGCTCAAAGAAAGTTGAGGATCACCTATGTCAAACATTACGAAAACCGCCATGATCACCGTTTGCGGACGGCCCAACGTGGGCAAGTCCAGCCTGACCAACGCGCTGGTGGGCGAAAAGGTCGCCATCGTTTCCAACAAGGCCCAGACAACCCGGAACCGGATCTACGGCATTGTGAATCGGGAGGACACCCAGTACATTCTGCTGGACACTCCGGGCCTGCACAAGCCCAATCCGCTCTGGGGGACTACATGGTCAAGGTCGTCACCTCCAGTCTCTCAGACGTGGACTGCGCCCTGCTGCTGGTGGAGCCCATCCCCCATGTGGGAGGACCGGAGAAGGCGCTGATCGAGCGCATCCAAGAGGAAAAGATCCCCTGCATCCTGTGCATCAACAAGATCGATACCGTGGAGCCCGCGACGCTGCTGCCGGTGATCGCGGCCTACAACGAGGTCTGGGACGGCTTTGACGCCATCATCCCCATCTCCGCCCACACCGGCAGCGGCCTGGACGATTTGATGCAGGAATTGCAGAAATACGCCCAGGAAGGCCCTCAGCTGTTCCCGGACGGAGAGACCACCGACCAGCCGGAACGGCAGGTCATGGGCGAGCTGCTGCGGGAGAAGCTGCTGCTGTGTCTGGATAAGGAAATCCCCCACGGCACGGCCGTGGAGATCACTAAATTTTCCGAGCGGGATTCCGGCGTGGTGGACGTAGACGCCACCATTTACTGCGAAAAGGCCAGCCACAAGGGCATCATCATCGGCAAGCAGGGGCCATGTTGAAGAAGATCAGCTCTCTGGCCCGGGCGGATATGGAAAAGTTCATGGGCACCAAGGTCTTTCTCCAGACCTGGGTGAAGGTCAAAGAAAACTGGCGGGATAACCTGAACTATGTGCGGAGCCTCGGCTATCGGGACGAGTAAGTAAAACGGGAAGGACATACCGTCCTTCCCGTTTTTTATTTCGCCAGCTGCCCCAGAAGTGGTTCAAAGTCCACGCCGTCCGTTTCGGTCAGCCCCTCCCTCAGCGTGCGGCTCACACAGGCCCGAACAAATTCCGCCGCAGCTTGCGCCGCCTGAAACAGCGGGATCCCGCCGACCAGCCCACCGGTGAGGACACTGGCAAACAGGTCGCCGGTACCGGAGAAATCCTGCGGTTCCCGGAATGTCTGCACCGCCTGCACCTGACCGCTCAGGTGGTCAAAACACAGCGCGCCGGTCTGGCCTTCCGCCGCAGAGTAGCCGGTGAGGACCACAGACCGCCGCCCGTCTCTGCTGAGTTTTTGGACGACAGCTGCCGCATCGCAGGCCTGAATTTCCTCATAGGGCCGCTCCAGCAGGATGGCCGCTTCCGTCAGATTCGGCGTAATAACGTCTGCCTGCTCCGCCAGCTGCCGCATTCCCCGGCACAGTTCCGGGGTGCAGGTGCGGTAAGCCTTCCCGTGATCTCCCAGCACCGGGTCAACAATCACCATGCTGCTGCCCCGGAACCGGCGGATGACCCGCTCCACAACATCGATCTGTGCGGCGCTGCCTAAGAATCCGCTGTAGATGCCATCGAACCGCAGGCCGATCTGTTCCCAGTGTTCCGTAATGCGCGTCATTTCGTCCGTCAGATCCAGAAAGCTGCCGCCGGTAAAGCCGGTGTGGGCAGAGAGCAGAGCCGTGGGCAGCGGACAGCACTGGCAGCCCATGGCCGAAAGGACAGGCAGCGCAATGGTCAGAGAGCACCGTCCGTAGCAGGAGAGGTCATGGACAGCGGCGATACGGGGCGTAGGCATGGCAAATTCCTCGATTCTTTCAGATGCATTGATTGTAACGCGGAAATTTCACTTGTTCAAGTGGGAAAACTGTGTTATACTGCAAAATGTATCCGTTGGATTATGGCGGCGCCTTTGCCGGACGTTTTTACAGCATCATGTGCGGCCAAATCTTCCAACGCTTCCTATGCGGGCATGATGGAATTGGTAGACATGCGGGATTTAGGTGATGTCACCTCAGTGTAGGTTTTTCACCCCATCATTCGCCGTGCTCATTCTTTGGTAAAAGCAGGTTCATCCTGTTTTTATAACCGCGGGTCAAGCGTTACGCTCCGCCACGGTTTCCCTCGCCGTGTAAAAACAGAGGACAACAAAATAGCTGCAGGTATCCCTGCCGCTCATATCTGCGGGTATGGTGGAATTGGTAGACTCGACGGATTTAGGTTCCGTTACCTCAGTGGTGTGCGGGTTCGAGTCCCGCCGCCCGCAACCATATCGAGCGGATGTAACTGATTTCAGTTACATCCACTTTTTTTACCTGAAAGTATTGACACGGGCATCGTTTGCGAGTATGCTATAGCGATTTAGCGAAAAACGCTGAATGGGTGGCATGGGCGAAGAGGAGATTGTTATTATGTATCACTATATTCAAGATAAGGTATTTCTTAAAGATATGAAATACTTATGCTCCAATATCATCAACCAGCTTGTTCAGCTCATTAACAACGATTCCCTTATGGAAGTCGAAGCTCACCTTGTCGGCAGCGGTGCAAAAAATCTTATCACGCAAAATTCCAATGAACCGATTGATCTCGATTATAATTTGATGATAATTGATTCTGAAATCAACATCAACAACTGTAGAGAAATTAAGGAATATATCCGCAAACAGTTTAATGTGATTCTCAATAAAAACGGATGGAGTGACTGCATGGACTCAACTTCTGTATTGACAACGGAAAAGCAGCATTTTACCAAAGGCAACCACACCGAATTCAGCATTGATCTCGCCATAGTATTCAACGATCGTAATGGTTGCCATAGATTGATTCATGAGAAAACCGGTTTTACCGCTTGGGACAGGTATTACTGGAATTTAGTGCCCGATTCAAAGGATTTGCTTGATAGAGTTACAGACATCAAAGGCAAACATCTTTGGAACGAAGTAATTGATGAATATCGTGAAAAGAAAAACCTGTATCTCTGCCGCCAAGATTATAATCATCCGTCGTTTAATGTTTATGTCGAAACCGTAAATCAAGTTTTTAATAAATACTTCGATTGAATACCCCTATCCTCGGAGCAGGTTTACGCCTGCTCCATTTCTTCTTCCTCAAAAGAATCATCGCACGCGCCGTATCCCTCCGGGAACAGCTCCTTCAGATTCTCCGGCGGCTCGCAGGAAATATACTCTATGGCAACACCCTCGCGGATGTCGGCGGTGTAGTTCGGATGGCACTGCGTGGGATCAATGTCCAGATACCCGACGAACTTGTAGTAGATGACAAGTCGTTGGGTTTTGTTTTTGCCCGTCCCCTGCGTTTCGTACACATCAATGTGGTCAATCAGCTCGTTCAACACCTGTTTGGTCAGCGTCCGCATTTCCATGAACTTGCGTATCGCATGGATGAACTCTTCCCGATCGTTTTCCTTTTCGCCCATTTCGGTCAGCTTCCTGCGCAGCTTCAGAATCTTCTTTTGCAGCTGCTCACGCTCATCGGAACATTCCTGCGAAAGAACACAGTAGTTATCCTCCGAGGTCTTGCCGCTGAGCTTGTCCTCATAAAGCGTTTTCAGTAGCTTGGGAATGATCTCAATACGCATTTCTGACTTTCGCAGCTCGGACTGAACTGTTTTCTTTTCACTCTCTACCTGCTTAATGCTTTGCGGGCAAGAATTTCGGCAAAGCGGTTTTCATCGGCTACGAGGTATTCCGCAAGCCTCCTTAGCTCCATTTCCACCACCGCTTCCACCGCATCCGCACGGATATAGTGGCGGGTGAGGCAGGTACCGCGGTAGTCCTTCACATAGTTGGAGCATGAAAAGTATCCACGCCGTCCAGCACCAGCTCCGCCTTGCCAACAGCCTGCGTCGCATCCACATGAAAGCGGCAGTTGGGGTACTCTTTCAGAATCGTTCCAATCTCCCGGATGGGCTGGACGGTTCCCAGTTCGCTGTCCGCCGCGCAGACGGAAACCAGCACCGTATCTTTTCGCAGAAGCTCCCGCAGCTGCTCCAGATCGATCGTGCCGTCCCGCCGGATATCCACCAGATCCACCTCGCAGCCCTGCTGCTGAAGGGCGGACAGCGCGCCGCCTACAGAGGAGTGCTCCAGCGCTGTGGAAATGACGTGCCTGCCGATATGCCGGGACACCTGCACAATGCCCTTGAGGGCAAGATTATTGGACTCGCTGGCGCCGGAGGTGTAGATGATCTCCTCCGGACTGACGCGCAGCAGCCCCGCAATGCTCTCCGTCACGCGGGTCATTTCCGCCTGCGCTGCCTGTCCGGCGGGGTGGGTGGAGTTGGGGTTGCCGATATAGGTCTGCTCCGTGCGGTAAAACGCTTCCGGCAGACGGGACCGTCCGTATCCGCGATGCGGTCACACCGCGAAACGTCAAATTGCTCCGCTGTCTGCGGAGCATCAAAGTTCTGTATGGGTGGGCACTGCATCCTCCGCGCCCTGATAAACATAGTATAATCGTAGGTTAAATGTGATACCATGCCTGCGGCCTGCTGTCAACTGGTGTACAGGCGATATTGTGCGGGCCAATCCCGCTTCGCGGCGGCGATTCTTCGCCTCTCAGGCGCGCCGCCCTTCCCGAACCGGGTGCCGCTATGAACTGCATTATGCAAAATGCAGCCTATTCCGCACTTTTTTAGAATAACCGTCACCCCATCCGCATAAGGTTTCAACACATCCTATCCGCAGGAACCGGCGCACGCCTTTCCCTTTGTTCCTGCTTCTTTCTGAAAAAGCCGTGAGGTGTTGTTGAACGATGGCAATTTCCTGGATCTGGGCCGGTATGGTGATCCTCTCGCTTTTCTGCGGCCTTTACACCGGAAATCTGGATGATGTAGCATCCGCCGCCCTGAACGGGGCGCAATCCGCCGTGGAGCTGAGTTTCTCCATGGCAGGTGTTCTCTGTCTTTGGAGCGGGGTCATGGAAGTTCTGAACGCCTGCGGTCTTTCCCAAAAAATCGCAGGATGCTTCCATCCCCTACTGCATCGTCTGCTGCCGCAGGCAAGTCAGGACAGCGAGACGCTGGCCGCTGTCTCCGCCAACGTCTCCGCCAATCTTCTGGGGCTTGGCAACGCCGCTACCCCCCTTGGAATTCAGGCCGCCTGCCGGATGGCCCGGGGCTGCGGCGGCACCGCCAGCGACGAGCTGTGCCTTCTGGTGGTGCTGAACACCGCTTCCATCCAGCTGCTGCCCACCACAGTGGCCTCCATCCGGCTCCGCTTACGGCAGCGCCGCCCCCTTTGACATTCTCCCTGCCGTGTGGGTCAGTTCTCTCGCTTCCGTAACGGTGGGCCTGCTGACCGCCCGCTTCCTCTCCCGCCGAAAGAGAGGCCACCTGTGAATCTCAGCGCCCTGATCCTGCCGCTCCTGCTGGCCGTTGTCGCCGCCTGCGGCATGGGAAAGCGGGTCAATCTCTATGAGGCTCTGACCCGGGGCGCCGAGGATGGCCTGACCGTCCTCCTGCACATCATCCCGGCTCTGGTGGGGCTTCTCACAGCGGTCAGTATGTTCCGGGCCTCCGGGGCCATGGATCTGCTGACATCTTTGTGCGCCCCCCTGCTGGAGCGACTGGGAATTCCGCCGGAAACCGCTCCCCTCATGCTGATCCGCCCCGTATCCGGCAGCGGCGCATTGGCCGTTGCCAGCGACCTGATGGCAGCCCACGGGCCTGACAGCTATATCGGCCGCGTGGCCGCCGTGATGATGGGCAGCACCGAAACAACCTTCTATACCATCGCCGTCTACTTTGGCGCTGCGGGCATTGTCCGCACCCGACACACGGTACCGGCCGCTCTGGCGGCAGACCTCACTGGGTTTTTGGCCGCTGCTCTGACCGTCCGGCTTTTTTTCGGTACCTGAACCGCCCCTCCTCATCCGTCTCTTCCCGAAAAAGCGCACCATTCTCTAACAAGAGAATGGTGCGCTGCCGATTTTATGTCATGCGTTCCCGCAATCGTTCCAGATTGCCCTCCATCAGCGTCACATAGGTCTCTCCCCCGCCAGTTCCTCCGGGGAGACGTTGTGGCAGCTGTGGAACATGGCGGTTCCGGCCCCTGCGGCCTCCGCAATGGCGTCCGCCACCAGATGGTTGGAAAACTCGATATACCAGACGGTGGAGATATGCTCTGACTTCACCTTGTCCGTCAAAAACGCGATGGTCGCCGCTGATGGCTCCGTCTGGGTAGAGCATCCCGGAAAGGCCGCATAGTAGTTCAGGTGGAATTCCTCTGCAAAATACCGCAGGGGGGAACCGATCGCCGAATACGATCGTCCGATCCGGCAGGGCGTCAAAAAGTCGTGGAATTCCTGATCCAGCGCGTCGATCTGCGCTGCATACGCTTCCGCATTGGCCCGGTACTGCGCCCCATGCGTGCTGTCCAGCGCGGCCAGCGCTTCCCCGAATTGCCGGGTGATGGCGGCGGCATTGGCGGGAGATGTCCACACGTGCTCGTCAATCTCCGTCACCGTTCCCAGATGGTCGTGATCGTCATGGTCGTCATGGTTGTCATGGTCGCCGTGTTCCTCGTGGTGATGCCCTGCCTCTTCCTGCATCCCCTCCGTATGCTCCTCCTCCAGCGTTTCCACGCAGTCGATCATGGCCAGCGTCTGTCCTGTCGGCTCCGCCGCCTCCAAAATCGTCTCCACCCACTGGTCGGACTCGCCGCCCAGATACAAAAACAGGTCGCAGTTCTGTACCTTCAGGATGTCCGCCGGGGTGGGCTCATAGGAGTGGCTCTCCGTTCCCGGCGGCAGCAGCAGCTCCACCTCCGCCAGATCTCCGGCGGCAGCCCGGGCAAAATCATAGGCCGGGAACACAGTTGCCACAATATGCAGTTTTCCGTCTGCCGGTTTCGGCGCGGCAGGCGCCCCGCAGCCCGTCAGCAAAGCCAGGATCAGAAGGATCATCCAGATTTTTTTTCACAGTGGTCTCCTTGCAATTTGAGAATGATTTTCAAATAGAATACCATACTCCCCGAAAAAAGCAACCCCCGGCGGAAAAACTCCGCCGGGGAACCTCTCATTTGCTCCGCTTCAGGACTTCCCGCACCAATGCCCACGTCCGTTGAACGGACGCAATGTGCATCCGCTCCCGCGGTGTGTGGATATCCGTCAGATCCGGGCCGAAGGACACGCAGTCCAGCCCCGGCAGCTTTTCGCTGAAAATGCCGCACTCCACACCGGCGTGAATCGTTTCGATCACCGGCTCCCTGCCGTACTGCTCCCGGTAGACCTGGGCCATCCGCTCCCGCAGAGGGGACTGCGGCAGGTATTCCCAGGCGGGATAGTCGCCCCAGATCGCCACATGGCCGCCGATCTGCTCCGTCAGGCACCGCAGGCGCTCCTGCATCATCTGCTTCTGGCTGGCCAGACTGCTGCGGACGGAGAAATCCGCCGACAGCTGCCCTTCCTCGCAGGCCAGGATTCCCAGATTCAGGGAGGTCTGCACCAGACCGGGAATGTCCATGCTCATGGCCTGAATCCCGTTAGGCAGGCAGAGCAGCAGGCAGATCGCCTTTTCCGTGGTGGCTGCATCCATGGGCAGCCACCGGGCCACTCCCGGCTCCACCGTTACCGTCAGGCCGGGGTCTGCCGCCCGGTACTCCTTTTTCAGTGATTCGGTCAGCTCCTTCACCGCCGCCTGCACCGCTTCCGCGTTTGCAGACACAAGCACCGCCTCCGCCGCCGCAGGAATGGCATTGTCCTTGCTGCCGCCTGGGGCGGACACCAGCCGCACCTCCGCCGCGCCGGACGCTGCCCGCAGCAGCCGCCCCAGCAGCAGATTGGCATTGGCCCGGCCCTTGTCGATCTCCACGCCGGAGTGTCCGCCTGCCAGCCCGGAAACCCGGAGGGTTAGCGTCTCTCCCGCAAAGGGTTCCCGCACCAGCGGCAGGCGGCAGGACACCCGGCTTCCGCCGGCGCATCCCACCGTGAACACGCCCTCCACCTCGGAGTCAATATTCAGCATAGTACGGCCCCGCAGCGGTGACACGTCCAGCGCCGCCGCGCCCAGCATCCCGATCTCTTCCTCGGTGGTCAGCACCGCCTCCAGCCGGGGATGAGACAGGGTTTCATCCTCCAGCGCCGCCAGCGCCATTGCCACGGCAATGCCGTCGTCGCTGCCCAGGGTGGTGCCTTTCGCGCCGATCACATCCCCGTCCACAAAGAGATCCAGCCCCTCGGCGTCCATGTCCTTGGCGCAGTCCGGCTCTTTCTCGCACACCATGTCCAGATGCCCCTGCAAAATCACGGCGGGGGCGTTCTCATACCCGGCGGTGGCCGGAGCGATGAGGATCACATTATTGGCCGCGTCCTGATACCATTCCAGCCCCAGCTTTTTTCCGAACTCCACACACCAGTCGCTGATGGCTTTGGTGTGAGTGGAGCCGTGGGGGATGGCGCACAGCTCCTCAAAAATTTCAAAGACCCGCTTCGGCTCCAGACCTGACAGCACGCCCATATCACTCACCCTTTTTTTTCTTCAGCTTTGTTTTGTTGCCCTTGGCATCCACAATATAGGTATTTTCCAGCTGCCCTTTCAGGCTGCCCAATACGGAGTCGATGTATTCCCGCCGCAGAGCGGCCCGTTCCATCTCCTCCCACTCCGTCAGCCCCTCAGGGCTTTTGGCTTTCTTCGCCAGTTCGTTGATCCGATCGATCTGCTTTTGTTCCATGATAACTCCTTTTCTGCGGTCTCCCGCTCAAAGACAAGGTCTATTGTCTCAATCAACCCGTTTCGCCGCTGGATCGCCGGAATGCATCCGGCAAAGTGCCAGCCGTCAGCAGCACGTTTCCAAATGCGTGACTGATCGTCTCCCGTCATCAGCTACCGCCTTCCAAAAAGCTGTCATTGCCAAAGGCGGTACAGTCTACGCGTTCAAATTCATAATGCTCCTATTTATAACACTTTACAACAATGGGGATCCGTCCCTTTTTCGTCAGGCTTCCCACTTCCGCCAGTTCAAATTTACCGAACCCGCGGGCAGAGACCGTGTCCCCTGCCGAAACCGCCTTGTCCGGCTTGGTACACTCCCGCCAGTTCAGCTGCACCCGGCCGCTCTCGATCAGCTCCGCCGCCTTTCCCCGCGCCATGCGGAAGCCGGTGGAGCAGACCGCGTCCAGCCGCAGGGAGGACACGGTGTCCCGCCGCTCTTCAAAATGGATCTCCGGGATGTGTACACAGCCGGGGTCGATCTCCGCCACGCGCAGCTTCGCCCGTCCGGCAGATTCCCAGCTCTGCGCCAGAAAATCCGCCACGGTGTCCAGCACCATGAGATCGGCGCTCTCCGGCCCTACCAGAATGTCTCCGATCTTCTCCCGGACAATGCCCATCCCCATAAGGCTGCCTAAAAAAGTCCCGGTGGGTCAGCTTTTCCTCCCCCCGGAAGCCCGCCCGCAGGCAGCGGATGGGACTGTAAGCCGCGGCGTCTTCAGGCTCCATCCAGTCCGGCAGGAACTGAAGCACCACCCGCTCCGCGCCGTCATAGCCGCCCCAGCGGACATAGGCCGTTTCCGGGATTCCCGCCGCGTGAAGCAGATCCATGGCCTGTACCTGCTGGGCGGGGCTGAGGAAATCTGTTGCCGACGGGATGTTCCTCTCGCCTGCCTGCTGCGCCCGGTCCAGCACCCGCGCCAGCAGCACCCGGTCGTCTCCCAGTGCGCCGCACCGATCCAGCAATCTGCTCTTATCCATGCTGTAACTCCTGTGTCCGCACCAGCTGCGCATACGCGCCGTTCTTTTCCATCAGCTCATGATGGCTGCCCAGCTCCGCCACCCGGCCATTCTCGATCACGGCGATCCGATCCGCGTTCCGCACGGTGGACAGCCGGTGGGCAATGATGATCGTTGTCCGTCCCTGAGAGAGCTTTTCAAAGGTTTCCTGCAATTTGGCCTCCGTCACGCTGTCCAGAGCGGAGGTGGCCTCGTCCAGAATCAGCACCGGCGGGTTTTTCAGGAAAATCCGGGCAATGGAAATCCGCTGCTTCTGTCCGCCGGAGAGCAGCGTTCCCCGCTCGCCCACATAGGTGTCAAAGCCGTCGGGCATGGCGGCGATGTCGTCATAGATCTCTGCCAGCTTTGCCGCCCGGACGACCTCCTCTTCCGTGGCGTCTGGTTTGCCGCAGCGGATATTGTTCAGAATACTGTCCGCAAACAGGAACACATCCTGCTGCACTACGCCCACCTGCTGCCGCAGGGACCGCTGGGTCACGTGCCGGACGTCCTCGCCGTCAATGCGGATATCCCCCTCCGTCACATCGTAAAACCGGGGGATCAGCTGGCACAGGGTGGACTTGCCGCCGCCGGAGGGGCCGACCACCGCCAGCGTCTCCCCTGCCCCGACGTGGAGATCCACATCGTGAAGCACGGCCAGATCCCCCTCATAGGCAAAGCTGACGTGATCCACGTCCACCTGTCCTTTCACGTCCCGCAGCTCCGCCGCGTCCGGCGCGTCCTTCATCTGCGGCTCCGTCCGCATCAGCTCCAGAAAGCGGCCGAAGCCGGCTGTGCCGTTGGCCAGCAGCTCCGAAAAGTTGGACAGCCGCCGCACAGGGTTCACAAAGGTGGCGATATACAGGCTGAAGGTGATGAGATCCACCGTGTTCATCTGCCCCCGCATGATGAGGAATCCGCCTACGGTGATGACTGCGGCAGAGAGGATGCACAGGAAGAACTCCATCACTGCGTTGAAGCGGCCCATGGCCTTGTGGAACTCCCGCTTGGAGGTCTTGTAGACATTATTGGAATCGTTGAACTTTTCCAGCTCCTCCTGCTCATTGGCAAATGCCTTGGCCGTGCGGATGCCGGAAATGCCGGACTCAATGCCCGCGTTGATGACGGCGGTTTTCTGCTTCACCTGCTTGGACGCCTCGCTCATGGAGCGGCGGCACATCCACACCACCGCGAAAAACACCGGCAGAATGGCCGCGATCACCAGGGCCAGCCGCCACTGAATGGTAAACATGATGGCCAATGCGCCGACGATCGTCACCCCGGAGATGAAAATATCCTCCGGGCCGTGGTGAGCCAGCTCGGTGATCTCAAACAGCTCGCTGGTCAGTCGGCTCATCAGCGCACCGGTGCGGTTGCGGTCATAATAGCCAAAATCCAGCTCCTGCATATGCTCAAAGAGATCCCGGCGGATGTCCGCCTCCACTAAAATGCCAAAGGTGTGGCCGTAGTAGCCGATGATATAGGTCAGCACCGCCCGCACTGCAAAGGCAATGCCCACAGCGCCCATCGCCGCAAAAAAGGTGCGGTAAGCGCTCTGGGGCAGCAGCTCATACATACACCAGCGGGAAATATAGGGAAACGCCAGATCGATCAGCGCGATCATCAGCGCGCAGATCATATCCAGAATAAAAAGGCCCCGGTGGGGCTTGAAGTAGGACAGGAAGATCCGCAGGGCAGATCGCTCCCGATAGTCTTTTGTGGTCATGAAAGCTCCTTTCAAAGCGGCGGCTGCCGGATGATTTTTGTCTATTCTATCACGCTTCGCCGGAATTGGCAACGCCGCCTCATTTTTTACAGAAAAGCCCCCGGACCTTCTGTCCGGGGGCCAAATTGGATTCCGCGCTTAACTGTTGGTCAGGTAGTCGCCCTTCATATAGCCGCTGGTGTCCTTGCCTCCGGGGCCGGTAAAGGTGATCTCATACCAGCCGTCTCCCGCGCTCTTGACGACCTGCACCTCGTCCCCGTTTTTCAGGGAAGCTACCGGCGTGCCGCTGGCGCTGGGACCGGGCCGGACATTCACGCCGCCTGCCGCGTTGGTCACCTTGGCGCTGCCGGTTTTCAGGCTACCGCCGGATGTGGTGGTTGTGGTCGTAGTCGTAGTCGTCGTGGTGGTTGTGGAGCTGCCTGCCGTGACGGACAGGAACTCGCCCTTCACGTAGCCGCTGGTGTCCTTGCCGCCGGGGCCGGAGAAGGTGATCTCATACCAGCCGTTTCCGGCGTCCCGCACCACCTGCACCTTATCCCCGTTCTTCAGGGACGCAATGGCTGCGCCGTTGGTGCTGGCATCCGGCCGGACATTCACGCCGGTTGCCGCATTCACAATGGTCGCCTCGCTGCCGGCTGCGCTGGTGTCGGAGCTTGTGTCAGGCGTTGTGGGCGTGGAAGGCGTGTTGAGTCCGGCTCATCCGGCATGGTGCCGGGATCGGTACTGTCCGTCCCGTCGGAATCCGTGCTGCCCGGTTCCGTGTCAGTTCCCGGCTCCACCGGCGTCCCCACGCCGGGCTGGGGCGTCACCGGCTCGGTGGGCTGCTTGTCGCTTCGCAGCAGGAACATCAGCAGCCCTGCCATCACAAGGATCAGCACGATCAGCACCGGCGTCAGCAGGCTGAAGCTGCGGCTCTGCTTGGCCCGGCGGACGCCGCGGCCTTTTCCCTCTTTCAAAATCTCCTCTTCCTCGCAGAAGGGACAGTATTTATAGCTGTCGGAGTATTTTTCCCCGCAATCGGGGCAGCGTTTCATCGCCATGTTTCTTCTCCTTTATCTATTTCATCAGCGCCGCCATTCCATATGCGGCAGTCCTGTCTTTCATACTTTACATAATACCGATTTTTATAGATGCCGTCAAGTAGACCCGTGTCGATTTCACAGGAATTTCATACTTTTCCTTGCTTTCATGGAACCGCCCCTCTATAATGATAGGGAAAACAGGCTGCTGTATTTCATCCTGACTTATGGATTTTTCCCTGTTTTCCCCAAAAAAACAAACGTCTGGAGGCCCTCAGCATGAGCACCATTCTCATTGGGATCGCCGGCGGCACCGGCTCCGGCAAAACCACCCTCACCCGGCATCTGAAGGAGCATTTCGGCCCGGAGGTCTCGGTCATCAGTCATGACAGCTACTATAAGCGTCAGGACGGCAAAACGCTGGAGGAGCGCGCCAAAGTCAATTACGACCACCCCGCTGCATTCGATACGGATCTGCTGATCGAACACCTGAAGGAACTGAAAGCGGGCCGCCCCATCCAGTGTCCCGTCTACTCCTATGTGGAGCATAACCGCACCGCCAAAACACGGGAGATCCTCCCCACCAAGGTCATTATTGTGGAGGGGATCCTGATTTTCCAGAATCCCACCCTGCGGGAGATGTTCGACATCAAGATCTTCGTGGAGACCGATGCCGACGTCCACATTCTCCGCCGAGCGGAGGTCAATGGCGTAAGTGCTCATCTCGCCCATGGGAACCTCGGCGGTGATAACCTGCTCGCCGTTGCCAGCGGGGTCCATTCCCATAACGCGGCCCCGGCGCTTGTTCAGGTCACCCATGACGTCGCCCATGTAGCTGTCAGGCACAGTGACCTTCAACTCGCC
>VOFC01001801.1_pt1 | contig 68000 bp, 128 predicted proteins | sample 5384161 | NCBI WGS metagenome assembly VOFC01 (sample SAMN12384722, study PRJNA508395) | human gut metagenome | isolation source: healthy gut B | host: Homo sapiens
AAAACAGACGATAATAAAAGCATCAAGGTACTTCCAGAATCGAAGCGCTGGCATTAAAATTTAGCAACTATATAATAAAATATGGTAACAACGAAAATCATAACTTATCAAAAATCTTATAATGGTTTGCACCAAATGCCATGATAATACATTATTTGTTTATAAACTATAAATAAAATAAAGCCGCAACATGAACTTCATATTTCACAACTCATCTATTTATAACCACCAAACAAGGGAGCATCCCCATTGCTATGTTTTTTATATTGTAGCTCATATTATTTTGTTTCAACACCCAAAACAATCCAGCCCACTTCTCTGATGTGGATAAAACCATTAAAATAAACCATTATTATTCAATATTAAACTATTTATAACAGCTTTAGTACTTCATGATTCAGGTAGTTAGATTTTATTCCAAGGAAAGATAACCCAAATTGTGGCCAAAAATCAACTTCAATATTATGTTTAGCACAAACTCAATAATCCCATATCAGTGACATATTTAATGATACTTCTATTAAATCCTTGAAATGTTTTTTCTTTTTTTTTTAAACTCTTCTTTTAATTTTCATCATAATATTTACTATTTATTATAATATTTTCTTTAACATCTTCCAAAATATCACAAAATAAATGAGTATCTATATTATCTCCATAAATATTAACTTCCTTAACTCCTTTAGGTAAATTAATAATTTTTTTTTTAAAATCAATATCATTATAATTTAAATCTATCTTCATAAAATCACTTCAAATATATTTTATCACAGATTACTTATTTTTAATATTTTTAATTGTTTATTTAATTTTTAATTTTTTCTCATTTTCTTTTTAATAATATCAATGTTATTTTTAGTTTCATCATTTAACATATTACACCATTTATCATAATTAACATCATTATTTTCATTTTTACAAATAGAATATATTATTACTAAACTTATAATTATAATCATAATAACAACTATTTTAATCATTAACATTTTCCCCATCGATTATAGCAAAATAATATAATCAAAACAAGTAAGTATTAATATAAATTATTTTTCTTTACACAAACTTTAAAAAAATATTAAAGAACTCTATCACTAGAATTTTTTTTAATGTTTTTTCAATTAAAGTAATAATTTTATATAGCAAGAAAGAAATAATTAAAAGAATTAAGATACCAGCCATAACAAGACTTAAATTAAATACTTGTGTTCCATAAATGATTAGATAACCAATACCAGCACGACTTACTAAAAATTCTCCCATGATTACACCTATAAGGCTCATGGATATGCACAATTTCATACTAGAAATAATCGTATTATACGAACAAGGCACCACAAGTTTAAAAAGTATTTGTCTTCTAGTTGCACCAAATGACTTAATTAACTTAAGTTTTACTTTATCAGTATTCATAAAACCATTATATATAGTAATAATACTAATAATTAAATTAATAAGTAAAGCCATAACAATAACACTTTTCATATTAGCACCCGCAATTATTATAATAAGGGGCCCAAGTGCTACTTTAGGAAGTGAATTAAACATTGTCAAAAATGGGTCAAGAATGTTTGAAAGTATTGGAACTTCATAAAGAATAACAGCAATTATAAACCCTAGTAAACTACCAAGTATAAATGCAATTAAAACTTCTTCTAAAGTAACAAAAATATGATTAAACAAATTATTTTGCACTGCCAGATTAATAATTGTATTTATAATTTTACTAGGTTTTGAAAAGACAAAACTATTTATAATATTTTTATTTGCTAAGTATTCCCAAATTCCAAAGAAAGCTACAATAATTAATATTTGTGATATAACCACAATTAATTTTCTTCTTTTAATACTTTTTAAAAATTTCTTTTGTTCATTAGACATTTTTATCTAAATCCTTCCAAAGTAAATCGTAATAGTAACCAAATTCTTTTTTGCTTTTCTATTTTCAATTGGTGTAGATTTATTAGTTAAATTTATTTCATAAACACTTTTAATTCTCGCCGGTCTTTTTAGATAAAACAATGACTCTATCTGCAACACTTATAGCTTCTGCTAAGTCATGAGTAATCATAATAACAGATTTTTTTTCTAGTTTAATAATTTTTAAAACATCATCACTAACAGATAGTCTTGAAACATAGTCTAAGGCCGAAAATGGTTCATCAAGCATCAAAATATCAGGTTTTAATGCAAGAGTTCTTATTAATGCCACTCTTTGTCTCATGCCTCCGGATAACTCATGAGGATATTTTTCTAAAAAATCTCCAAGACCATATTTAATAAGTAATCCTTTTACAAATTCAATATTATCTTTAGTTTTTTTTCTTTTCAATATCAAGTCCTAAACAAGCATTATCTAAAATATTTAACCAAGGAAATACGGCATCATCTTGAAGCATATAACCGATATTACAACCATCTTTAATTTTTATTTCACCACTAGTTTTAGTATCTAAACCCGCCAAAATATTTAAAAGTGTAGATTTACCACAACCACTTGAACCCACAATACACAAAACTTCTTCATTTTCTAAAGCAAAAGAAATGTCATCTATAGCTTTTATTTCTCCTTTAATAGTTTGATAATTTTTACTTAAATTTTTTATTTCCAGTATTTTATTCATAGAAATTATTAACTAAATCTTCATAAGGAACATATTCATCAAGTAAATCAAAATCTATTAAAAAGTCCTCTAAGTTAGTAAATAATCCTTCACTTATATATGGATTAGATAGCCAGCAGTCATATTCTTTATATCTTTTTATCATTTCTGTTAAATCTTTAACGCTAGTATCTGGAAATTGTCCAATTATATCTTTAGCAACCACATCTGCATCATTATCCATTGTATACTTAATACCTTTATTTATAGCATCAGTAAATTTTTTGATAATATTTTCATTATCTTTTATATAACTTTTACGTGCATAAAAAGCAGTATATGGAACTTCCCAGAAAGCATACCAACAGAAGCAACAACACTACCATATCCTTGTTTAACTAAAGCTGTTGCATTAGGTTCAAAAAGATTAACAAAATCACCAACACCACCAATAAATGAACCTGATAAAGCAGAAAACTCAACTGCAGTATTAACATTAATTTTATCAGTATCAATATTATTTTTCTTTAAAGCATTTAAGAAATTTAAAGCTGGCATACCAGTACTTCTTCCTACTAAAATTTCTTTATTATATAAATCTTCTAATTTAAAATCTTTAATTTCTTTTCTAGAAACAATAAATTGTCCATCTCTTTTAGTAAGACCAGCAAAAAGTGTTAAATAATCACTTTCATCTTGTTTATAAACATATATTGCAGACTCAGCACCAGCAAAACCTATTTCCACATCACCAGATAAAACTGCAGCGCTTACCTTATCAGCACCAGGTGTTAGAATAAGTTCTAAATCTATACCATTTTCTTTAAAATAACCTTTTTCTAATGCAACATAAAGTGGACTGTAAAATGAACTATGAGTAACCTCTGCCAATTTTACTTTAGTTAAAGAGTTATCATTATCTTTTCTAAAACCAAGTAAAAGGCCTAAAACTCCAAGAAAAATCACCACGCATATTAATCCAATTATAATTCTTTTTTCAAAAATAATTCCTCCCTCTAAAGTAATATATGAATAAAAACAACATTATGTTATAAAGAAAATAACTATATAATTTATTGCTTAATTTAATTAATCATGGTAAAATAAACCCATAAGGAGAAACGTTATGAAAAATGAATTAATAATAAAAAGTGTTTAAAATGTGGTGCATTATTCGAAGTAATTAATGATTGCAAATGTGATGAATGTCAAATAAAATGTTGTGATGAACCAGTCATAGAACTAATTCCAAATAGTATTGATGCATCATTTGAAAAACACGTACCAACATATGAAATAATAAATGATGAAATATATGTAAAAAGTAAATCATGTCATGGAAGATGATCACTTTATTATGTGGATAGCTTTAGTAAATGAAAAAGTAACTGAAAAAGTTAAATTATTAGTAAATGAGCCTGCTGAATGTAAGTTTAAATACATAAAGGGATCAAAATTATATGCATATTGCAATAAACATAGTCTTTGGACTTGCGATGTAAAATAAAATTCTTGGAGCTAAGATGAAAAAGCGTAAAATACGAGTTATAATCGGAGTAATATTATCTTTAATAATATTAGTTATCTTAGTAGCTTTGATATTTAACACTAGTGCATTAATAAAAAACACAAATAATAAAAATAATGAATATCCTAAAAGAAAAAAATAATACCATTGAAATTATTGATTTAACTAAAAATAACTCTGATATTTCTTGTTTAAATGAAGAAGAATTTTACAAAGATGAAACATATATTTACTATCTACCATGTAATAGCAAATATATAAGTGTTATTTATAATGAAGAAAAATTTGATATTAAAACAGCATTAACTAATAAAATAATTAAATTAACAGACTTAGATAAATATAATATTAAATATATAAAAAAGAAATTTCCAAAGAAGAAACAAATAAAATAATAACAATTTCATTTGATACCAAAGGTGGAAGTAAAGTAGATAGTATCTCATTAGACAATAATCAAACTTTTTAGATTACCAGAAAATCCAACATATAATGGCTATATTTTTTAAAGGTTGGATAGATAAAAACAACAATAAAATTACAAATGAGACTATATTTAAAGAAGACACAACTCTTTATGCTATCTGGGAAAAAAGTAGACAAAAAGAACAATGTAGTAACAGAAAAACCAACAAATAATAATAGTGTGAATAATAATCAAAATAATGAAAATACTAGTAAAGAGCCAGATAAAGTTGATAAACCACAACAAGAAGAACCCCTAAAAAGAAACAGAAAAAACTCAAGCTCAAAAAAAAATAATGAATATCGAAATCAAATTCAAAACAAATATTCAATTAAAATAGCATATCAAGATGAAATGGACTATTATTCGATGAATGGCTATACAAGACAAATAATCGAGGATGATAATGAAATAAATAAGTATCTTATAGAAATAGATAAAGCACTTGCCAAATATCCTGAAGGCTTTTTCAAAGAAATGAAAAACTTTAATATGCCAGCAACTATATATTTAGTTAAAAGTATAAGTGGTAATGTATCCGGGGTTACAGATGCACATATAAAAACAAATATCATAATAATGATAGAACCATCACTATTATTTGAATACGTACTTCATCACGAAATAATGCATTATATAGATTCATATATTAGTGTTAAAGGTTATCCAATCGATATAAATAAAAGCATGAATGAAGTAAACCCAGATGGCTTCATATATGGAGATGAAAGTAACGATTATGTCTATAATTTCACAGAAGTAAAAAATGCTTATTTTGTATCAAAATATGGAAAAACAAACTATTTAGAAGATAGAGCAGTAATTTTTGCAGAATTAATGTTTAGAACTTACACAAAAGATTGTTATGCAAAAAATACACCTATAAATAAAAAAGCAAACTTTATAAGTTCACAAATAAAAGAACATTTTTCCATTTTAAAAAGTACCGAAAAATATTATTGGGATAGATTTATTAAATGACAAAAAAGAAAGGAGGTCAAATGAAAAATAATTTATTATTAAAAATAATTGCTGTAGTAATTGTTTTAATAGGAGTTGGATTTGGAATATACAAAAGCGTAACCAAAGAAAAAAGATCTTGTTTTTGAAGCTACAATTAAAGATGTTGTATCTAGAGATAATAAATATACTATTTTAGTTGAAAAAAAAAAAGACAAAGATAATGTCATAGAATACGAATTTGAAATAGATAACAAAACTAAAATAATATATGAAAATAAAGAAGTTACATTAGATAAATTAAAAGCAAATCAACAAGTATCTATAACAGCAGAAGATGTAATGATGCCAAGTGATCCTGCAAAGTTAGCTAATGTTAAAAAGATAGTTATCTTAAAGGACTAAAGAGAAAATAAGAAATTATTTTCTTTTTTTTAAAAGTCTGTTATAATTAAATTGTGATTTATATGAATATAGAAATAAAAAAATATGACCAAGAAAATGCTAGTGTTTGTAATGATTTATTAACAAAACTAATAAATGATGAAACAAAATATGATGAAAATTTAAAATTAACATTATAATTAATGATTATTATAATAAATTAAATGAAAACTCAGTTATATATATAGCATTTATAAATAATAAAGTAGTAGGATATATATATGGATATGTAGCTGAAGATATTCTTGTTAAAGAAAAAAACAGCTAAACTAGATGCATTATACGTTATAGAAGAATATCGTGGTAATAAAATTGCTAGTAAATTAATTGAAGAATATAAAATTGGTGTTTTAGTAAAGAAGTAAAATACATCGAAGTAACAGCATGGAACGATAATATTGATGCTACTAAAATATATTTAAAACAAGACTTTATACCAAAGAAAACAACCTATATTTATGGATGCCCAAAAAAAACAATATCAAAAATTAGTAAGAGATAAAATACCTGAAAAAATAAAAAATAATAATGAAGAACCAATAACTAGAATTCTAGATGAAAAAAAAGAATTTAAAGAGGAATTAGAAAAGAAATTATATGAAGAATATATTGAAGTAATAAGTGCTAAAGGTGAAGAAAAATTAGAAGAACTTGCAGATATGCTTGAAGTTATATCAGCCCTTGCAAATTCTGAAAATAAAACGTTAGATGACATTATAAACATTGCAAATAATAAAAAAAAGAATAAACGTGGAGCATTTAATGATAAAATATTTTTAGAAGGCATAAAATGAGCAAATACAAAATAGATTATGAGATATTAACTTTAGAAAAACTTCAAAAAAGATTAGAAAAAATAATTTCCAATCCAGAAAATAAATTTAAAGTAACAAAATTAGAAAATATAGGATATACAACATGTGGATTTCCAATTGAACATTATTCTATAGGTAATGGCCCATTTCATGTTACTTATATGGGTGGAGCACATGGTAATGAAATAATAAGTGTAGATTTTGTTACACAACTTATGCAAAATTTAGCACTTGGAAACAATTTTGATAATTTTGACCCAGAGATATTTACAATTGATTTTATACCAGTCCAAAATCCTGAAGGATTTGCAGTCACAACATATGCTTTAGATAGCGTCATGAAAAAATATGACTGAAGAAGAGATTGAAAAATTTAGTAAAACGTATTGGACAGTATTTCGTGAAGATGATCAAAATGTATTAAAAATAGATAAACTTCTTAAGACAATTAGTGAAGAATTTAACACTTTTGTTGATACTAATTCTTTTTTGGATAAATTTTCAAAACAAAGTAATAACAAGAAATTCAGTATATGATTATTTAATTCAAGAATATCATTTTAATAACTCAAAATTATATTTAGTAATTTCAAATGTCTTAAAAGATACATTATTTATTGAAAGAAAACACACTAATTTCTTTAATAGAGTTACTCCAGAATGCATACCGGAAATTACAAAAGCTCATCAAACTTTAAAATCTAAGATAATTAATATGTATCGAAATAATTTATTTCCAAATGGTTCTTTAGCAAATTTTTATTCAAATGCAAATGGTGTAAACTTAAATGATAATAATCCTATTTACTACAAAATAATGAAAGAACAAATATCCAAATATGGGAAAACATTAGGTAACATGAGAGATAATCATATTACTAAAAGCATCAAAGGACCAATTGGTATGGCAAATTATGATATGAGTGAAGAATTTAGATTTGAACCAGAAAATACAGCATTACTTAACTATTTGCATAAATTAGAAAGTAAAAAAAAAACATAGCTTTTTTTCAACTGCCATGGAACAGGTGGTTTACTATACACATATCCAATATTTATTTATGATTACAACACCAAAGAAAATGAAATAAGAGATTTTACTTTCTATATTAATAATAGAATAGCAACTGAATATACAAAAGCAATCGGAGAAATTTATCAAAAAGAAACTGGAAAATATGACACATATAAAATGATGGGACATCCAGAAAGAATAACAGGAGTGGGAGATCTACTTCGTCAAAAATATATTGCTTCGTTCATGTTAGAACTATCAAAAATGGGAGGTAATCCAATATCTCCATACGGAGATAAAAATGGTAATTTCTATTTAACTATGACTAGCAACTTTAATGCATTTAACAAAACTTTAGAAACAATATTAAGTATAAAGCATCTTTATAAGAGTAGTTATATAATGACTTATGATGAATTTGGAATGGTTCATTATGAAGAAAGTTCTAGGTCAAGATAAGCTCGCACAACTTGCGAGTTTTAATGTGCCCTAAAAAATAGCTTTACAACTTAAAAATAATTTGCTATAATTTATTCATAATAAAGGGCGTGATTAAATGAAGATATCAAATGAAGTAAAAGCATTACTAGACAAATTATATAATCTTCGTGGTGAAGATAGTGTAATACTAGCTAAAATGAATAAAGAAAGAGAAGAAGCTATTGAAACTGGTGAAAGAACTAAAAATGAAAAAGAAGTTCTACTTGAAAAAAATAGCTAAATTAACTAAAGAAGAAGAAACACTTCAAGAAGAAGGAAATAAACTAATATCTCTACTTAGTAATATAAATAGAGATGATTTTGCTAATGTATTAGATCGTTTGCAAATAGATTTTGATCCTGCATCAATAAATGAAAAAGTAAATAATATGCTACCATCAACAATTGAAAAGGTAGTAGCAGAAAATAAATTAGCTAGTGAAGAACTTGAAAATGTTGAAACAGAAATGAACAATGCTATAACAAAAGTTGAAGAATTAGGCATTAGAAAAGATGAAGCATTAAGTAATCAAGCAAAGCTTAATGAATACTTTAATTTAGCTTTAGAAGGTAACATCAATATAACCAGAGATGCAATTACAAGTTTACTTGAAAAATTTGAATTTAATGAAGATGAACAAAGAGAAGCTGCAAAAATCCTAATGTTCCCAGAAGATGCACTTTATGAATATGATGGCATTTACAAAAGTAGAGATAAAGCAAGTAGAAAAACAATAACTGATGTTTTAGTTGAAGCTAAAAAAAGAATCTCGCGCTGAAAATAAGGAAGTAGTAAACGAAGTTAAAGAAACTGCTCCAGAAGTAGAAGCAAGTCTAGAAGCTCCATCAGCATTGGAAGATATTTTTGATAAAGTAATAACTGAAAATAACATCCCAGAAGTAGAAAAACAAAAAGAAGAAACACCAGTGTTAAGTGAAGAAACTTCTGAAATGGTAACTGAAGTAGTTAGTGAAAAAATGAAAAAGAAAAATTAATTACATTATTAACATCTCTAGAAGTAAATGCTAATATATTAACAAATGAACAATTAGAAAAGATTCTTGCTAATTATGATGAAGAATTAATAAAAACAAATATTAGTGTATTAAAAAGAATACAAAATATCTCTTGATGTTATAAAAGAAAATCCAGAAATTCTTTATGACAAAGAATTAAAAGAAAAATTAGAAAAGTTAATAAATATTGGTAAAGAAGCTCGTGATATTAGTTTAATGCCAAGTATTTTAGTAAAATATGATTTAAAAGGTTTAAATAACACCATAAATGTATTACAAATAAGTGGATTAGATCCTAAAAAGGTTCCGTTAATGGCTTATTAGAAAGGAGTATATAATGAAATCATTTGAAGAAGTAAAAAAAGTATATACGAAGAAGAAAAAGTTGGGTTTGACGTAAATAAAGAACATCCTGAAAAGTTCTTATTATCATTAGAACTAGCAAATGATGGAAATAAAGAATTTCTAAAAAAAATATGGTATAGAATTAAAACCAAGTGAATGGATAGTTTTGACAATAGAAACTGAAATTCTAAAAAAAGCAGTATTAAGAGCTAAAGATTTAGGATTTCTAGAAGCTTATGTTCAATCACCATCATTTTTAAAACAAGATGTTGATAAAGTCATAAAAAAGAATAGGTGAACTTGAACATTTAGGTATTCCATATAGAAGTGAAAAAAGGAAAATATCAATCATTTCTATTTAGTGAAAGAGGATATAACTATGTTTTACAAAATAGTGGGAAAGAAGTTGATAAAACTCCCAGTGTGATTGATGCAGAATTAAAAGAACTAGCGGATAGAGTTATGGAAACTTTTGCTATGGAAGAAAAAAAAATGAAATATATGAAAATCTAGCGAAAATTGAAAAACAAGGTTTAGGAATTAGGGAATCATTAATAAAAGCTTTTGAAGTATATAATGATAGTGGTAATTTAGACTATTTAATATCAAGCATAGATGAAATTCTAGAAGCAAATAAAGAAGAAGTAAAAGGGAGAGTAGCATGAGTTTTTTAAAAGAATATGGTTTTTTTTTAGATAGTGATATTAGTGAGTATGAAAATAACACTCCAGAAAAGATGAAAAAAGTAATCGAAGAACATGAAAATCTAGTAAAGGTAAATTTAGAATATTTAAAAAACTTAGGTATTGAAACTTATAAAGAAATATTTATAAATTATCCAGATATGTTCTTAATGGATGCTAGTAATTTTGAAGAAAGTTTTTCTAAATATGATAAAGAAGAATTAATTACCAAACTAAATGCTAATTTCAAAATGGTAAAATATCTATAAAAAAAAATAATCGCAAAAGCGATTATTTTTTTTTGTAAGCTATATAAATTTATTTCAGGTTTATTAAATAATCTAAATTCTATTTTAGGAGTACCAATACCACCAGAAATAAATAATTTAGAATTATTTTCTTCATAACTACCATATTTATATTTTTTAGACCAATCTGTTGATATTATACCGCCATAAAAAGGTAAAACAACAAGACCATTTAGAGAATGTCCAGCAAGCATAACATCAATATCATCATTTTTCAAAGTTTCAAAGTAGTCTGGATAATGAGTAATAACTAAATTAAAAGTAGTATCTAAATTATCATCAATACTTATAGCTTTACTAACATTATCCAAATTAGTTAAACCAGTTATTTTGATAGGGTTTACATCCTTATAAAAAATATAATTTGATTCATTATCTAGTATTTTAAACTGAGCATCATTCATTATTTCACTATATTTATTTATCTCATCATTATCCCCGATAACAGCATATTTATACAAAGTACAATCCATATTCTTTAATAATTCTTTTAATTTATTAATATCATCATTATTTAAATTATTATTCTTATATAATAAATCTCCGGTAAAAACTATAATATCTGGTTTTAAGTCATTTACCTTTGCAGAAATATTTTGAATTCTGTTTAAATCATTCCTATCTTTTATTAAAAAGTCGGATAATTGAAGTATTTTAAAACCATCAAAAAGAGTCAGAAAGATTTTGAACTTCTATATTTTTAGATACGATTTTAAAACCTTTTGGGTTAATAAAAAATCCGTATAAAACTAAACAAATTATAAAAATAAATATCACTAAAAAAAAAATTTTTTCATTATTTACCCCGATTTCTACAATATAAATATATCATATTTATAAATTATTATCAATTTAGAATTGAAAAAACTCAAATAATATGGTAAACTAAATCATAGGTAGGTGGGCAAAATGCATAGTTTTAAAAAATCTGCAATAATTGCTTTTTCATCACTATTTTTACTAACAAATGTAAACGCAGCTACATGTGGTTATGAAGAAAAAGCAAAGTTAAATAATGAAATAACAAATGTAAAGGCAAATTATGAAATTAAAGAAAGGGTAATGAATAAAGACGAATATACAATTTCCGATGCTTTAATTGGAACTGAATACGAAGATACGTATGAAGCCACAACAGAATATATTCAAGTAAATATTTTGAATTTAACTGAAAATATGTATGTTGAAGTAACAAATGATTATAACGATGATAAAGCTATATATCAATATAGTGACACAAAAAACGGGAACATATCATTTGATTGGCATGAAATTGATGAACTGGTAACATATACTATTAAGGTTTATGCCTCAAGCACTACAGGATGTGAGGGAACGATACTAAAAACATTGTATCAAGCCTTACCAAGGTATAATGATTACTCAACATATGATATTTGTAAAAATATTCCTGATTCGTATTTATGTCAAAGGTATGTAACATATGAAAATATCGGTTTTGATGTTTTTACTGGTAGAATATATAAAGAAGTAGAAAAAGAAAATTCAAAAAAGAAGAAGAAACTAAAGAAAATGAAAAATGGTATAAAAGGTTCAAAACTTTATTGTTGAACATAAAGTGCCATTTATCATCGGGGGAGCAATATTGGTTGTCGCAGTTGGAAGTACAACATATATAATAATAAAGAAACGTAGGAGAAGTATAATATGAAAAAAAATTTGAAAATATTAATAATTTTATTAACAATTTTTATTGGTTTTGCTAGCACTAATGTTAAAGCTAGAACCATCGAAGAAAAAAAGAAAAATTTGCAAAACAAGCTAGTGGAAAACATAGTATCAGTGGTTTGAGCATTTTTGAAGGTACTACATTTGGTATGTGGAAATATTCATTTGTTGATACTTCCAGTGAAAATTTTGTGGGATACTGTATGGACCCACATAAAGACGCATCTAATGGATATAAAGTCGATCGTATTCTCGGAGATACAGCGTATACAAAAAAAGAATAAATGCTTTTTGACCTAGGTGTCCTAGAAATTATTAAAAATGGTAAAAACCAATATAATGATAGTTTAACCTTTACAGTTGATGGCAGTTCAAAACAATTAGTGGAGATTCACTTTATGCTGCAACAAGTATAGCGGTACGTGCTTTTTGCTTTAGGTGTCTTTGGATATGGCGGAGATGTTGAAAGTGCTAAATCAAGTCTAGTTCCATATTATACAGGTGTTGCATCAGCTCACATAACTAGTGGAATTCAATGGGCATCTTATAATATAGACAAAATAAATACAATAACCGATACTAAATGTACGGGCTCTGTTGAAGATTTCAGAAAATGTTATGAAAAAAACTTTTATTAAAGGATTTTTAAAGAATAATTGGTATAAAAAATAGTTACAATTTCAAAGTAAGCAGCAGTAGCTCTGAAGGCTATTTAGTAATGTATGCGGCTCAAAGTTTATTTATGAAAGGATTTGACAGAGCATATGAAGTAATAACTGGTGATGTAACGACTGCTACAGTTACAGCAACTGCCAACCCTTCAACAACAGATAAAACAACAACAGATAATACTATTGAAGAATATTATCATCAAACAATAGAGTTTGCTCAATTTGATGCTCAAGATGGAAAAATAGATAATTTTACATTAACATGTCAAGACTGTGCAAAAAATAATATAACTTTAGGAAATCTTGAATTCTTTAATCCACAAATAAATGATTGGCAAGTTGTTTCAAATATTAACGTTTTAACAGCATTTGATGCTGATGGTAAAACAAAAAGTGGAAAAATAGAATTAAGATTTAAAGTTACTAGGATAAAAGATGATGAAAATTGCAAATCAGTAAATCATAAAATATCATATAGATACGATGACCCAAGTTTAAAATACATCGGAGCATTATTGAAAACTAGTGATACAAGTAAACAAAGATTCTTTATTATTCAAAAAAATGACGGAAATTTAAAAAGTGAAATAACTGGAACGATAAAATGTTCAGCTTCTTGTGATACAGAATTAGAATTACCAGTATGTAGCTATGAAGAAGATGATGCTGTTGCAAAAATCAATGGCCCAACAAAAATTAAAACTTGTATAATAAATAATCAAGATGATGCAGGTAACACATATCAATTTACATCAGATGTAGGTGGAGTTGACAATTCTTACTGTAAAATCTATTGTAAAGAAGATTATGCAGAAATTAAATTAAACCCAATAGTTAAAAATGTAAAATGCGGTGGATATTTCAAATTAACAAGTAAAATAAATGGTACAAAAACTTGTTATACAGGAAGTCCAAATACAACAGAAAACTCAACAAATGGCAAAAACAGTATAGATAAAGAAAAGTATTTACAAGATATTAAAACTGTACAAGAAAATTTAGTTGATGCAATGAATAGATACTATGAATACAAAGCAAAAAGTGAACGTAGTTATGATTCCAACAGCACAACAAAATATTGTGGTGGATCAAGCTGTGGAACAAAAGAAAAAATTACCGTAACATGGGAAGCATACGACAAGGTTACGTTCACTTGGAACCACAATACAGAAAGTGGAACATATAACTATGGAACTACAGCCGGTGACAGCGAAAATTGGTCTGACAGTTGTAATTGCGATAGATGTGGTGAAGAACCAAATACATATAAGTGTTGTGGAGGTTGTGACACAAATGCGTCAGATAGTTTTAATGCATGGGAAAGCGAAGTAAATGCTGGATTGGAAACAGCAACAAGCGATTTGATAAAATATATGGCACAGTATAAACAAATAATTCAAGATTATAATGCTTGTACAACAGCATGGACAAATGAATTTGCATTTGCACAAAAGGTAAAATATTACTATGATGAAAATCGTGGAAAAAGATAATGAAAACTATGCTCCATATTTTGATTTATTAGCAGACAGGAAAGAACTACAATATCTTGAAAAATATGGAAATGAAAAAAGTTGATACAAAAATAACTGTTTGTACCGGTGCAACAAATGATAAATACGAATGTTTAGATAAAAAACAAAGAAAAAAACATTTGACTTATCAATTGATAAAAATAGTTTACAAAATTATAACTATAATTCCTCTTATGGTACAGATGTATTTAATCCGAGAAATTATGTAATTTGTTCAATTGCAAGTGGATGTGTAACTGATACTAGACAAATCTCACAAGCTGCATTTGTTAAAAAAAGAAGTAACAAAAGAACAAAAATACATTACACCAACAGCTTTCTATCAAATAGCTGCTAACGGAAAAGTAATTGCTTACGATAATTATTCAATTGATAAAGTTCAATTAGAACCATTAGTTAATAAATTGCCGATATCAACAAGTTCAGTTGGTGGTGGAGTATTTAAGTTATTAGTTGAAAATCTTGGTGAATTCTATGATAAAAAAGATACATCTGGAAGATTGATAGATTACAATGGTGCAAATGAAGACAAGAGTGTAGCAAAAAGCAGTCGGAGTAAATGCATTTGATGGCGAATATGCATGTTATTATGAAAACACATGTAGACCAAAAGACTGTCCTAACTGTGAATTTGTTTGTGAAGGTGATGGATGTGAATGGAAAGATTGTCCTTCATGTAAGATATCATGCGAAAACTGTATATTCAACTTAGATGATTTAAATATAATCGTTAAAACAATTACTACAACAGATGTAAATGCGGCAAATAGAACACATGGTTATAACTGGATTACATCAAGTAGTATGGAAGCATTACAATTATTAACTAAAAAGCTTCAATGACAATTAGTGAAATTGAAGAAATAAATGAAATGATATATGATGATAAGACAACAGATGGATCAACACTTGGATTTAGTATTAAGTTAACACCTGAAATAATAAATAAAATTACAGCATATAACAAAGACAATGAAGATAATGGTGGTTATATAAATAACTCATTAACATGTTATGATGCCACAATTGATGGTGAAACATATAAAAACATTTATTGCTATAGCGAACTAATTGACAAGTTAGTTACTGAAAATGGTGATAATGTTACAGTACTTCCGAGTAGAGTAAATGATGAAGCAAGACGTGCTAATGACACTGGAACTAGTGGTTATTGGACATTATGGTCAAATTATAGAATAGATAAAACAAGTGAATCCGTAATCGGCGGACCATCTTGGAAATAAGGGGTGACTAAATGAAGAATGCATTCTGGGCATATTGGTTAATACTATTAGGTATAGTAATCGTAGTAATAATGCTACTTGTTCAAAATCTTACAACAAGTAGCACTCAAGATTACTATCTAATTAAAGAAATAACTGAAGCATCTATGATTGATGCAGTAGATTATTCTTATTATAGAACCTATGGTGAAGTAAAAAATAAACAAAGAAAAATTTTATGAAAGTTTTATACGTCGTTTTTCAGAAAATGCCGCATTAAACACAACTTACACAGTAAGCTTTTATGGAGTATACGAAGCTCCACCAAAAGCTAGTGTAGAAATTAAAAGTAAATCAAATACATTCAATGTTGTAGGTGATTCAACTACATTTGATATGGTAGAAAGAATAGATGCAATACTTGAAGGTAATACACTTGATGAATAACGTAAGGAGGAATAAAAATGGGTGGTAAGAAAAATGTATTTACAAAGTTTTTTAACAAATAAAACAACAGTTACATTAGTAGGTATTGTTCTAGGACTAGGAGTTTTAGTGGGATTTTACATATATCGTGTTAATAAACAAGTAAATCCCACCCGTATTCCTGTTGCTAAAAGAGCTATAAGTGCTACTGAAGAAATAACAAAAAAGATGACATCGAATATGTCAAAGTTAGTAAAAGTTTCTTAAAAAAAAGAGATGTTTATCAATCAGTAACAAATTTAGTTGGTAAATATGTTTCAACTGGAACATCTATTCCTAAGGGAGGAATGTTCTATACAGCTCAAGTTGTTGAAAAAAAGGAATTACCAAATGCTATATTTGATGAAATACCTGAAGGATATACAATCTATCAATTAAAAGTAGATAATAACACAACATATGCTAATTCAATATATCCTGGTGATAAAATAGATTTATGGCTTAAAACAACTGAAAATGGTATTTTAGTTTTTGGTGAATTTATATCAAATATTGAGGTCTTAGCAGTTCGTGATAATGCTGGTCAAAATGTTTTTGATGTTACAAGTGGAAGAACACCAGCATGGTTATTATTTGCTGTAAAGACTGATTTATATCGTTATTTAAAACTAGCTGAAAGCATATCTGGGATGACTATTATTCCGGTTCCAAAAATAATTTGGCAAATCCAGATGTTGGGTCAACTGAATATACAAGTCAAGAACTTATAGATATTCTAGATAGACAAACTCTTAGAATGGAGGCCCAATAATGAATAATATCTTAGCAAAAATTAAAAATTTATTTCTTAATAGAAATACTGTTACAATATTGGGTGTTATAGCTGGTGTTATTGCATTATGGTTTGCTTATAGTATAACTTTAGACAAAGCTGTAAAACCTCAAAAAGTGCCAGTTGCAGCCAAAGATTTAACTGCAGGAACAATTATAACAAAAGAAGATATTGAATATGTTGAAGTAAATTCTGATATTAAAAAAAGGCAAGTGTAGTAACTAGTTCTTCACAACTTATTGGTTATTATGTAACAAATAATACATCAGTAGTTCGTGGTTCAATGTTTTACAAAAGTCAAGTTGTAACAAAAGATAAATTAATTGAAAGAGATTTGGAAACAGTTCCAGAAGGTTATAGACTTTACTGGCTAAAAGTAGACAATGCTTCAACATATGCTAACTCAATATATCCTGGTGATAAAATAGATTTATGGCTTAAAACTAAGAATGAAGGCAAATATGTATACGAAGAATTTATAACAAATATTGAAGTTCTTAGTGTTAAAGATTCAAAAGGACAAAATGTTTTTGATGTATCAAGCGGAAGAACTCCAGCAGTACTTGTATTTGCAGTAACAGATGAAATGTTCTCATACTTAAGTAAAATAGGTTATTTAAGTGGTATGGATTTATATCCAGTTCCAATTAACAAAAAAAGAATTCAGATAAAGATGCTACTACAGAAATAACAAATGATGCTTTAAGAACATTAATCGATAGCCAAGCTAGAAATGTTACACCAGATACAAATGAATCAAATAATGATAATAATACAAATAATGAATAAAAGAGGGTGTTACTAGTGAATGATGCTGTATTTTCACAAATAGATTTTGGACCTTTAAAAGAGTTTTTAGAAGAAGATAACATAACTGACGTATCATATTCAAATGGTGGTCAAGTTTGGCTAAAAACTCTTGATAAAGGTGTATATAGAGTTGAAAGACCAGAAATAAATAATGCTTTAATGGAAAAGCTTGCTTTTCAATGTTCAAATGTTATGGGTAAAACATTTAATATGGCCCATCCATTTTTGGATGCTGAATCTGCAGAACTTCGTCTTAACTTTGTTCATGAATCTATAGCCACAAATGGTATTTGTTGTGTTATAAGAAAGACGCCTGCCAAAATCCGTCTGAACAAAGATAAACTGATAAATGAAAAATATGTAACAGAGGATTTACATGACTTTTAATGACTTGTGTTGAAGGTCACTGTAATATTATTGTAAGTGGGGAAACTGGTTCAGGTAAAACAGAACTTGTTAAATATTTAGCTTCACACACAAAAGAAAATGAAAAAATAATAACAATTGAAGATACTTTGGAACTTCACTTAGATAAAATATTTCCACATCGTGATATTGTAGCTATGAAAACTAATAATATTGCATCATATTCTGATGTACTAGTAACTTGTATGAGACAAAATCCAAGATGGATTTTACTATCCGAAGTTCGTAGTGCAGAAGCCGTTACAGCAGTTCGTAACTCAATATCATCTGGTCACAACATTATATCAACAATTCACTCTGATAGAGCTTTAAACATACCAATGCGTTTATATAGTTTGCTAGAAAACAGTCAAGATATAGACCAATTCTTAAAGTCAATTCATCGTTATGTTCAAATTGGTGTTCATGTTAAAGGTTATATGAGTAAAGAACTAGGAAGATTTCAACGTGAAATAATTGAAGTTGTAGAATTTTATGTTGATGAAAATAATGAAGCAAAAGCTAATATTATTTTTAAAAAAAAGTTTAGATGGCAAGTTCAGTTTTAATAACCCAAGTAAATATTTAATTGACTATTTAGGTGTTCAAGGTGTAACATTAAAACCAGATTATTTTGTCAAATCAAAAAAAATGACACAAATTCAGAAGCTGAAATAGAAAGCTTATAACAGAAAGGAGCGTTTAATATGTTTACAGTTAATTTAACAAGTTATTTACCAGAATTGTTAATACTATTAGCAATTGCTACAGTGGTTTTAATAGCTCGTCGAAATCCTGGTGAAAACGTATATAAATATGTAACAAATAAAGCAACTGATATGTATGATAAATACGCTCCATACTCATTTAAAATGGTAAGAGAAAAAGCAGTTGAATTAGGACAAGAATATACTCCAAGACAATATTTAACACAAGTTATAATTCTTGGTGGTATAGCAGCTTTAGTAGGATATTTTTACTTTTATAGTATTGTCATTGCTGTAATATATGCAATTGTAGCCATAGCATTTATACCATATCTTGCTTATTTAAGACTACAAAGAGTGTATAGTGAATATATATTTGAACAAATACAAACATATACAACAAATGTTATAATGGAATTTAATACAACTCAAAGTTTTGTTAAAGCTCTTGAAGGTGTTAGAGATTCAGGGATTCTTGAAGAACCAGTTGTTAGTGATGTCAAAAAAGATGATTGAAATGTCATATCAAAATGGTACCATAGATGAATCAATAACTTATTTTAATAGCAAATACCCATTTTACATGGTAAAAAATATGCATCAATTATTCCTACAAATAACCAAAGAAGGTGCCAGAGATTCAGGACAAGCATTAGAAAATATGTCACTTGATATTGATGCCTTAGTAGAAGGTGTATATCGTGACCAAATGGACAGAAATAATTTCCATGGCAGATTCCTAAGATTCGGTTTAATTTTATATTTACTCGTTATAGTTTTAAGATTCATGTTAGGTGAAGACAATTATATTAAATTACTAGATATATGGTATGTACAAATTATTTTTACATGCTATTGTCATTATAAATGCTTTCTTTATGTTAAGTGGAGAAAAATACTATAATGAAGATGTAGGAGGAGAATAATGCAAATAGAAGTTATTATTGTCGCTGTAATCGTATTTGGTATAATGACTATAACTGGTCAAATAAGTATTAATCAGCTTATAAGTGATAATCAAATGCTTTTTATGAAGCTAAAAAGGAAAAAGATTGGGATTTTCTAGTCAGAGCCAAGTATGGAAATAATGTTAATCCAGATATTCTCTTTAATAAAAAGAATAAAAAATGCTTTCATTACTATGGCTATAGCATTTGCCTTTTTAATCAAAGATTTAAATGCTGTTAAAAGTTTTATTAATATTTGTCCTTGGTATATTTGTTTTTAAATCATCTTATAATGATATACAAAAAATATTATCAAAGACATATGGCACAAATAGATTCTATGTTACCACATTATTTAAAAAAAACCTAGAAATTCTAATTCAACATTATACTGTACCAGTAGCAATAGGTAAATCAATGGCAGAAGCTCCCGAAATATTTAAGGATGGTTTACAAGAAATGATTGACTCTATTAATGCTGGGGATGATACGATCGAACCATATATGGAATTTGCTAGAAAGTATCCAGTACGTGATTCAATGCGTATGATGCGTTTATTATATCGTCTAAGTTTAGGACGTCAAGAAAGAAAACAAGAACAAATACTAACATTTTCAAGATCAATATCTTCACTTCAACAAAAAGCTCGTGAAACAAGATATAAAAATCGTCTAGAAAAATGGAAGGAAAAACCATGAGCATGTTAATAACAACTGGAGTAGGATTAATGGTCTTACTAATTCTAGCAGTTATACAACTTATGGACATATAAATTTACAAAAAGTTTAAAATATAATTGATATTTTAAGGAAATTAAGTTATAATAAAAATATATTAAAAAGGAGGATAACAAATGAAAGAAGCTACTGGAGAATTAAATATGACTGTAGTTACTGTAGTTGCAATTGCTGCGGTGGGTGCGTTTTTCTATTTCTTTATCTGGCCTGGTATTCAAGCTGGACTTTCAAGAAATACTTGCCTAAATCTATGTCCAGGCGGAGAATTGGACACAGCACAAGGACGTGGTGGTGTAGATGTTAATAACAGAACTTGTTTTTGTGCAGATGGAACACAAATAGATTTTGGCGACGAAGAATAAGACAAAACATAAGAGGTGAAAAATGAAAGAGGCTACAGGAGAATTAAATATGACGATAATAGTTTCTATATCGATCGGTATCTTGGCAGCCTTTTTTTTCGGCTTTTTATGGCCAATGATTAATGGAAATTTTCAAAAAAATTCACAATGTAGCAAAGCTATATGTGATTGTAGTACTGAAGTAAGAAATACAATAGAAAACGAAACTGGTCAAAAAAAATTTGTTTATGCAGAAATAGTGCAACAGATGAAAACACTTTTTATTGCCCATTCAAAGGTTAGGAGGAAATTATGAAAGAATCGATGAGTGTAACATATATATTTCAAATAGTAATACTATTTATTCTATTATTTACAGCAATAATGGCTTTAACAATAAATAATTCCAACGCCTTTGGAATTAAAGACCAAATAGTAAATATATTAGAAGCAAATGGTGGAAATTACTTAGAAGACGGAAATTTAGATGAAGAAATAATAAATTTAATAGAAAGTACATCATATCGTACAACTGGAAAATGCGATGAAGATTATCAAGGTTTTGATAGAACTGGAGCTGCTGTTTCATCTAATCAAGATGCATCAATATGCATAAAAGAAGTAAATGCAACAGATGGTGTAGATAATTATCTATCGGATATTTTTGGCACTGGTAAAGTTGCAACAGGTGATTTTATGCCAGGCAAATATTATCAAATAGTAGTAGTTTTTTCCAATTAGATTTACCAGTTGTAAAACAAGTTTATAATTTTAAATCTAAAGCTGAAACAAAAGTTATATACCAAAAATAAGGAGAGAAATTAAATGAAAACAGTAAGTGAATCAACATGGACATTTCAAATGATTATCTTCTTCATTCTAATATTTGCTTGTTTTCTAACTTTAGTTTTAAGTTATAATAAAGCTTATACAATAAAGAATCGTATGCTTAATATTATTGAAAAATATGAAGGTGTAACACCAACATCAGCTGAGCTAATAAATGACTACATATATAATAAAGGATATACCAATACTGGTAAATGTCCAGAAAACTGGATGGGAGCAATAAATATAGATGGAGAATTTGAGTTATCAAAAAGTGATAACAGATATTTATATTGCTTTAAAAAAAGTTATAAAAATAATTTAGTATATTATGATGTAAAAGTTTTTTTAGATTTAATTTACCTGTTATAGGTAGTATAGCAAACTATGAAATAGATGGAACAACAAAGACTTTTATAGGTGCAGAAGATCAAATAGAGGAGTATTAATATGAATGTAATAGTATCAAATAAATATCAATCATTATTATCAAGTTTAAATATTGATGTAATTAAAAGTATAAATGGAGAATTTACAGTAGAAGAATTAGTAAGTCAATTTCAAAGTTTTTACTTTAATAAAATGATTATAGACATAACAGCAATAAAAGTTTATGAAGAAATAACAGTAATGCAAAATTTATCTGTAAATTTTGATATGTCTAAAGTTATTTTATTACTAGATGATTCAGAAAAAGTTAATTCTCCAGTATATATATCACAATTAATATCTATGGGAATATACAATTTCACCAGTGATATAAATACAGTAAAATACCTAATAGATAATCCCAATCAATACAAAGATGTAGCAAACTATCATAATATAAGTGAATTTAAGAAACCCGTATTAAAGGCAAGATCTGTTGATAATACTCGTGGTAAAATGGGGCAAAAGATTATTGGATTTAAAAACATTACAGAACATGCTGGTGCAACAACACTAATATATTTGCTTAAATTACACTTAGAAAAGGCATATAATGTTAAAGCTGTAGAAATAGATAAAAATGACTTTATATATTTTAATGATAATACACTTGAAAGTGTATCAAGTTTAGGTTTTAATGATTTTTTAAGTAATAATACCAATTATGATATAATTTTAGTTGATTTAAATGATGGAAACGTATCTGAGTACTGTCATGATATAATTTATTTAATTGAACCAGGTCTTATTAAATTAAATAAGTTAATTAGAGAAGACAATGCTATATTTACTAAATTAAATGAAAAAAAAGATAGTTCTTAACAGAAGTGTACTTGACACAAAAGATGTACAAGACTTTGAAAAAGAAAGTGGAAGTAAAGTTTTTTTCAATATGCCTTGTTTAGATGATAAGTTAGATGATCAAATGGTAGTTAATGCTTTTTTAACAGCCTTAGGTTTTAGTAGAATTGATGCAAATGGAAGTTCGGGAATATTTAGTATATTCAAATAGGGAGGTAATGGAATATGAATTTTTGTTATAAGACTGCAAGTGTATGGTTATTTATTGGTAAATTATTATTCATTTTAAAGATATTAATACCAATAGCTATTATAGTATTAGGAAGCATAGATTTAGGAAAAGCAGTAATTTCAAGTGATGATAAATCAATAAAAACAGCTAGTACCAAGCTATTAAAAAGAATAGTAGCTGGAATATGCATTTTTTCATACCAGTTATTATAAAAGTGTTATTTTCTATGATTGGCATTATAAGTGATGAAATAAAAAATGACTATATAAATTGTATAAACTGCATTACAGATCCGTATAACAATTGTGATGCATCGTATGAAGGCAATATATACAAAAAATAATTGACTTTAATGTAAAATTAGGGTAAAATAAATATATACAGAAGGAGGAAAGTTTTATGAATTTTTGTGAAGATGCTGGTTCAGTTTGGTATACTCTTGGAATGTTTATGTTAGTATTCAAAGTTGTTATTCCAGTACTATTGATTGTTTTCGGAATGGTAGACTTAGGAAAAGCTGTAATATCAAGTGATGACAAAGCTGTATCAAAGGCTGCTAAAACATTATTAAATCGTGTTATAGCTGGGGTATGTATTTTCTTTATTCCAACTATTGTAGGATTAGTATTTAAAATGGTTGGGGCATTTGGTGAGGTTAAAAATCAATATGATTATTGTGCTGCATGCGTAAGTAATCCAACCGGTGATAAATGTTCAGGTATAAAAAATAATGGCTAAAAAAAAAATTAATAATTTAAACTTAACAAATGAGAAATTATTATTTCTCATTTGTTTTTTATTTATAAAATATTTGATAAAAGATAAAGTATTACAGAATGTCAATATATCATTTTAAATAATATTATACAAAATGTGTAGATATAACAAATTAAAATTAATTCATAAAAAATAGAGCTTATTCAGCTCTATCTTCATATTCTCCAGTATAAGTATATCCTGCAAGTGATTTTTCTTTGCTCCATTTATATTCAAATGTTCTATGTGTCCAAGTATATTCAGTGTCAGTATCTATAATAGCATAGTCTTCATACTTAGATGCATTAGAAGCTAAATCCCATTTACATTTGCTTTCTCTTGTATAACTAACATCAAATTTCAATGGTACAAAATATACATTTTGACTTAAATTGCTAGCATAATATGGTGATACACCATTTAAATTTTTATAATTAATTGTAATTGTTGTAGCATAATTTCCTTCAGCTCTATTATAATAAGCTCCAGAAACTTCAAATGTAAAGTTATTTTTTCTTTAATGAAGTATTTCTAAATGTTGAGGCATTATTTATTGCAACATTATATTTTCCTGTATTACCAGTCATATATAGGTTACCACGATTGTTAATATAAGCTTGATAGTCAGTATTTGAATTACTGAAATAAGATTTACTATTGCCTACAATAGCAACACTATTAACATCACTAGGTAAATCTAGAAATTGAACTTCATAGTTATATTTACCAACTTTAGTAGTATCAGTAACATATCCAGTTGAATAATAAGTTTTTTCATATTCTTTACAATAATTATTAGTTTCTACCAATTGTTTTTTATTTTCAGCATTAGAAGCATTAGAGTAACCATTTTCCCAATCACTATATTTTACATATTTATAATATCTAACCTTGGTAGGTGTAGGATTAGGTTTGTTGTTATCATTATTATTATTATTATTATTGTTATTATTATTGTTATTGTTGCAATTTGTTTGACAACAACCATTTGAACAAGTTATTTTTATTGTAACCTTAGTAGTAACTGTTGTTTTAGTACTTGTACTAGTGCTTGAACTATTTCCTTTACTAGTATTAGTATTATTTGAACTATTGTTACTATTTGTATTATTGTTAGTATTACTATTATTCTTATTTGTATTAGAATTTGTATTATTAGAGCTATTATTGTTGTTATTGTTATTATCAACAACATCAGTATTAGTTTTTGTATTATCTACTGTACAAGTTCCATTATCACATGAAGTCTTTTTCAATAGTAGTAACAATAAAGTCTGATTGTTTTCCACAAGTTAAACTAACTTTTAATGCATCATCACCATCAGCAGTTTTAGTAGTTTGAATGTAAGTTGAATTATTATCACAAGTTTTACCATCGTTAGTAAAATCGATTAATAACTTTTGGTTAATCATTTGTGCTAGTGTTACTTTTTCAGTTGTACCAACTTTTTCAGGTAATTTTGATTTTGTGAAATATTCAAATGCTGCAGTTTTCATAGTGTTTATATTATTAATATATTCACTATTACTATCAGCTAATGTGTTACTAGATTTAGTTGAACTATTGCCGGTTACTTTAACAAATATCCAACCAGCTATAAACACAATAACTGCAAGAATCACAAGTTTAATTGCAAGTGATCCCCAATTTAAACTTAAACTTTTCTTTCCATCTTCGTACATATAACGTACCCCTCCATTTTAGAAAATCCTCTTTTCCTTTAAGTCGCCATTATTTTACCATAAAATATTCATTTTGTCAAATTTTATGCAATAAAAATTGTGGTATTTACAATAATTATATACTTTTAAAAAACTAATATTAAATATCTTTCTTAAAAAGTATATTTTGAAAGAATATTACTTGACTACAAATATATGTTTGTGATATATTATTTCTGCATGAAAATTATCTTTTTGTGTCAAAATATGAAAAAGAGGTGTTTACTTATGAATAATGATAAAATAATAATAAAAGGAGCTAGAGAAAACAATTTAAAAAATGTAGATTTAGAAATTCCTAAAAATAAGTTAGTTGTTATGACCGGAGTATCAGGTTCAGGAAAAAGTAGTTTAGCATTCGATACTATTTATGCGGAAGGACAACGAAGATATGTAGAAAGTTTATCTGCTTATGCCCGTCAATTTATTGGTGTAAATGAAAAACCAGATGTAGACTCTATTGAAGGATTATCACCATCAATATCAATTGACCAAAAAATCTACAAACAAAAATCCACGTTCAACTGTAGGTACTATAACTGAAATCTATGATTATTTACGTCTTTTATTTGCTAGAATTGGTAGACCTTACTGTCCAACACATCATACACCAATTAAAAGTCAAAGTATTGAAGAAATGACTAATAAAGTAATGGAATACAAAGGAAAAACAGTTACTATATTAGCACCTGTAGTTCATGGCGAAAAGGGAACACATAAAGATTTATTTGATGAACTTCGTAAAGAAGGTTTTACACGTGTTCGCGTAAATGGCAAAAATATGAGTTTAAATGAAGAAATAACTCTAGAAAAAAAATATTAAAGACAATATAGATATTATAATAGATAGAATTACTGTAGATAATGAAGAATATAGCAGAATATTTGAAGCTGTAGAAACAAGCACCAAAAGAAAGCTGATGGCAAAAGTAGTATTACTAGTTGATGATGAAGAAATATTCATGAGTGAAAAATATGCTTGTGAAATATGTAATTATTCAATACCAGAACTAGAACCAAGATTATTTTCATTTAATGCCCCATACGGAGCTTGTGAAGAATGTAAAGGCTTAGGTACAAAGCTTCATATCAGTAAAGATTTACTAATACCAGATCCTAATAAATCTTTAGTGGAAGGTGCTATATCTGCCTTAAGCATGGACTCAAATATGTACTTTACACAAATAGAAACCGTATGTAAAAAAATATGACATAAATATGTTTGAACCTGTAAAAGATATTCCTGAAGAAAAATTAAACTATATTTTATATGGTACAGATGAAATACTTGAATTTAAATATGTTTCTAAAAATGGTAGTACCAGAAATACAAAAGGCACATATGAAGGTGTAATTCCAACACTAGAAAGAAGATATATTGAAACAAAAAAAGTGGATGGATTAGAGAGTGGCTTCAAGGGTATATGATTGAAACAGAGTGTCCAGTTTGTAAAAAGGGAAAAAGATTACAAAAATCAGTATTATCTATATATATTAATGATAAGAATATTTTTGATATGTGTGATATGTCTATAAGTGACTTACTTGATTTTGTTAAAAGTTAAAACTAAATAACGAAGAAAAAAAGAAATAAGTAATCTTATACTAAAGGAAATAATTTCTAGACTAGAATTCTTAAATAATGTTGGTTTATCTTACTTAACTTTAACCAGAAGTGCTGGAACATTATCTGGAGGAGAAGCTCAAAGAATAAGACTTGCCACTCAAATTGGTTCTAAATTATCAGGTGTTTTATATGTTCTTGATGAACCAAGTATAGGGCTACATCAAAAAGATAATGAACGTTTAATTAATTCATTAAAAGAAATGCGTGACTTAGGTAACTCATTAATTGTTGTTGAGCATGATACAGATACTATGCTAGCATCAGACTATTTAGTAGATGTAGGACCTGGCGCAGGTGAATATGGTGGACAAATTATGGCAGCAGGAACACCTGAAGAAGTTATGAAAAATCCAAATAGTTTAACAGGAAAATATCTAAGCGGAGAGTTGAAAATAGAAGTTCCAGAAAAACGAAGAAAAGGTAATGGTTTAAAAATTAGTATTAAAGGTGCCAAAGAAAATAATTTGAAAAATGTAAATGTAGATATTCCTCTTAATAAATTAGTTGTTGTAACTGGTGTATCAGGTTCAGGTAAATCTTCACTCATCAATGAGGTATTATATAAAAAAACTAGCATCAGAAATTTATAAAAAGCAAAGTAGTTCCTGGAGCATGTAAAGAAATAACTGGTCTTGAAAATATTGATAAAGTAATTCAAATAACTCAAGATGCTATAGGTAGAACCCCAAGAAGTAATCCAGCAACCTACGTTGGAGTATTTGATGATATTAGAGATTTATTTTCTCAAACAAAAGAAGCCAAAATGCGAGGCTATGACAAAGGCCGTTTCTCATTTAATGTAAAAGGTGGAAGATGCGAAAATTGTTGGGGAGACGGTGTTAAAAAATTGAAATGCATTTCCTAGCAGATGTTTATGTTCCATGTGATGTATGTAAAGGTAAAAGATATAATAGAGAAACTCTGGAAATAAAGTATAAAGGCAAAAAAACATAAGTGAAGTTTTAGATATGAGAGTAAGTGAAGCACTAGAATTTTTTGAAAATGTTCCGAAAATTTACAATAAATTAAAAGTAATGATGGATGTTGGACTTTCATACATTAAATTAGGACAATCAGCACCTACATTATCAGGTGGAGAAGCTGGTCGTGTAAAACTTGCTAAAGAACTTCAAGAAAAAAAAGCAACAGGAAAATCAATATTTATACTTGATGAACCAACAACAGGACTTCATTCTGATGATATCAAAAAACTATTAGTTATCCTAAATAGAATTGTGGATAACGGAGATACAGTTATAGTAATTGAACACAACCTAGATGTTATAAAAGTGGCAGATCACATTATAGATTTAGGCCCAGATGGTGGTAAATATGGAGGAAAAATCATTGCAACAGGAACACCAGAACAAGTTGCAAAATGCAAGGGTTCATATACAGGTGAATTTTTAGCCAAAATACTATAGTAATGAAATTTTCTAAAATATGATATTTTTTATTAAGCACTACACTTCTATTAAAATGTGTAGTGTTTTTCTAGAATAAAAGTTTTATTAATAAGAAACAACTTTAAAATGTAAAATTTTACATAAAATTATAAATACGATATTAATAATAGATAAATTTAAAAAAAATTTGTTACAATATTAATGGAGAGTGAATTTATGAATAAATATATTTTTTGAAATTGGCAATTTTAAATTAGAATGGTATTCAGCCTTAATAATAGTTGCAGCTATGATTGGTATAACAATGGTTTTAAAAGAAGCCAAAAGATACAAATATCCAACCGAATTTGTTTTTCACATGATATTCTGGGCCATAATATTTGGTATTATCGGGGCTAGAGCGTATTATGTATTATTCAATTTGGAATTATATGATAGTTTTGGGAAGCCTGTAAAATCTGGGAAGGTGGACTTGCTATTCATGGAGGTATAATTGCTGGAGTTTTGGTTATTCTATTATATTGTAAGAAATATAAAGTAAGAAGTATCAGAATGTTTGACTTTTTAGCACCAGCTATGCTTCTTGCACAAGCAATAGGTAGATGGGGAAATTTCTTTAATGGTGAAGCCCATGGACCAGCTACAACACTAGCCCATCTACAAAATTTACATATTCCAGAATTTATTATAAATGGTATGAATATTGATGGAATATACTATACCCCAACATTTTTATATGAATCAATTTGGTGTCTAGTAGGACTTTTACTACTTCTTATAATAAGAAGATTAAAGATTACCAAAGTTGGTCAACCATTTGCGTTATATTTAATGTGGTACGGACTAGGTCGCTTTTATAATTGAGTCAATGCGAACTGACTCTTTAATGTTAGGTGGTTTCAAAATGGCACAAATAGTATCTGTAATAATGATTTTTATAGGATTAATAATTATTATGATTACTGGTAGAAAAGGTCGATATGAAGATTTATATGATCAAGATGAAAATGAGGTAATAAGGTTCTAAGGAGGAATTTTATGTACGATATAATTATAATTGGCATGGGTATAAGTGGTATAACTGCAGGTATTTATGCTAAACGCAGTAATAAAAAGGTATTACTTATTGATAAAGGTATGCCCGGAGGCCTTTTGAATAACATAGATAAAGTTAGTAATTATCCAGGAGTGCCTGAAATAACTGGCCCAGATTTTGCTGAAAGTCTTGAAAAACAAGTTAAATCATTAGATATTCCATATGTTTTGGAAGAAGTAAAAAGTTTAGAATTAAACGAAGAAACTAAAAAGTAATAACCGAAAACAATACATATGAGGCTAAAAGAGTAATATTAGCAATGGGAAGAAAACCAAAATTTTTAGGTCTTGATAATGAAAAATCTTTACTTGGAAAAGGCTTGTCGACATGTGCAGTATGTGATGCATTCTTTTTACAAAAATGAGAATATAGCAATCGTAGGTACTGGCAATAGTGCTCTTCAAGAAGCGTTATATCTAGCCAATATCGTTGGCCATATTTATATTATCAATCGAAGAGATGATTTTCGTGGAGAAGAAATTCTTGTAGAAAATATAAAAAAAAATCCTAAGATAGAAATAATTTACAATGCTAATATCGAAAGTATGAATGAAGAAAATAACAAATTATCCAGTATAACTCTAGATAATGGTACCACATTAAATGTTAAGGGTGTATTTATTTATGTCGGATATAGACCCGTAACAGATTTTATACCAAAAGAAATACTTGATGAAAATGGTTATGTAAAAGTAAATGAAAAATTAGAAACAGAAATAAATGGAGTATATGCTATCGGCGATATCATTAATAAAGATACATATCAACTAGTAACAGCAGCAGCAGATGGGGCTAGAGTAATAACAAATATGAAATAAGATGAAAATTTTATTTTTCTTTGATAAAATTGCTATGCGACGTAATAAATTTTTTATCTACTTTTGTAAAGTTTTTACATATTTTGTAACTCAAAAATGTAAAGAAAAGTTAATTCATGCAAAATGGTGTGTCGAACCATGAGAGGTTTTGTCGAAAGCCTTGAAAGTGGTAAAAAGGTGTGTATAATAGCTTGGCAAGAAAGGAGGTTTCCACTTATGCAAAGATTAGAAATCAAGAAAATCAATGCCAGAGATAGTATTGTCAAAAAAGATATTCACCTCAACTGAAGATGGGCTTAAATATTTAAGTAAAATTGTATGTAAAGTTTTAGATATTTCTGAAGAAGATGTAACATTTTCTTTAATTCATCCAGATGTTAGTGTAAATGAAAATTCTGTAAATAGTGAAGTTGATGTAGCATTAGAAAGTAATGAAATGCTTGTAAATGTTGAAGTAAATAGTGTAAGAAGCAGAAAAAATGAACGTAAGAACAATATGTATATTTGTCATTTAGTTTTAAGGCAGACTCGAAATGCTGAAGATTATAGTAAGAAGTTTAAGAAGGTTTACCAGATTAATTTGAATACATATAGTGTTACAAATGATGATAGATTTATAGTTAGAAGTAGACTTTTTAGATGATAAAACATATGAAGAAATACACTCATTTTTTGAAATCTACGACATAAATCTTGCAAAAATTCTTGATATGGATTATACTAAAATTATGAAAGACGATGAGTCTTTAGAAAAATTATTATATCTTTTAATCAGTGATGATGAAAGATTAATAAAAAAAAGGTATATGATGGTGATGATTTTATGGCTAAAATAATACGTGAAGTAAAAAAATAATTCAGATGACTTTGATAATCTACTTAGATATAATAGAGATGTTATATTTGATGGTAATGAAAAAGAAGAAGCTTTTGAAGATGGTTTAGAACGTGGAGTTAAAAAGGCTATAAGCTTGGTGTTGAGCAAACAGCCAAAGAAATGCTTCAAGAAAATTGTGATGTAAATTTAATTTGTAGAGTTACCAAATTATCACTTGATGAAGTTGAAAGATTAAAAGAAGAATTGAAATAAAATTCTTCTTTTTTAGTTAAAATAACAAGCTTTTATATAAATTTTATGGTAAAATATATTTACATGGAGTTGACCTGTATGAAGAAAAAAAAATACTACTCTTACATTGCTTTTTACTTTTAATAATAATGCTTCTTGTCATACTTGGATTTAAAATGTACGAAGATTATAATTCTGATGATGTCACCAAAAGTATTTATTCCTTCGAAGCCTATCCTTTATATATAGATAATTATATCTTTATAAATAGTGAAATAAACAATAATAAAATGTACTTATTATACGAAAATAATAATGACTATTTACTTAAAGAAATAGATACTATAAGTAAAAAAGAAAATATTTATAGTAAAAATATTAATATGTCTTGTAACTTAAAAAATGATAATAACAATCCGTATATAGTTTGTAAAGATGAAAGTAAAATAAGTGTATATAATATATACCTAGAGCTTCTAGAAGAAAGAGAGCTAATCACTGAAAAAATGACTATACAGTAAAATCTAGTATATATGAAAATAATTTTAATGAATATCCTGAAGTAATTGACAGCATTTGTAATTTAAAATGTTTACTTATAAGAAAAGATAGTATTACAGAAAAAAAATAAATTTATACAAAAGAAACTATTTTAAAAGAAGAAAACATTAAAAATTATGATATTTTTGAAAAAGGAGTATTTACATATAGTAATGATAAAATAAAAATATATAATACAAATAATGATTACAAGGAATTCAAAAGTCCTACTGAAAATTTAACAAGTAAAATAGTACACCTAAGTAAAAATGAATACAATTTATATGTATTAGAAAAAACAAAGAAATAGATGTTTATAATCTATATGAAAAAAGTAAAACCACCAGAATAGATATATATAAGGTTAAAGAAAATGTCAAAAGCATTAAAGTTTATGAAAATAAACTATATGTGTTAACAGATAAAACGATATATGTTTATGATGTTTTTGATATTGAAGAAAGTATAAATAAAGACAATTTATTTGAAAATAATTATATAAGCAATAAAGTTACAGAAATAAAAAGAAAATTATGGTATAAATGTAAATCTAAAAGAAAGTGTTAATATCATGCATAAAGACTACAACATAACTGAAGTAAATAACTATAATGATATTATAGATGCTTTAAGTTATCTTGAAGATTATCTTCTTATTTTTTAACAAAGAATTTTTTCAAAGATTTTATGAGTATGATATGAAAGGCTTAAATATATATTTTGCTTATGACATAACTGGTGGAGAACTGGAAAGTAGTCAAACAGATGTAGTTGGTTTATCATTTGTTAAAAATAGTGAATATGTAATAATAATTAAACTTAATTCCAAAGATAATTTACTTAATATACTAGCACATGAAACTATGCATATTATAGATGCTTATCTTAAACTTAAAGATTTTTCATATGACTGGAATAATTGAACCCAGAATATTTTACATATCAAAATGTATATTATCCAAATGTACTATATAAAGATGTTTTAGGAACTGGTAAATTTAAAGATGAAATATATTTTGTGGATAACTATGCTAGAACGAATGAAGGGGAAGATAGAGCACGTCTTTTTTGAAAGTATTTGTTCATGTAAAAATTATGAAGAATATCCAAACTTAAATAACAAAATGAATTATCTAAAAAAGTCTTAACTACTAATTTTCCTGAAATAAGTTATATAAAAGCTTTTGAATAAAATTTTTTCACAAATTAACAAATTTTACTTGACTTTGATATAGACTATGTATATATTAGAGATGGAGGGATAAGTTATGGCATATAAAAAAGTACAAAAATGGGGAAATTCTAATGGAATAAGAATACCCAAAGTTTATTTAGAGGCTTTAAATTTAAAATCAGGAGATGCAGTAAACATTACAAGAGAGGGGGAACAAATCATTGTTACTAAAGCTCTTAGAAAGCCAGAAACATTAAAATCAAGAATTAAAAAATACAAAGGGCCTGAAAAAGTAGAAGACTTTACATGGGACGAAGCGAGGGGAAAAAGAGTTATGGTAAAATATATTCCACAAGAAAGAGATATCGTATATATTAATTTTAACCCTATAAAAGGGCATGAACAAAAAAGGAGAAAGACCAGCCTTGGTAATAAGTAGTAGATTATTTAATCAGTTTACGAATATGGCAATAGTTTGTCCAATTACAACAAATACTAAAGGCTTTCCAACTCATTATGAGCTTACTGGTTTAAAAAAATAAAGGGGTCAGTTTTGTGTGAGCACATCAGAAGCATTGATTATGCTGAGCGAAACATTGAGTTTATAGAGCGATGTAGCGACGAAGAATTTAATAACATATTAGAATTAATAAAAAGTTTTTTTGAAAATTAAGAAGGAGAATTATTTATGAAAGTAAGAACACGTTATGCACCAAGTCCAACTGGATACATGCACATAGGAAATTTAAGAACAGCAATATTTGAATATTTATTAGCTAAAAAAATATAATGGAGATTTTATATTAAGAATCGAAGATACAGACCAAGAACGTGAAGTAGAAGGTGCGATAGATTTTATCTATAACACCTTAGACTTATGTGGCTTTTTAAAATTGATGAAGGACCAAATAATGAAAAAGGTTATGGTCCATACATTCAAAGTAAGAGAAAAGCTATTTATAAAGAATATGCTTTAAAACTTGTAGAAATGGGTAAAAGCTTATTATTGTTTTTGTTCTGAAGAAGAACTAACAGCAATGCGTGAAAAAAGCAGATGCTAGACATAAACCATTTTTGTATGATGGCAGATGTTCTAGACTAAGTAAGGAAAAGATTGAAGAAAATTTAAAAAATGGAGTTCCTTATGTAATTAGACAAAAAATGCCTAAAACTGGACAAACTATAGTTGAAGATGTCGTATATGGAAAAGTTAAAATAGATAATAGCATTTTAGATGACCAAATACTACTTAAAAGTGATGGCTTTCCAACATACAATTTTGCTAATGTAATTGATGACCATTTAATGGAAATAACTCATGTAATTCGTGGCAAAGAATATCTAGATCAAACAGCTAAATACAATTTACTATATGAAGCATATGGCTGGGAAAAACCAACATATATTCATGTTGCTATGGTTCTAGGTGAAGATGGCAATAAATTATCTAAACGTAATGGTGATGCATCGTTCATGGATCTTTACAATGAGGGATATTTACCAAGTGCTGTAGTAAACTATTTAGCATTACTTGGATGGAGTCCAGAAACTAATCAAGAAGTATTTACAATGGATGAACTTATTGCAAACTTTAATGAAAACAGAATAAGTAAATCATCAAGTCAGTATGATGTTAAAAAACTAAAATGGTTTAACCATCATTATATAAATAATCTAAGTGATGAAGAATATTTAACTTGGATTAAAAAAATATTTTACAAACAATACGGAAGGTAAAACTGAAGATTGGATTAACAAATTATTACTTGTTTATAAAAATCATATTGATTATGGAGCAGAAATTAATGAAGTAACAGCATCTTTCTTCGATAGTAACTTTGAAATAAATGAAGACGCAGCAGAATTTATGAAAAGTGATGAAGTTATACCTCATGTTGTTGAAGTTTTCAAAGAAGAAATTGAAAATACAACTGATTGGACAGTTGAAACTCTATCAAATGTTATAAACAATGTTAAGGAAAAAGCTGGAGTAAAAGGCAAAATGTTATACATGCCAATAAGAATAGCTGCAAGTGGTATTATGCACGGACCAGAACTAGCAGATACACTTTATTTAATTGGTAAAGAAGAAATATTAAATAGGTTAACAAAATGAAAAAAAAGAATAGGTTGGCTTGTTATACCAATAGTATTTATTGTCATCGGAGTTTATATATATCTTTTCTTTAATGAAGGTGAAAATATTTATACTCATAGAAATCAAGAATTTACAATGAAAGTTAAAGATTTTGCTAACATAGAGGATGATATCTATTTAAAATACTCCAAAGTAAGTGACAATAGATGCAAAGGGGAAGATTGTGAAAGAGAAGGAGAAAAACTAGCTAAATTAATAGTTATACATAATCCTTACATTGATACAGTAGAATTAAGTAGTATCAATAATGATGAGATTGAAATTAATAAAACAAAATACAAAATAAAACTGATAAAATATGATACTAATAGTGATGAAATTACTTTAAAATTATTATATGAAGAAAAATAAAAGGAGAAAAAATGAAAATATATAATACACTTACAAGAAAAATTGAAGAATTCGTGCCATGGGAAGAAGGAAAAGTAGGTTTTTATACATGTGGACCAACAGTATATCATTTTGCTCATATAGGTAATATGAGAAATTATATTGGTCATGACGTTTTAGATAAAACATTAAGATATCTTGGCTATGATGTTAAACGAGTTATGAACATTACTGATGTTGGTCATTTAACAAGTGACAGACTCTGGTGAAGATAAAATGGTAAGTAGTGCTAAAAAAGAACATAAAACAGTTATGGATATAGCTAGATTTTATACTGATGCATTCTTTCATGATTTTGAAGATTTAAACAATAGAGTTCCAGATGTAGTAAGTCCTGCCACAGCTAATATAAATGAATATATTAAAATAATAGAAAGTTTACTTGCTAAAGGTTATGCTTATAAAAGCGGAGGAAATATATATTTTGGTACATCAAAATTAGATGATCACTACAAGCTTACAGACCATAAAGCTGATGAAATGGTTGTTGGAGTTCGTGAAGGTGTTGAAGAAGATTCTTCTAAGAAAAATCAAAATGATTTTGTTCTTTGGTTTACTAAATCTAAATTTGATGAACAAGATTTAAAATGGGAAAGTCCATGGGGACTAGGATATCCTGGTTGGCATATAGAATGTACTGGTATAAGCATCAAATACTTAGGAGAATACTTAGACATTCATGGTGGTGGAGTAGATAACATATTTCCACATCACACAAATGAAATTGCCCAAAGTGAAAGTTATCTTGGACATAAATGGTGTAATTATTGGTTCCACAATGAACATTTAAATGATGAAACTGGCAAAATGAGTAAAAGTCATGGAGCAATTTTAACGGTTCAAGTACTAAAAGAAAAAGGTTATGATCCACTAAGTTTTAGATATATGTGTCTTTTAAGTCATTATCGTCGTCAATTAACATTTTCATATAGTTCACTAGATGGTGCAGAAAATGCATATAAAAATTACGTAGTAAAACATCAAGTCTAAAATTTGATAATAACATTAATGAAGAAGATTATAAAATGTGGAAAGGCAAATTTGTATCATGCCTAGAAGATGATTTAAACACAGCAAATGCCATAACTGTTTTACATGACTTATTAAAAAGTGATGTTGATGAAGGAACAAAATACAAATTAGTTAGTGATTTTGATAGTGTACTAAGCCTAGATTTATTAAAACAAGACATAAAGAAAATTGATAATGAAGAAGAAATTATCAAAAAATAAATGAACGTAATGAAGCTAAAAAAAACAAAAATTGCGAACTTGCTGATAGTATCAGAGCTGAATTACTTGCAAAAGGAATTGTATTAAAAGATACTCGTGAAGGCACAACTTATGAGGCTATATAATGAAGAAAGTTAGTATTTTTCTTCTAAGCCTCTTTTTCTTTATCTATCCTGTATATGCCGAAGAATTTTCTATTACTGGTGAAAATGTAATTTTATACAACATGAATGATGATAAGGTATTATATAGTAAAATTGCAGATGAAAGAGTTGAATTAGCTAGTTTAACAAAGATGATGACAGCTTTAGTAACAATCGAAAATACAAGTGATTTAACTAAAGAAATAACTATTACAAGAAAAAGATTTCGAAGGCACAACAGGGTATTCAAAAGCCGGTTTTAAAGTCGGAGATAAAGTAACATATGAAGATTTACTTTATGGTATTTTACTTCCAAGTGGTGCAGATGCTGTTAACGCTGCAGTAAATAATACATTAGGTTATGAAAAATTCATAAGTAAAATGAATGAAACAGCCAAAAAAAATAGGATTAAATAATACTAAATTTTCAAATCAATTGGTAAAGATGATGAAAATAATTATTCAACGTCTAGTGATATAGCTAAAGTTATTAAAATATGCTTTAAAAAATGAAACATTTAAAAGAGTATTTACAACTAAAAGTTATAAAACAACAAATGGTTTAAATTTAAAAAGTACAATAAGTAACTATGATAATATTTTACAGACGAATAAAATAGATGGTGCAAAAAGTGGATTTACTAAAGAAGCAGGTCGCTGTCTTGCTTCAATAACAAATCTTCATGATGTAAATTATTTACTTGTAGTAATAAAATCAAGTACAGAATATCCATATAATGCAGTTAAAGATACAATAAATATTTATAATTATTATGATGAAAATTACAGTTATCAAAGTATTTTAGATGATGATACATTTATAAAAGAAATACCTATCAAATTAAGTAATAACAAATCATATAAAATAACAGGTTCTGAAAATATATCGTTATATTTAAAAAAAATGATACTAAAGTAAATTATGTTTACGAAGGTGTAGATGAGATATCTTATAAAACTAAAAAGGTGCAATACTTGGAACAATAAAAATTTATGAAGGCGAAAAATTACTTGAAACAAGTATTGTCTACCTTGAAGAAAATATTAAATATTATCCATTAGAACTATGTTTAATTATTTTAATAACTTTAATAATATTAATTATATTTATTTTGAAAAATAAGAAAAGAAAAAAAGAAGGAGAAGACGTAAATGACAAAGGTAAATCACATTGGTATTATAGTTGATGGTAATGGCAGATGGGCAAAAGAAAAAGGAAAAAGTAGAAGCGAAGGGCATAAAGCTGGAGCAGAAACTCTTGAAAAAATAATTTTGTATATAAGTAAAGAAAATATAGCAAATTATTTAAGTTTATACGTTTTTCAACAGAAAATTTTAGTAGAAGTCCAGAAGAAGTAAATTATTTAATGGAACTTTTTATGAAATGGTTCAAAAAATGCAAAGAAAAAATATAAAGATGCAAATATTAAAGTTTTATTTTCATCTCAAAAAAGAGTTTTTAAAACCAGAAATTGTAAAAGCCATAGATGAACTTGAAGAAGCCACTAAAGATAATACTGGCTTAGTTGTTAACTTTTTGCTTAAGTTATGGAGGCAGACAAGAAATAGTTGATGCTACTAAAAAAATAGCAACAGCTGTTTTAGAAAATAAATTAAATATTAATGATATAAATGAAGAATTATTTAAAAAATACTTATATAATGACTTACCAGATGTTGACTTTTTAATTCGCACAAGTGGTGAAAATAGAGTTAGCAACTTTATGCTATGGCAAATATCTTATGCTGAAATGTACTTTCCAAAAGTATATTTTCCTGACTTTACTCCAAAATGTTTGGAAGAAGCAATTGAAGAATAGAAAAAAAAGAGATAGAAGATTTGGTAATGTAAAATAAAAAATTGGTGATACAAATTCACCAATTTTTTTAACCAATTAATTTTAACGCTAGATACATTCCAAATGTAATCGCAGAAGTAATTATTAAAATTAAACTTGTATATCCAGCCATTCCCATTCTATCTTTTTATTAAGCTCATTTAAATAATCTACATTTTTATCAAATTCACTATAACCACCAAATTCAGGTTTTGTTCGTGTTAAAGTCATTTCTTTTCCCATTGTATTTGATTGTTGTTGATTCATACTAGTCATCTCATCATTATATGCATTAGAAACCATTTGATAAGCGTTATAAGCATTTGGATTTGCAAGTCTTCTAGCTTCTTCAATAATTTTCTTAGTAGCCATAAAATCTGTTATAAACATCCTAACACTTTCGTTTTGATAATATTTATCAAAAAAATTGTGCATTTCTAGCATAAATATTTAATTTATCAATATATTGACTAACATATTTTTTTATAGTTTCTTCTTCATCTTCAGTTATTATAAGTTGATTAAAATATTCCTCAATTTGAGCATTTTTATTCCCAGTTTGATAAAATCCATCTTTAAAATAAATAAAAATATCTTCAGGATTCATATTAAAAAATACGGGATCAATTCTACTTAAACCATAACCGGAAAGCTTAACGTAATTTCCTTCATACACCAAACTATCAGTTGGGATATCATAAGAAAATTCAGCTAAATTTGGGTATGTTTTTTGATAGTTTCTTAGTATCATATCATTATAGCTCACAACATTTTCATTATTTATAATGTCACTCATGTTAAATCAACACTCCCTATTTTCTAGTATTAAGTTTATCAAATATTAATAAAAATTACAATATCTATTTTTTAATAATTATTAAATTTAATTTAAAAAAAACAAAAAATAGGTAATTTTTAACCAAATTTTATAATTAATCTTATAAAAATTAATAAATTTCTAATTTTGAAATAAAAATAAAAAATGATAAAGTGGACTTGAAAGGAGGTAAAATTAATGAATCAAGTAATATTAGTTGGAAGATTATCTCAAGACCCTGAATATGAAATAACGGAAACTGGTAAAAAAGAACTATAATAAATATTGCTGTAACTAGAGGTTTTAAAAATTCTGAAGGAAAATATGAAGCAGATTTTATCAGATGTGTTCTTTTTGGAATGGTATGGCATCAGCCACAAAAAGATTATTGCCATATTGGAGATACAATTGGCATCAAAGGTCGTGTACAAAATAGTAGTTATGTAAATGATCAAAATGAAACAAAATATATCACAGAAATAATTGCAGAAAGAATATCATTTATAGCATCATCAAATAAAAATCGTGGACTTCGTGAAGTTTCAGATGAAGATGATGCAATCATTGAATGTTTCTAACATCTTCTTTTTTTCAAAGGCATATACTTAACTAAGGTGATTTTAAATTGAAACATTTTCGAAATATTGGCATTCTTGCTATTGCAGCCTTTAGTTTTATTTACACAGAAAAAAATAGCTAATTTAACACTTGAAAATAGTGAAATTTATCAAAAGATTAAGAGTGAAGAAGGAGAGTTTAATGAAGCATTTGTAAATGCAGAAATTACTGATAAGTATATAACTCCGGGATTAAATGGCAAAGTAGTAAACATCAAAAATAGTTTCTATAACATGAAAGATTTAAATGCCTTCAATTCCTATTATTTAATTTTTGATACATCTTACCCCGAAGTTACACTTGAAAATAATAAAGATAAAATAGTAAACAAAGGCAATCGTTACAAAAAAGTGTTTCTTTCATATTAGAATATGATAAAGAATTAATAAATTACTTTTAAAGAAAATAATATTGAAGCAAGCATACTTGTTACTATGGACAATTTTAATAAAAATGAAAATTTAGAGCAAATCAATAATGAGGTAAATAAATATAAAGACTTAGAAGCACTAATAAATAAGTATAGTAATAATACTCATATCTGCTATGTAACAAATAAAAATGAAAAAATATGTCGTAAAAACCAAAAATACTTGGTAAAAAACTGATAAAATATTAAACAATAACACTTTCATAACTCTTAAAAATTCGATTGAATCAGGTGACATATACTATGTAGAAAAAAATGCAGATGTTAAAAATATTAAGATATTAATTAATAGTATTATTTATAAAGATTTAGACATTATTTCTTTAAGTAAGATGCTAAGTGAAGAAAGAGATTGATTTAATTTAAGTTTTTTGGTATAATTTATTTACCGAAGAACTTATTTTTTTAAATGAAGGTGATAATATATGAGTAAAATAAAGATTTTTGGTTTGGGAGGACTTTCTGAAAGTGGAAAGAATTCCTATGTAATTGAAGTGGATGACGAAATATATGTTTTTGATGCCGGAATAAAATTTGCTAGTGGAAATTTACTAGAAATTGATTACATTATGCCTGATTTTAGTTATCTAGTTAAAAATAAAAAAAGAATTAAAGGTTTATTTATAACCCATGGACATCCAGAAAATATGGGAGCTGTCCGTGACCTTTTTAAAAGATATTCCATCGTTAAAAGTATATGCCACAAAATATACTAAATTTGAACTTATGGAAGATGGCGTAAATGAAAATAATATTGAATTAATTAAACCACACAAGAAAATTAATTTTGGTAATGTTTCTATATTTCCAATTTCTGTTTCACATTCTGTACCAGATGCAGTTATGTATGTTGTAAATACTAAAGATGGAGCAATATGTTATACTGGAGATTTCATTATTGACCCAAGTATGCAAGGTGCTTATGATATGGATATAGGTAAAATTGCCTATATTGGTAAACAAGGAGTATTATGTTTATTATGTGAATCTTCTTTTGCAGAAAAAAATGGTCATACATCTCCGAAACACAGACTTGTAAGTTTTTTTTGAAGATGTCATAAAACATCATGACAAAAGAATTATTTTTTCTGTATTGCCAACCCATTTATATACAATATCTGAAATATTTGAAGCTGCAGTAAATTCGCATCGTAAGATAGTTTTAATGGGAAAAAAGACTTCAAAATGTATTAAATTTTGCAAGTAAAGAAGGCTACATGCATCATAATGAAGAATTACTAGGTGATTTATCAAATATTAATGATGATAATGCCATTCTTTTAGTAATGGATGATAGAACAACGCCTTATGCTAACATGAATAAAATTCTAAACGGCTACGATAAATTTATTACACTAAAACCAACAGACACAATAGTTTTCGCAGAACCACGTTATGACAGTACTGAAAAAGTTTTAGTAAAACTTCAAAATGAACTTGCTAAATTTGGCTGCAATATTGAAACTATTGATAAAGAAAAAGAAATACTACATCATGCATCACGTGAAGATTTAATGCTAATGATTAAGCTAATAAATCCGAAATTCTATATGCCAGTAAAGGGTGAATATCGTTACATGGTAAACAATGCAAATCTAGCGAGTAATCTAGGAATTCCAGATAGTAACATTTTACTTAAACAAAATGGAGATGTTGTGACATTTGAAAATGGTAAACTTATAGATAACTTTGCCAGAATTAAAGTAGATGATGTTTTAATAGATGGAACAAGTAATGATGATATTGGGGATTTAGTTATCAAAGATAGAGAAATGCTTTCGGAAAATGGTATAGTACTAATTAGTGCCACAGTTGACAAGAAAGATAAAGTTCTACTTGTGGGTCCAGAAGTTACAACCCGTGGATTTATCTATGTTAAAGATTCTGCAGACATGATTAAAGAGATAAAAAGTAATATGTGAAGCCATTATTAATAGAAATATAACTCCAAAATACATTGATTTTAATCAAATAAAAGTTGAAATAAGAGAAGAACTAAGTAGATACTTATATGAACAAACAGAATGTAAACCAATGATAATTGCGGTTGTTCAAGAAGTATAATTTATAAAAAATCACTCATACTATAAATGGGTGATTTTTTAAATGAATGATGTAGAAGCATTAAATGAACTATATAAAGTAGTTACAATGGGAATAATAGGAATTGATGAAGTAAAAAGGGCATATCGAGGATAAAGCATTAGCAAAAACTATGAGTGATGCCAAGAAAAAATACATGGTAAATAAAATGGATATTACAAACATGTTAAAAGAACTTGGTGAAGAGCCAACAGAAATAAACATAATCATCAAAATGTTTAATGAAATTTATACAGGAATAGAATTAATTAAGTGTGATGATGCAAAAATAGCAAAAAATGTTAACTGAAGGAACTAATAAAGGCATTATCAAAGTTGAAGAAATACTGAACTCTGAAACTGATAAAAAAGTAACTGAACTTGCTGAAGAATTATTAGAACTTTTAGAATTTCAAATTAAATCATGGAAATCATATCTTTGATATTTTTAGTATAAAATTTTAACCTCTTGACAATAATTAAAAAAGTTATATTATATCTAGGCATTCGAGGGGAAATTATGATTAAAAATAATATTGAAGAAAAAAAAATAGTAAAAGAAAAGAAGAAATTGACCAGATAATAGGTAATTTAGAACTTGTCCAAAATGATTTAAAGGCACTATTATTAGAAGAGGATACAAAATTATCAATAGAAAAAAGGCAGATTATCTGAACTTAGTTCATTATCAACAAAACTCAGAAATAAAAAAAGACAGAGGAACAAATGATTTTTTAATGAGCACAACAATTTTTTTATCGATAGTATTAATGCAAGCTATAACTTCACTTGGAACTTTGTTTTATTTAGTTTTAGTTATCTATTTATTAAAAGTTCCTAAATTCATAAAGTTATACAAAATGATAAAAAATAAGGATATTGAGAATTTAGAAAATGCTAAAAGTGATATTAAAAATAAAATAGATGAGTCTTTATATTACAAAAGAATGTTAGAACAAAGGATTCGAAAAACACAATATAAAATTGAAGAAATGGCAGTTGAAAAAAGTGTTTTAGATGACATTAATTGTTATTTTGAAAATCAAGAAGAAATTAAATGTGATAGAGAATTTAATCTTCAAAGAACAAGACAAATGTAAGTTTTTATTTTCATACTTGTTATGGCACAAAAACAATATTTAAATAGATATATTATCAAATACTTTAAAAATGAAGTTGTACCATATTGTTTAAGTAGAAAATTAATAAAATGAGCAAAAAATATTAAAAAGATAGATTAATCTATCTTTTTTTTTGTATAATAGAAGAAGAGGTGAAAGAAATGAAAATATTAGCAGTAAATGCAGGTAGTTCATCATTAAAATTTACATTAATTGAATTACCAGAAAAAAAAATGTCGTAGCAAAGTGGATTGTTCGAAAAAAATAGGTATAAATGGTTCTTGTTATACAATTAAATATAATGGAGAAAAAGTTAAAAAGAAGTAAATTTAGTAGATCATTCAGTTGCTGTAAGAATATTAATGGAAGAACTTATTAATATGGGAATAATAAGTTCATTAGATGAAATTGAAGGAGTAGGACATCGTATGGTTCATGGTGGACAAGAATTCACAGAATCAGTTGTATTAACAGAAGATGTTCTAGCTAGAGTTGCTAAATATAATGAATTAGCACCACTTCATAATCCAGCCAATATCATGGGAGTAAAAGCTTTCATGAAGGCATTACCAAATACAATTCAAGTTGGTGTATTTGATACAGCATTCCATACAACAATGAAAGAAGCTGAATATTTATATCCAGTTCCATATGAATGGTATGAAAAATATGGTGTTAGAAAATATGGTTTCCATGGTACAAGTCATAGATTCATTAACAAAACAATTAGTGAATATTTTGGTAGAAATGATTTAAAAGTTATCTCTTGTCACATTGGTAATGGTGGTTCTATAACAGCTATTGATTCTGGAAAAGTAGTTGATACTTCTATGGGATTTACACCACTTGCAGGTATAATGATGGGAACTCGTAGTGGTGATATTGATGCATCAATGTTATCATACTTAGAAGGCAAAACTGGAAAATCACTTGAAGAACTTACAAATGACTTAAATAAAAAGAGTGGACTTTTAGGTGTAAGTGGAGTAAGTAGTGATTCAAGAGACGTTGAAATGGCTGCTGATGAAGGAAATGAAAGAGCAATATTAGCTCAAGAAATGTATGCTAAAAAAAGATAGCTAATTATATAGCAATGTATAACAATTTACTTGGTGGAGCAGATGTTATCACATTAACTGCAGGTGTTGGTGAAAACAGTAAAACAATGCGTAAATCAATCATTGAAAAAATAGCATCTCTAGGTGTTAAAATAGATGATGAAAAAATGATTTCCGTGGAGAATTCCGTCTTATTTCAACAGATGACTCAAAAATTCCAGTATATGTTGTTCCAACAGATGAAGAATTAATGATTGCTATGGATACTATGGAATTAAAGAATAAAAATAACTAATTAGAAAGAGTGATAAAATGAAGGAAATGTACAAAAAAATAATTAAGATAATCAAAAATATGACAAAATAGTACTAGCACGTCATATTAGTCCCGATCCAGATGCTATAGCTAGTCAAATAGCTTTAAGGGATTCAATTAAATTAACATTTCCGAATAAAGAAGTATATGCAGTAGGTGCAGGAGTTCATAAATTTAAATATTTAGGAGCTCTTGACAAACCTGATTTAAGTACTTTAAATAATTCTTTATTAATTGTACTTGATGTTCCGAACTTTTTATAGGGTGGATGGTATAAATGGTTTAGAATACGACGCTATTTTAAAAATAGACCATCATCCAGCAGAAGACATCGTTGGTGATGTTGACTGGACTGACTCAACCAAATCCAGTACATGTGAAATGATTGCAGAACTTCTTCTTTATAGTCCACTTGCCATGGATACCAAAATTGCTGAAGATTTATATGTAGGAATGGTTTTTGACAGTGATAGATTTTTACTACCAAACACAAGCGCTGAAACTTTAAAAACAGCATACGAACTTGTTAAAACAAGCAACATCAATTTTGTAAATCTTTATGACAATTTATATGAAAGAAGCATAAATGAAGAAAAGTTCCGTGCATATCTCATAAACAATATAGAAATAACTGAAAATAGATTTGGTTTTATCTTTGTTCCAAGTGAAGACTTAAAGAAATTTAATGTTGAACCAACAAGTGTATCAAATCAAGTTAATGATTTCTATTTTATTAAAGAACTTATGTGTTGGATGTTCGTAGTATATGATGAAAGAAATGATATTTATAAAGCAAATATCAGAAGTCGTGGACCAGTTATCAACGAAGTAGCAGCAAAATATAATGGGGGAGGACATAAATTTGCATCTGGATGTCGAACTAGTGATTATAAAGTAATTGAAGCTTTAGCTAAAGATTTAGATGCAACATGTAAAAAGTATAATGATGAAGAAAATATCTAATATAAAAAAGAAAAATAACAAATATATAATAACTCTAGGTGATAAAACTCAGCTAGAGTTTTATAGTGATACATTAATTAAATATAATTTATTAAAACCTAGAGAACTATCTGATATAGAGTTTAAGGAAATTATAAATTATAATAATTATTATGAAGCTTTCAATAAGTCATTAAAACTCATAAGTAATAAACAAAGAACAAAAAAAAAGAATTAGAAAATAAATTAAAAGATTATTCTAAAGAAACAATAGATAAAGTAATTAAAAGTTAGAAGAACTAGATTATTTAAATGAACAAAATTACATAAGAAGTTATATCAACGATCAAATAAATCTAGGAATAAAAGGTCCAAACTATATAAAAAGAGAATTGGAAAAATTAAAGTTAAATTCATTATATATAAACGAATCCATCGTTAGTATAGATGAGTCTATTTGGAAAGAAAAAAAATAGAAAAAATTATAAATAAGAAAATAAAAGCTAATAAAAATTTAAGTAGGAATAATCTTATTTTAAAACTTAAAAGTTATTTAATATCACTAGGTTATGAATCTAGTATGGTAGTAGAAATGCTCAATTTAGTAGATTTCGAAGAAAATAATTCCATAATAGAAAAAAGAATATCAAAAAGAATATAAGAAATTAAATAAAAAATATAATGGGAAGGAATTAGAAAATAAAATAAAGTTTAACCTTTATAAAAAAGGCTTTTCTTTAAATGATATAGATAAAATTCAAAACAAATACTAGATTATCACCAAAATAATTGCTATAATAATTGTATAAGATAAGGTGATATTAATGAAGTATATGAAAATAATGATACTTGCAATAACTCTTTTACTATTAACCGGATGTGGGTGGAGTGATGTCCAAGATAAGTATGAAGATTTATTAAATCAAAATATTTCTTGTACTTATTATACAGAAGAAAAGAGTGCCTCAGACGATTTTTTTTTTTGGAGTGGGAACCATGGTATTATCTGCAGATTATAATGGTTTTTATCTAAATTTGAACAATAATAAAAAAATAGTTTTATATGACAATAATGGAGAAAATACTTATTTAGACTTTCCAACTCAATATGTTTATATGCAAACAGATTTCAAAGAAAGTTATTTCAAAAAATATCTAGAAAATAATAGTTGTCCTTCTACAATTTATATTTATATGGGAGGAGATCCTTATTTTTCAGTTAATAGTTGCGATGGAATAGGAGCTTGCAGTTCTTATGTCCTTAAACAAAATCAAGTAACAGATGAAAATGGTGAAAAGATTGATTGTCACTATCCAAATGCAGTTGCGTGTGCTAAAACATCAACAGAAAATACTAAACCTAAGTATTATTTAGAGTTTGGTTATTATAAAAAATCAAATGGTACAATATCAAAATATTTTGGTGTTTCATCAGATAAAAACTATAAAAATATGGAATCTGCTATAGATGACGATGAATTGACAGTTTATGAAAACTTATCATTTTTTACGGTTACGTCAGATGCTTCAAAAGAAATATATCTTTCTAACAATAAATTTATTGCCATGGATAAGTTAATCATAAAACCAACTGTGACAACCAACACAACTTACTTTATTACGGGACCAAATTCAACAAATTATGGAGATTTAGATGAAGTTGGTAACGAGGAAGTTCCAAACATTGATCCGGACAATTCAGAAATTGAAAATACACCGCAAGAGGATTTGGATATAACAGAAGTTGAAGTATGTGGTGCAGGAACAACATCGCTTCTTGTATTTCAAGTAATAGGTTATATAATATTAATAATAAAAATATTAGTACCAATTATATTAATAGTACTTGGAAGCATAGATTTAGGAAAAGCATCATTAAGTGGAGATGACAAAGCAGTAAAAGAAGCAGCAATTAGCTTCGCTAAAAGAGTATTAATTGGATTAATAATATTCTTCGTACCAACAATATTAGATTTCTTTTTTAGGACTTGTTGAAGGCACAACTGATGTATCCAGTAAATACCATGGCTGTACAGATTGTGTACTAAATCCAAATAATAGTAGTAAATGTTCTCCAAAAAAAGTTGAATGATAATAACTCTGCCCAAGATGGTGTTTCTACTAGCGGAAAATTTTAGTAAAAGAGGTGAAATAGAGTGAAAAAATATTTTTGCATAATAACTTTGTTAGCTTTATTTATTTTGCCAACATCAATTAAGGCAGAAGAATATGATTGCTACTATTATTCCAAAAATAAAAAGAAGTGAGGTTGGATATAATCTTCAAGAGAAACATGTAGGATTATTTGGAAATAATTCAATTGATATCATTAAATTTAAAGGAAAAGCACTAAACAAAAAGTACAACTGGAAACAAAAAGTGTTGGAGATCAAATTCCCGATAAATGTTATGAATATGTTTCAATAAAAGCATCCAAAGTTATGACTTCAGGAAGAACAACATATTCTTTTTAAATTAGGTGATGATATTACTGATGTAAGTTCCCAAAGTAATGCTGATGATGTTATTTTAAAACTAAATGGTTTTCTAGAGGATAGTGAAAGAAAAAATTTGTCAAAATGAAGTTAAGTCAAGCATTAATTATAACAATGACTTAGATGAACTAGATTTAGATATAAAGGCAACATATGCAGTTAGATTTAAGTTTGTAACAAAAAAGAAGATGGCAAAAAAGAGAATTTATTGTTTCATATGATGGAGCGGAAAAAAGTAGTGGGGAATTTGAAGGTACAAACGTGCCAAGTGTCAGTTTAGATAATGTAAAAATGATAATGGTGATATTGCCACATTCGGTATAGATAGTGAATATGTGGAAAAATTTTGGGGAGCATGCGTTGCACCATCCATGTTCAACATCAAAAAAAAAAGTGGTTCAACCTATACCTTGTTTTCAGATAGAAAAGAAGATAATGAAAATTATCAAAAAAAAGAAGAAAATACACCGCAAGAGGATTTGGATATAACAGAAGTTGAAGTATGTGGTGCAGGAACAACATCGCTTCTTGTATTTCAAGTAATAGGTTATATAATATTAATAATAAAAATATTAGTACCAATTATATTAATAGTACTTGGAAGCATAGATTTAGGAAAAGCATCATTAAGTGGAGATGACAAAGCAGTAAAAGAAGCAGCAATTATCTTTGCTAAAAGAGTACTAATTGGATTAATAATATTCTTTATACCAACAATATTAGATTTCTTTTTTTAGGACTTGTTGAAGGTACAACTAATGTAACTAATAAATACCGTGGATGTACAGATTGTGTACTAAATCCAAATAATAGTACTAAATGTTCTCCAAAAAAGTTGAATGATAATAACTCTGTCCAAGATGGTGTTTCTAGTAGCGGAAAATTTTAGTAAAAGAGGTCATTTTAGCAAAAAAAATGCTAGATTTGGCTTTTTTTTTAGTTAACATTTGTGATATAATTTAACTATCAGTTTTAAGTGGGCAGGAAATCCCACTTTTTATTATTAGTTATGGAGGTGTTTATGAGACTAGTATTAGACAAACTTAAAATTGATTTACAAGAGGCTTTTGAAAAGACAGACATAATTGTTGATGACATAACTTTTGAAGAAAAAAGGAAAGTATCATTTCTTAACGGTTACTTTAGATAAAATCGGAGGAATTGATTTGGAAACTATTGTTGATGCTACGAAAATTGTAAATGAGGTAGTGGATAAAGCTGATATAACTGATGATAGTTATATACTAGATGTAGTAAGCAAAGAAAGAGGAGAGTAAAAATGAGTAAACAACAATCAAGTGGAAGTGAATTAATTAAGGCATTAAATGTTTTAGTAGAAAAAAAAACATAAGCCCAGATGTAGTATTTGAAGCTTTACAATTAGCCCTTCAAACTGCATACAAGAAAAATTTTAATTCAAGACAAATGTTAGAGTAGACATCAATCGTGAAACTGGAGATATCAAAGTATATTCATATTACGTTGTAGTTCCTGAAATAAAAGAAGCAGAACTAGTGGAAGATGAAGAAGGAAATATTACTAGAATAGAACCAGAAATTAATCGTGATGCTCAAATACTTTTGGAAGATGCCCAAAAGAAGGTGCCAAATATCAAAGTTGGTGAAACAATTGAAGAAGAAGTAACACCTAAAGATTTTGGTAGAGTAGCAGCAGGAACAAGCAAAACAAGTTGTAATGCAAAAAATAAGAGAAGCAGACAAAAAAAAACAGTGTAATTGAAGAATTTTCTGATAAACAAGATGAATTAATGATTGGTATGGTAGCAATGGAAGACCAAAATAACTACTATATTGATTTAGGTAGAACCAGAGGAATACTTCCAAAAAAGAGAAACAATACCAGGTGAACAAATCATAATGGGTTCAAATATTAAAGTATATGTTAGTAAAGTTGAAAGTGGACCAAAAGGACCAATCATCAAATTATCAAGAAATAATTATGGATTTGTTAAAAGATTATTTGAACATGAAATACCAGAAGTTGCAAATGGCACAATCGTAATTGCTGGTGTAGCTAGAGAACCTGGTATTAGAACAAAATTGCTTTATATTCAATTAATGATAGAATAGATGCAATAGGTTCATGTATCGGTGAACGTGGTTCAAGAATTGCTGGTATTTTAAAAGAACTAAAGGGTGAAAAAGTAGATTTAGTTTTATATAGTGAAGACCCTGCAGAATTTATTAAAAATGCAATGACACCAGCATAAAGATGTAATAGTATCAATACCAGATGCTGAAGTAAGAAATGCTCTAGTTATTGTGGGTAGTGATAACTTATCAGCAGCTATAGGTAAAAAGGGAAGCAATATTAAATTAGCTAGTAAACTAACCAAATATCATTTAGAAATTAAGACCATGGAAGAAATACAACAAGCAGGAAACAAATAATGAAAAAAATACCAATGCGTTCTTGTATCATTACTAAAGAAAAGCTACCAAAAAAAAGAATTAATCAGAGTAGTTAGAACCCCTGAAGGAGAAATAGTAATTGATGAAATAGGAAAAGCAAATGGCCGTGGAGCTTATTTAAAAAAAAAAAAGATATTGAGGTTATAAAAAAAGCTAAAAATAATAAAGTATTAAATAGAGTACTTGAAGTAGAAGTGCCAGATTCTATTTACGAAAAATTAGAAGAAATAGTAAAAAATAACGAAAGGTTGTGATTAAATGAAAGTATCAGAATATGCAAATGATGTAAATTTATCTGTAGCAGAAATCCTAAAAAAATGTCATGAACTAGCAATAAATGTTAATATCAAAAGATGACTATTTAACAGATGATGATATCATAATGCTAGATAACACTATTAATTTAATTAGTACGGATGAAGAAATTACTTACGAAGAAGAGGAAGATATCGAAGATAAAGTAGATGAAATAATGACATCTTCAAAAGTAGATAAAACAATGAAAGAAAGCGTAAGTAAAGCAAAAAAACTTAAGAAAAAAGATGCCAATAAACAAGAATTTAACATGTTAAAGAAAGAAATGTATAAGCATAAGAATAAACTTATGAAAAATGAAGCTGATGAAAACATTGTGCTTTTACAAAATGGCATGAGTGTTAGTGAATTTGCTAGCGTTTTAAATGTTGGTGGAGCAGAAATCATTAAAAAATTAATGGAAAATGGTTTAATGTTAAGCTTGAATCAACCAATAGATTTTGAAAATGCAGAAATAATAGCACTTGATTATAAAAAGACTTTAAAAGAGAAGAAACTCAAGATGTTACTAATTTTGAATCTTATGAAATAATTGATAAAGAAGAAGATTTAGTAAAAAGACCACCGATAGTAACTATAATGGGACATGTTGACCATGGTAAAACAACACTTCTTGACTATATAAGAAATACACATGTAGTTGATAAAGAATTTGGCGGAATTACACAACATATTGGAGCTTATCAAACTAAATACAAAGATGAACTTATAACATTTATTGATACACCGGGCCATGCTGCTTTTACAGAAATGCGTGCCAGAGGTGCATCAGTTACAGATATCGTAATTATAATAGTTGCAGCTGATGATGGTGTAAAACCACAAACGAAAGAAGCAGTGGATCATGCATTAAGTGCAAAAGTTCCAATTATTGTTGCAGTTAACAAAATTGATAAACCAGATGCAAACATTGATAGAGTTTTAACAGAAATGGCTGAAATAGGCATAACACCGGAAAGCTGGGGTGGAGATATTCCATTTATAAATATATCTGCTCACACAGGTGAAGGAATTGATTTACTTCTTGAAACAATTCTTACAATTGCTGAAGTAGGTGAGTTAAAGGCCAATCCAAATCGTTATGCAGTCGGAGCAGTTATTGAATCAAGACTTGATAAAAATGTTGGGGGTATTGCATCATTCTTAATTCAAAACGGAACACTTAGAATTGGTGACCCAATTGTTGTTGGAACAAGTTATGCTAAAGTAAGAACTATGAAAAACGATCGTGGTGAATCAATCGTTGAAGCTGGACCATCAACACCAGTTGAAATAACAGGTTTAACTGAAAATCCATCTGCAGGTGATAAATTTATGGCTTTCGAAACAGAAGCAGAAGCAAAATCTGTAGCAGAAAAAAGAAAAGATGCTGCTAAAATGAATGCTGGTAAAGATAAAAAAGTATCACTTGATGATTTATTTGCATCTGTTGATGCTGGAAATAAAGAAATTAATGTAGTTTTAAAAGCTGATGTTCGTGGTTCTGAAGAAGCAGTAAAAAATGCTTTAGAAAAAATCAAAGAACAAGATGTTTCTGTTAAAGTAATAAGAAGTGGTATTGGTGCCATCACTGAATCAGATGTAGTTTTAGCTAGTGCATCAAATGCCATTATTATTGGATTTAACGTTGTAGCATCTTCAAGTGCCAAAGATATAGCCAAAGATAATAATATTGATATAAGATTATATACAATTATTTATAAATTAGTTGAAGATATTGAAGCTGCTATTAATGGTATGTTAGATCCTGAATATGAAGAAAAAAATACTTGGTGAAGCCGAAATTAGAAAAATATTCAAGTTCTCTAAAATTGGTAACATTGCAGGTTCATATATTACAAATGGTATAGTTAAAAATGGCGCTCTTGCTCGTGTTATACGTGATGGTGTAGTAATTGCTAGTGACGAAAAAATAGCATCTCTTCAAAGAGAAAAAGACACAGTTAAAGAAGTTAAAAAGGTTTTGAATGTGGTATTACCTTAGAAAAATTTAATGATTTCAAAGAAGGCGACACTATCGAAGCTTATGAAATGATCGAGGTAAAACATGCCTAAGTATAAGATTGCACGAATTGCTAGTGATATTCAAAGATATCTTGGTGATATATTAATCAATGAAGTTAATGATGAAATTTAAAAGCATATAACCATAACGGGTTGTGATGTAACTAATGATTTAAGTTATTGTAAAGTATATTTTACTTCATTTGACAATTTAGATATTAAATCTTTAGAAAAAAGAAGTTAACGAAGCAGCACCATTTATACGTGGAAAACTTAGTGAAAAATTAGAAATCAGACATACACCAGAATTAAAATTTGTATTTGATAAATCAATAGCTTATGGGGAAAAAATAGAAGCAATAATAAAGTCAATAGACAAGGGGAATAAGATGATAACTTTAGTAAAAAATACCTGCTGCATACGAAAATGCAGTTCTTGAAAGATATTATAAATTTTACCAATTTCTAAATTGTGAAAGAGATATTTTAAACAAAAAAATCTTAGATTCACAATGGATGAAAGTAAACTAACTGACAAAGAATTATACAACAAATCATTTATGGATTCTAGAAAAACAATAAAGAATGAAAATTACAATTTCTCTTTCTTATTATCATTTGATTGTGAAGAAAGGTTAGTAGCAGTAACAAGAATTTATATAACTAAAACACGTGTTAACGTATGTGATATGGTTTATTTAAATTATCCAGATATAGCAGAAAAATTAATGTTACTAAATGAAATTATTCAAAAAGTTGAAGAAATTGCTAGTTTAAGTGGTCAAGAAATTGATTTTGAAATTCCAATTAATGATACAGCTGCTATGAGTTTTGCTACAACATGTGGTTTTAAAGAGCTAAAAGGAGAAAAGGAATCATATAGAACTTTAGTATTTATCAAGCAAATAGAAAAGAGAGAAATAGATGGACAAACTCTTAGTCGTAAACAAGGAAAAAGAATCTAACTAGTAGAGATATAGTTAATAATTTAACAAAAATATTTAATACCAAAAAATAGGTCATACAGGCACTTTGGATCCAATTGCAACTGGAGTACTTGTATGCCTTTTTGGTAAATACACCAAACTAGTGGATTTACTAACATCTCTAGACAAAGAATATATTGCAGAAATAAAGTTAGGAATTAAAACTGACACTGGTGATATAACAGGTTCTATAATAGAAAATAAAAAATATAACATTACTAAAGAAGAAATTATAAAAGTATTTAAGGAATTTCCTTCAAAATATAAGCAAATAGTGCCAAAATATTCAGCAGTAAAAATAAATGGTAAGAAACTATATGAATATGCAAGAAATAACATTGAAATTGAATTACCAAAACGTGAAGTAAGTATATTTTCTCTTGAGTTAATAGATTTTAAAAAGATATAATTAAATTTAAAGCTCATGTTTCAAAAAAGGAACTTATATTAGAAGTCTAATTGAAGATATATGTGAAAAATTAGGTACTATAGGTACAATGAATAATCTTATAAGAACTAAGCAAGGAGGTTTTGATATAGAAGATTCATTTATACTAGATGATATAAAAAATGGTAACTTTAAATTTCAAAACATTCATGAATTTTTAAAATATCCAAGTATAGAAATAAATGATGAATTAATTAAAATTATAAAAAATGGTGGAAGAATTAAAAATATTTATAATGTTCAAGATAAAGTAATATTTACATATCAAGGTGAAGATATAGCAATATATGAAACAAATAATGAAACTTTAAAACCATACATAATGTTTTAAAGTTTTTGTTTGAAAAATTTTTTTCTTCACAAACTAATATAAAACAATTGTATATAAAATAAAACTATGTTAATATAAAAAAGATGGAGGTAACTTATGCAAATAGATAATATTGAAGAACTAATTAATAAAACAAATATTACAGCATTTGTCCATACATCCGATATAGTAGCAGGCAAAACATATGATGTTAGTAAAATTTCATTTTTAAATAAAAAAGAAAATTATAATGAAAATGGTAAAGTAACTCACTATTGGTACGAAGTAGATGATGAAGAAAAGCCAACATATTACGATGTTATGGTTTCAATTGAAAACAATAAAAAAAATATTAAGAACAGCATGTGATTGTAAAAATTTCCGAAGCATAAGAAGTTGCAAACACATTGCTGCAGTAATATTAAATAATTATGAAGAAATGTTTGGTAAAATGTTTATTAACATTCCAAAGATATCAAGTAGTATATTAGAAAAATTTATTACGAGTGAAGAAAACATTATTAAAAAGAGTTAACTGTTAATTTGATAATTAACGTTACAGAAAGAAAAAAGCAATTATTACTACTATTATAATTCTATAGAATGCACAGTAAAAATACTTATCGGAGATGAAAAATTATATACTCTAGGAAATCATGCAAGTGCTTTTTAAAAGTGTATATGAATCCGGAGAAGGTGAAGTTTATTTTGGCAAAAGTTTTACATATAATCCTCAAAAAATATTATCTAAGTAGTGATGCAGAAACAATTTTAAAAGCTTATTATAATACTTTTGATGATGGAGGATATAATTATATCAACACATCATCTTTAAAAAAAATTTTTAAATAAACTAAAAAAAATATAAAATTTGTTATTAACAATTATGAAGTTGATGGCATTAGTGAATACTTTCCAATTGATACAAATTTAATAAAGAAAAATGAAACTTATGAATTAGATTTTGATTTAGAAAATATTGAAGTGTTAATAAAAAATGATTATGAATACATATTATACAAAGGAAAGCTATATCATTTAAATGCCAAAAGAACAAGAATTAATCGAAGATTTAAAACAGAATGAATTAGATAAACTAATATCTAAGGATAAATTAGACCTATTTAACAAAGGTCTTCTTAAAGTAGTTAGAAAAAAATTAAAAATAGATTCATCCGTTGTTGACATAGTTTTACCAAGTATTATTAAAGCAAAACTTTATTTTGATATTAGAAATGAATATATAATTTCTAATATAGTATTTAATTATGATGATAAAGAAATAGATTACTTTAATAAATCAAATGAAATACTACGAGATATAAATTTTGAAACGAGTGTCTTAAATGATGTTGGCAAATATGGTTTTATACTTGAAAAAAGATAAACTAGTTTTACGAGATATAGAACAAGAAGTAGAATTTTTAGAAAATGGTCTTGAACAACTTGCTACCAAATACGAAATATTCACAACTGAAAAATTTAAAAATATTAAAATTAAAAAGAAAACATCTGTATCATCAATGTTTGGCATAGGTCAAGACAATATATTAAATTATAACTTTAATTTAGGTGATATTAATAGTAGTGAACTAGTAAGTATATTTGATAGTATGAAAAGCAAGAAAAAATATTATCGTCTTAAAAATGGTGATATCCTAAATCTAGAAGATGAATCACTGCAAGAACTAAACAATTTAACTGAAGAATTAGAACTAACTGACGAAGAAATAATAAATGGCAAAGGAAGTATATTAAAATATCGTGCTATTTATTTAGATAGTTTAAAGAAAACAAAATATTCAATTATTTCCACAGACAATTTATTTGACAACTTTATAAAAAACTTTTATGAATATAAAGATAGTAATTTGAGTTTAGAAGATACAAGTATCTTACGTGATTATCAACTAACCGGAGTAAAATGGCTATACAATTTAGCTAAAACAGGTTTCGGTGGTGGTATTTTAGCAGATGAAATGGGACTAGGTAAAACAATTCAAGTCATCTATTATATAAAACAAATGTTAAAAGATAGTCCTACATCTAAATTTTTAATAGTGGTTCCAACATCACTTGCATACAACTGGGAACATGAGTTTGATAGTTTTGCAAGCCAAATAAAAAAAGCAATTTGCATAGGTTCAAAAGAAAAAAAGAAAACATATTTTAAAAGATTTAAATAAAATAAATGTAATAATCACTACATATGGCTTATTACGTGAAGATGAAGAAATTTATGAAAATTTAAATTTTAATACCATGATAATTGATGAAGCTCAAAATATTAAAAATAATCATGCTGGTATTACAAAAGTAGTAAAAAGCATAAAAGCAGAAACAAAATTTGCTTTAACAGGTACTCCGCTTGAAAACTCAATACTTGAATTATGGAGTATATTTGATTTTATTATGCCAGGTTATTTAGCAAATTTAACTAAATTTCAAAGTAAATATAAAATTAAAGATTTTGATGAAGATAGTGAAATATTAATTAAAGGTTTAAGCAAACAAATTAATCCATTTATTCTAAGAAGAAAGAAAAAGTGATGTTGTTAAAGAACTTCCTGAAAAATTAATAAATGACATATACATTGATTTAAAAGATGAACAAAAGAAACTATATGTTGCAGAACTAAATAGAGTAAAAAAGAAGAAATGGATAAGATTATTAAAGAAGAGGGAATGAATAAAGCCAGATTTTTAATTCTTCAGTTACTTACTAAATTAAGACAAATTTGTATAGACCCAAGTATCGTATATGATAACTATTCTGATGGTTCAAATAAAATTGAACAGTTGGAAAATATTGTAAGTGAATATACAAAAAAACAATCATAAAGTATTAATATTTTCATCATTTAAAACTGCTTTAAACATAGTTAAAGAGAAATTAAATAATGCCAAAATAAAAACTTATATGATTGATGGATCAGTACCAGCCAAAACTAGAATAGAAATGGTAGATAATTTCAATGAAAATGATGATATAAAAGTATTTTTAATAATGTTAAAATCTGGAGGAACAGGATTAAATCTAGCATCAGCAGATGTAGTCATTCATTTGGATTTGTGGTGGAATCCACAAGCTGAGAATCAAGCAACAGATAGAGCCCACCGAATAGGTCAAACCAACACAGTTGAAGTAATTCATTTAATAACCAAAGGAACTATTGAAGAAAAAATATTAGAACTTCAAAATAAAAAAAGCGAATATTAAGTGATAAATTAATAGATGGAGAGATAAGAGATAAAAATATTATATCAGAACTTACCAAGGAAGATATTGAGAAGTTATTATCGTATGAAAATAAAGAATAAAAAAAGAAATGTTAATTTAGTTCTCGAACTAAATGCATTTCTTTTTTTGATTTGGATATAAATTTTCAAGTAATTGATATTGTATAGCTAAGTCAAGTGCTAAGGTAACAAGTACTTCTTTAGCTTTTGTGTAATCACAACACACAATTTTTTCAGTTCCATCAGGCATTACAAAAGTCTTTTTATTGTGTTCATCAACTTTAATATTATGAACTTGTGACTTATGAACTTGATATATTCTATTATGAAGTCTAGGGGAGCCAACAAATAAAGAAATTTTATTAATAGGATCAACAACAAGTTGAGTTCCAGCAAATCCAGGTGACATAAAAGCTCTACCAGAAAGTGGAGGATATACAGATAAAAATTCAGGGTCAGGTTGTTTCAAAAAAACTAAAGAACCATAAAATCTAGCATATTTATCGTTATCTTTAAATCCTGTTTCAGTATCGCTCATAGATAATAAACTATCTTTAGTAATTAATCTTTCATCTATTAAGGCTTTAGCAAATTTTATCATATCATCTTTTGTTGAAAAAGTAACCTGCATGCCCCGGAGCAATTCCTTCTTTTTGACCAATAGCATTAGCTTTTGGATCATGAACAGTACCTGGAACATTATCATATCTAGTTATAGCACTGCCATCCTGAGTAATAATTGTAGAGTAATTTTCATTAGCAACTCTATCTAAATCATAAGAAGGAACATTTAAATAAGTATTATACATTCCACATCTTCTAAATATCATTGTTTCTACAAATTTATGAAATTTCATACAAGTAACTTTTTCCACTAAAACTCTTAAAATCATAGCTCCAATATCAGTATAAGCATTCTCAGGTTGAACATCTCTTGGATAAGACTGATATAAAATATTTAAAGCTTCTTCTTTATTTTTAGCGCTATCTATTCTACTTGGAGTAGCAACACTCACTCTAAATTTTAGTAAATCATAAATAGTAGTATTACCTAAGTTTTTAAATTCAGGTACATATTTTGTAACAGGTTCAAAAACATCAATTAATTTATCTTCAGCTAGTATCAAAATAGCAACCGCAGTAAATGTTTTTGAAGTTGAAGCTAAATCAAAAAATAGTATTTTGTTCAATAGGTAATTCATCTTTAACTAGAATACCATTTTTCATAACATATTCTTGTCTATTACCACATATAACAGTATCCCTATTTTTAAATGTTCCAAAATCCAATATAAGTCCCGGAGTAATCTGAGTATCTTTAACAAAATTATCAATTATTTCCTTTAATCCACTTTGAAGAAATAGCTTTAATCTAAGCGTAGTCAAACTAGCATAAGAATTTTCTTTTATAATCTTCATAACTGGTTTAAGAAGTTTCTCATAATCTTTTTTCAGTATAAATATCTTGTAAACAAGGTATATTAGTATCATTTTGATTTTTTATTAATGTGTCTAAATATTTTTTTATATGTTATATATTTCATCTTATTATCCCCCTAAGACAATCATATTATAATAAATGTTGAAAAAATTTGTCAATTTATAGTGCATAATTTTTTGAATATGTGATAAAATTAAGAAAGGTGAAAATATGAAAAGGACAAATAAGACAACAGAAGCAAAATGCACAGATTTTGCTAACACAATCTACAATATCAGAAAGGAAAGAGATATAACACAAAAAAGAACTCGCAGATTTAATTGGAGTTTCTGACAGAACTATATCGAAATGGGAGAATGGTTCAACAGTTCCAGATTTAGAAACAATAAAGAAATTATGTAATGAATTAGGAATATCCAGATTCAATAGTTAAATCGGAGAAAAATTATAAAGATAGACTTCAAGATTTTAAAAGAATGGTAGGTAAATTTCTAAATTATATTTTGAAAAAATATCTTTTTAATAGGTTTTATAGTAGTATTTATATTATTACTAGCATATTTTATTAATAACTATAACACAATAAGAATTTATAATCTGACTTATGAAAGCAAAAAATATTACTTTTTAAAGATGGTTATTTCTTCAAAACAAAGGTTTTAAATATAATAACTATCAACAACATCAAATTAGAGAAAATAAATTATGAACCAACAAGTACAAAAATAGAACTTTATACATACTTGAATGGAGATAAACATGTAATTTACGAAAGTGATACACTTAACAACATTTATATAGAGGAAAGCAAATCCTACTCAGATTTATTAACAAAAGATGTAATTGAAAACATCAAGAACAATTTATATATTAAAATTTATACAACAGATATAGATAACAATAATTATTCTTATGAAAGCAAATTAATATTAAAACAAAAGTTAAACAATAATAAACTTTGTTATAAAGAATACATCAAAGAACAAAATAAAAAAATAGAGGATTTGGGTTTGAAAAATCCTTTTTAGTGCCCAAAGAAAATGACTATAATAAAGATAATACAACACCAGTAGTAGATAGTGATAATAGTATAAATAAACTAGAAAGTTTAGGCTTTACTTATGATGAAGGTAATGAAACTTACATTAAAGTAGATGATGGTTGGTATATTAAATACAAAATTAGTTCTAATGTGCTAACTAAGGAAAAGATTATAGGTAATCTGAAACATAATTTAAAATACAAAGTAAGCAAAAAGACCATAACATATAATATTTTTGATAATAATTACACTTTGATTCTTGACTTAAGATATTTTACAGATGATAATTCTTCGAAATGTATGATTGGTGCTTGTGAAAATTATGAAAAAGAAATCAATACCATTCTTAGTATTTATAATGAAATAGTGAATGTTCTCCAATAAGAGAAATGCAACTCCCGCGATTTTCTATTTCCTTTTTCGACATAATCTGATACGATGAATGTGGAACAGAGAGGAGGTGCACTTGAACAGCTGAAAAAAAATTATTATGACTATTTCAATTCTGTTAATTATGATTATTTCAACAAATGTAAAGGCAGCAAATCTAACAGATGAAGAATATGCAAGACTTAGAAATTTATTTTCAGATGCACGTATATCAATGATGAGCGATGAAGATGCAGCAAGATATCTAAGTTATGATTTAGAGCATGTCAACAAAGTAAGTAAGTACTACAAGGTTACAGAAACAACAAATGGAACTATTACAACAGAGGTCAGCAAAGAAGAAGCAACAACAGCAGCAGAGAATAATATATCAACAATGGCTACTTACCATACAACATCATATAAAAATATCGAAATATCAACAATGAAACTAAATACAAATGTATACTATGTAAATCTTACCAATGAATGGCTAATTACTCCAAAAAGTAAAATCTTATGATGTAATTGCTATACGTGTTAATGATGCCACAATTAATAGTGGCAGTCAAAGAGGAACCCAATTTTATATAGCAAATGGGGTCTCAGATACAATTGAGTATTCTTACAATGGAACAAATATGGTTCTAAGTTCCAATGGTTTTGGTATATCAATGAATCTAGTGGATGCCGCAAGCAGTTTTACTTGTGACATAGATGCAACGGTAACAGCAACATCTCAGTGGGCTACAGTTTATGGTAGCTACCAACATGCAATGACAGCAGTTACACTAGCTAAATCAAAATCATACACTATAAGTCACAATGGTTATGGTAAAGTTATCAATTTTGCCACAGCTGTTCAAAATGATTATGATAACATGCAAGGAGTGTCAATTTCATTGGGATACACAGCATAGTAACAATTCTGAAATGCTATCATATAAGTATTCTATAAAAGCATATACAATACGTAGAGATTATAAGTGGTATTCAACAACAGTCAATTTAATAGTGTAGGAACTATACGAGGTTTGTGTTTAACATATATAATATATTAAGCTTTTGTAGTACAAAAATCATCATAGAATATTGCAACATTTCTATTAATCCACCATGAGTCTAATTGTAGGAATAAATTCCGTCCACACATCATACGATTAGAATAGAAAAATGAAAGATGGTGGATTAATGGAAAAAAAAAAATTATATCATCAATAGCAGAGCGCGGGGGATGGTGAAATCTACTTAGGAGTAGTTGGCGCTGTTCGTACAGGTAAATCAACATTCATTAAACGATTCATAGAAAATCTAGTTGTACCTAATATAACAGATGAATATGAAAAGAAAAGATGTTTAGATGAAATACCTCAAAGTGCACAAGGTAAAACTATCATGACAACTGAACCTAAATTTGTCCCAAGTAATGGGGCCTCAATCAAAGTCGGCGAATTCGAAACAAGCATCAAGTTAGTTGATTGTGTAGGTTATGTCATTCCTGAAGCTAATGGTTTTGTTGATGAAGAAGGAAATCCAAGGATGGTAAAAAGTCCATGGTTCGAGGATGCGATTCCCTTTGTTGAAGCGGCTGAAATAGGAACAGAGAAGGTTATCAAAGATCATGCAACAATAGGGATTGTTGTCACAACAGATGGTTCATTCGGTGAAATCAAAAGGGAATCTTATCTCGATGCAGAAGAAAAAGTAGTAAGTGAATTAAAATCAATCGGGAAACCATTTATAGTAATTCTAAATAGTATTCACCCAACAAATACTGAAACACAAGAACTTGCAAGAAACTTAAGTGATACCTATGATGTGCCAGTAATGCCAATAAGTGCAGAGTTAATGAATGAAAAAGAGATAATGGAAATACTTAAAACAGCACTTTATGAATTTCCAGTTTTAGATATCAAAGTTAAAGTGCCAGAGTGGGTAAACGTATTACCAAATAGTAACGAAATTAAACTACATTACTTAGAAAAAATTAAAGAAAGTGTTATCAGTGTTGAAAAAGTTAAAGATGTTGACTATATATTGGAACATTTCAGCGATTCAGAATATATTTCAAACTCCTTTATATCGGAATTAGATGCATCCACGGGAACTGTTACAATAACATTAGAAAGTTCAAATGAACTTTACACCCAAACACTTAAATCTTTAATGGGAGATATGGTAACTACTAAAGCAGGACTTTTAAAAATATTTGCTAATTATAAAGAAGATAAAGAGGAAATGGATTCTTTAAGAGGAGCTATAAAAATGGCCAAAAGTACTGGTTATGGAATAGTATATCCTGGATTAAAAGAATTAAAACTTCAAACACCAGAACTTGTAAAACAAGGAAGCAGATATGGGGTAAAACTTAAAGCTGTTGCATCAAGCATTCACATGTTAAAAGTAGATGTTGAATCGACTTTTGAACCTATAATAGGTAGTGAATTGCAATCTAAAGAATTAATTGATAGATTAATGAAAGATTATGAAAGATGCATCAAGTATTTGGAAAAGTGAAATATTTGGTAGAAGTCTTGAAGCAATTGTACAAGAGGGTATTCAAGCAAAACTTAGCATGATGCCGGATAATACAAGATATAAACTTAAAGACACAGTTTCTAAAATAGTAAATAAAGGTTCAAATACTTTAATTGCAATAGTAATTTAGCTATTGCTTTTTTTTGTTAATTAATAGGCACTTTTTATAAAAAGGTGCCTTTAATTTTAAGTAATAAAAAAAATCTAGGAGAATAATTTCTTCTAGATTTTATAAGACTTTCAATGGTGGGCTGTTAGGGATTCGAACCCTAGACCCATTGATTAAGAGTCAATTGCTCTACCAACTGAGCTAACAGCCCATTGTTAATATTTATTGTTTTAATTTCCAACAACAAATAGATTATATCAAAAAGTTATTCATAATGCAAGGTATTTGCATAAAATAATTGTTAATTTTTAGAATAAATGTTATACTTAAATAAAGAATAGGAATGGTTGTTATGTTTGGTAAGATAAAAAAGAATAAATAATAATGAAGTTACTATTGAAAATACTTCTGGTAAAGCAATATCTAGTTTAATTGGATGTCATGTTATTTTTTTTAGAAGATAGCAGAAGAATAGTGGGTGAAGTAACATATATAGATGAAGTAGAAGCCAAAATACTTTTTTAGTTGGTGAAATAATAAATAATGTATTTAATGCTGGTATAATTAAAAAACCTAGTGGTATAGCCCCAGTTAGAGTTATAAACAAAGATGAACTAGAACTTATTATAGGAAAAAGTGAACTTCAAAAAGAAAATTTATTACTCGGAACATCTTCGATATATAAAACATTTAATGTATCAGTGCCATTAAATGACATATTTGCCAATCACCTAGCAATCATTGGTAATACTGGTTCAGGCAAATCATGCGGAGTAGCAAGAATTATTCAAAATTTATTTTTTATAAACAAACCTATAAATTCTCACATAGTTTTATTTGATGCTTATGGTGAATACGTTGAAACATTTAAAAAATATAAATAATCTAGGATTAAATTTTGCAAGTTTTTCAGGAAATTCAAAAAAATGGTAGAGAATATCAACTTAAATTTCCTGCCTGGTTTTTTAGATGTTGATGATTTAGCATTATTACTTCGAGTTTCTAGTCCAGATCAATTACCAGTTTTAAAAAAAAATCATTAAAATTAGTTAAAATATTTAAAAGTAATACCCCAGAAATTAAAAGATATAAAAACGATATTATAGCTAAGTGTTTAATGGATATATTAACAAGTGGAAGATCATCAAGTACTATCAGGGACCAAGTAATTGCAGTTTTAACTCATTATAACACTGAAGATTTAAATCTTGATTCAACCATACATCAACCAGGTTATGACAGAACATTTAGGCAATGTTTGTTAATTGATGATTCTGGAAAAATGAATGCAATTTTCGAAGTCATGAAGTTTTTACAACAATTTGAAAATATAGATTTAGAAAGCATAGATATTGTAGATGCTATGTGTTATTCTCTTGAAGATTTATATAGTGCTCTAGAGTTTTCTCTTATTAGTGAAGGAACCATTAATAATGATATAATTTATAAAGAGATGAATATTTTAAAAACAAGACTTCAAAGTATAATAAATAGTGATACCAAACACATATTTAATGTTGATGAGTATATTGGAAAAGAAGAATTTGTAAGAGATATGTTTATTAAAAATAATTTAGTAAATATAGATTTAAGTGATATTGATGACGATTTTGCTAAAGTACTAACTAAAATATATAGTAAGCTTTTATTTAATTATACAACTTCATTAGAAAAAAAGAGGTAGTTTTTGTCATTCAATATTATTTTGGAAGAAGCCCATAGATATGTACAAAATGATAATGATATAAATATAATTGGCTATAACATATTTGATAGAATTACTAAAGAAGGAAGAAAATATGGAACACTTCTTACATTTATTACGCAAAGACCTAGTGAACTTTCTACAACTTCTTTAAGTCAATGTGCAAACTTTATAGTATTCAGAGTATTTCATCCAGCAGACTTAGAGATTGTAAGAACAATGAGCACCAATGTATCAATGGCTAATATAGAACAAATTAAATCATTATCACCTGGTTCAGCATTTGCCTTCGGAGTAGGTTTTAAAATACCTACATTAGTTAATTTTGAACTTCCAAATCCAATTCCTGAAAGTACAAGTGTTAATGTTAAAAATATATGGTTTTAATTTAAGACTATTCTAAATTGCATTAGAATAGTTTTTTTGCTATAATTATTACGGAGGGTATTTATAATGGGCTTATTTGATAAATTAAAAAATATAATTAATAAAAAAGAAAATACTATAGTTAAAGATGAAAATATACAAAAATATGATGAAGGTTTAGAAAAAATCAAGAAATGAATTTGTTTCTAAATTAAGCATGCTTGGTATTAAATATACTAAAATAAATGATGAATATTTTGATGAACTTGAAAATATTTTGATTATGGCTGATATTGGTGTTAATACAGTTATGGATTTTATGGATAGACTTAGAAAAAGAGTAAAGTCTGAAAATATAACTGATACTAAATATTTAAATGAAGTTATTGTAGATGAACTTTTTATAATATATGTTAATAATGAATCTATAACTGATAAAATAAATATGGCTGAAGATGGACCAACAGTTATACTTATGGTTGGTGTTAATGGAGTAGGTAAAACCACAACAATTGCCAAACTTGCTCATAAATATAAAAATGAAGGCAAAAAGGTAATGTTAATAGCAGGTGATACGTTTAGAGCTGGAGCTGTTGAACAATTAAAAATTTGGGCATATAGAACTAATTCTTTATTTTATGGTAAAGAAAATACTGACCCCGCTGGTGTTATTTATGATGGACTTGTAAAAGCAAAAGAAGATGGTGCTGATATAGTTTTAATTGATACTGCAGGTAGACTTCATAATAAAGTTAATTTAATGAAAGAACTAGAAAAAATAAATAAAGTTATTGGAAAAATAATTCCTAATGCACCTCATGAAACATTACTTGTAATTGATGCCACTACTGGTCAAAATGGTATTATGCAAGCTAAAGCATTTAAAGAAATTACTGATATTACAGGAATAGTTTTTAACTAAACTTGATGGAACAGCTAAAAAGGCGGAATTGTACTTGCCATAAAGGAAGAAGTAAATATTCCTGTTAAGTTTGTAGGTCTTGGAGAAAAAATGACAGATTTAATTCCATTTGATATAGAAAACTATATATATGGTTTATTTAAGGATTTGATGTAATGGAAGATTTTGTATATTATGGAGAACTATTTAATATATATGGTTCACTTCTAAATGAATCAAACAGAAAGTTTTATAAACTTTATTATGAAGAAAACTTTACATTACAAGAAATAGCAGATTTAGAAAAAGTATCTAAAAGTTATGTAGGTAATATAATAAATAAAACAAGTAAAAGTTAAAAGAATATGAAAGTAAGTTACATATTTATGAAAGTAAGAGAAAATTAGAAGAAATATTGTTTTTTGATAATATAAATCAGATAAAAAATAGTATAAAAGAAGTAATAGAGTTCTAATAAAAAATAATAATCATAATAATTAGTAAGGTGTATATATGAAAAAAGTTTTATTAATTATTATGAGTTTTTTATTTTTAACTCTAGGAGTTAAAGCTGAAGAAGATTTTGCTCGAATGCCAAAAGTGCTATCTTAGTGGATAATCTATCTGGTAAAGTGCTTTACGAAAAAATGCTGATGAAAAATTAGCTCCAGC